>Ga0123353_10008398_pt1 | contig 14095 bp, 7 predicted proteins | sample TergutLab28metaG_3_FD_92763 | JGI IMG/M metagenome (GOLD analysis project Ga0123353, IMG submission 92763) | Labiotermes labralis P3 segment gut microbial communities from Petit-Saut dam, French Guiana - Lab288 P3 | ecosystem: Host-associated > Arthropoda: Insects > Digestive system > Gut ... | reverse complement strand
GCAAAAATTTACTATGGAGGATAGCAGATGCTCAAACGATTTATCGGCATTATTTTTCTGGCGTTACTGATGGTTGCCCTGGTTGCATGCAATACACCCGGCGGAACGCCTGCGGCAACGACTGCGGCCCCGGCTGCCACAACTGCGGCGACGAAGGCCGCCGCGACGACGACTGCGGCCCCGGCAGCGACAACCGCGGCTCCGGCAGCGACAACCGCGGTGACACAGGCGGCTGCAACGCAGGCTGTCACGACTGCTGCGACGCAGGCGGCAAACAATGAAATGAGATATATGTTTACAGACGAACCGATCACTTTGACGGTATTTTGTGATTTCGACGCCAAGGCGTCCGCTACCCTGACTTCATATAATGAAATGGAATGTTTTATAGCAATTGCGGAAAAAACAGGCGTAATTTTAGACTTTCAACATCCGCCGGCAGGGCAGGGTAACGAATTATTTAATCTGATGGTTGCCTCCGGCGATTATACTGATTTAATCTGGCGGAACTGGGTTGGATTTCCCGGCGGCCCGGACAAGGCAATCGGCGATGGGATTATTATCGACGTCAGGCCGTTGGTCGAAGAATACGCGCCGAACTATTTGGCATTGCTGAACGACCCCAGGGTGGAAATGCGCGATGTATTAACTGATTCCGGCAAGATGTTTTACTTTACGTTCTTCCGCCTTGAGGATTGGTACCGCCATACGGAAGGTTTTTACGTCCGCGGGGATTGGCTGGATATGTTAAATATCTCCCCGCCTGAAAGCATGGACGATTGGTATAACATGCTGACGGCAATGAAGGAATACGGCCCATTCAACGGAGCTACTGAAGTAGTGCCTTTTGCCGGCGCGGGCATATGGAACCTGCATCGCTTCATTGCCGCCTACGGTATTCAGAGGCAGTTCTATCTTGATCGGAACGATGGTTCCGTTAAATTCGGCTCCATGCAACCGGAGTACAAGGAGCATGTACTTGAGATGCAGAAGTGGTATCGGGAAGGCTTAATCGACCCGGAAATCATAACCCTTGACGGCGCCGGTTTCAACGCTAGAATAACAGGGCATGTGGGCGGATCGTTTGGCGGGTGGCTGGCAGGCGGCATGGGTACCTTTATGGGCCTGATGCAAAAAGATCCTGATTTCCAGCTTGCAGGCGCAGGCTGGCCTAAGGATGATATTGGCGGCGGCGTACGCTGGAATCCTTCCGGTATCGCTCACCGGGCTGTGGAAGGCGCCGGGTTTGGCATCAGCCCCACCAATAAGAACCCCAAGGAAAGCGTTCAGGTTTTAGATTATTTTTATTCCGAAGAAGGCCACTATTTAATCAACTTCGGCACAGAGGGAAAAGCATACGATATGATTAACGGCAAGCCCGTATTGCAAGACCATATCATGAATGATCCCGATATGTCCCCCGTACAGGCGATCTCCAGATACGGACAGCTGACGATTTGGTTCAGTTATATACAAGATCCTGACGGTTTTGCCCAAAGTTTGAAATATCCCGGCGTACGCGAAGCGGGAGAGTTAAACGCGCAATCCGATAAATCCCTGACATTGCCCCCAATTACCCCCACTTATGAAGAGGGGCAGCGGCAGGCTGCAATTGTAAATGAGTTCATGGCTTTTGTGGACGAAAGTTATGCGGAATGGATCATTAACGGCGTCTCTCTGGATAATTATGACGCCTATGTTCAGGAAATAGAAAGAATGGGAATCGCCGAGGCCATCGCCATCCAGGAAGCGGCTCTGGCAAGATACAGGGCGCGTTAAGCGTTACAAAAACATATATGCCAAAACATCGCAAGCGGCCCAAAACAGGGCCGCTTGCGTATTTATGGAAGGTTAGCTTGTTATGGAAAACGGCTGCCGGTTCGTATAATCCGGGGGCCGCCGTTTATCATCGATCTATTTTAATTACATGATATGGGGTTTCTTCCCGGAAATCCGGCCTGATTACGCCGCTGCCGTAAATATCCACAGCCTCAAAATAATACATGATATCCCATTGCCTGTCATATGCTCCGGCGGGTATATCGCCTGCCCATGCGCCGCCTTCCTGTATCATTGGTATTTTGGTAACGGGGATGAACTGATTCACCGCGCTGTAACATAGGTTAACGGTTTTTAGCGGATTTTCCGAATCAATCCTGGCCGCTATCCTGATATTCGCGCCATGGGGCGCGTTGAGTACCGGTTCATGGATAATTTTAATACAACCCGGCTTCTCGCGGCGCAGGAAGCAACCGGTTTTGACTCACTGATACTGCCGGCGCTATCTACGGCTTTGATGGAATAGGAGCCGCCCATGCGGCCTTCTGTCAGCTGTTTTATATCTATCCGGTATTCGCCGGGGCGCAAATACTCCATGACGTGGGTTTTTCCGTCCAGCAAAAGCGTAACTTCGGAGATTCCGTCCGGCGCCGTGACTGTAGCCGTAAGCGTATGGTTTGTACAGTCAATTACCGGGCAGGGAAGGGCGGCAATCGCCGGGGCGCGTTTATATATGACTAACCCGCTGACGAACCAGTCGCCGGAAAAGGAGATCGCGAGGGGCGAACCGCTTATGTCAATGTCGGCGCAAACGCGCTTTTCTTCCAGGGGGAGGACGGAAATATTATTGAAGGCCATATCGCCAATTTGAATATCCATTGGGCCGCGGCAGCGCGGGCATTCGGTTTCATCCGCGATAAGCAGGGATATGCGATATCGGCCGTCAGCGAGGTCAACCCGGAGCTTTGCGGGGGCCGAACCATACAGCCCGTCTTCTGTCAGGCTGTTGCGCCAACCCTTCATTTTATCTGTGGGGAGGCGTACGAAATAATCGCGCTGAAGCGGATCGATATGGTTGTCCATAAGCCTGACTAAGGGCATTTCCAAGGCCTTAATATGTTCTATCCCCTCTGTCCAGCCAAATCCGGCATCCGAAGTATAAGCCGTTTTATCCGAAATCAACGTATACCCCTTTTCCAGGCTATAATCAGTATAAACCGGATAATCGCCGTGGCCCCGGTATGGCGGCTTTTTCAACACTGCGCCGAAGTCAAACGCCGTCATGAAATTACCCGTTTTTTCAGAGATTCGTAAAATTTCCGCCACGCGCAGCTCATCTTCATACAGCATGACCAGCTTCGCCTTCCAGCAGCCCGCGTCGGTTGGGCCCGTGACCATATGGCCGTTGTAATGCCCCTGGGTCAATGAAATCAATTGTTCCCAGCAAATAGTCGCCTTGTGGATCTCATCAAGGGATATGCGCAGTGCGCTCCTGTCTTTCGTCTCATAGTATAACTTGAGGTTTAAGGCCGATAATATCTTGTGGCTGTGGTATTTGGCAAGGAACGCGCTTGCTTTCATGTCGAGGACGGTGGCGAAAAGTTCATTGCCGCCGCCCGCCGCGAAAAGCTCATCACCGCCGCCGGCGGTTAAAATTTCCTTGCCGCCCGCCGCGTCCTCCAGGCCCTTGAGGGCCAGAAATGTATTTTCGGCGATTTTGGCAAAATGCGCGCTGGATTCCCGAGGGGAGAACAGCCCGCCGGATTCACCGGAAAGCCATTTTTCAACATACTGCGGAATCGTATTGATCACGCAGGCGTCTGACGCCGGCGTCTGCATATAGAAGTCCAGCATGCCGCCTAAATCGATTTCAGGCCAGATGTACATGTTCGGATCGCTTAGCGACGCCTGGACAAGGTATGGCAACGTGGCGCTGCCTGCCTTGATTGCCGCCATTGCCTGATCCGCCATATCGCCGAAACGGGCGCGCATCGGCGCCATCCATGTACTCTCGGGGGCGTCCGGGTCATAGGAGAGGCGGCCGAACAAACGCATATACAGCCAATAACGCTCATCTTCCCATTTATAGTATTCCCGTCCGCTGTCCGCAAAAATTCGCCAGGCGCCCGGTTCGTTCCCATACCCCTTCTGCGCCAGCTGTAGATTGATCTCAAAACCGTTAGCGCCCCCCAGCGTGGTTGAACGCACAAACCTCTTTACATAATCCGGATCGCCCCAGACGAACAACCGGGGGGAACCCAGGCTCCACACCTGATATATGAAGTCTGTTTTTAGGGGCAGGCGCAGATAGTCGCTGTAACTGTATCCGGGGCTTATCTTAGCGGGTTGATAGGGCGCCCCCATAAATTCCGCCCAATATTTGACGGAAAGGCGGGTTCCCGGAATCATTTCAATCGCGTTTTGGATCGTCTCCTCCTTCGCCAGCCAGCAGCGGAAATCAAAAACGAATGGCCTTTCGGCTTCGGCCATGGCCTTGAAAAGCGAATTTTTATAAAAATCCACCTGTATGTCCCCCGGGATGCCGGACTCCTCATTTGCCCTGATCTGCAGGCCGCCTATATAGGGAAACTGACCGATCATTTTTTTCATGCCCGCGTATATGTAATCCTGTAGATTGTCGACGGAAAGCCCATTTACGGTACCGGGCTGGACGAGGCGCCATTTGTCGCTGTGGCCCTTCCACGCCCACATCTGCCATATACCGACGATAAACGTGATACCCCGTTCCGCGGCGGCCCTGGAAATGAACTGAAGCATATCGTGGTTGCGGCGTATATCCTGACGGGTGGCGTCGATTGGGAATACGCCGGGGAATTCAGGCATATCCAGAAAATAGGCGAACATGGGCGCCAGATAATAGGTTTGATGTGAAAAGACAAGGTTATAGCTGTTATAGCGGCACAGCGCCATTTGGTCAAACCACCATATCCAATAATCTTTGCTGAAAAACCAGTCTTTTTCACAATCCATGTTGTGGATGAACTTATACAAACCGCGTGTTTTGGTAAAAGGTTCCTGAGCTGTTGATTCTACCGCTCCGAGCTTACCCCCGTTGGCGGCCAGGCTTTCGATAAGGTTATTTGCGGCGTAGATGAGCCCGGTTTCGTCGCTTCCCAAAAGCAGCGCGATATCCCCCGGAAGGATGGTCAGCGCAAAGCTTTCCGGTCTTTTGCCAAGCCGGACGCCGTGCTTTTCCGCCATTGCGTATGCCTGTTCGCCCGCATAGAGTTGCGCATCGATGAAATAGGGGGCTTCTTCCAGCAGACGGATTGCCGTCCCGGCAACCGGCCCAACCCCGCCTTCTTGTATGGACAGCATGTTTATCTCACTTTCTGTTAAATATTCGGCGACGCGGCGCTTCCGCGTATTACAATTGGAAACACCTAATTTATAGACTTTATAACAAATATATTACATTATCAATATAAACGCATATTTGTTTGAAGTGTAAGTGCTACTGTTATATAATTTTCAAACAGGTAAGCCGTTGGCTTACGTAAAATGAAAGGCCCGGTATTTATACATATGAGAAAAAAACTGTTCGGCATATTGATTTTGATTGTTTTAACCGCCGCCATACCCGCTGCCGCCGTATACGCGACAGGCACAATTTTTGCCGCCGTTATTGACGTAGGGCCATATACGCAACAGGCAACGGACGACGGCGGCGCGCGCGCGCCGTCGCTTAACCCGATTGCCGGTTTTTTCCGTCAGCCTTTGACCAGGGCGCAGTCCTGCGAAGTATCGACGCATGCGCTGAGAGATATAAGCGGTGGCATTTCGGTCGGGGACGACGGCGATGGCAGCCAGGGCACGCCCGGCAGCGCAAGCGTTCGGGATATATCCGGAGGCGCAACCGCGCAGGGCGCGCCCGGCGGCGCAGCCGCTTTTTCAGTATGCCCGGCCTGCGGTGAAGAGCACGCCCATATCCCGGGCAGGCTGACGACTATTGAACAATCGCTCAGGGGCGTCATTGACAAGTTTGTCAGTATCACCGCGCCCGAACCCAGGATTGCCATCGACGACCCGCAGGTCAAAGGTAAAAATATACCGATCCTGATGTACCACGCCGTAGCGGATGTGCCGTGGACGTCGAACAACAACCTGTTCGTCCGCCCGTCCGAATTGGAAGCGCAGATTAAATATATCGCCGATAACGGTTACCAGAGCATAACTTTTGAGGATTTGGTCAATATCGGGGCGTTTTCGAAACCCATAATGCTGACATTTGACGACGGGTATCTGGATAATTATGAAATTTTATTTCCGCTGCTGAAAAAATACAATGTTAAAGCTACCGTTTTTATGATAGGCAACGCCGTATGGGATCACAGGTACTGTTCCATAGAAAATTTACAGGAAATGGCAAATTCCGGCTTTGTGTCCGTGCAGAGCCATACAATGGGCCATCTGAACCTGACGACGCTGGGCAAGGATACGTTGGATTATGAGCTTGCCGCTTCGAAGGAGTATTTGGAGGAAATAACGGGTAAACCCGTCATCGCCCTGTGCTATCCCTTCGGCGCGAACAACGCGGCGGTCAGATCGGCGACGGCCGATTACTACCGCTACGCTGTGACCATCTCTTCGGGAAAGTATATATGCGGGAACAACGCATATTCCATGCCGAGGGTATTCGTTGGGCGCGGGCTCAGCACCGGGTCTTTTTCCGCTTCGATTCGATGACATTTCTGCTGGGTAATTAATCATCATTATCAAAAAAAACAAACAGTATAGATAAAAGGGGGCGTCTTCTTGATTGGCCATCTGAATATGAAGTTAAATGTAGTTTTACGAAGTATAATTCCGGTTATTGCCGCCGCGGCTATGTTTGTATCAATACCGTTTGTATCTGCGGCGCTGCCCGATATAATATGGGAATCATCGGAAGAAAACATCATAACGCGCGGCGTGACGCATGAAAAACTCAACAAGTTCACGGTGGACGGCTGGTTGAGCATTAATATATTGCGCATCGATTTGGCGGACAACCATATCAGCCTCGACGCGCTGTACAGCAGGACAGCGCTCCAGGATTTGACGAATGTCAGGGTATTGGCCGAACGCCAGGGGGCTGTCGCAGCCGTCAACGGGGGGTATTTTGAATGGAACGCCGGCTGGGGCGGGACGCCGATCGGGACGGCGATGCGGAACGGGGCGATCGACACGGCGTACGCCGAGACGAACGCGTTTGGCGAAGTGATGGGCTCGATAACGATGAACGCGTTGAACGAGGTTTTATTTGCCTATTGCAAACCTACAATAAAATTGATCACAGCTGATTCGGCGGAATTATACGCCGAAGGGTATAATAAAAAATCGTTTTATGACTATAAAAACATAACCATCCTGGACCGCAAGTGGATCAGGGATTCTGTCGGCGCGTCCCCCGCGAGGCCGGATATCGTCGAATTGGTAGTGGAGGGCGGTGTTGTCCGCGAAGTGCGCGCGGGCATGCCTGCGATTGAAATACCTGTCGACGGATTTGTAGCCGTCACGCGCGCGGTGGTAGGCGGGGGGCACCCGTTTTCAGGGCCGGAGTTCGCGCCGGGCTCGCCGGTTGAATTCAAGGTTACGTTATACCCGGGACTGGCAGGCGCCCTGTGGCATATCGAAGGCGCATCGATGATCGTCCGCGACGGTATTGTGCCCGAACGTTTCACATTTGAACCCGGTAACGTTTCGCAGAGGAACCCACGCACGATTATAGGCTGCACGGAGGATGGGAATGAACTGCTGCTGGTGACGATAGACGGCCGCCAGGCTACGAGCGTAGGGCTGTCTTCCCGGGAAGCCGCCGGGCTGATGCTCGAACTGGGCGCGTATAACGCGCTGAGCATGGACGGCGGCGGTTCGACCACGATGGTCGCGCGCGCCCCCGGGACCAACGGGTTATCGATTGTAAACTCCGTATCAGACCGTTCCCCGAGGGCGGTATCCAACGGGATTGGCGTTTTTACATCCGCGCCGAGGGCCGCGGTGCGGGGATTGATAATAGATACGGTGGATAACTATGTATTTGTCGGGGCGCACCGCCAATTTACCGTAAGGGCATACGACCGCTTTTATAACCCGGTAGATATTTCACAAAATGATATCGTCTGGTCGGTCATTGGTTTAGACGGGCAGATTGAAAACGGGCTGCTAGTGCCGGGGGATTCCGGAAATGGGTGTGTACGCGCGAAAGTCGGCCGCGCTACCGCAATGATAGACGTAATAGCCCTGGACACGCCGGCTGAATTAATCTTAAATTCGACGTCGCTTGATATAAATCCGGGCGAATCGCATACATTCGTAGTCGTCGGGAGGGACGAGATGGGCTACTCCGCCCTGCTCAGCCCAGCCGACATTTCATGGAACGCCTCCGACAGTTTCGGCGAATTCAGCTTGGGTAGGTTTACAAGGCGAAACGACGCCACCGGTTATCTGGCAGCTTCGTACGGGGACGCCGTCGCATACTGCGCGGTGCAGCCGGTGTCCGGATGGCACGCGTCCGGCGGCGGGGGCCCGCAGGCTTCAGTTAAGCTGCCCCCGGCGACCAGGATGACGGACGCCGCGAACCGCCCTGCTGACATGTCCGCGCCCGGAGCGGGCGACGCGTTCCGTTTCGGCGTCCTTGGGGATACCGGCAAGCCCGGGGGCGACGCCGGTGGCGCTGTAGCGCCCGTGGGCGCGGCGTTTGCGGATGTGGTAAACAAGTCGCTGAACGCCGGGCTGTTTGTCGGGCATGGCGCGCACAGGGCCGTTTCGGCGGTCACAAAAGATTCCGCAAAGACAGACGAAGAGTTTAACTTCCGCCTGGATTTTGGCGGCGACAGGCAAATAGCTTTAATACAGCTGAGTTCCGTAGGAAACGGTCTGAGGGCGGCTGGAAAGCAGCAGTGGGGCAGCTTCCTGTCCGCGATGGATTCGTTTCACGGCGACAACCTGTTCATTATTTTGCAGCAGGGGCTCTCTACATTCAGCGACAGGCAGGAGGCCAATCTTTTCAAAGAGATACTCGTGGAATATGCCGCGTACGGCGGCTATAAAACCTGGGTGTTTTACGCGGGGGCGACCGATTCAATGTGGATAGAGGACGGCGTCCGCTATTTTACCTGCGCGGGCGCAGGTTCTTCAGCCGTCAACGCCGCCACGGGCGCGGGCGCGAAGTATTTGGTAGTGACTGTTATCGGCAGCGACGTGACATACGAGTATAAAAGTCTATTTTAAAAACGCCATTTGGCGGCGACAGGACAAGTAAATTTAAAAATAGTTTAAACGCGTTTATATAAAACATTGCGACGCGTAAAACCAGATCCTGATTTGATATTTATTGAGGAGGTAATTAAATGGATTCGGCTAAATGGCTGGAGGACTATGCAGGCCGCGTATCTGCGTCATTGATGAAAAGCGATTTTAACGCCCTGGCAAGGGCCGCGCGGATGATACTGGAAACCAAAAAAACCGGCGCGCGCATATATACGGCTGGCAACGGGGGAAGCCACGCTACGGCTTCGCATATGTCCAACGACCTGGTAAAGGGCTGTAGGGTACTGGGCCGCGAAGGTTTCCGCTGTATGTGTTTTGGCGATCTTTCGGCTATTGTGACATGCCTGGCCAATGATTTTTCGTACGACGAAGTATATGAAATCATGTTGAAAACATATGCCGCGCCTGGCGATCTGCTGATCGTGTTTTCCGGGAGCGGCAACTCCCCGAATATTGTGCGGGCGGTAAAAACGGCGAAAGAGATGGGACTTAGCGTGCTTGGCTTCGGGGGGCGCGACGGCGGTAAAATGAAAGAATACTGCGATTTGCTGATACTCGCGCCAACCGACAGTATGGAGGAGCTGGAGGACATCCACCTCATTTATGAACACGACCTGGTGACATTGCTTGGCAAGCTGCTCGCCGACGGGTTCGGCATTGAAACGATTGGGTATGCGCCGCCCGGCAGGCGCTTCCGCTCCGCGCTGTTTGATTTTGACGGCACGATCAGCCTGATCCGCGAAGGATGGCAGGAGGTGATGATCCCGTATTTCACGGACGAACTGTCAAAGGTGTATGACGGCGAAGGCGTATACGACTATGTCGCGGAGTTTGTGCACGTCCTCACCGGAAAACAGACGATCTTCCAGTGCATGCGCCTTGCGGACGAAATCAGGGCGCGCGGCGGCGCGCCGCTTGCGCCGGGCGAGTATAAGGCCGAATACCTGCGGAGGCTGATGATCCATATTAAAGACCGCAGGGGGGCGCTGGAGGCGGGGGCCGATCCGCGCGGCTACGTGGTGAAGGGGAGTTTTGAAATCCTGGACGCGCTCAAGTCGCACGGCGTGCGGCTGTACCTTGCAAGCGGAACCGACGAATGCGACGTGTTGGAAGAAGCGAAACTATTGGGCGTCGACAGATATTTCGACGGCGGCATATACGGAGCGAGGGAGGATGACGTCGACTGCTCCAAGGAACTGGTCATCCGTAGGATTTTAGCGGAAGACAGCATCGACCCCAACGAATTGGTGGCGTTCGGCGACGGATTTGTGGAGATCGAGCTGACAAAGGGCGCTGGCGGCTACCCGGTCGCCGTTGCGACCGACGAAAGACGGGGTATCGGGATAGACGAAGGCAAGCGGGAGAGGCTGGTAAGGGCCGGCGCCATGATGGTGATCCCGCATTTCGGGGAAGCCTCCGACGCCGCCGGGATATGCCGCGCAATAGGGCTGCGTTGATTATGAGCAGTATAAGTCGTTGTTGATATGTATACGGCGCGTGGAGTTCGCGGGAGTTCGCAGAGCGAACTCCTACGAACTCCTTGTGCCGTGACTTATATATTAAATTGATAATACGAGGTTTATATGCCATTTAAAAAATTTGACCGGAGTAAATTGAACCTGCTGCCGCTCTCCGAAAGGCAGCATGACCTGGACATGGGCTGCCTTATGTACCCGGGGGCTGCGCCCGCAGGTTTTTCGCACCCATCGATCCCCGCGATCGCCAACGCCGTGAAAGCCGCGAAAAAATCCGGCGCAACCGTTTTGATGATGTACGGCGGGCATGTCGTCCGCTCAGGCTGCGCCCCATTGATGATAGACCTCATGAAAAAGGGTTATATAACCCATTTTGCGACTAACGGCGCGGGTTCTATACACGACTTTGAGCTTTCGATGATCGGCGGCACGTGCGAAAGCGTCGCGAAATATATCAGCGAAGGGCAGTTCGGGCTCTGGAAGGAAACCGGGCACCTGAATGAAGCCGTGATAGTCGGTGCGGCGGAAGGCCTCGGGTTTGGAGAGGCGGTTGGAAAATATATATGGGAAAATAATTTTCCGCATAAGGATATCAGCCTGCTGGCAAACGCGTATCATATGGGCGTGCCCGCGACCGTGCACGTCGGCATCGGCAGCGATATTGTGCACGAACAGCCCAATTTTGACGGCGCCGCGGCAGGCAAGGCTTCGTATGAAGACTTTTTAATATACACCCAATCCATTTCGAACCTTGAAGGCGGCGTATTTCTTAATTTCGGATCGGCTGTCGCCGGGCCGGAGGTATATCTAAAAGCCCTGGCAATGGCGCGAAACGCGGCCCATCAAAAGGGTGAAAAAATCGCGTCAATCACGACTGCGGTATTCGATCTGCTCGAGATAGACGGTGACACGCAGGTCACCCCGCCAAAGAGCGACCCGCGTTACTATTTCAGGCCGTGGAAAACAATACTTTCGCGTTCCGTGTCCGACGGCGGCGTGAGCCATTATATAAGCGGCGAACACGCCGTGACTTTCCCGGCGCTGTACAATGAGATACTAAATAGCTGACACACCGGATACGTCAGTCAAAGCAATAGCGTATTTTTAATGTAAACACCGAAATATGCACACTCGTCAGGGGTGTAACGCAACAGGTTTGCCGCTACGATTATAGGGCGCAGAAACGGAGTTATATGGACAGACAAGCCGCTATCTCTATCCTGAATAAATTACCCGGCTATAAAGTCGCCGTTGTCGGCGATTATTGCCTTGACAAATATGTACACGTCGATCCGGCCCTGGAGGAAATATCCCGCGAAACGGGGAGGGCAGCGCATCAGGTCACGCATATACGTACATTTCCCGGCGCTGCCGGCACGGTGTGCGCCAACCTCGCGAGCCTTGGGTTCGGCGTTGTGCATTGTTACGGCGCGGCCGGCGACGACGGGGACGGGTACGAACTGAGGCGCGGGCTCTCGGCTATCGGCTGCGGCTGCGAAAACCTGCTTGCTACAAGCCGCCTCACCAATACATACATGAAACCGCTGGACACGGATATGCGGGAACTGGACAGGATGGACTTCCGGACCCGCGCGCCCGTCGGCTTGGAAATACAGAATAATCTGCTTGACAGGCTGGAGGCGGGCGCCCGTGAATATAACGCCTTGGTAATTGTAGACCAGTTCGATACGACAGACGAAGGGCTTATATCCGGTTATTTCCTGGAAAAGCTGGGCCAATTGGCTAAACGGTATCCGGATATAATATTTTACGCGGATTCCAGGGCGCGCCCGACAGATTTTGCCGGGATGACCGTAAAATGCAACCATATCGAAGCGGCGCTCTCCGCGGGGTTGGAGCCCGATGAACGCAACCTGGCTGAAATTGCCCGGAAGCTGCTTGAAAAAACCAAAAAACCCGCCTACATAACATGCGGCGAAAAGGGTATAATTTCGGTAACTGAAAAGAAGGCTATGCTGTCCCCGGCTTTTCGCGTGGACGGCCCGATCGATATAGTAGGGGCGGGCGACGCGGCTTCCGGCGGCATAGTCGCGGCGCTATGCACCGGGGCGTTGCCGGAAGAAGCCGCTTTTTTCGCAAACCTGGTATCTTCCATAACGATACGGAAAATCGGCGTCACGGGGACCGCCAGCCCGGACGAGATAACGCGCGGCGCGGCAATGCTGGAAGGGCTTACGGCGGTAAACATTTAACGGCCCCTGATAATATGCCGTCATTGATATAAACGCGGTCTATCGCGGGCGACCGGGGACGGTCGCCCCTATAACAGAAAATAACCAGGCATATAATGCCTGGTTATTTTGTCTGGGCACTACTGGGCTCGAACCAGCGACCCCATGCTTGTAAGGCATGTGCTCTCCCAGCTGAGCTAAGCGCCCATATAGCGGCGGTCGGAGTTGAACCAACGACACTGCGGGTATGAACCGCATGCTCTAGCCAGCTGAGCTACGCCGCCACGCAGCCGCCATAATATACGGCCAGAACGCAATTCTAGCAAATATGCCGCCAATAGTCAATATGCAATAAAACGGCGTGTAATAATGCGGCGTATATTACCCTGTGTGTTTTAATATATGTTTCTTAAGCTATTTTTATGAATTAATATAATGTTATTTTAACATCCGGATACACCATTTATGATATATTACCCTTATATTTAGCTTCACTGTATTTATTATAACCATATTAGGAGACAAGCATTGGAAGACAGTATAAAACCCGGCGATAAAAAGACCGCGGACAAAATAAAAAGCCGCGTAAACCGTAAGACGATAGTATCCAGCATAAAACTGTCCCTTTCCATATACTGGCGCGCGCGCAAGGCCATACTCGTCATATGCGGCCTGTCCGTCATATTCCGGGTTGCCGCGCCATATATTGGCATATTAATGCCAAAGCTGGTCATCGACCGGATCGAAGCGCGGGTTGAGCCGCTTTCATTTATCATAACCGTGGGCGGTATGGCGTTGTTATTGGTCGCGATCAACTACGCCAAGGCGTTTACCGACTTTGTATCCGATTATGCTGTCGGGTCAGTCGGTATCGGTAATATGCTTGTGTATAAAATGAAAAAATTAATGCGGATGGATTATGAGCTTATGGAATCCCCCGCGTTTAAAGAAGCTGAAAAAAAGGCCGACAAAGGCTCGCAGAGCAATCACGCGCTGGCTATGAACATACCCCGTTCGCTGGTCCGGCTGCTGTCCAGTATCATCGGATTTTTGTTGTACGCCGGCGTTATCGTGCTTATACATCCGCTGATCCTGCTTGTTTTATTGGTGAGTTCCGCAATAAATTGGCATATGTTGTCACGGGCCAGGAAATATATGGAGGCAACGCGTGAAAACAGGAGCAAACTGTCGGGCAAACTGCGCGCGCTCACCAACGCCATACGGAAAAGGGAAGCCGCCAAGGATATAAGGCTCTACAACGCGGCAGGCTGGCTCGCAGGCCTGTGCAAAAAGCAATTTGACGAACACGTGACGGCTGAACGAGGCCTGTTGACTAAACAGATGCATTCGCAATTGGCCGACGCGCTTATGATATTG
>Ga0123353_10008397_pt1 | contig 14095 bp, 12 predicted proteins | sample TergutLab28metaG_3_FD_92763 | JGI IMG/M metagenome (GOLD analysis project Ga0123353, IMG submission 92763) | Labiotermes labralis P3 segment gut microbial communities from Petit-Saut dam, French Guiana - Lab288 P3 | ecosystem: Host-associated > Arthropoda: Insects > Digestive system > Gut ... | reverse complement strand
CTGAGATGCGCGGTCAACCAAACCCCCCCCCCCAATAAAAAATAGGAAAATTGTTAAGTTTTTACTCTATACCAGCGAGAATTGTTGAAAAATTCCACGCCCGAGTGCATTCTGTACCCAGTCAGTAAACGAAGGTTTAATAGTAGCTTTTAAAACATGTGAATAAAGTATATAACAGAGAGTTTCATTTCTTCTGTACGCCTTGCAACTTATCTTGTATTTTTTAATTGCAATTTAATTATCAGAAATTTGCGACATGACCAAAAACACAGGGTGTTTTTACTTATCTGCGCTTTATTTCTAGTCAGTACCGATTCTTTATTCCGTCTTCCTAATCCCAATATGGTTCCTTCTTATACAGTTTCACCCCTTAGGTCATGTGCAAGACGGTTTCCTACTCCAAACACTACATTTTGAAGAAGAATTTATAGACGAAAGAAAGTAGAGAGAATAATTTTACACATAATTTCATTAAATGTTTGTGAGTGGTGAACGGAGAGGACAGTCACATTGCTATCCGAAGTATCTCTGTGGACTGGAACAGGCTACAACACTTTTTTATAGTGGCCAAAAATATACGAAGTCATATGTGTTAGTTTACCTAATTATGAGGTATGCAGTAACAGAAATGACTACATTTACCTACCACTCACATGCAAAACAGTTACCATCCACCCAGTTTACTACCTCAAATCAAAATTTGATTTTCGAAAAATGAAGTTTATTATACCCGCGTATTCGATAGTAAAAGAAGTGGTAGACAATTGGTACCTTGGGATTCTCGGATCCGATTAATATTTGAAGTTCATGTCTTATTTATGACAGTTTTTCTGCCTGCTCGAAGGTTGCTACGTGTTATCATAGCTACCTTCGGAACAAAACCCGAGAATTAAAAATGCACACCTCTGTAGCTTCGCATGTAACTTCTGCTTCATACAAAAACAAAAGTTACATTACAGGGCACAACGTTTTTCATGCCTGGTTACAGAATGTTACCGACACGAAGCTTTTGTAAACTGAAATTTGAAACATTAAAATGAACGTTTACAGACTACATCAGTCCATCCAGGACCCATTTACATTGTAGTATCACTAACAGTAAATTCTTATAATAAAACCAACTAGATGCACTAATTTCTCAAATTTCTTTTTGGAGTAAAACTCTACATGTTTTGGGCAGTTCCTCTGTCCATCGTCAGGAGTTTTTTACTGTATAGACAGCGATGGATCAGGACGGAACTCCGTCCTGATCCTGCTCGCAAGCTGTCAGCAAACCTGTATGACATGTACCATCGCTGTGTGTACAGTGAATAACTCCTGATGATGGGCAGAGGAACTGTTCGAAACATGTAGAGTATTATTCCAAAAATAAATTTGAGAAATTAATGCATCTAATTGGTTTTTTTTATAAGAATTTATCACGATGCACGGTCACCTGAACGTCAAAAACACTAACAGTAATTATCCGCTGAGATGTATAACCTATCGGAGTCGCCACTTCGCGCTCAGTAGTGTTGCCAGGCTTCCATGGCGGATGTTGATCACATGATTTTATGATTGTCTTGTGGGTTTTAACACCATATAGGATCGTAAGGTGATACCAGTGTTTCGGCGTGAAGTGCTGTCTCCATCTTTAGGGTGACTGAATTACATCCAGGTAGACACTGGAGTAGCTGGGGAAGAGGAAGTCAGTGGTTTGTATAGACAGTTCAAAGGACTGCCACAAATCACAACAACGGGAAAAGGCTAGTGAACTGACTTGGTCCGTGTCAAACGAACTGTGATCTACTCGCCAGGACAACGCCTGCCCACTCTCGTCTCTCCGAGGTTGTTTGGCCATATTTCTTGCAACCTGCCTGTACAATGACACTCTCTTCCTCTTCCTTGTCATTTCATCACTTACCTGCAGTGATTCCGCCACCCTGAAGCTGGAGATAACATTTTTCTACGAAACTCTACTACCAAGTCATGATTTTACCTGGTGTCAGAAGCCCGGAATTCTAATATTTGATCTGCTCAGAGAATGCGGCTTGTACTAGAAAACTTTGAGTTAGAGTTGACCAAACTTGATTTTAATGAATAAGTGCTGGGAATCAGAAGTGCAAAATCTGGGATCCTTAAGACACGTCAACTGGCGAAAAAAAAAAAATTAAAGGCCACTCGAAGGCTTGAGATGAAACCCCCCGTCAAATGTTTCAACAAAGAAACTTCACATGACAGTAGGATGATGATGAAGAGGAGGAGGAGGAGGATGACGCCAGTGGTACCAATAGCTGTAACATGATCACCGGTAGTGAACTGTTCACAGACAGTAGGGGTATTCCATGACAGTGAATATCATTCGTATAGCACACACAACCGGTGTTGCACGATTCGTCCGTCATGTGCGTCTGTTGCTTATGACTTGTTTAAGGACCCTGTAAGTAGCTCATATATAGCGGAAATTGTATAAACGTATGCCTGTTAAGAACAGGGCATTTTAATGGCAATCTTCTCTGTGAAAATATGAACAGAAGAGATGTGTGATGTCACGCAATTATCCTTTGTTACATCTTGAATTTAATGAGAATAATAACTGTGTTTATTTCTTCCAGCATAATAAATTTAATGTGTCAAGCAAGAGGATAAGATGCTGTGTTACTGTGTACATTATGTACAGAGTTTATTAAAGCACAAATACTGTGGCGGCACTCAGAAATAAGGAGAGATAGGGTACGAAATGAAAGTTGTATAAAGTTGTGGGTACTCCTCAACGGATGCGATAGTTTGGTCACAAAACAGGGAAATGAAAGAAAAATACCGGCTGCAGAGATGAATTTTCTGCGGATATTGACAGATGAACTGCAGAAAGTTGGATAAATACTGAAAGGAGGACGTAAGAGAAGAACTTCAGTCTTCTTAAACAACAGAATGCATGACTGCCTATGAATAAGGTTCCTGCAGGTTTTATTTTTAACTCCTTAGAGTAAAGTCCGTCTAATAAAGTCAGACGTTCCGCCGCTAGACAAGAGATTTCTCGCATTCAAGGATACCAAGATTCGTTGACCGTGCTCCAAAGAGCCCGCTGCTTTTTTGTGTCTTGAGTCAGATTAATCCACTCGACGCCACTCCATTATGTTCCTTTAGGCCCATTTTAATATCGCCGTCCCACCTACGCTTAGGTCTTCCAAATTGTCTCTTTACTTCAGGTTCCCTACAAAAACTCTGTATGCATTTCTCTTCTCCCTTTCCAGCATGTAGTGTGAATGAATGATAGAATCCCAATAAAGTCACTAACAGATTAAAAGGAATGTGAAGTGAAGGACGACTCAGGAAAAGATGGAGTGATGTTGAAATTTGACCATGCATTGTCCTACTTTACAGTCCACAAAGTGAAGAAGCTTAGAAATGAGAAGAAAACTTCTTTGTAATGTACAAGTATTTAGGCCCTTAAATATTAGTTTATTAAAGTTACGCGTTATTACATCCTGTCGTACAGCTTTCTGATTATTTCTGACCACCATTTTAAGGAATATCCATCGAGTTGCGGGTAATTTCTGGTATTACACACATAACTTTTTTATGCTGGGAATAGATTGCTAGGATTTCATCATTTTTTTTGGACCCACTAAATTCATTGCTTTTTTGTGAACTGGAACTTTGTGTATATTTCCGTTAGTTGTTTCTTAACGCCTTGCATTGGAATTACTTATTTGGTTATAATTAATTGTGCCTCACTGTAATGTCGGATCGTGCGAGCACTGAATAATTGTGCCCCATGAATATAATTTACCTCTGACATGATGGATAGCCCCTTCCTTCGTTCAGTTTCAAAATAAACTTAACGCAAGGCTGTTCGCCATCTAGCAGCCGTCATCTCGACCAACTTCCTGTCGCTGTGTGGGACCTGCTGCTTGTGTACACATTTTTTTCAGGTTCTAACACTTTGTTTCTTTTTATTAGTTTCGGTTTTGTTGTTTAAGATGGATAGAGGTGCATAATGAGGAGCTTCATGATTTTGTACTTCCAAGTCAAATATTATTACGGTGATCAAATAAAGGAAGAATGGACTGGTGGGCATATGTACCGAATGAAGAAGAGAGGAAATGTGTGCAGTGTTTTGGTGATGAAACCGGAATGAAAGAACCGCTTGGAAGACCTAGGCTTAGGTGGAAGGATAATACTAAAATGTGTCTTATGGAAGACGTTAGGAGGGCGTGGACCGTAGGCTTCAGGGAGAGGATAATATTAAAATGGGACTTGAGGAAAGAAGTTAGGAGGGCGTGGTCTGTAAGCTTTGGTGGGAATATAATATTAAACTGGGCCTTAAGGAAAGAAGTTAGGAAGGCGTGGACTGTAGGCTTAGCTGGGAGGATAATATTAAAATGATCTAAGAAGGGAAGAGTTCGATGAAGGTGTGGTCTGAATTCATACAGCTCAGAATAGGGGGTATATGGTGGCCTGCTGTGAATACTGTAATAATTCCCCAAGTACCTTAAACTGCGAGAAATTTCCTGAGTTTGATCCCGTTTTAGCTTCTCGAGAATTGTTCTTGCTGAATGGGGCTACTTGGCGTAGTCGGTTGATGTCGGCAGGATACGAAGGCTGTTTGGGTAAAGCATGCTGTAGCTGTTGCATGCGAGTATAAAATTTCTCAGCTACTACGGCATTATTTGTGCCCAGTTTAGATATTTACAAGTTTTTAAACCTACAAGGTGTGGGTTTGAGCGTAACTTGAAGCCTAAAATTTTAATGCTTTCTCACATTTCTACTTTCTTTAAAATGCAAGAAATTCATTTACATCTTCAGTTCAGTAAACAATGTACGCATGTATCGGCTGCAGCTGACGAAAAGCTGTTATATAACTTCTAACGGAATTGTTCACGACTAAGTAACACGCAAAAGATGGAGTGAGAAATCTCTCGATCTATAAAATTCCGTTAAATATAATAGCAGGATCTATACAAATATAATTAAACCATTTAGTACAGTGTATCAATACAGTGTGTGTGTGTGTGTGTGTGTGTGTGGGTGTGTGCGTGTGTGTGTGTGTCTATGTGTGTGTGTCTATGTGTGTGTGTTTGTGTGTGGACATGTGAAATGGTAGTAGCAGGTTTTCTTGCGAAAATTTAATAACTTCCTGTCAGACTTCACAAATTTATAACCCTGAAATGCTATCTAAATCCTGTGAACTTTCGTCTTCTGAAGTGTGACTAAGTAACATCGCAGAATACTTGAATCTGCAGCATCACCGCTGTGAGAACCTCAGATCCTGCGATATAAGTCTTTGCTACAATAAAAATAGGAAATATGATAAGAAATTTCCGGTAAGATATATTCAGGTTAGTGAAAATTAAAATATATTTGTGGTTCGGATATTATCGTCACTGAATTTATTTCCATTCACTTTACAAGCACAGTAAAGTTTGTGTTTTATCTACCAATTTTCTATTCTCTCAAATATGACACATCGTGTTCTGTCTTACATTTCCCGTTTGAATGGAAAGAGAAGGGAATACAGTGACTTAATAGACTAAGAATCGTATAACTGATGTAATGCATCATATCTCACTAAATTAAGCTTTTATATTCTTACCAGCTTCGTCAACAGGCTCGGAGTAATAAATTGTGAAGGGAAAGAAGATTAGCTTTCTCCTTCAGTACTCAGTTAATGTAGATACGTCCCGTTTTTCGTAATAGCAAAATCGACTCAATGGAGTGAAGTTCGATAACTAATAATTGGATTTGGCATTCAGGTTAGATTTACTCTCCGAAAATGTCAGGGCTGTAGCTACATCGGATTCTGGTTCGTTCAGGATGAAAGCGGTTACTTGTAAACGGACATGTTGCTGAGTGGTCACAAACGGAGAAGGCAATGAAGGAACGACTGCACTTTAGTAATATCATGCACGGAGGTACGTAATTCACGTAAATTAATCGACATTGACACTCGTGGTATCACGGTAGCCGTACACGAGAAGTAACAGAATGACAGACCTACTTTCTCCCGAAATAGGTAGGTCTGCATTAGGACTAGCCTTAGTATTCACCAACAAGGCTTATGTCTATATTAACTTTCAAATGGAAATAATGGCGATTCGTTACATGTTTGTTGATAATGAAACAGTTAACAAATGATCCTCAAGTCCCTATTCATATTTTAGTGTTCCTTCATATACGAATACAGCGCTGTACGTACGTACGAAGACACGAATATTGTACATGCTGAAGGTGTATTTCCACACATTCTGGAGTGCAGTGTGTCATACGCCTTATGTTCTGGACGCTTCAGTCTAGAATCAGTCATCATTATCCTGTAGGAAGGACGCTGATTGGATGTAAGAATCGGCTTGAGCGTGGGGGTCGGGAGAAATGTTTCTACCTCTACAGGGTATCTAAATCATCCTGCCTCTTGAATCAGGGGTCGTACTGATTTGTTTCTTCTTCTTCTTCTTCTTCTTCTTTTTCTGTTCTTAGTCTTTGTTAGTGGGTTTTTTTTATCACGGTTTCGTTTACGACGGGCCTGCAATTTGCGAGAGGTGCAAGAATTTAATTTTTTTATAATGTTCATATAGACCTATTATAGACGTCATGTGCGTTATAAGAAGGGCGGTGTCTCGGTTCTTTTAAATTATCCATTACTGTTTGTTTAATATAATGCTTGCGCACAGGCTGTGTTTATTCTGCCAGCTGCAGATGCTTGTTTCTTTCTCCAGAAGACGCGTATTTAAATAGTTCATTGTCTAAACAACAACTTGTTGGGTTGTCATTTCTATTGCCTGCCAACACGCCCTCCAAATTCCGCAACTTATTGCTTCCGATATAATCTGAATTAAAATACGCATAATTTTTAAAGCTATATCCACGAAATTTTGTCTGTAATGAGTTTAATACTTGAGAGTCTAAATCTTCTTTCATTTATCTTTCTCTCATATTCGTCAAACACCATTGTGGCATAAGCTAACTGCAAATGCCTGACGCCTTCAGTAAGGGAAATTTTGTGTTAATTTAATTTTGTGGCGCAATAGCCCAAATCAGGCCTAGGCTGCCTCATTGTTGAGGTCTGTAGATCACACACAGACACACACCCGACAGAACCTCTCTGCACGAGTGATCAGTTTGTCGTAGAGGCCTCTGCTAGCACAAAACACAACAAACCCAAGCGACGAATATTTCTCCTTTGACGTTCAGGTGACCGTGCATCGTGATAAATTCTTATAATAAAACCAACTAGATGCACTAATTTCTCAAGTTTATTTTTGGAATAAAACTCTACATATTTCGGATAGTTCCTCTTTCCATCATCAGGGGTTTTTCACTGTACACACAGCAATGGTATATGTCAGCAAACCTGTATGACATATACCACTGATGTGTGTACAGTGAAAACCTCCTGATGATCGACAGAGAAACTGTCCGAAACATGTAGAAGTTCCGTCCTGATCCTGTTCGCAAGCTGTCAGCAAACATGTATGACATATACCATTGTTGTGTGTACAGTGAAGAACTCCTGACTATGGACAGAGGAACTGTCCGAAACATGTAGAGTTTTATTCCAAAAATAAATTTGAGGAATTAGTGCATCTAATTAGTTTTATTATAAGAATATTTCTCCGCTCACAGGGATTTGAACCCACGATCCCAGCGTTGAAGCGGCCGCCAACGTACGTTTGAGGCCGTCGGCTTTTTGTATGATTAGCTTTTACTCTTTTCCTTGCTGTTGGCTTAAGAATGTTCAGTGTGCTTTTGGCCATTGTTTTGTTACGTGTGGATGACACGTCGATGGACCGCACAACAGAGTTACAGTACGTTTAAGGATTGCTGCTGCTACATCTTAGAACACTATAACCAAGGCAATACAAACGACGTCGTGTCACTGCATTGTCGGCTACCGACACTTGGAAGGAACATAATACCTTTATCTTCAATGACCTAGAGGACATAGAAGACGATTCGCATCTTTGGTGTATTTGGAAACAAACGAAAGCTGAATTTATTTACAAGTAAAGAGAAAAGCAAATTGGAAAATGTCAGTTACCTTCCTTCTAGGATTTTTTCTTCCCGTCTGGTATCTGATATGGTGAATATGAAAATACCTCTCTCTAATTGTAACAATCATTTTGTTTTGGTGTTAAACGTTGTATCTCACACTGTGTATTAAAGTACAGTAAAGTGCTGGGCTGTGAGATAGATAGAATAAGGGGACGTTGAAGACAATGACGTTGACATGATGAAGACCATCATACACTTAATTTTGAGGCTGCTGCTAACAGCATAGTTCTAGGGTAAAAAATTGGCCTAAACTTGAGTATAATGCAGTGCGTTTCTTCTGAATGTACAGCCGTCAAAGGATGGTCCGGCAGATACAGGCTTTATGTGCGATAAAGTTGCCGTGCTCGGTGACATGAAGAACGAACTTCTGGTTAAGACAGTTCCTACGGGAAGATGGGTATTAGGAAATGCCGGAAATGGACCGCGGTGTTTCGTAAGAGGCGGGAAGTTAAGTTGACCAGCCGAGCGACCATCGGCATGGCGCCGGCTGTTTCCTTTGGGAGTATGCTTCTAATTCGTTTCTTGATATTCATATTATTTCAACACGAAAGGGGTGTCTTACAGCGACCTGCACTACATAATTCTCCCCGGGACGTGATTTCAATATCCGTGAAGAATTCTACGCTTGCCATAGGCACTGCAGTTTTCCAGCCATAGAAACAAAACTAACTGGAATGTTGTCATTCATTCTATAACAACCAAACTTTTCAAGTCATGCAAGGTCAGCCTGGGTTACATAATTGGTGAAGTTTTTTGTAGTGAAAACACTTTTTTGAGGAAGCTGAGTAGTTCGTAAGGCACGGGACAATGTAGCGGCCATGACAGACGCTGCAATGAACAGTTGGGATGTTTATGTAGAAATTGTTGCAGCATTACGCAACATATAATGATTTTAAAAGTTATTATAAAAACCTTCTTATAAGAAACCTATAGGTGTGATGATACCAGAGGCTGTGTAATGCAATTTTGACCTCCTGATGATGAGCACATGTGCTCGGAAGATGTAGAGCTATGAAATAAACTTATTGTAAAACAAAACTTTTTTGCAGCAAGTTAGTTAATTACTGAGATAAATTTTATAAGAGCTTTTAAAATCATGCATATTGTTGGAACAATTTGTAGGTAAATAATTTGGTAAAGATGCACGGTGTAAACAACAGCGTGAAAAAGTGTTAATATGATATAGTTTCTTGTATCTAACTTCAAAGGGTTACATTGCTTGCCTTGTATTTCTTAAAATATACTATGAGTCTAATATGCGCAATATTATATATGCGAATTGTAATATGAAAGTTCGAATTATCTTAACGTTTTGTTAAAATTAGTTTTAAGAAAAGGTTCTCCGTACTTGAATAAGTCTGAATTGACAGCAGAAACTCCTAAAATATATCACCATGCTTCACCAAGTATGCCCTATCGGCAGCTTTCAAGTATCGAATTTTCCGAAAAAATAATAGCAGGCTTCAGAACAGAGAGTTCTATTGACAGGTTTACTGTAGTGACATATTGACCCTCAAGTGTCATCAGAGATTGTGTTCGAATACACTGCCACATTCTAGGGGCTGGTATTTCGATCCAGAACACATATCTTTCCCCATCACTGCCCTAAAGAACCATCTATAACGAGTGCAGGAAGGAGGAGGCAGCTTACACGAAGCATGCCTGAGCTGACGGACAAAATGTTTGCTTTGCGATAAGATGTAATGTCTTGAAGTCCGCGAGTGTGGCTTACTTGTGTTTTATTAAACAAACCCACATACACGATTCAGTCACACTCTGACTGTATAGTATTTGACACATACTTGTGTTATGTTTGTACCTTATTTTGTCTGTATATCTCATGCAGCAGGCTGGTAGACAGGCAAAGATGAAGACTCATTTTTAGGAGATACCTTCTTCAAATCTCGGCCGGAAACTTGTTACTTTTCTCAGTTCCTCAGGGTAAGTACTTGGATAGTAAATCTCTGCCCTAAGTGTACTCGTCAGTTCAGCATTCTTCCGTGATTCTACCATTGGGCGCTGACAGGGACGAGATGTAGCGAATCACTGTGAAAGAATTGGGGACTGGAAAATTTACCTGCGGTACACCCTTTGAAGGAAAGTACTAATATTTGGAACAATCTGTGTGGATGTGTTTTACATTGCTTGCTTCTTAGTATTTCCAGTTGTTTGTGCTGTGTAATGAAAGACGAAGAATGCCTCATAGTATGTCCACTTCTGTTAAAGTTTCCTACATATATGAGTATAGTTAACTAGGTGGATTTTTTCGTTCATAGCACTTTCTGGTATAATTAAGTATATCGTAAAACTTCACGTGACTGAACACGATTGCAGACATTGAGTTTCGCTTGTAATTACTTTAGCTATGTTCAATGACTATATCTCTTACAAAAATCTCGGGTAAAAAAGTTTTCCAATCAAAACTTAGGAAAATTGTAACCAATTTAATATATGTAATATACATATAATCTAGATTACAGACTTAAAAAATTCGTCTTGAAACTGTGTTTTGTATGACTTGATATTCTGCAGAACGTGTAAATGAAATTCGCAAACCCATATTTTCTACACTGCCATTTTAATCACATTTGAATAGGTACTGTATGATTTTTGGTTTGACTTCTTCCTGCCTGACATAATTTGATAAGCGTTTCTATATTTATTGATTTTTCGTATGTCACATGAGAAGACCGTTTCATCTCTATGCGCTTTGAAGCGTCGAATTGAATGGGACTGTAATCTCCAGTTGCGAGTAGCTTAAACCTTTGCAGTGAGACGTTATTTAGCTTATTGTTGAGCGCTGTACTGTACTATAATCGTGCAGTACTGGTGATCACCCGGACAGGCCAGCGGAAATCGCTAAACTCTGTTTTGCCAGTAGCCAACCCTAAGTTGACAGTTGGTACCCCCTGAATGCAGGCATAGACCGTCACCGCTGCCCTAGCATACTGCTACGGGTGTGATACGTGCTTGCATTCTTAGCGGAGTTCTGTTTAAACGAATCATAAGCAGGGATTCTTAATGTATTCGCTTGCGATAAAGGAGAAAATGAAATGAAATTTACGTTCGTATACGCTACATTTGTTAATATACCGTACATACTGTATCAATACTGAACTGCAGATCACGTTCTTATGTCTTGTTTATACGCAACAATAAGAATGGGCGTGTGAACTCTTCCAGTGTCATTTAAAATGTGTGTTTATTTTTCTCCTACCACATATCTGTTGCACCCAGGCAGGCTGTGAGCTATAACTCAAGTTGTGTTGCCAGGGTTTTAGAGGATCCTTTACATAAGCCCTTGATAACGTACACCGGTTATGTTTGAGTGATTTTTATTCCGTCCTTATAATAAAACCAACTAGATGCAATAATTTCTCAAATTTATTTTTGGATTAAGTCTCTACATGTTTCGGACAGTTCCTCTGTCCATCATCAGGAGGTTTTCACTGTACACACAACAATGGTATATGTCATACAGGTTTGCTGACAGCTTGCGAGCAGAATCAGGACGGAACTGAGTTCCGTCCTGAAAAACTTGCATGGGGTTACAATTTTCTTTCCTTCCCACTTCCCAGCATGGTTGGACAGCCCGTAGTGGGCCAAGGCCTCCTCATGGCCGATGCTTCACGATAACACTCGGACGTACCACCCCGATGGGACTCCTCTAGACGAGTGATCGGACCGTCACAGAAACTTTTACTTGACAACACACAACATTCACAAGAGACAGGCATTCCATGTCTCCGGCGGAATTCAAACCCACAACCCCAGCAAGAGAGCGGCCGCAGACCCGCACCTTAGACGCGCGGCCACTAGGAAGAGGATGCTTTACCATAAACGAATGTAGGAATCTGAATTACGTGGCGGTAATGTCGCCTCTGCATCACGATGTGTACCTGTCCTACGTCGCTTTTATTTTGGTACGAAAATGGAAAATATGGCATTGAGGTATCCACCAGTTGTTTGATGTTCAGAGCACGTCGGTTGTTTGCTTCGGAAGTGAGAGTAGACGGAAAATGAGACACACAAACACAGAGCGTGGTGATTTACAGGCTACGTAGCTAAATTTTTGGAAGTACGGTAAAATAGGTGAAGGTAAAGGTTTATTTTAAGCCCTCAAACGCCGTGATATAAAATAGATTAAACTAGACGGAATGAGAGTAGTTCGTCCGTGAGGAAAGCATGCCATTTGAACACGTAGTTGTATTCCGGTGACGAAACTTAAGATATGCTTTTATCTTCCACCCCCCTTTAACTCCGAAACAAACCTGTAAACGCACGTTAACCCCAACGACAATACAATTTAAACACGCTCAGTCTGCTGCCTTTGAGCCCTCTGCTGCTGTGAAATTGATTTCGTGGCGGCGTCGATAAACTTTCTAATTAAAATGTACAGCATGCTTAAACTTGCCAGGGCAGGATACTGTGGCATTTTAAACTTTAATCGTAAACCAAGCACAACAAAGTCTAGTGCCCTGCTTTATCAAAGCTACGAATGTACGAGGAGAGTGTAATCATTCTTTTAGTTTAACGATGCAGCTTTTTATTAGTCCTGTTATTTTATACTGGCCGCTGAATCTTGAATGTGCAGTCAGACATACGCTCAACAATGTGCAGTCAGACATACGCTCAACAATTTAAACTCATGGTTTCGACCATCGTAATTCATTGTTAATAAAAATCCAACCAGATGCAACAGTATGCAGTAAATAAATATCTGCTTGCTGTTGCATCTGGTTGGACTTTTATTAACATACGCTCAAATTTATTTCTCAGCGGTTGTGTGCGCGACAGCACGATTTTTGTCGCAAGTTCCCTCAGGTCCAGCGACTGATGTTTGTAAATACGTAATGAACGTTCATATTCCATTCGAGTACCGGGATTTTTTGTCTAGCAGAGTAATCATGGACGTCTCAAGAAGGATTCAGTTCCTGAGGTTTCATTGGTTGGTTTAGGTAGTTGAAAATGAAGTTCGGTGGTGAGCACATCTGGTGACATTTGTGAAACTTTCTGTTCTGTGACTCCGACTATGAATAAGGCTTCTCACTTGTGCTGTAGGATGTTCACGGTTTAAATTTGGACAGGGACACAGACTGTCCTATCTGAGGGTTTTCATGCCTTTGGGGGGGGGGGTTCTTCCAGTTAATTCCCAGCATTGTGCCTTAAATTAGACCACGACCGCCTCCTTCGTCCACCATCCTTTCGATCATTACGTCCATTCATAACTCTCATTCCCAAAGTACCATCGGTTTGTACATCCTCTGACCAGTACAGTCACATCGTCACTCTTTGGTGCACTCCTATCAGTGGAAGTGCCACGCTGAACTTCTCGAGACACATTTAATACTAACTTGGTGCCTACCTTCTTAGAATATTTACAACACGTTTACATCCCGTCTCATTTTCCATTCTTGCCAACGACATTTTTTAGGTAAATTTAAATTTTCCTTTTTATAGGCACGTCACCAGTTGATGGATTAAGCTGTAATTAAAAGCGGAGGGCTGGAGGTATACAGCTCTTCTGCCATTAAGGTTTTACAAAGACTGTTAAACAAAGCATTATTAGTTTCCTGTTGGGCTAACCCGACTAGTGCATAATTCGTTAACTGTAATGGAGAAAAGAAAAGTTACTGCGGCATTTATTTTCCTCACCCCATTTCGCCTTGAACATCTAGAAGGAGTGTTTTCAGTGATTTATTCATACACCCTATGCTTATTAGTGTAACTACTTTCACAGCAGGGTTGTCTGTTAAACAAACATGCTTCTTGTCTGTAAGATTACTTCTACATGCACTGCACGGCACCTCGTCCATTACACCCTGCAGTCGTTCGTATTCTAGCGAAGATGGCGGTGTTTCTCTAATTGTTAATAACAAAGCCCGGCATTGTGCTATCTGTTGTGTATGTCCCGCCCCCACTGTCTTTTTTTTTAAATGTTACTTTTCTCGTTCCAGCCCTGAGTCTACCCCCCCCCCCCCCCCCCCCCCCCCACCTTATTTTTTTTATTAAATTTTTCATTTTTTTTCTTAATAAAATAAAAAATTATTTTTTTTTTTTTTTT
>Ga0123353_10008396_pt1 | contig 14095 bp, 9 predicted proteins | sample TergutLab28metaG_3_FD_92763 | JGI IMG/M metagenome (GOLD analysis project Ga0123353, IMG submission 92763) | Labiotermes labralis P3 segment gut microbial communities from Petit-Saut dam, French Guiana - Lab288 P3 | ecosystem: Host-associated > Arthropoda: Insects > Digestive system > Gut ... | reverse complement strand
TACACATTCAGTGTGAACGCCGATTACGAGATCGGCGCGGTGTTCTACCGGAACGGTGTTGATACCGTTTACACGTTAACACCCGGAGCGGCGGCGAACGGATCGGTGACCGTCATAATAGACGGCACCGAGATACCGTTCGATTCCCCGGTCACGCTGATCGGCGGAACTCCGGTGACATTCACGGCGAAGAGTGACACAGGGTACTCATTCTCGTATTGGACGGGATTGCCGACGCTTGAGAACCCGTATACGTTCGGCGTTGACAGTAACTACACGATAGGTGCCGTGTTCTATTCCGGAACGGCGTTCACGCTCACGCCCGGCGCGGCAACGAACGGAACGATAATGATCAGCATAAACGGTGCACCGGCGATACCGTTCGATACGGCGATGACCGTTGCCTCCGGGACTTCAGTGACGTTCGCCGCAACGGGCAACGGGAATTACAAGTTCTCGTACTGGACCGGGCTCACGACACTTGTGAACCCGTACACGTTCACCGTGAATGGAGATATGACCATCGGTGCGGTGTTCTACGAGAACGGTAAGGATCTGGTCTACAGCGTTATTCCGGGTACGATAACCGGTGACGGAACCATGAGCATCAGCATTAACGATGCCGCGGCGATACCGTTCGATACGACCGTTATACTGAAGGCCGGAACAAAGGTGACGATCATTGCCGACGGATTAGGAACGTACAAGTTCCTGTACTGGATCGGATTGCCGTCGTTCGATGAACCGTATACGATCGCGTCGCTTGACAAGAATTACAAGATCGATGCTGTGTTCTACGACGCAAGTACGGAGACCGTTTACACACTCACGCCCGGTACGATCGACGGCGGTGCTGTATACATCACGATAGGCGGCGGCACTGAGGTGCTGTTCGATTCGCCGATCGATGTTGTCAGCGGTACCACGGTCACATTCAGGGCGGCGAACGTCGGGAACTACAAGTTCTCATACTGGACGGGACTTACGACGCTCACTAACCCGTACACGTTCACCGTGAACGGGAACATGACCGTCGGTGCGGTGTTCTACCTTAACGGTTCGGATCTTATCTACAGCGTCGTTCCCGGCACGATAACCGGTGACGGAACCATGAGCATCAGTATAGGCGGCGGCGCGGCCGTACCGTTCGATAAGACCGTGACACTGAAAGCGGGGACAGCGGTCACGCTCACCGCCGAAGGTACGGGAACATACGAATTCCTGTACTGGATCGGATTGCCGTCGTTCAGTGAACCGTACACGATCGTATCCCTTGACAAGGATTACAAGATCGACGTTGTGTTCTACGACGCAAGTACGGAGACCGTTTACACACTCACGCCCGGTACGACCAACGGCGGTGCTGTATACATCACGATAGGCGGCGGCGCTGAGATGCTGTTCGATTCGCCGATCAATGTTGTCAGCGGTACCACGGTCACATTCAGGGCGGCGGATGTCGGGAACTACAAGTTCTCATACTGGACGGGACTTACGACGCTTGTCAATCCGTACACGTTCACCGTGAACGGGAACATGACCGTCGGTGCGGTGTTCTACCTTAACGGTACTGACACGGTGCACACGCTCACTCCCGGCACTATAACAGGGGTCGGCAGCATATACATCAAGATAGGCAACGGCAATGAGACGTTATTCGATTCGCAGGTCACGGTGAAAGACGGTACTTCGGTGACGTTCACGGCGGTCGCCGGAGACGGGTACGTATTCAAGCAGTGGTCCGACGGTATTTCCGGAACATCGGAGACGGATACTGTCAGCGTGACCTCGGACATGACCGTCTCGGCCGAATTCACAGCGGTCAAGAGTGCATTCCAGATGCCGGGATGGCTGGTACTCTTGCTGATGCTCCTTGTGTGTGCTTTGGTGATAGCTCTCATGTATCTGAGAGGTACAAGACACCGCCCGTTCAACCACCGCCATGTGCTCGGCGCGTTGCGCGTGAGGTACGGAAGGTACAGGTTCAGGTGAACGGCGGGGCACAAGGTCGCGAAGAGCAAGAAGAGGATATGACAGGTCATCCTGTCGCCGGCAGAAGCTTCACACACTTCCTTCCGGTTTCCTTCTCTTTGTCATGATCACCGATAATACTGCCGTAACGGTCAGTATCATCAGTATCACCGCCAGAGAGATCATCACCGGCAGGTGGTAATATTGTGATACGAGCATCTTCGTACCCACGAACACCAATATCGCGCCGAGCCCGTATTTCAGGTATACCAGCGATGACAGGCCGCCCCTTATCGCGAAATACATGGACCTCAGCCCGAGTATCGCGAACACGTTGGATGTGTATACGATGAACATATCCCTTGTTATCGCCAATATCGCCGGTATGGAATCGATCGCGAACATTATGTCCGTTAGCTCAAGAACGATCACCGTTACCAGAAGGGGCGTCGCCATCCTGACGCCGTTCTTCTTCGTGAAGAACTTACCTTCATCGTATTCATCGGAGACCTTCATGAATTTTCTGCAGGCACGTACGAAGATGTTCTTCTCCATTGACGTACCGCCTTCTTTCTTCATCATCGTCCTTACCGCGGTGATTATGAGCAGCGCACCGAACACGTACGCCATGAACGAGAAGTTCTCAAGCAGCTGAACACCGGCGAATATGAACAATAAGCGGAAGAATATCGCGCCCAGTATACCGAGGAACAGCGCCTTGTGCTGATACTTGTACGGAACGCCGAAGTAAGTGAATACGATGATGAATACGAAGAGGTTATCAACGCTCATCATCAATTCTATCAAGTAACCCGCGTAATATTCGGTGGCGCTTTCAGCACCGCGTGCGAATAATATCAAAAGACCGAACAATAATCCCGCGGAGATCCAGAATGCGGAAAGAAGGACCGCCTTCTTCGTCGTTATCTCTTCGTTCTTCCTGTTGAATACGCACAGGTCGAGCACGAAAAGTGATACTGCCAGAATTATGAAGATCAGCCACAAAGTATCTTCGGCTATCATTTCGTCCTGTGCTGATTGCGGTGAACGATTAAAATGTTCGCTTGACATTTCCGTATTTTGTCGTTAATACGCCGTCCTGACCGAAAAAAGACGTGCGGATACACATGCGCACGCATGTGAAACGTTTATCAAGGAGAATTTCCATACGGATATCGGATGGGATAGCATGGGTGATGCAAGCAATAGCAGAGCCTCGAAGGGTAATGGGATTCTGGGCGGGTTACTCAGACGAGTTACCGGAGGCAGAAAGGAAAGTAAAGAAGAGACTACACGCACCGGTGTCAGCCTCAAGGACAGATTCTCGGCTTTGAGGGGTGCAGCCCCTACGGATCCGGTACCTCATCAGCAGAGGACGCTTGATGATATACACGGTCCGGATGAGGCCGATGTGAAGGTCATACACACAAGCGCCGCAAGATCGATGAGATTTTCCGATCGAGTAGGCATGGAACCTTGTGCGGACACCTTTGAGAGAAGGATATCGTTCGATGAGAATGATGACGATCATGAATGCGGAGATGCGCACAAAAGCGCGTGCGACCGTGAAAGAACGCCGGTAGGAAGATACGCGAGCAATAAGATCTCCTTTGAAGATGACGTTCCGTGCACAACGGAGAAGAAGGACGGGATCGGATCGCGTTACGGGTCCGCTGAGAAGCGTGCCGCCGATCTGCCTGCGGATGCTGCGGTCGGCGCCGATGAGCACCCGGTAACGGAAGAGCCGGCCAGAAGGATGACGCTTGCCGAAAGGTTGAAGGCCAGGCAGGCTGATAAAGCGAAATGCCCGGACGCCGGAACGGAATATCACGACAGAACATCCGATACCGTCACAGAGGTCGTTGCAGACGTATGTGAGAAAGAAACGGAGAACAAGGTCGTTACACCTGCGCCAGAAGCCGCAGATCATACGGTCGATGCTGATATCACGACAGACGACAAGGCGGCGGCTGTCCCCGAGACGGAAGAGACCTGCACCGTTGCGGAAGAGGAACACGTTGAGGTGCCTGCGGCCGCAGAAGAAGATACCATCCGCGTAATGCCCATACAGATCATCAAAATACTGGATCCCGAACCGGAAGCTGCGCCTTTACCCGAGGCCGCACCTGTATCCGAACCTGAGGAGGTTGTCGTCACCCATTCACAACCGATACAGGTCATCGAAATACTGGATCCCGAACCGGAAGCTGTGCCTTTACCCGAAGCCGCCCTTGTATCCGAAGTTCCTGAAACGTGCATCGTGATACCCGACGGGATCATTGAAGAAGCCTGTGCAGAGCACAAGAAAGAGGTGACGGAATGCACAGCGTTACCGTTCACGGAATACCTTGCGCTAATGCCGGCGGCCGTTGAACCTATACTTATCGATGACGTATGCGGCCGGGAACTGTACGAACCCGCACCGGTGGCTGAATGTATCATTCCTGACATCAACGCAGTGAATGAAGCGATACTGGAGATCGAGAACGATGCACCGGATGAGACGCATTACACCGACGCGGATGACGTTGAAACGGACATCCTGAGATTGCTGAGCGGTGTGATCATTGACGGCGAGATCGTTCCCGCAATTACGGCGCACGCAGAGCCGCAGGTAACGGGATCTCCGGTCATGGAAGCCCCGATCACGGAACCACTTATCACCGAAGATACTGCATTCATTCCATTCGCGACGTTCGAAGCGATCGCACCGGAAGAAGTTCATCTTGAGAATGAAGCGCTCGATGACGAGGATGAAGAAGAACCTGAAAACAGTGAGATATGCTTCTCATTCCTTTCGGAATGGAGCACAACGCCTAACGCGGAAGTAAGATTCGTATGGGGATGACCGTTCGTATACGCATACCGCGTCATACGGGATAGAATACCTGAAGGAGCAACACGATCGCCGAGAGGCCTAATGCAAGACCGATGACCACCTTCGGCGATATCTTGAGGGACTTGTCGTTCTCAGTATCGAAGTATCTGATAAGACCCGCCTGCTGCTGTATACCGCTGCCTTCTTTCTTTGCCATTGGTTCTTCAATAATACGCCCTTATAAAAACCTTATGCGCATACTTTCGCGCGACACTGACATTCATCCCCTCGGGAAGCTATGGGATCATCTCTTTTGACAAAAATCTATTTATCCTATCGAATATAACGCGGATTGATGCACTGGGCAGACGTGATAGCGGAGAAAGTGGTCGAGAACTGCGACAGACCGTTGATATCAACGGGTATCAGTCCTACGGGCGTGATACATGTGGGTAGCCTCAGGGAAGCTATAACCGCGGAGGCGGTACGCAGCGCTCTGGAGAGCAGAGGCTCCGAGGTCAGGATGATCTATCTGATCGATTCGTTCGATCCTCTCAGAAGGAGATACGAGTTCCTCCCTCCGGCGTTCGAAGAGCATGTAGGCAAACCGATATGCAGGATACCGTGCCCGTGCGGTGAACACAAGACGTATGCGGATCATTTCATCCAGCCGTTCCTAGACGCTGCGGACGCGATAGGTGTTAAATGCGAGATAATATGGACCCATGAGCTTTATGAACAGGGCGTATTCGCAGAAGCGATAGATGCGGCGCTCACGAAACGCGACAGGGTCATAGAGATACTTACTGAGATCTCAAAGAAAGAGAAGAATGAATCGTACGCACCGTACAACCCGCTGTGCCCGAAATGCGGCAAGTTCGTGAAGAATCCGGATCTCGATTCATATAAGTTCCCGAATGTCAGATATCACTGCGACAACTGCGGTCATGACGGCGTCGCCGATATAAGAAAAGGCGACGGGAAATTGACGTGGAGGCTGGAATGGCCGGCGAAGTGGAAGATCTTCAATGTTTCAGCGGAACCGTTCGGCAAGGACCACGCGGCGGCCGGCGGTTCATATGACACCGGGATACCCATTGTTCGGGATATCTTCGGAGGCGTTCCTCCGTATCCGATACCTTACGAATTCGTGCAGCTGAAAGGCAAGGGACAGATGCATAAGTCCACCGGATCACCGGTGACCGGGTTGGATGCGATAAACATGACCCCTCCGGAAGTTCTGAATTATACGTTCCTCAGAGTAAGCCCGGAAAGGCACATAGATTACGATTCCGAAATGGGGATCCTTGATATGGCGGACGAATACGACCGAATGGAAACGTTGTTCTTCAACGGCGGCGCAACGGAAGCGGAGGAGAACGCTGTACGCGCATACGAACTGTCGCAGCATAACGATATTCCGAAGACCATGCCGATCCACATACCTTACAGGCACCTGGTCAACGTTGTTCAGATGGCCGACGATCTTGACGGCGTCATAGAGATACTGAAACGCAACGGTGATTTCGAGAACGCCACGAAAGAGGATGAGGCACGCCTGAAGACCAGAGTCAAAAGCGTAAGGTTCTGGCTGAACGGTTTTGCTCCGGACATGGTTAAATTCTCGGTATCTAAAGAAATGCCGATCGTTGATCTCAGTGACGACGAATTGTCGTTCCTGAAGACGCTGCTGCCGCCTCTCGCGGATGCGGAATGGAACGCCGAGAAGATACATAACGTGGTCTCGGAGATGGGAAAGAACGGCAAGATCGGTTCCAAGGGCGCATTCCAGGCGTTATATAAAATATTGATAAAGAGGACGTCTGGGCCAAGGCTCGGACATTTCCTGGCGACGATGGAGAAGAGTTTCGTCATCCGAAGGATCGAAGAAGCCTCCGGCACCCGATGAGCGGGTTTGTCGTCACGGCCCGAGACAACCCACCGGTACCACCAGAACGCCGTCATCGCGTCTGTATGCATACTCCGTCCCCGACAGTATCATGAGGAACGACGGTTCCCTCATCTCATCCGTATCCACACGGTCCTTCAATTTTTTCAGATTTTTGGCCGCCTTATCTATCTCATCGCCTCCTAATTTTATTTCCGCCGCTCCCCATCTCCCGTCGTTCAAATGTATAATGGCGTCGGCTTCGAGATCGTAGCTGTCGTGGTAATGGAAGATCTCGCCGTCGATCGTCTGGGAATACACCCTCAGGTCACGTATGCATAACGACTCGAAAAGCAACCCGAATGCATTGAGGTCGCGGAGAAGGTTCTCCGGAGATACGCGCATGACCGCCGTCGCGATCGAGGGATCCACGAAATGTCTCGAGGGGGATGCTCTGACGGCGGCCTTCGATCTCATGGAAGGATTCCATGCCGGAACGTCCTCAACGATGAATATCTTTCTCAGTGCATTTATGTATGACGATACCGTCTTTTCGGATATCATATCATCATCTCCGGTCATGTCCCTGCGGATCGTGGACATATTCGCGACCGTAGATATGTTTCTGGAAAGCGAACGCATGAGTTCCCTGACGATGACGGGCGACCTTTGTACGTTGTCGTATTTTGATATGTCCTTGTTGATTATCGATTCGACATAACTCTGCATCTCCCGTATCACGAATTTCTCCTGAACGCCGATGAGGAACGGCCATCCGCCTCTTACCAAAGCTGATGATAATTCATTCAAGGATAATTTTGAAGATGCCTCTATATCATGTTCTCCTCCGAAAAGACCTCTCAGCGATACGGAACCGTTCGATTCCCGTGATTCAAAGAGACTCATGGGCCTCATCCTTACCCTTGTTATCCTTCCGGTGCCCGGGTGAAGTGAATCGTCCTCCTCCGGGGCGGCTGAACCCGTGAGAATGAACTGCCCGGGCATTCTTCTTTTATCGACGGTGTATTTCACGGCATTCCATATATTCGGTGCCAGCTGCCACTCATCTATAAGTCTCGGTGTTTCCCCTTTCAAAACGTTAGAAGGCTTCATATTCGCCATCCGGATGTCCGATTGCGACATATCCGGATCGTGAAAGGATAACACACTGGCGGCCCTTTCTTCCGCGCTGCGTGTCTTGCCGCACCATTTCACACCTTCAATAAGAACGGCCCCGGAATGCTCAAGCACTTCGCTTAGATACGGATCAATCAGCCGCGGAAGATAATCTTCACTCATGACAGCGGATAGGGCGCGCATGTATTATTAATTTTCTACAATTTCGGAACTCAGATTCCTATATTGTTGGAACTTGAGTTCCGATGTTGTGGGAATTTCGTTTCCGAGATCTGGGACCCGCGTCTGCTCAGGGAGCGGATCTCAGGTTCACAATATCCCGAGATCGGTAAGCTTCTCCGGAAGGTATTTATCGGTAACGAAGTCGAGACCGTGCTTGGCCAGCGCCTGCTGCTCAGCCTTCTTCTTCATGCCTAACATCGCCTCTATCTCTGACACCCAGAACTCATCCTTGAACCTCGGATCCGTCAACTCGGATTTCAAAGCACCGATATCCTGATCGCTTAACTTATCGGTAGGAAGTTTGTAATTCAGTATATCCGATGCGGTTATACCGATGAACTGCGACGTCGGCGTTGCCAAATAATCGGAAATGTGCGCCGTCTTTATCGCTCCGTACGCCACGGAAGCGAAGATACGGAATGACCACGGGTCGCCGTCGGTGAAAACGGTAACGGGGATCTTCAGCTCTTCGTTCAATCTTTTGATGAAACGCCTGGTGCTCCTTGCCGGTTGCCCTTTCAGGTGCACAAGTAACGCATTATATTTCTCGTCGAACCCGTTTTCAACAAGCCTGTCGAACATACCACCCGTTTCTATTGCAACTATGAATTTCGCGTTACCCGATTTTATCGTTATCTTCTCCTTTTCGACGTTGAACGGTATCCCGTATCCCGAATCACCGACGTCATCACGGCAGTTGATCGTCTTCCGTTCGCCCTTCCTGTTGAGTTCGCTTATCGTTATGTCGCCTATGACCCTGGCACCATCTTCTTCAGGCCTCAGTCTGAAGTCTTCCCTCATGCACGCCGACACAATCTCCAGGTCTTCGGCTAAAAGGTTGCTCTCATCCTGCGACGTGAATTTACCGTTGCCCCATCCTTCGGAGATGTAATACATTTCCCTGAGCGTGGACGATTTGTTGGTTTTGATCATTTCATCGATAAAACCGATCGTATGCAGCGTCCTGAGCATCATCATTGCTCCCTTTACCGTCTTGCATGTACGGTTCGTCTGCATATTGCCGTACTTCCAGACGTTGTTCCTGGGATCGAACTCTATATTCTTCTTCGATCTCAGAGGAAGGTCCATCGTCGGTATATCTCCCTCGTTCAACTGATTGTAAATGGAATCGACTATCTTCGTCAATCTTTCCATGGTCACATTCTGACGTTCATTCGTCATCTTCCATCCCTCCTTCTTCCTCTTCGTCATCGTCTTCGAGTTCTTCTTCCTCTTCTTCCGCTTCGTCGGGAATGTCCGTTTCAATTTCTGTGACGTCCATTCCCTTTATGCCCCAATCCCCGGGCAGCGGATCGGCACCCATGACGAACGCCGAGTTAACTCCCGAAAGATACACATCGGCTTCGGAGAACGTATCGGCCATATCTCCCGTAAGGTCAAAAGATATCGTTGCGTGCGATGACGGCGGTAAATTAAGTACTTCCCAGTTTGCTTTTCCTTCGTCGTTCATATCGAGGAAATGTTTACTCAGCAGCGTTTCATTCGCCGCTTCCTTCGGTATTATCGCGTGCAGCCTGAACGAACGTTCCGCTTTGGTGTAATTGTAAACGTTATACGTAACGCTCTTGATCTTCTTCTTGCCGTCGTAGGAACTCTTCGGTTCCACCCACACGACATTCATTATCTTCGTTATCGTTCTGCTCAGATCGGGTACCGGACGTCCTAACATCTTCGCTGATTTCTCGGCCATCTCCGGTAATATATCCTGAACTATCTCGAACTTCGTGTGCGTCTTGTTCTTCCGTTCCTTCTTATTCAAGTGGCTCTTCAAATTCCTGGCGCACAATCTTAAGGCGAGATTTATCTCGTTCTGTATCTCGCCGACGTTGGCTATCGCCTCTTTACCTTCGGATGTGAACGGTATCTTTGTTGATGCTACGTGCACCAATATTATAGCGGGCCCGAACGGTATCCCGTGGCCGCCTCTCTGCTCAAGGCCGTAACGTCTCCAGTCCATGCCTTCTATCGCTTTCGTTACAACGCATGCGCCCTGCTGATAAAGCAGCGGAACGCGGTTCGCAATTCTCAATATCGATACGGCGCTGTCCGATGGTATCTCTCCGCCGTAAACGATACCCGCTTCGACGACGAACGGATTCCCGTTCACAGACCTCGGAGCACGTGTAACGGGTTGAGCATAATACTCCGGACGCATCCCCTCGAGAACATGCATCAATCCCTTTTTGATCAGTATATCGCCGATCGGCGACAGGCAGTCGGTCTGAGGTGCCATGATCTTGACGGAATCGATAGCTTTCAGTATTGCAACGCAGTCCTCTCTCGTGACTGCGGACACTTTCTTATCCTTCACTCCGGATATCTGTAAGATCTCTTCTGCGATCCTGTCGGTTATCCGTGAAAGATCGCTCTTAAGAAAACCTTTCAGCGTCTTCTGCTGAGTGTTCTGAACCATCTTCTGAAGGTCTCCGACCTCCAATCCCTGCGGATGCGGTTTTATCTCTTTGGACCGAGCAGGCATTATATCTGTCGCCCTTTCGAAAACGTACCTTTTACCTTCGGGGTCGTCGAATATTATCTTTGAATGCGGATTGACGATGGCGGTGTTCTTAAGATATTCGAATATGGATTGTTTTCCCGTTATGTATCTTCCTTTCGTACAGTAATCGATCCTCGTTCCGTGCGTCTTGCCTTCCCATGTGAACGGTTCGTCGTTGGTGACGATCGGACGGTTCGTCTTTGTGTCAATTACAATATCCATCTTCCATGCGACGGCGTCCGCGCCCTCTATCTTGGATTTGATGTGCGCAGGTTTACCCGTACTTATATTACCGTACATCACCGTCGCGGATATACCGATACCCTGCTGTCCTCTGGATTGGCGTAACGCGTGGAACCTTGAACCGAACAGAAGACGGCCGAACACGTTCGGCATCATCTTGTGAACTATTCCCGGACCGTTGTCTTCTATGGAAATGTTATAATCATCTTCGTTGACGCGTTCCACTTTGACGTAGATATCAGGAAGTATATCGGCTTCCTCGCATGCGTCCAGAGAGTTATCGACACCTTCCTTGATCCCCATCAAGAGCGATTTGGAACGTGAATCGAAACCTAAGATGTGCTTGTTCTTCTCGAAGAACTCAGCTACGGATATCTCCTGCTGTTTCTTTGCCAGTTCATGTGCGATGGACCCTTTTCCGCCATCTTCGATATTATCTTTATCTGAGTGCATCCAGCCCTGTAAATGGTATCGGTTTTAATAAAGATTTCTCATGGCGCATCGCGTATATGTGGATATAAGGCGTTCCTTTCCCGACCGGGGCTCTTATTCAAAGACGTTCCGCGGGCGGGTTCAGTTTCGGGTTCTCGGCGTTGCCGTCGTCATCGAACACCTCTCCGCAATACGGACAGACGCCCGCATCCTCGGGAACTTCACGGCCGCATTCGGAACATTCGAAGCAATTGACCTTCTTCACTCTCATCTCTTCGGGAACGTCGATGTATTCGCCGCATCTCCTGCAGGATATCTCTCCGGGAAGAGCGATGGTACCGCATCTTTTGCATCTGCCGTATCCCTGAGGGTAAAGACGTCCTTCCTTCTCCAGGCGCTCCCTCGCTTTCTCTAAATTCTTTCTCATCCATATCGTTATCAGCGCTATCAGCAGGAACGGAAGTATAAGGATCACGAACGCATCCAGCAAGAACCGCATATCGCCGTCGAACTCACCGAACGTAAATATCAGAAGAATGCTCGATACGTAGAGTATAACGGCATACGATATCATATGCTCTATCCTCTTAGCACGGAACAATCTCAGGACGAAGTATGACATCACGCCGATGCAAAGCCCTCCGATCATATCGGTGAAACCTATCATGATCAGGCATAACGACATCAGCAACGCTAACAGCATACCGACGAACGGTGACACTTTCGTTTCTCTGAACTTCTGGAATCCTGACTTCGGGTATTCGTCCATCAGGCGCTGAACGGCATTGTAATATTAAATATTGCCCGAGTTAGTGATAAAGTGTTAAGTACACTCCATCATTATCGTGATTCAATTAAGGAAGGGAGGTGCGTATTCTTGGCCACTGTGGAAGAACAGATCAAAGAATTGGAGGATGAGATATCCAACACCAAGTACAACAAGGCCACACAAGGACATATCGGGAAACTTAAGGCGAAGATCGCGCGCCTGATGAACGAACAGGAGAAAAGACGCTCTGCCAAAGGCGGCGGAGGTAAAGGATACAGCGTCAGGAAATCCGGGAATGCCACTGTAGCTCTCGTTGGATTCCCGAGCGTCGGTAAATCAACGCTCCTGAATCAATTGACGGGTGCGAAATCAGCGACGGCCGCATATCACTTCACAACGCTGAGCGTTATTCCGGGTATTCTGGAATACAATCACGCTAAGATACAGATACTCGATATGCCCGGTCTCATAAAGGATGCTTCCAAAGGAAAAGGAAGGGGGCGTGAAGTTATAGCGGCGGCAAGGTCCGCCGATGTGATACTCTTCGTCGCCGATGTGTTCCAGCCTGATCTGTCCATACTGAGCAAGGAGCTCTGGGATGCCGCGATACGCATAAACCAAAGAGCGCCGGACGTTGTGATAACATCAGGGGAACAGGGCGGCATATCGATCAAACCGACTGTAAAATTAACGAAGATCGATGAACAGCTGGCGACGGAGATGGTTGCCGCATACGGTCATGTTAACGCCGTGGTCGTGATACGCGAAGATATCGACATGGAACAGCTGCTTGACGTCTTAGCGGGGAATCGCGTCTACATCGACGCGATAATAGCGGTGAACAAGATCGATCTCGTCGATCCCGATAAGCTTGACCGAGTACTCGAAAAACTTCCCGATCTGAAAAAGGTCCCGGTGTCGGCGGCCACCGGTTACGGTATCGAAGATCTGAAAGAGGCGTTATTCGAAACGATAGGCCTCATCCGGATATATCTGAAACCTCAGGGGCAGGAGGCCGACATGGACGTTCCGCTGATAGTGAAACACGACAGCAGCATTGGTGACGTGTGCGAACAGATACACAGGACGTTCCGCCCTAACTTCAGATATGCGATGGTCTGGGGAGACAGCGCCAAATTCCCGGGACAGACGGTGGGGATAGACCATGTGGTGAAGGACGGGGACATCGTTACAATAATCGTCCGCAGATGAACCCTGCATACTCACATTACCGATGGACCTGCATCTCAATCCTTGAGACAACCTATGGGCACGACCAATACCCCGTCCGGTCTCTTGTATGCGAATTGACCGGCTGTGAGCACCATGAGGAACGATGGCTGCTTCGTATACTTCGTATCTATATTGTCACGAAGCTTCAGCAGGTTCTTCGCACCTTCATCTGCTCGATTGTCGCCGAGTTTTACTTCTATCGCACCCCATTTACCGCCCTGGAGCTCAACGATGATATCGACCTCGTTCCCGTTGTTATCACCTATGTAACTGACGCTGCCGTCCAACGGTTGAGAATAGATACGCAGATCCCTGACGCATAGTGATTCAAACAATAACCCAAAGGATTCGTAGTCCATCAATAACGCATCATGCGACACTCCCAGAGCAGCCATGGCAACGGACGGATCGGCAAAATGCCATTTAGGGGTCTTCAGTAGTCTCGCCTTTGAACGCATATGCGGATTCCATGCAGGCAGATTTTCAATCAGGAATATCCGTTCCAGTGCCTGAATATATTCATTGAGTGTTACGTCCGTCATCTTACCGTCGTCACCGTTGACATCTCTGCGTACGGTCTCTTTAACGGCAGATGTGGAAATATTACGTGAGATCGACTCGATTGTCCTCTTAACGAGGGCGGGATCCAGTTTGGGACCTTCCGGATCGGACAGATCCGAGTTGATTATGGCCTTAAAATATTGGTAAGCTATTCTCGATACTCTTTCGAGAGGATCCCGTACGCTTTCCGGCCATCCGCCGCGCGCCATCGCACGGGCTAAATCATATACAGTCAGTTTGGAATAACCGTCTATATCATGTTTCGAATCGAAAAGGTCTTTTAAGGAAACTTGCCCGTTGGAC
>Ga0123353_10008395_pt1 | contig 14097 bp, 10 predicted proteins | sample TergutLab28metaG_3_FD_92763 | JGI IMG/M metagenome (GOLD analysis project Ga0123353, IMG submission 92763) | Labiotermes labralis P3 segment gut microbial communities from Petit-Saut dam, French Guiana - Lab288 P3 | ecosystem: Host-associated > Arthropoda: Insects > Digestive system > Gut ... | reverse complement strand
TCTCACTCGCGATCCAGCGCTGTGCTGCGGACCATGTCGCAGAAGCGACCGTCTCTGTGGTTCCCCTGCCCAATGACGAAATGAAAGGCCGCATAATAGGCCGCGAAGGCCGCAACATCCGCGCGATCGAGACGCTGACGGGCGTAGACCTGATAATTGACGACACGCCTGAAGCGATAACGCTATCCAGTTTTGACCCCGTCCGCCGCGAAGTGGCGCGTATAGCTCTCGAAAAACTAATTCTTGACGGGCGCATCCATCCCGCGAGGATCGAGGAAATGGTTGAAAAGGCGAAAAAGGAAGTCGACGCCACGATCAAGTCGGAAGGCGACCGCGCAACCTTCGAGACGGGCGTACACGGCCTGCATCAGGAAGTGGTCAAACTGCTGGGCAGGATGCGTTACCGCACAAGTTACGGTCAGAACGTGCTGAACCATTCCATAGAAGTGGCGCATATTGCCGGACTGCTCGCAGCCGAACTCGGCGCCGACGTAATGCTCGCAAAACGCGCGGGGCTCCTGCACGACCTCGGAAAATCTGTCGACCACGAGGTTGAGGGCAGCCATGTCAGTATAGGTATCGACCTCGCGAAGAAGTACAAAGAGAACGACGAGGTCCTGCACGCCATCCACGCGCACCATGGCGACGTCGAGCCAAGGACGATCATAGCCTGTATTGTGCAGGCGTCAGACTCGATTTCAGCCGCCAGACCGGGCGCGCGCCGCGAAAATATCGAGAGTTATGTAAAACGCCTCGAAAAACTCGAAGAACTCACGATGTCCTTCAACGGCGTTGACAGTTCATACGCGATACAGGCGGGGCGCGAGATTCGCATCATGGTAAAACCGGAAGTAGTTACCGAAGATGAAATGATCCTTCTCGCCCGCGAGATCGCAAAGAAAATCGAAGCCGAGCTTGAGTATCCCGGCCAGATAAAGGTAAACCTCCTTCGCGAAACAAAGGCTATAGAGTACGCGAAGTAAGTTCACAAAGGTTACAACGGCACAACAAGGCCCTGTCATTCCGGGCTTGACCCGAAACCCCCTGAACAGCAAAAAAACAACGCGGCAGCCGCCAAGCTGCCGTGTTTTTTTGCGCCGTAACCGCATTGTAGCAATCTGTAACCGGTATGTATTTGACATTCAGTTAATACTTTTGTAATATTTAGATAACATATTATTAATAAAAAAGTAAAATATTATTAATAAATGCGGAACAAAACATCAGGGGATTTCGTCATAGGGACTAACACGATCTCATCGGCAGTATAGGCAGAGATGGGAAAACAACAAAATCGAAAGGGTGGTTTTAATGAAAAAGGCGATCTCGATTCTACTGTCACTCGCATTGACCCTCGCAATGGCGGCCGGCTGCAGCACGGCAGCGCCGCGTATGTTTGAATCCGGAGACTTCTTTTACTCGCCGGCGGTCGGCGGCAACAACTCAGCCAGCGGCAGCTATGCGGCAGACAGCGGAGGTTTTGGCGGTTACTCGTATGGCACTGCCGCGCCGTCGGAATACTACGACGATGAAGACTGGCGCTATGCTCCATTCGACGAGACTAACGAGTATGCAAGCGCGCGGGAGACTCCGTTCAAGGACGTGGTCACAAGCCCGCTCTCAACGTTTTCCGCAAGCGTGGACACCGCATCATACAGCATCATGCGGCGTCAGATCATAAATGGCTATAAGCCTGAGAGCCTGCGGATCGAAGAGCTGGTCAACTACTTTGACTACTCCTACCCGGCGCCCCCGCCCGGCAGCGAACACCCGTTCTCGGTGATTACCGAAATCAGCGAATGCCCGTGGGCGCCCGGCAACATGCTTGCCATGATAGGGATCCAGGGCGCGCGGCTGCAAAATACAGAGGAGATCGCTAACAATATAGTCTTCCTGATCGATGTGTCCGGTTCGATGGACACGCCGGACAGGCTGCCTCTTGTGATCGAGTCGATGAAGCTCCTTGTCAATCAACTCAGCCACAAAGACGTCATCTCAATTGTGACTTACGCAGGCAGCGACCGTATAATCGCCGACTCGGTTCCGGGTTCTGAGAAACAAACGCTCACCAGGCTCCTTGGCAATCTCAAGGCAGGCGGGTCCACCGCGGGCGCACAAGGGCTCAAGACAGCTTATGAACTGGCTTCGAAAAACTTCATCGAGGGCGGGAACAACAGGATCATCCTCGCGACGGACGGCGACTTCAATGTCGGATTAAGCAGCGTCAGCGCGATCATTGACCTGGTCGAGAAAGAGCGCGACAGGGGAGTATTCATCAGCGTACTTGGATATGGTATGGGAAACCTGAAGGATACCACGATGGAAGCGATCGCCACGAACGGCAACGGCAACTACGCGTATATCGACAACATCCAGGAAGCGAAAAAAGTCCTTGTCGACGAGTTTGACTCAACGATGTTCACCATCGCAAAAGACGTCAAAATCCAAATCGAGTTTAATCCCGAAACGATCAGCGCCTACCGGCTCATAGGTTATGAGACCAGACGCCTCGAGAATGAGGATTTCAACAATGATCTGAAGGACGCAGGCGAAATCGGTTCCGGGCACAGTGTGACCGCTTTCTACGAACTGATCCCCGTGGGCGCCGACGTGGACGAGGGCGGCGGCAGCGGCAGCGTAGACCCGCTCAGATACAGCAGCACCGTATCGACGGGCAGCGATGACTTCATGACAGTAAAAATCCGGTATAAAGAACCGGATGGAGACGAAAGCAAGCTCGTCGAGCATATATTAGGAGCAAGCGCGCTAGAGCGTTCAGTTTCGTACAACTTCCTGTTCGCCTCGGCAGTCGCGGAGTTCGGTTTGATCGCAACCGACTCGAATTACAAGGGTCATAGCTCTCTGGCAAACGTCCTTGCACGCGCGAAAGACGCGAAAGGCACTGATTTCTACGGCCTCCGCGCTGAGTTCCTCGACCTGGTGCAGCTCTATGGCAGGATGGTTGACCGGTGAGTTAACGCATGATATAGCACGTCACGGTAGTGCCTTCGCCCTCGGCGCTTTCGAGTTCCAGCCGACCGCCGTGCGCTTCCGTGATGTGCTTGACGATCGATAACCCAAGCCCGGTTCCGCCCGTTTTTTTCGAACGCGAGTTATCTACGCGGTAAAACCTCTCGAAAATCCTGTCATGATGCGGCGCGGGGATCCCGATCCCTGTATCGGAAACTGATATTTTGCATGTTGGCGAACCTGCGTCCCCTTCAGCAAGACTCAGCTCGACGGTAACGCTCCCGCCGTCCCTGTTGTACTTTACGCCGTTGTCTATCAGATTGTACAGGAGTTCGTCGACCATACGGCGGTTTGCGGAAATCTCGAATCGTTCGCCGGTCAGCCGGACGTCCACGCCGCGCGGATTGCCGCGAAATGCTTCGATCACCGTCGCGGCGAGCTCCCAAAGCTCCCAAGGCTCGACAACGGCGCCCTCCTTGTCCGCGCTTCCCTCGTCAAACTCCGACAAACGGATTATATCGTCAATTAACATAAGCAGCCGCCGGGATTGTTCCGATATCCTGGCGGCGAAACTTTTTATGTCGCCTTCTTTTGCGATGCCGTTTTCTATCATGTCTGACAGAGCGGAGATGGTGGTGAGCGGTGTTTTCAGTTCATGCGAGACGTTTGCGGAAAACTCGCGCCGCTGCCTCTCGGCGATGTTCCGCTCGGTTGCGTCCTGAAAAAGTATCACAGCCCCTCGCGCATTTCCGTTAGAATGGACAGGGCTGAAATACACGCTGAAGACTCTGCCGCCGAGCTCCAACTGCGCTTCCTCGTTTGCGCCGGAGAGACACTTTTTGACCGCCCCCTGGAAGTTCGCGTCGCGGCATAGGTGCATGACGTTCCTTTTTTCAATGTTTTCCCCGAAAATCATTCGCGCGCTGTTATTCGCGGTCAGGACCGAGGCGTCGTTTCCGACCAGGATCAGGCCCTCTTTCATGTTGCCTGTTATCGCATTGATAGTATCGGCGCGGTCTGAAAGCTGAGCCATTTTTTCTGCTATTTCATTTTTCTGGCGGTCAATTTTCTCTATGTAGGGCTGGAGCTCGTCGTATACTGTAATGTTTTCGCTGTCAAAATCTATGCTGCTGAGCGGTGTTATTATGCGCTTTGTCAGGCTTTGGGCAGTTAGTCCGGCGAGACACAGTACGAGCGTCGTGACTGCTGCCGCGACGGGTAAAGCCACGGCGAAAACGCCCGCAAGCCCTCCAACGGCTTTCGATACGCGCAGGACGTTGCCGTCGTTTAGCCTGACGGCGTAGTAATACATATCGGTGCGAAGCGTCGCCGAGTAGCGCATTGATTCTCCGACGCCGTTGGCAAACGCGTCTATGATCTCAGGCCTGTCGGAGTGGTTCTCCATCCGCGCGGCCGCCGTCCTGCTGTCAAGCAGGACGCTTCCGTCCGGCGCGATGACGGTAATGCGCGTCGACTCAGGGCTCAGATTGCTGTAGTCGGAAAACCTGACGTCCCCTATAACCCCGCTGCTAAGCAGGTCCGAAATGAGTATTGCATGGTCCCTGACCGCCGCAAGCTCCTGCGTTTTTGCGGCATTATGAAACAAAATGCTGAGCAGCACAGACAAAACCAGTACACACGGCAGTATAAGCAGTATAAAACCGGAGTAAATCCTCTTCCTCAAATCGCCCTCTCCTCTCATCGCTCGCTCCGCACCCTGTGGCGGGAGCAAGCCCCCGCCCTACCTGGGCTTGAGGTTGATCAACAATCGCATTGCAGTTTTTTTCCACTAATGAGCTGGGTAATTGTATCGCTCCGCACTTTGTAGGGCAGGGGCTTGCTCCTGCCATCGCGAAGCTTCCACCGCACCCTGTTGCAGGGCAGGAGCTCCTGGGATCAAGCTTGCGATAACGACATTGCCAGCTTGTAACCTACGTTACGCACTGTTTGTATTAGCTTGCCGGACTCGCCCAGTTTTTGGCGCAATGTTTTTATGTGCATGTCGACTGTTCGGCTTTCGCCCTCGAAGTCGAAACCCCAGACGGTTTCCATTATCTTCTCGCGGCTGAGTGCAAGCCCTGCGTTGAGCATTAGGTAGTGGAGCAGTTCATACTCCTTGAATGTCAGCAGGACAGGCTCGCCACATGAGAAGACTTCGCGCCGAGCGTGGTCGACAAAGAGTCCCTGGATCTCCAGCCTGCCCTCGCACTCAGCGCTATCCGCGCTGCTCCTGCGCAGGACCGCGTTGACGCGCGATATCAGCTCCATCACGCCGAAGGGCTTCGAGATGTAGTCGTCAGCGCCCATGTCCAAACCTTTGACTCTGTCGAACTCGCTGTCCTTTGCCGTGAGCATTATAACAGGCAGTTTTTTTGTCTTTGTCATATTGCGCAGACGCTTTAGTATCATAAGCCCGTCTTCGCCGGGCAGCATAATATCCAAAAGAAGAAGCGAGGGAAGCCCCGCGTCAAGCGACGCGAAAAATTCCTCGCCCGTTTCAAATCCTTGTGCCTCAAACCCCGCAGAAAGGAGCGCATATATCACGATCCCGCGGATGTCCTCATCGTCCTCAACGACATATATCTTCAAGTCTATAGATCAGCCTTCCCTACTAAAGTCTCACTTTACGCTCATCTGGCGTCGAGTGCGCGGGCGCAGCGAGCGGCGCCCCTACGCCTTTTCCCCGACGTGTTTTCCTGTGATTGAAAATACTACCCACTCGGCGATGTTTGTCGCGTGGTCGCCTATGCGCTCGAAATACTTAGCGATCATTATCAGGTCTATTGCCTGCGTCCCGTAGGACTTGTCCTGCTGAATCATATCGATCAGATCGTTTTTGACTGACACAAATAGCTCGTCGACGACGTCGTCTGAATCAATGACGTGCTGGGCAAGCTCCAGATCCATTTTTACATATGCGTCGATGCTTTCTGTAACCATTTTTGATGTAGCCGCCGCCATCAACGGGATATGCTCAAGCTTCTTTATATAGGTCTCGTTGATCAGGAACAGCGTGATCTCCGAGATGTCGGCCGCCTGGTCGCCGATACGCTCCATATCCGTAATCATCTTCAGCGCTGCGGAGATGACGCGCAGGTCCCTCGCCACCGGCTGCTGCTGAAGCAGCAACCTGAGGCACATAGCCTCGATCTCTTTCTCCATCTGGTCGATCTCAGCGTCAAACGCGATAGCCTGCTTCGCCATCGCCTCGTCTTGTTGTACCAATGCGTGGATCGCGAAAGTTATCGCCTTTTCGATCATCGCGCCCATATCGATCAGCATATCGTGGAGCTTTGCAAGCTGCCTGTCAAATTTACTACGCATAACAATTACCCAAACCTTCCTGTGATGTAGTCCTCGCACCGCTTTTCGCGCGGGACCGAGAAAACCTGCTCGGTAGTCCCGAACTCGACCATCTCGCCTAATAGGAAAAAGGCGGTGTAGTCCGAAATGCGAGTCGCTTGCTGCATGTTGTGCGTCACGATAACGACAGTATAGTCCTTCTTCAAATCCGTGACCAAATCCTCGATTTTTGCCGTTGAGATCGGGTCGAGCGCACTCGTCGGCTCATCCATCAGCAAAACCTCCGGAGACACTGACAGCGCCCTTGCAATGCACAGCCGCTGTTGCTGTCCGCCGGATAAGGTCAGCGCACTTTTTCTCAGCCTGTCCTTGGTTTCGTCCCAAATCGCCGCGTCCCGGAGTGATTTTTCCACGATCTCATCCAGTTGACGCTTGTTTTTGACGCCGTGCGTACGCGGGCCGAATGCGATATTGTCGTAAACGCTCATCGGGAATGGGTTCGGTTTCTGGAAAACCATACCGACCCTCTTGCGCAGGAGGTTTACGTCGACGTCGCCGTAGATATCCTCGCCGTCAAGCATGATACTGCCGGTTATACGGCAACCTTCGATCAGGTCGTTCATACGGTTCAGGCTTTTTATCAGCGTTGATTTTCCACAGCCGGACGGGCCGATCAGGGCGGTTATCGCGCCTGCTTCAACATCCATCGTGACGCTTTTCAGCGCCTGAAGGTCATTATACCACAAATTTACGTCTGATAGAACAAATTTCAAGATATTCCCTCATTTAATTTTCTGTTTGAAACGCCTCTCGACAGAGGACGACAGTGCGTTTATCGAAAAAACTACGACCAGAAGTATCACTGCGGTGGCATATGCTTCGTTGCGGTGATGGCCCTGGCTTGCCAGTTGATAGACATGGAGCGCGAGCGTCCTGCCTTGCGAAAAAAGGTTGTCCGGGATTTTTATGACGCTGCCGATGGTAAACATCAGAGCCGCCGTTTCGCCGACGATCCGCCCCACGGCGAGGATGATTCCGGCAAAAATCCCCGGCATGGCCGATGGCAAAGTCACGCGGATGACAGTCCGCAGCTTTCCTGCGCCGAGGCTGAACGAACCCTCGCGAAAACTGTCGGGAATGGATTTCAGGCTCTCCTCCGTGGTCCTCATCAGCAGGGGCAGTATCATGATTGCGAGTGTGAAGCAGCCCGCGAGGATTGATTTGCCCCAACCGAGCCAGTTCGCGAAGAAGATATATCCGAACAGTCCGAACACGATCGACGGGATGCCGGCAAGAGTCTCGGTCGTCATCCGTATCACGCGGACGAGCCTGCTGCCGCGCTTGGCGTACTCGACCAGGTAGATTGCCGTGAACACGCCGAATGGCACGGCGATCATTAGCGTGAGCCCAACCATGATGAGCGTGGTGACCAGGGCAGGGAAGAGCGATTGGTTTTCGACTGTGTATGTCAGTGAAAAAAGCGATGGGGTTATGTGCGGAACGCCCCTTGCCAGAATGAACCCGACCAGGTAGACAAGCACAGAAACAGTGATCGCCGCCGAACCCCAGACAAGCAGAAAACGCACCCAATCAGCGGGTTTCCTCCTGCGCATGTTAGTGATGATTTGTGTCATAATGAGATTTCCTTTTTCTTCCGTGACCTTTTCTCCTGATTAAGGATTGAGAACAGCGTATTTATTATCAGGATAAAGACGAACAGGACTACTCCCGTCGCTATCAGGGCGCCGTTGTGCAGGCTGCCGTGTTCGACGTAGCCCATTTCAATCACGATGTTCGTCGTTAGCGTGCGGACGCCTTTGTAAAACTCGTAGGGCAACCTCAGCGCCGCTTGGTTACCCGCGACCATGCTGACCGCCATCGTCTCGCCGATCGCGCGTCCGACGCCGAGCACGACCGCAGCCATGACGCCTGAACGCGCCGCGGGCAGGACGACTTTGAAAACCGCCCGCTCATGGCTCGCGCCCAGCGCGACAGCGCCCTCATACAACTCCTGCGGCACGGCGCGAAGGTTGGTCTCGGCAATGCCTATAACGGTAGGCAGTATCATGACGCCTAATATGATGGAAGCGGACAGTATCGAGTCGCCGCTCATCATATCGAACTGTCTTCCAAGAAGTTCAAAAACAGCCGGCACAACGACCATCATGCCGAAGAAACCGAAAATCACCGACGGTACCCCCGCCATAAGGTTCAGGGCAGGCTTGAGGACTCGATAGAGCGGCTTGGGGCAGACACGCGCCATGAAAATCGCGGTAAAAATACCGATAGGCACGCCGATAATAATCGCCCCCGCCGTAACATAGATACTTCCAAGTATCATCGGCAGTATGCCGAAAGCCGGCGAGCTGTGAAGCGGCACCCACCTCGTACCCAAGAGAAAATCGGGAACCCCGATTTCAAAAATTGCAGGGAGCCCCTGCGCAAAGAGAAAAACGCATATCAGAACCACCGCCAGTATAGAAGCAAGCGCGGCGATGAAGAAGACTATGCGCATTATGGTTTCTCGGATTTTTAGCATTTGACTATTACATCTCCAATGTGGAATCGCGGAACGCGGGCGGGCGACCGGTACGGTCGCCCCTACGGGGTGCGGGTGGATTTATGATAAACGACTTTGTAATGAACGCAGTGCCTGCCGCCCCTACGGGGTGCGGATGCTCTACCCCACATCACTCCATCGTGTTACTTCGCCGGTGAATATTTCCCGAACCTGCTCGATTGACATGCCGGTTACGGGGTTAGCGGGATTCACGATCACGGCGACCCCGTCAAGCGCAATATCGATGGACTTGAGGGCCTCTTTTTCGTTGTCCCTCAGTGCGCGGCTCGACATACCGATGTCGAGTACCCCGCTCGTTGCTTCGCTTATACCGGTACCGGAGCCGCCGCCGGAAATCTCGATAACTACATTAGGGTTGTATATCTTGTACGCCTGGCTCAGCGCCTGCATAAGCGGATCGACTGAAGTTGAGCCGCCGACCTTGAGCGTGCCGCTCATGCCGCCCGACGTGTACGCGGGAGCCCTTGTGTCGATCTTCGTCCATTTAGTCGCCGAGATATCCTGACCTTCGGCTGAAAGCATGAACGCTATGAAATCCTGAACAAGCGGATTACCCTCGCTGTCAGAGTTGACGCAAACCAGAAGCGGTCGCTGGAGTTTGTAAGAGCCGTCTATGATCGTTTCGTTCGACGGATAGACGCTGTCGATTTCGAGCGCCTTTACATTGGGGTTCAGAGAGCCGACCGAAACGTATCCTATCGCGGTCTCGTTGCCCTCTACGTTTGTCAGTATCTGGTCGGTTTGATTGTTGACTATCGCCTCGACATACATATCGCCGCCGACGCCGGTTATACTCACAAAAGCGTCGCGGGTTCCGCTGCCGTCTTCGCGTGTGTAAACGGCGATGACCCGGTCTGCGTTGAAGTTCGCGACGCGTGCCGCGGGGGCTGTATCCTCTGATGAGGTGTTGCTGGATGAGTTGTTGCTTGATGAGTTGCTGCCCGACGAGTCGCTGCCGGACGAAGAGTTACCAGTCGCAGAGTTGCCCGAAGCCGCCGTGTCCTGTGCCGAATCGCCAGAGTCGTTCGGTGCGCCGCAACCGATACAGGCTACTGCTATACTCAGCATGAGCGCGTACGCTATAACTATTAGTGCGGTTTTTTTCATTTCGATTATTTCCTCCAAAATCTTCATATGCATCATTTGCATCACTAGAATAAAAGAACAATGTAAAAAACAAACACAGAACCATGTAAATTCTGTGTAAAAAATCTTTTAGTTGAAAATTCAAAACGAACGGTATATGATGTTAATCGATCAGATTATTAAATGTATGTCCGGAGAGGAGGGCGCAGGTTTGCCGATTGTTATTGCCGTAGCAGGGAAGGGTGGAACCGGAAAAACCACCATATGCGGTATGCTTGTGCGGTATCTCACCGACAGAAAAAGCGGCCACATACTGGCTGTTGACGCTGATCCCAACTCGAATCTAAACCAGGTCCTCGGAGTAGAAGCTCCAACGACGCTGGGCGAGATACGCGAAGGAATGCTCGACAAAGGCGAGGGGGAGACCCTGCCCGCCGGCATGACGAAACACGAGTATATGGAGTTCATGTTCGGCGACGCTCTCGCTGAGGAAACCGGCTACGACCTGCTTGTCATGGGCAGGACACAAGGCGCGGGCTGCTATTGTTATGTCAACGGCGTCTTGAAGACGCAAATCGACAAATACTCAGGAAGCTACTCGCACATAATCGTCGACAACGAAGCGGGCCTCGAACACATCAGCCGCGGTACGCTGCCGCGTGTCGATATCCTGCTGTTGGTCAGCGACTGTTCGCGCCGCGGAGTACAGGCAGCCGGGCGCGCCGCCGCTCTTGCGAGAGAGCTCAAACTCAAATGCAAAACGACAAAACTCATCATCAACCGCGCGCCGGGCGGGGAGCTTAACGAAGGGATCCTCGAACAGATCGAACTTGAGCAACTGGATCTGCTTGGCGTACTGCCTCAGGACGAGAACGTATACGAATTTGACAGCGCAGGTTTTCCCAGTGCAAATGTGCCTGACGACAGCCCTGTAAAAAAGGCTCTCAGCGGGCTCATAGAGAAGCTGGGAATTTAGTATCAACTATCCACAAACACGAGGAGGAGCTAAAATGGGTGCGTTAACTGATCTTATTTATGCCGGCGCAAACGCTGTCGCGGGGCTTACCGAGGATGCGGTGAAAGACGCGATCGCAAAGTACGGAGAGGAACAGAAGTTAGGTTTCCCCGACACAGCGTATTTTTTCCCGACTATATATGCTGCGACGGGCGTGAAGGTACAAACACTGGGCGATCTGCCCGCCTGCGTAGGCGTCCTGAAAAGCCTCATCTCGAACAGAGAGGACCTCGGAGACGCGCTCAACGCCGGACTTGCAACGGCTGTAGGCGCCGAGATCATTGAAGGGCTGGGTTACATAGACGGCAATCCCTATGCGGAGCAAACAGGAATAGGCTTTGTGCCTGACCCGATCATCCGCTCGCTTGGCGTCCCGCTCGTAACCGGGGACATCCCCGGCGTAGCGGTCGTACTCGGAAAAGCGGACGATCCCGCTGCTCTTGCGGCAGTCGTAAAGGACTATCAGACAAAAGGCCTGCTCACGTTCCTGATCGGCGACGTTATCGACCAGGCTTTGGAAACAGGCGTGAAAATGGGCCTGGACTATCGCGTGATACCGCTCGGACACGGCATAACAGCCGCCATACACGTCGTTACCGTCGCTGTCCGCGCCGCGCTCATTTTCGGCGCGCTTGAGCCGGGCGACCTCACGGGTCTGCTGAAATATACCAAAGAGCGCGTCCCGGCGTTCATTAACACATTCGGGGCGCTGAGCGAAGTCGTCGTCGCAGTCGGCGCAGGCGCGATCGCGCTTGGTTTCCCGGTCATCGTGGACGCCGATATCGGCGATCTACAGATTGCCGGCGCTCTGGAGTCCGAGACAGACCATTCGAAGACCGTGGCGCGGTCACTGGAGCTTCGAAACATCAAAGTCAAAGTAAAGAACATCGACATCTGCCGGGGATTTGCCTCCGCGTTCGAAGGCGAGATCATAAAGAAAGCAGATATGCACGCAGAGTTTTATTCGGGGACGAATCCGACGTGCGAGCTTGTCGTCATGCGAGAGTTGGGCGAGATCGACGATCACGGCATAACTATTATCGGCCCGGATATAGACGGCGAAGCACCCGTTGAACTGCCTCTCGCAACTTTTGTGGAAGTCGCCGGAGCGAAAATGCAGGTCGATTTTGAGCCTGTTATTGAGCGTAAAATCCACCACTGGTTCAACTATATCGAAGGCGTCATGCACACCGGGCAGCGCAATCTCTTCCGCCTCAGGATCAGCAAGGAAGCATACTCGATGGGCCTGCGCCTGCGCGACCTCGGCGAAGTAATATACCACGAGGTCATGGATGAGTTCGGCGCTGTCGTCGATAAATGCAAAGTAACGCTCATCACAGACAAGGACAAGGTTCAGCAGCTTCTTGAGGAGCAGGGGATGCCGCGTTTCCGCGCCCGCGACGAACGCCTCTCCAGCATGACTGACGAGAGCGTCGATACGTTCTATACATGCGTGCTCTGCCAGTCGTTCGCGCCCTCGCATGCTTGCGTCGTGACGCCTGAACGTCTGGGGCTATGCGGCGCCGTGTCATGGCTCGACGCGAAGGCGACGAAAGAGCTGACCCCGCACGGGCCTTGCCAGCCGATCGAAAAGATCGGATGCACCTGCGAGCGCACAGGAGCATATACGGAAGTGAACAAGATCATACATGACGCCACGCACGGCGCCGTCGAGCGCGTCACTTTGTACTCGCTGCTCGAAGACCCGATGACGAGCTGCGGCTGCTTCGAGTGTATCTGCGGGATATTGCCGGAAGCCAAAGGCGTAGTCGTAGTAAACCGCGAATACGCGGGCATGACCCCTTCGGGCATGACATTCGGCGAACTCGCGTCTATGACAGGCGGCGGCGTACAGACTCCGGGATTCATGGGCCACGGCCGCCACTTCATAGCCTCGAAGAAGTTCATATCCGCCGAGGGCGGCGTAGAGCGAATAGTCTGGATGCCTAAGGAACTCAAAGACGACGTCGCAGAGCGCCTGAACAGGACGGCAAAGCTCCTCTTCGGCATAGAAAACTTCACTGATATGATCTGCGACGAAACAATAGCAGTCGAATCAGAAGAAGTGCTCGCATTCCTGCAATCAAAAAACCACCCGGCACTCGAAATGGACGAGATAATGTAGGCGCGAACGATAAACACCCTGTAAGGTTGGGGCTTGCTCCAACCATCGCGACAGCTCGTAGGAAGTCGCGGGTAGCGGGGGCAAGCCGCGGCTGCTGAAAAAGTCGTCATTGCGGCCTCCGCGCCGCAATCCCACGATTAGAACGCATTACTCAGGGGATTGCGGGTCGAGCCCGCAAAGACGCACCGACTTTTTCTGCAGGCAGGTGCGAGTCGCCACCATACACAGATTAGCAATTATCGCAACACCCTGTAGGGTTGGGGCTTGCTCCAACCACCGCGACAGCTCGTAGGAAGTCGCGGGTAGCGGGGGCGAACCGCCCGCCCAACACGGATTAGCAGTACTAACAACTTGATTTGGGGTAGGGTAACATTTAATGCATAAAATCACTTTCAGAATTGAAAGCGGCGAAGATGTCAGCATCTTCGCCGCTGACGGAGAGGGCATTCTCGGCGCCGCAAGGAAGGCGAACGTCCTTATCGACGCACCCTGTTCGGGTAACGGAACGTGCGGGAAATGCCAGGTGCGGCTGTTGGAGGGGACCGTCAAGACCATTCGGTCGCACCATATCACTGACGAGGAAAGCGCCGAAGGGTGGCGGCTCGCATGTGTCTCATCTGTGAGCGGCGACGCTGTTATTCTCGTGCCCGATATCGTGTCGGCATATAAGAGCCGCATTAAAGTCGCCGACTTGTCGACGCCGACTGAGACTTCGATATTTCGTGTGCTTCAAGAAAGGCTGAAGGAATCTGGTCTGAAGCACGGCTGTGGGCTGCTGACTGTCGAAATAAAACTTGACCCGCCGACGCTTGACGACACTATGCCGGATAATGAGCGTTTTTCACGCGCGGCCGCAGAGGCGCTTGGGCTGGATGGGTCGCAGCGCGACGGGGCTTCGATCCCATACTCTGTGACAAAGAAGCTGCCTGAGATACTGCGCAACAGCGATTTTCATGTAAAGTGCCTGGCTTGCTTAACGTGCTTGTCGGACTCGAATAACGTGACGGAATCAAGTCC
>Ga0123353_10008394_pt1 | contig 14097 bp, 12 predicted proteins | sample TergutLab28metaG_3_FD_92763 | JGI IMG/M metagenome (GOLD analysis project Ga0123353, IMG submission 92763) | Labiotermes labralis P3 segment gut microbial communities from Petit-Saut dam, French Guiana - Lab288 P3 | ecosystem: Host-associated > Arthropoda: Insects > Digestive system > Gut ... | reverse complement strand
TTGTACCGCCTACTGGGTTTAACACACAAAGCACCCTTGCTCTTACTGCACTTACTGCTCTTGTCATACTTGCTGCTACCTTAGTAGTTAAGAAGAGAAGAGCTATTGAGGGGACGCCAGTAGTGCGTTAGTGGGGATTTTATGTTCCACTTATATTAGACACGAGGTGGAATCCAGCCTCCGTTAAGGCTTCCTTGATTTTCTGAAGCTGCTCGAAGTCTCTGGTCTCTAGTCCTATAGTTAAGTAGCAGCTGGTAATTGCCATGCTGGGGTCAGAGCCCGAGTAGTGAACGTTTATTACGTTACCACCGCACTTAGATATGATGCTACTTACGCCTACCAGCTGACCAGGCTTGTCTTCTAGGGCAATGTGCAGCGTGGCGTTTCTACCGCTTGTGACAAGCCCACGTGTAATTACCCGGGAGAGTATATTTACATCGATATTGCCCCCTGAAACTATACAGACAGTCTTTTTCCCCTTTAGGGGCAATTTATTAAACATGACAGCTGCAACACTGGTTGCCCCTGCCCCTTCTGCAACTAGCTTCTCTTTCTCCATAAGGGCTAGTATTGCAGCAGCGATTTCATCCTCGCTAACCGTGACCACTTCGTCCACGTATTCTTTCACGAGCTCCAGAGTTTTTGAGCCTGGTGTTTTTACCGCGATTCCATCAGCAAAAGTAGAGACACTTTCGATGGTTGTGGTATCCCCGTACCGTAGACTCTCATGCATGCAGGGGGCCTGCTCTGCCTGGACACCGTATACTTTAATATCAGGATTAAGGCTCTTTAGTGCAAAGGAAACTCCTGCAATGAGTCCACCACCGCCCACAGGAACGACAACGGCCTCTACATCAGGCAGTTGCTGTAAGATTTCAAGGCCAATGGTCGCTTGACCCTCTATCACGGCCTCATCGTCAAAGGGATGAACAAAGGTGGCACCTGATTCTTTTTGTAGGGCAAGAGCACAGTCATAAGCATCATCATAGGTTCCAGGCACTAAGATAACTTCTGCACCCCGTGCCTTCGTAGCTTCGACCTTGCTAATAGGGGCACCGTCAGGCATACAGATTGTGCAGGGGATATCCATTTCTGCAGCAGCTAGGGCGACTCCCTGTGCATGGTTTCCTGCAGAGCAGGCAATAATCCCGACCTTTTTTTGTTCCTCAGTTAGTTGACTGATTTTGTAATAGGCGCCGCGCAACTTAAAGCTGCCGGTAGTTTGCAGGTTTTCAGTCTTCAGATAAACGTGAGTATCTGTGCCTAGAGCATGGCCATCAATCATATCTGTTTTTCTGGCAACGTCTTTTAAGACGTATACTGCATGCTTGATTCTTTCTAGACTGATCATACGGCCACCCTCCATGAGTGCCTGTCTTCAAGTTCTCCGCTTTGTATACCCGTGAGTGCACCGTAAAGCTTTTTGCTAAGCGGACCTATCTTGCCTTGAGTGTCACCTAACCCAATAGAGAAATCCTCACCCTTGTAGTGAAGTTTGCCGATAGCTGTAATCACAGCAGCAGTCCCTGTGCCAAAGGCTTCTTCCAGTATTCCTTCTTGCTGCGCTGCTATGAGTTCGTCAATGGACAGGAGTCGCTCCTCAACAGTGTAGCCCCAGTCACGGCAGAGAGTAATGACAGAATCACGAGTAATCCCAGGTAGGATACTGCCGTTTAAAGCCGGAGTAACAATCTTGCCTTCAACCTTGAAGAAGACATTCATGGATCCTACTTCTTCAATATAGGTGCGCTCAGTTCCGTCAAGCCACAAGACCTGATCAAAGCCTGCTTTGTAAGCCTTTTGTTGCGCCGCAAGGGACGCAGCATAATTTCCGCCTGTTTTTGCAAAACCAACACCACCACGGACGGCACGGACATAGGCGTCTTCTACCCAGATGGAGACAGGCTCTAATCCATTTTTATAGTACAGTCCGCTGGGTGACATGATGATGGCAAAAAGAAAATTCTTTGAAGGAGTCACCCCCAAATAGGGTTCGGTGGCGATGATAAAAGGACGAATGTAAAGAGACGTTCCCGGGTCGTCTGGTACCCAATCGCGGTCAAGCGTCACAAGAGCAGATATTGCCTGAACATAGTCTGCCTCTGGAATTGGGGGAATGCAAATGCGTTCATTAGTGACATTTGTCCTGGCAGCATTCATTTCAGGGCGAAACAGGTAGACTTCCCCTGTACTGCCCTTGTAAGCCTTCATACCCTCAAACATTTCTTGTCCGTAGTGGAATACTGCAGAAGCAGGCGAGAGCGTAAAATCCCCGTAGGGTACAATACGTGCGTCATGCCAGTGGCCACCCTTTTCAGGGTCCTCTGTATAGTCCATCAAAAACATGTGATCAGTGAAAATGTGTCCAAAGCCTAGATCACCACGGGGTTTTTCCTTGGGTGTACTTGTTTGAGTGATGTCGATATCAAGCATATTCGTTTCCTTTTATCATCCTGCATAAAATGATGCTGCTTCAGGCAGTTTTAGAGCAGATTCTTAAGGCAGGATTGCACCTTTATCTGCAGAGCTAACTAGCTTTGCATAGCGTGCCAGATAGCCGTGTTTAATCTTTGGTTCGGGAGCCGTCCATATCGTGCGTCGTTTTGCAAGTTCGCTTGCAGAAACCTCTAGCGAGATACTGCCTGCGGCAATGTCGATTGCGATCTGATCACTCTCTTCGACAAGCGCAAGAGTACCGCCCTCCATTGCTTCAGGGCTTATATGTCCAATGGCGGCACCGCGGGTTGCTCCTGAAAAGCGTCCATCTGTAATAAGGGCAACATGTTCACCTAGACCCATGCCACTGATTGCTGCGGTGGGGGTGAGCATTTCCTTCATGCCGGGACCCCCTTTTGGTCCTTCATAGCGCACAACAATTACGTCACCTTTTTGGATTTTGCCCCCAAAGATTGCTTCAGTAACGGCTTCCTCTGAGTTGAAGACGCGTGCTGGTCCTGTGTGTTGCATCATTTCGGGCGCTACGGCGGACTGTTTCACCACGCAGCCATCTTCTGCAAGGTTTCCGCGTAGCACGGCAATTCCGCCAGACTCTGAGTAAGGGTCTTCGCTGGGTCTAATTACGTCATGGTTAAAGTTTTCTGCAGCTTGCAGGTTTTCACCCATGGTCTTGCCAGTTACGGTGAGGACAGACTTATCTAGCAGATTGCGCTTTGTGAGCTCTTTCATGACAGCATATACGCCACCAGCTGCATCCAAATCTTCGATGAAGGTAGGTCCAGCGGGGGCAAGGCGACAAAGATTGGGTGTTTTCGCGCTGATGTCATGCGCATCACTTAAAGTAAGGGGAACCTGTGCTTCATTGGCGATGGCAGGCAGGTGAAGAAGGGTATTGGTTGAACATCCCAAAGCCATGTCTACGGTCATAGCGTTAGTAAACGCAGCTGGCGTCATGATATCGCGAGGTTTAATGTCGTTTTTGACAAGGTTCATCATCTGCGTGCCCGTGCGTTTTGCTAGGCGTAGACGAGCAGAGTACACAGCAGGAATGGTCCCGTTGCCAGGAAGCGCCATACCAATGGCTTCTGCCAGGCAGTTCATAGAGTTTGCTGTGTACATTCCGGCACATGACCCGCAGGTAGGGCAGGCGTCTTCTGCGTGCTTTTGAACGGTCTCTGCGTCCATCTGTCCGCCATGATAGGCACCAACAAATTCAAACATATCATCGAGGGCAGCCCGGTCTCCGTTTTTTCCGCCCTGAACTTTACCTGCAAGCATTGGTCCGCCAGAACAGAAAATAGTCGGAATGTTAAGCCTTGCTGCTGCCATAAGCAGCCCAGGTACATTCTTGTCACAGTTGGGGATCATGACAAGCCCGTCAAAAGCATGCGCCATGACTACCGCCTCGGTCGAGTCACAGATTAGATCACGTGTAACAAGTGAGTAGTGCATTCCCACATGCCCCATTGCCAGGCCATCACACATAGCGATTGCTGGAAAGGCAAGAGGTGTGCCCCCTGCCGCAAGCACTCCTGCTTTGACAGCTTCAGCTACCTTATCAAGATGCGTGTGTCCGGGCACGATTTCATTGTGGGAATTAACTATACCGATGATTGGTCGTGACAGCTCTTCATCAGTAAGTCCGAGCGCATAGAGCAGGCTACGGTGGGGTGCACGTTCTACACCTTTTTTTATCTGATCTGAGCGATAGTCTGGACGCATGGGTTTCTCCTTCTATTGCGTTGCGATACTAGTTTGAGGCGGTGTCCAGGTTATCGTCGCCCTGCCACAGCATCTTTTCGCGTAGCTTGCGCCCAACAACCTCCATAGGATGATTTTCCAAAGCTGCACGATCTGCAAGAAAGTTGGGAAGACTATTTTTGTTTTCTTCGATCCATGCTTCAGCAAAGCTGCCGTCTTGGACATCGGCTAAGACTTCACGCATGCGAGCCTTTGTCTCTTCTGCGGGTAATACGCGCGGTCCAGAGACATATTCACCGTATTCGGCAGTATTAGAGATTGAGTAGTTCATCCCTGAGACACCAGCTTTATTCACCAGGTCAATGATTAACTTTAGTTCATGGATTACTTCAAGGTACGCGCTTTCTGGCGAATATCCTGCTTCTGTCAAAACCTCGAAACCGCAGCGCATAAGGTCCACAACGCCACCGCAGAGAACAGCTTGTTCGCCAAAGAGGTCAGTTTCTGTTTCTTCGGTAAAGGTGGTCTCTAGGACTCCTGCGCGTGCTCCGCCAATGCCAGCAATATAAGCAAGAGCAATCTCTTTGGCATTGCCTGTAGCGTCTTGATGAACTGCAACAAGGCTAGGTACTCCTTTTCCGGCCATGAATTGACCACGTACGGTATGGCCTGGTCCTTTTGGTGCTGCCAAAAAGACATCTACCTCTGCAGAAGGCACAATCTGCTTGTAGTGAACGTTAAAACCATGCGCAAATGCAAGCGCCTTACCTGCAGTGAGGTTCGGTGCAATATCGTTTTCATAGACTGCCTGCTGCATCTCATCGCCGACAAGGAGCATTATAATGTCACCAGCTTTAGCTGCCTCTGCTGTTGTCATAACAGAGAATCCATCTGCCTCTGCTGCAGACCAGCCCTTGCCGTTTTCGCGTGCGCCGATAATGACATTGATGCCAGAATCGCGCAGATTTAAAGCGTGGGCATGTCCCTGAGAGCCGTAACCGATAATCGCAATGGTCTTGCCATCTAATTTTTCAATATTGCAATCTTTTTCATAAAACATGTTTGCCATAATCGAACTCTCCTTTTTCTTTTGTGCTTTCATCAATAGTATAGTGACCACGCTCTAGTGCGATCATTCCCGTACGCACTAGTTCGATGATGCCGAATTCACGAAGCAGAGTTCTTGCAGCTTCTGTTTTTTGCTCTTCGCCGATTATTGACAGCGTAAGAGTGTGGGTTGATACATCTATGATGGATCCCCTGAACACGTTAGTGATTTGGATAATCTCATTACGAACTTCGCTGGTAGAGGCGTTTACTTTGATTAGTACGAGTTCTTTGCGAAGCATGTTGACGGCTTCAATGAGCTTTACTGAATGGACAGGAAGTAACTTGCGCAGTTGGTTGCATAGCAATGCTGCGCGTTTGTCATCTGCTAGGACCTCAATCGTAATGCGTGAGATTGTTGGTGTATCTGTGGGTCCCACGGCAAGAGATTCGATGTTGTAACCCTTACGCGAAAAAAGTCGCGAGACTTGTGACAGGACTCCTGCCTCGTTCTCTACAAGGACTGCTAGGGTATGGCGTTTTTTCTCGCTCATAGCGATAGTTCCTCCTTTTAATCCACCAGGAATTGCGTAATGTGGTCACCGGCACTAATCATGGGGCGTGCCATTTCATGTTGACCGATGGCACAGTCGATTACGTATCCTGTTCCCAGTTCCATTGCTTCATGTAGAGCGTCTTCTAGCTCTTCCACAGTGCTGACGCGACGGGCAGGAAGACCGTAGGCATTAGCTAGGGCTACGAAGTCTGGGCCACGGTCCAGGGTTGTTTGCGAATAGCGTTTTTCAAAGATAAGATGCTGCCACTGTCTTACCATGCCTAGTACGCCATTGTTAAAGATGCACGTGATTACGGGCAAATCGTAATATTCTTCCGTTGACATCTCCTGACTGTTCATGCGGAAGGATCCGTCCCCCGTGATATGCAGTACTGTTTTTTCAGGATTGGCAGCCTTTGCCCCAATGGCGGCACCTAATCCAAAGCCCATAGCCCCAAATCCGCCAGAAGTTATCAGTTGTCCCGGATAGTCAAAGCGGAAGTGCTGGACTGCCCACATCTGGTGCTGGCCAACGTCTGTTGCCGCAATAGTGTCATCGGGTAGTATCTTTGCAATAGAGCTAAGTACTTGCTTTGGGGTCAGGGTGTCTGTTGTATCTTCATAGATGGTTTCTGCGGGGAAGGAAAAGACCTCTTCTTTCCATGCACTGTTGTCACGTTGTGAAACTTTCTGATTAAGCAAGGCGAGCACCTGCCTTGCATCCCCAATAATGTGATGGTCCGTCTGGACATTTTTGTCGATTTCAGACCTATCAATGTCAATATGTACAATTTTTGCATTTTGTGCAAAGCTGTCGAAGTTCAGTCCTACACGGTCAGAGAACCTGCATCCTACAGAAATTAGTAGATCACAACGGTCTGCAGCATGGTTGGATGCCTGCGTACCGTGCATTCCAATCATGCCTGTAGTCAAGGGATTCCTGCCAGAGATTCCGCCACCACCCATGACAGTGACGGCAACAGGCGAATCAATGCATTCTACGAAGGTCTTGAATTCTTCGTCAGCTCGACTTCTTACAACGCCACCCCCACAGATAACAAGCGGCTTTTTAGACTGATCGATCATGTCGACCAGTAGGTCAATGTCTTCCCTGTCGGGTTCAGGTGCCCCAAGCCTGCATAAGTTATCACGCGAAGCACGGTGGATGAGCGCTCCCAGACGTCCGCTTGTTGCGTGTTTCTCGCGCGGTAGCGGGGTATAGTCTGTCTGTGCCAGGGTTGCGTTGCGCACAATATCGATAAGAACAGGTCCTGGCCTGCCCCCACGTGCAACAGCAAAAGCCTCACGCACTACGTCTGCCAATTTTTCTACGTCTCGCACTAAATAGGTATTCTTTGTGATTGGCATGGCAATGCCTGTGATATCCACTTCCTGAAAGGAATCTTTACCAATCAAGTGCTCATTGACATTGCAGGTGACAAAAACAACGGGGGAGGAGTCCATGTAAGCAGTGGCAATTCCAGTGACCAGATTGGTAGCCCCAGGACCAGAGGTAGCCATGCAGACTCCAACTTTTCCTGAGCTGCGTGCGTATCCGTCCGCTGCGTGAGATGCTCCCTGTTCGTGCGCAGTAAGAATATGTTGGATTCGGTCTGAATAGGCGTGCAGCGCATCATAGACAGGCATGATTGCCCCACCAGGATAGCCAAAAACCGTGTCAACGCCTTGCTCCAGCAGGCATTCCATAAGTATTTGTGAACCATTCAGTTTCATCGTGCAATTCCTTTCAGCAGGACTAAGAACAGCGGACAAACAAAAAAGACTCCGATGCTTCGGAGCCTTGACGTAAGTAACTTAATGTCTTTTACTAGCGTTTTTACTAGGCTCCATTTCCCAAGTGGTCGACCAGGAGGACGACAATGCTAATAACCACGACAAAAAGACCTGTAAATAGGCCCTGTGTTAGTGATGTCGAGATTGAGTATGTAGTAGCATCGTTTTTCATAGTGAGGTAAAGTCTATCATAGAAGACTTCGCAAGATGAGAAATTCGCAGAAAACTTCCAGTTAAGCGAAGTAGACATCGGGAAGGACGCCCGCTACATGAGGTCAATACGTCAGATTATTCAGGATGCCCCAGAACTTCATCTTAAAGGGGATGACAAGCTAGTAATATTTAGTGACCTTCACAAGGGTGACGGAAACATTGACGATAGATTTTCCCTAAATAGGAACAATTATCTACATGCCTTGCGCCATTATTGGGATGAGGGTTACCTCTATATTGAGCTAGGTGATGGTGATGAGCTTTGGAAGGTGCGCGACTATAGCCTTATCAAGAATAGATATCCTGAGATAATGCGCCTGCGGGTTAAGTTTCAGACTACGGGAAGGTTTCATGAGTTTGCGGGCAACCATGACCTTGAAAAGCTTGATGCAAATTGGCGTGCAGAAAATAACTACTTCAATAATGACATCCTTGAGGGGATGCATCTTCACTACGGATCTCATCCCTTTCTTTTAATTCATGGACATCAGGCAGACTTCTTTGATTCAACAATCTGGAAGGTGATGCGATGGGTAAACTATTATCCTGATCGCCTGTTGCAGTTACTAGGAATGGCAGACTTTACGAAGGCTGCAAAGAACTACGCCAAAAGAAACTTTATAGAGCGCAAGCTGATTAAGTGGGCACGTGAAAATAGTGCGACAATTATAGCGGGACACACCCATAAACCGACCCTTTCGCCAGAAGAGGGATACATCAACAGTGGTTCGGGAATGCACCCTAACGGTGTGACCTGTCTTGAGTTTGAAGAGGGGTTTATCAGGCTGTGTCTTTGGCAGGAGTCTGTGCAAGACAATGGTGATTTATGCATAAAAAAGAGCACAATTAAGAGTATTAAGTTGGGCTGAATGATTAGCCGACTTGAGCGCAGATAGAGATAAATAGAACAGCGGTCTCTGGGTGTTCGCAAGGCTAGGTCTGTTGACACCCCAGTCCTAGTTGCCTATCATGTTCAATTCCATGAAGAAAATTTAATACTCGTCTTTGTAAGAGGGGGACCTCCACGTGCTATCTGAACGTATGATTTCGAACGTCGTAAAAGTTCTGTCAAAACGACAAACATTATTGTCGCCAACCAACGAAACCCATCTGCCTGCTCCTGAGTCAGGACGGGCATACATGATGTACTTACATGTGCCTTTCTGTGAGCGTCTGTGTTCCTACTGCAGCTATAATCGTTATCCTTTTTGTGAAGAGGCAGCCACGAGCTACTTCGCGAATTTGCGCAAAGAAATGATGATGTTAAAAGATCTGGGTTATGACTTTGAAAATATCACGTTTGGTGGTGGTACCCCCACAGTTATGATTGATGAGCTTTGCGAAACCATCGATTTGGCCCGCGACACCTTTAGTATTAAAGAGGTTTCTACCGAGACCAATCCAAACCATTTGACCCCGTATTATCTGGACAAGTTAAAAGGTCGCGTCGAGCGGCTTTCTGTGGGGGTTCAAAGCTTCAATGACGATTTGCTGAAGCAGATGGATCGCTACGAACAGTATGGTGGTGGTGAAGAGAACCTTGAGCGCATTGCACAGGCTGCATCGTACTTTGAATCACTGAGTGTTGACATGATATATAACTTGCCTGCACAAGACGAAGGCATTCTGAGGGATGATTTAGAGAAGTTGATTGAAAGTAAGTGTGGACAGATAACCTATCATTCACTTTTCGCATCGTCTGACACACTGAAAAAGATGAAGGCTACCCTGGGCAAGGTAGACTACAGTCGCGAATTTTACTTCTATAAAATTATTGACGATGTGCTTGCAGGTGGCAGTAATCCGCCTTTTGAGCGCAGGACTGTATGGACGTATAATCGTGTCAGTGAAAGTGGAAAGCCTAATGACGAGCTACTTGTTGATGATCCTGGGGTTGCGTATGAGGAGTATCCAGCTATAGGAAGTGGCGCTATTTCACATCTAAGAGGTCGCCTGTACGTCAATAACTTTAGCTTGGGCGGATATAACGATGCCATTGAGAGCGGGCGGATGTCGTTAATGGCAGAGACTAAGATTAGTCGGATTAATTATCTGCGCTTTCGTTTTATGCGACAACTTTATGATTTGCGTCTTGATAAGAAGAAGTTCGAGCAAGATTTTGGTTGTAGTGTTGAGGCAGGTCTTCCTATCGAGATGGCATTTATGCGCATGAGCAAAGCTTTTGAGACCGATAACGACGAGGAACTGACCCTGACACTTAAGGGTCGTTACCTTGCTTCAGTAATATATCGCCAATATTGTATTAGTTTAAATAGTTTACGTGAGCAAGCGCGCTCCACCCTTTCAGGTGCTGAAAGAGAGCTTATGTTTGGTGACGGGCAGAGTTGTGGTACAAAGTAATTCTGATGTTGAGCAGGGCAGTTCAAGCAAGGTAGTTAGGCAAGAGAGTACTTCGTCCTATCTTGCTTTACATAGATAGGCACTATTGGATTGCAGCGATTATGCTGGCACTTTCTTTGTAGCGCTGGATCATATCATGGGCGGGGGTTTGTCTTGAGGCAAGCATGCTGTCAAGACGATCAAGTTTTTTGCGCCAAGCAGGCGGCAGTGCTGCGCGTGCTGCAGCAAGGACCTCAGCGGACCCGTCGCGGATATCCCGTGCACTGAAGGCATGAACAGCCGAATGTTTATGCAGCTTTGAATCGGGAACAAGTAGGCGCCCCGAAAGTGTATTATCAAGGGTCAGGCCAATGAGAAGCGCAGCAAGCGAATGATACATCTCTAAATCTGGCGGACAGTCAAAGGCTTTGAATTCAATACGTCCTGCTTCTGCTGGAATGCGCGCAGTGTCTGTCAGGGTAGGAGAAGAGGGAACAATTTTTGACGCGTTAGAGGTAAAAACTAGCACAGAAGGTCGATTTCCTGTTCGGTAGTAGGTGCGTCTAGAAAGACCCTGCCAGAGCTCATTTTCATAAAAAGGCGAAGTATAAGAAAAGGGCACCGTGTACGGGCTGTAATAGGTCAGCTTCTTAGCGATGTCAATGGTTTGATCAACATCAAAATCAGGATGAGAGAACGATATATCTGGTCCATAGGTAATCATGTGGATGTAGGCAGTTTGCTCTTCAGGGGTTGAGCGATCCTTGACCTCCCAATCATTAAGGGGCGGATGTGGCACAAATTCGCCTTGAAAGGGGTTGAGAGCGGTCCACGCAGCGCGGTATCCATAGGGTTTAGCAGCTTCAGACCAAAGAGCCAAGTCACGGGTAAGTGTATCAACTGCCTGGTCAAGAGAATTGCAGATGGGGGTGCGTATCTCAAAGCCTTTGGGAAGGGTGTGTACGTAGCTTCCGTCCTCTGAAAAGCGCTCGAAGCCTTCGATATACCACCGCTTAAGTTTGATTCCTAGGTCGCCTGTACGAAGCGTTTGTGCGTCAGAATCAATAAGGGGAAGTTCTTCGATAACCCGCGCAAAATCCTCAAAGGACGCATTAGAAAAATCCAGAAATTGATTGTGCTTATCAAGGGCTGCAAATTCGTGTTCAATCCCAAAGCTAAAGTTATTGATATCAATAGGTAGGGTCAAAGCGGTATCTCCTCCTGCATTCTTTGGGCACTGGCACCTATTATAGTACCCATGACGCATAAAGTGCCACGCGCACCGTAGTTAAACAGCTTTCTATTTAAGTGATTTGGAATAAAAGAAATGGTGGCTGGAGCGGGACTTGAACCCGCGACACGAGGATTTTCAGTCCTCTGCTCTACCAACTGAGCTACCCAGCCATACCTAATGCGTAACAAAATGGCGCAATTTGTGGCAACCTTTGCTAACGCGCTACCAATAGTATAGTAAAATTGTGAAAGTCGCAATGGGTCATTTTGTGAATGACCTGTGCGTTTACTTGAGAAGTTACTTTAAGGCATAATCCTCTGGGCCTGTAGTGGGGAACTAAAACAGATCAGAGGTATACATCTAAAAGATACGGCAGGAGCAAAATAATGGGAATGGCACACGGATATGCTGGCATGGCTAGCTTTGTCTCTCTCCAGATGGGACTTGTTTGGGTGATAGGCAGCGTGATTCTTTTTGCGGGCGCATACCTTATCGGTTCGACAAAGGGTGGGCGTGCTGCGGCAAAATACACTGCCACTATCACCTGGTTCTTTGTAGTTGGCTTTGCCGCAATCGTTGGTTATGCTTACTTTGTTGGAGAAGCGCAAAGGTTCTTAGAGAACTATCCTTACACTGTTGCTATCGAAATGTTCCTGCTTGCACTGGGCTGTGTATGGATCATGTGGTTTATGGCAACTCAGTATTCACGAGGTCGCATCGCTATTGATGAGCGTTTTGGATCAAAGGAAAATTATCTGCGTGCTAAGGAAGCTGCAAAGCGTGCTTCGCGCGATACTCTTCAGCAGGGCATGCAGCAAGACTCTGCAACACCTATTGACCCTACAGTTGCTGCTCCTGCCGTTGTAGGAGATGCTGCGGTGACAGCGGCTGGTGCAGATATGACCAATGTAATGCCTGCGGTTGACCCCGCCACAGGAATGCCTATTAACCCAGCTGCCGCTTCAGCAGTGCCAACAATAGATCCCACGACAGGAGCCCCTATGATGATTGATCCACAAACAGGCCAGCCTATGCAGACACCCGCACAACAACCTGTACCTGGAATGCCTGCAGCTGCAGCTGCGGTTCCACCTGCAATAGACCCTGCAACGGGAATGCCTGTTAACCCTGCTGCGCCTAATCCTGTCGCGCAGGCTCAGGTTGCGCAAATGCCAGCAGCACCTGTACCTGCAGTTGACCCTCTAACAGGTCAACCTGTACCACAGCAGCCTGCACCCGCAGCCGCTGCTCCTGCTATTGACCCTTACACAGGTCAGCCCCTACAGGCACCACAAACAGGCCAGCCAGGGCAAGTTCCACCGCCAGCTGCACCTGCAGTCGCCGCATCACAACCTGGTGTTCCTGCACCCGCAGTGTCAACTATTGCGGATCAGGGGCCCCTTGTAGGTACTCCAGACTTTGCTATTCCAGGGGCAGCTGCCCAGGCTGCACCAGAAGGAGCAAGTTCTTCTCAGGATATGTTTGCCCCGCTACCACTAGGGCCTTCTGCACCTAATGTTATGCCAGAAAGCAATGAGCAATGGCTGCAGCAACTAGAGCCTTCAGCAACTGAAGTACAGGGAATGGATCTTCAGGCACCTGCGCCCCTACAGGCACCACAACCAGGGCAGCCAGGGCAATTTGATCCCTTTGCACAGCCTGTAGCACCGGTTGCTCCTGCGGTTCCTGCTGTCGATCCCTATACAGGACAGCCTGTTATGCAGCAACCTGTACCTGCAGCAGTGCCACCACAGTTTGATCCCTTTGGTCAACCTGTACCACAGCAGCCTGCACCCGCAGCCGCTGCTCCTGCTATTGACCCTTACACAGGTCAGCCCCTACAGGCACCACAACCAGGGCAGCCAGGGCAAGTTCCACTGCCAGCTGTACCAGGTAACCCCTACGGCTATTAGAATTTGTGCAAGTAGCTTGAATGGCCCGCGGGTAGTTAACACCCGCGGGTTTTTTGTGAAACGTTAGGACTAGAGGGTTTTTCATGAGGACATTTAAAGAACGCTTAGGTCGTGAGATGCTCGTGCTAGAGGGCGCGATGGGGACCATGCTGCAAAAGGCAGGCCTATTAGGCGACGGTGCTCCAGAGATGCTCAATTTAATAGAGCCTGATTCGATATCGCGCATTCATAGCTTCTATCGTCTGGCTGGGGCAGACTGCGCCATTACCAATACTTTTGGTGCTAACAGGGTTAAATTGGCGCACTATAATAGCGCTGACTTGGTAGAGGAGATTAATCGTAAGTCAATCGCTCTTGCCCGTAAGGGTGCTGCACCTTATATGCTGGCAGATATTGGTCCAACAGGACTTGTGAATGATGACTTTGATGAAATTCATGATGTCTTCTTTCAGCAGGCAAAGGCCCTAGCATCAGGAGGCCCCGACGCCTTTCTATTGGAAACCTTTACCGACATTGCCGAGATTCGTTGTGCGATTCTTGCCTGCAGAGATGCAGATGCAGATTTACCCATTATTGCTTCGGTCTCTTTTGGGGAGTTAGGCCGCATGGAGCTGTCAGGCACTGATCCAGAAACTGCGGCAGTTATTCTGGAGTCGCTAGGGGTTGATGCGATTGGTCTAAACTGTGGATTAGGTCCACAGCAGATGGAGCCCCTTGCGCGTGCGATGCGCGCGGCAACTGTCCTGCCAATCATTGTTCAGCCGAATGCGGGGATGCCTGTTTTGGCTGCTGATGGGTCTACACTTTTTCCCGGCAAGCCAGAAGACTTCAGTATTTTCTCT
>Ga0123353_10008393_pt1 | contig 14098 bp, 9 predicted proteins | sample TergutLab28metaG_3_FD_92763 | JGI IMG/M metagenome (GOLD analysis project Ga0123353, IMG submission 92763) | Labiotermes labralis P3 segment gut microbial communities from Petit-Saut dam, French Guiana - Lab288 P3 | ecosystem: Host-associated > Arthropoda: Insects > Digestive system > Gut ... | reverse complement strand
GCATTTTGAAGAGAAAAAAACGGAGAGTATATACCATGTTTAAAATATTCAGTACCTATATTTGTTGAATAAATATATAAAATGCAAATTTAGAGGTTAGCGGTGCGGTACGACCACTATAGTGGACATTAGGCGTCTAAAGGTTAACAAACTTTGCAATTCTGTGTCAGCTTAAACCACAAGACACAGTGCTCAGTCTGTAAGTAAGAAGCTGAGTCAGAAAAAAAAAGGTAAAAACAAAATATTGAACCATAGGATCAGTACATATGAAATAGTTACAGCAAGAACAACCTCTTGATCTATCACTTCCATTTGTAAAAAGATCTCTTGCATTACAGAATGTGTCAACATCGCTAAAGGTAATACCTGAAACGTGGTTTCATGGTGAAAATTAATCAATGAATGCAGAGTTTCTACAGCATAATATTTTAGTAAAGAGAATGCCAGTTCAAATACAGAATTACAAAATTTCAGGCTTATGCTTTTAAGATATTTTCCTGCTTAGTAAGCCAAATTTGTTGAATTTTTCTATAAATGTCTTCAGAGTTACTGCATTTACTGGCCAACATGGCATAACATCCAAAAAGACATGAATCATCAGGAGGTATGTCACCAGGAACGATACCTTCTTGTACATGTAGCTACTTGCCTGTACAACATATCTGGAGCTTATTTTAAAAAACATGTATGTATGCTTTTCACAAGAAACGGGTTCTAATTCCACAACACTGAAGAATAATCATATGTGAAAAAGAACAAAGAAACTAACCTGCAGTGCTGGGACCAACCTGCCTGACAAAAGTTGCACCCAATACCGGAGGAACAAAACATGCATGTTTTTCAACACATAAACACAATTCTTAAAATTGTGGACTTACACATTTTTGAAATTAAGCTCCTCATATCAGCAAGCATGCAAGAACTTGAAAACAAGTCATACTGCCATGCCCACCACTATTAACATGCATCAAACAGTGCTCTCTAAATCCACACCTAACAGGTACCTCAAAACACTGCTCACCTCCAGCTAACATTGCCACCAAAATGATACCACAAGACCACACGTCGGCAGGTTCGGCATGGTATGGTCGCATCAGTACTTCTGGAGCGACATATGGAAGTGTGCCACAACGTTTTTCCAACATACGTTCCTGAATATAAATTGAATGGCTGTTAGTACCTACTGCAGACATGTGAAGAGATATGTCAGAAAACCTTGTCAACAACCAACCACCAAATTTCTGCATGATGGCCATACATATCTGAGCAAATTCCTGTACAAAGGGCATACAAAATTATGGAAAATGACTTGAAACAAACAGAATTGTTACAGGATTCATGTGGTACAGCAAATGTATCATACATTAAAACTTAATCCAAATAATAATAGATATTTACTAGAATAGTCAAGGCAGCAATATTTGAGAAAAAAGTGTAACAAGAGTCATAGACTCATCTCAACCCAAGACAGACTTACTTTAAACCAATCCAAGAACGTCAGATGCAAAGAAAATGGGAGAGGGGAATTAAAGCAGTTTATTACATTATGCAAGAGCCAGGATAGCATAGTTAGCAGTCACTAGGCCACAGGCTAGACAATCTGGGGTTTCAATTCCAGCTGGAGGAAGAAATTTTCTTCTCTCAGAAATGTCTAGACTGACTCCAAGTCCCACCCCCAGGGGCAAAATTTCTTTTAGGAAGCAAAAATTAGGGGTGAAGTAAAGTATGATGCAGCACTATTACATGTATTTAAGATACTGTAACATTCACTTAGGACTGGAGAAAGAACAAAACAACCCTTACCCTTTAATCTTTGGCCTTTTAAATCCCAGGATTCTGCTGCAGCTAGAGCACCATTCAATTTATATGCCCACTATGGAATGTTTTCACTTTTGAATGAAAAGGATGTACACATAATGGGAAATTGTCCTGTATGTCAGTTTAAAGTGAAGCCATGAAATCTGAACCAGACAACTCCATACATATAAAGCCACATGCAATTACCACTCTACAAATCTACAGTCTGACCCTTTTTGTTGTGATACTCTCACAACTTACAAACCTTCTCAGGTCAAATAAAATCATATATGCTCTAAAACCATACATTCCAATAATACTGCTTACCTTGCCATTCATTCTGAATACAGTTGCCATTCCAAAATCACTGATCTTCATATTATCATGTTCATCCAACAAGAGATTCTCTGGCTTCAGGTCACGATGTGCAACCCCACAGCAATGCAGGTACTCCTGATTAGCAACATATGATAAACAAGGATTGCATCATTCTATACATAATTTGTTCCATACAAACAATATTATTAGATATGTAACATGGCACAATCTAGTCAACACAGTAAATTTAAAATACTGAAAGGCTTTATCCTAGACTGCTGAAGTTCATATGGTTACAAAAACAGCATTTTGTCCTAATTTTTATGTGAAGAAATGAAACACAAATTGCAAAGGTGCTCAATTGATATGCCATGAGAGTATGGAGGAACTGGGGTACAGCTCTATGCATTCTTATATTCAGCACTAGACAGAGGTAGCCAGTAATCTTCATATTCCAGGCTCACTACTCATCTCAAAGAGAGCCCCAGGTACCTGTGAACAGAATGATGGCTTGCATTTGGATCCAAGAGTATACAGAAAAACCTCTGCACCCAGTGGAAATTGAACCCTGATCCTCCGACCATAACCTATTCACTACACTTCCTTAATTCATTACATGTACTGTAAATACAGTGTGTGACACAAAGAAATACATTTCAACTGTTATATTACAAAATTCTGTCAGAAATAAATGAAGTTCTGGGCCAATGACACATGAAAAATTGTGATGTGTTTCAAATTGTGCACAACAAACCAAACTTCAAACTTCCATTCTTGTTATGCTGAAGACTGTATAGTGTCACAACTTACAAATCTTTGTTCCTTTGTAATACTCCCCCAGTATGCACTTCTGAGCAGGCAAAACATTTGAAAATAATATATGTTATATCGCACAGCACCATTCCTCTCAAAGGGAACATCTTTCATGCCAAGTAAGGCATTTTCTACACAGCAAATTATTTCCCAGTTTTAAATTTTTGTAACATATGGTACATGAACATATTGTTTTTTGTAATTATGATACTAGACATGTAAACAATAATCTGTAGCAGAAAAGACACAAGATGAAATCCACTCACCACTCCTGAAATTAGCTGCTTGAAATACTTTTGAGCTTCCCAACTTGCCATACCACAATCAGGTTCTGAATAGCAAAAATGAAAGGCTGTGTTACTTTCCACAGACAGATAATATGTACTTCACAAAATGCTAACCTGTATGCTATTTGCTATGTGAAGAGCGCATACAATGATATGCAATGTCTAAGAATAAGATATGTAACCAAAATAACAGGTGTCAGTATTACAAGCTCCAGGTACACAATTATGAATCTGCAATTGACCACCAGCTCTTTTTTAAACATAAAAGATGTATGCTTCAAATCTCATGCAAAATTTTCATACCACATATGTGGGGGGGAACACACACACAAAACAAAAACAAACAAAAACCTATAGCCCAGGAACCAAGAGTGGGAGGGGAGAGACAAATAGATGGCTATAGAACATGTTCTGACCCGTCACAGTGTTACAAGGCTCAACTCGATCGCTTTACTCAGTACAAGTGGACGCATCTTGAAATATAAGCGTGTTCTTATCCTCAGTTGGAAAATGTCAGACTGCAAAAGTGAACGAGTTAACATCAAGTTTCTTGTTACACTGAAGAAATCCATGATGGAAACGTTTCAATTATTGACTGAGGTTTACGGTGAAGAGTCTTGTGCACGCGTGTTTGAATGGCACAAACGATTTTCTGAACGCAGAGAAAGCTTGAAAGATGATGATCGCCCAGACCGTCCATGCACAGCTGTTACCAATGTCAACACTGAAAAGGTGCGAGATGTGATTCGAAAAGGCCAAAGGGTGGGTGTTCGAGCAGTAGCTGAGGAAGTCATTTTAGAGAGGGAAAGTGTTTGACTAATTCTAAGGGAGGAATTGAACATGAGAAAGGTTTGTGCAAAAATGGTTCCAAAAGTGCAGTCAGATGAACAAAAAGAACATCACAAGGAATTGTGTTTGGATCTTTCACAACGCATTGAGAATTAACCAGATTTGTTGAATTCGATAATTACTCGTGATGAAACTTGGATATGTACATATGATCTGGAAACCAAGCCACAATCAATGCAGTGGAAGTCATCATCATCTCCAAGACCAAAAAAAAGCATGTATAAGTCATTCCAAGTTCAAGGCCATGCCAATTGTTTTCTCTGATATCCAGGGTATTGTGATGACAGTGTGGTATCTGGATGCAGGCTGAAGCCTTCATCCGGATACCACACCACCCCAGCAAGTGGGTACCCAGTAGCCAGATGGTAAATCAGCAGTATTACACTGAAGTCTTGACGAAACTGTGTAAACATGTGAGAAGACCAGAATTATGGAGAAACAGGTGGATTTTGCACCAGGACAATGCGCCAGCCCACAGCAATTTCTAGCTAATAAAAACATCACTGTGCTTCAGTACCCACCCTACTCGCCAGACCTCGCTCCCTGCGACTTCTGCATCTTCCCACAGATCAAGTCAGTGCTCAAAGGAACCCATTTTGTGTCGGTAGAGTATGTGAAAGTAAAAACGGTGGAGATCCTCAACAGCCTTACAGAACATGACCTGCAGAATTGCTTTGAATATTGGCAGCATAGTATGCAGCTGTGTGTCAACTCAGAAGGGAACTATTTTGAAGGTGATCGTAGTTGATTTCCTGAATTTGTTAAATAGAAAGAGTTACAGGCAAGGTCTCGTTTTTTTTTTTGTGTCGGACCTCGTATACTCAAACAGCGCTAGATCCTCTGGATGATCATAAACCTTTTAAATGTGATACATCTGTACCAGTACAACAAATATGAATGGAATAGCATAAAACAGATTCCATCCTAATTCAACTTTATATGACTTACTGAGGTAATCTTTGTTCTTTGGACTTTGCCTGTCTAACTCTCAATGCAGTACATATTAGAAGCCAGCTCAGCTTCTGTCTTCAGGTGAGGGAAAGCATCTATTCTGGTGAACCCTGTAGAAAGAGCCAGTACCTGGGAATAGCTCCTTCTAAGGGATCCACTAGATGAGGTGTTTTCCTTTACCCGAGGATGGAAGCAGAGCCGCCTTCTGAAACACAGTACTACATTGACAGACAATGGACAAAGTCCAAAGAAAGATCACTTCAGTTAGATTCTATCCTGGTGTTTATTGGCAAGTATATTAGTGCCAAGAAACAGATTTACATTATTTCTCAAGAGGAGTAGTTATTGTGCATGTATGCACATACATATTTGTGATCAATTGTATTCAACATGCCAGGCCCCCTCTCAGAATACCTTACTCCCAAAATCCCAACACTATTTTTGACACATCAGTCTCCTATGATGATTGCAGCACTGTATAGCTTTGACTTCTACACAACTCTCATCACTGATATGCTCACTCACAATAAGGCACATAACTTCAGACCAGCAAGCACAGTTAATAATGTATTACTATACCCACTAGTTATAAAAAATTAAACCAAATTAAATAATGTAAACATCTAAGTTGTACAAAATATACAGGGTCATCAAAAATGATGGATCTAGTTTCAAGATGTAAACAACTTTTACTAGAATAAAGATATGGAGATGGGATTTGTTGTGTGTTCATTAACTCATGAAGGTTTTCTTAAGCACAATCACTCACACACATGCACACGCACCTTCTTGTGCATACTCTATGCGCATGCCTTTCATCTATAATGAGGACTACCACTGCTGCAGTTCAAATGATGGTGAGCTTGCAATTGTGCAACATCTGGTTGGCAAAAAACAAATCAATTTTAACAGTGTAACACAATTTTCACCATCTGTATGGTAGAGATACTCCTGTTAGCAAAGTGATTCAATGTTGGTTTAACCAGTATACAGAAAGTGGAAGTGTTGAAATGCAAAAATCACCTGCAAGACTGCAAACATCACAAGATGATGACGAATGCATGACCCTGTCATGTCGTTGCCCAAAGAAGTCTACTGCTCTTCAGAGTTTGCAGCTGGATATACCTACAATGATATCCAAGTCTCGTTAAAAAAAAAAAAAATCGGTGTGCTTACAAATTCCAAATTTTGCATGAAATAAAAAACACGGGTAAGCAATGGTGAATTCGCAAATTACATGCTGAATAAATCTGATGACAATTTTTTTACGGAAAGCGACATTCACAGATGGGGTAACCTTCCACATGAATGCATCACATAAACAGGCACAACTGTCGCATCTGGAGAAAGGAACAACCATATTAAATTTAAAATCATATCTGGGATTCGCTGGAAGTTAGTGTGCCATGCGGCATAATACACGGTTGTTGTTACAGGGCCTTTCCTTTTTCGTTGACAAGACTATCATGGCCAACAATGACCTGTATACATCACAATTGATGGTATTTCTGTATACTGATGGCATTAAAAAAAAAAATGGTGAACTGCCCTTTCAACAAGATAGTGCTCTACTCCACTTCAGTCATGAGGTATGAAATGCCCTGCATGTCAAATGGGATTGGACCAATGTTGTGGTTCCCACAAAGTCCACATCTCTTACCACTGTACTTATTAAAAATCTAATTTATGCAAAAAAATCTAACATTTATGTCATCTGTGGAGGAGAATTAAGACAAGTGTGGCAGCAGTCACACCAGAAACCCTTCAACCAACATGGCAAGAAATAAAGTACAATCCACAACACAGCTGTCCAGCCTGCAGCCTGCCAGGTTGTTACACAGCCCAGCCACATTTGTAAATTATATATACAGCTGGATTCATTTAATCCAGCACTGACGGGGACTGGACAGGGGCCAGATTATAAAATATTCCAGATTATCAGATGCAGCCAGCCCTCAGAGAATATACACTTCTCTATTACTTTCATTTCATCACAAAAAGACTTAGATTTTTCAGTTATCATGAGCCCAGTCATGGGTTTTCCTTCAGCACATACTTCTGTAAACCACTTATGCGCCTTGTCCAAGTAATCTAAGTGGTTTCAATATGGGTCATTTGAAAAGGCCCTTCACACTTTCACTTAATGCCACAAATAATTAAAACTGATCCTTCCATTTTATCATAAATAGTTCATGATCCACTTACTTCCTCTTGCCAGCAGTACCGTGTTTACTCATCAAGGAATCTTCTGAAGTCACTACAATAGCTCAATGGACTCAATAAGTACAGATAACAAGATAATATGAAATCAGTCACTGGTGAAACTTCTGATTAAAGATCTTACACATCCAGTCTTGGTGATAACTTCTGCAAGTATGGAACTATGAGAATTTCCAGAGTATCAGTGGCTGGATTAAAGTAATTCTACTGTGAAAGAATGCGCGCGCACAAAGAAAAATCTCAATTTTATGTTCCCATGTTTTAAATTTTCTGCAATTTTAAATAAGAACATTTTCCCAATTTTACCCATTCCTTGATTTTTCGCCATTTACGTGGTCTCCACAAAAACATAAACTCAGGGTTTTACCATCCACACTGCAAAAAAAAAAAATTATACAAAATCTAAGCAGTTAGGTATTCCACTTATTGTGATTTTTATGCATGTGGCCTATAAACCAGCCACAATAACAACTGCAACCCTTTTGGGGGAGGGGGGAAAAATGGATGCCCCTGATCTAGACACCTGCAGGGCCACGAACAGTGTACATTCTGATCTCTTTTTGGTATGTATGAAAACCTTGTGCTGATGAACACATTACAGCAAATCACATTTCCATATCTCTCTTCTCATAAAAGTTATTACATCTTTAATAAACCAGGTCCATTATTTTTGATGACCCTGCATAAAACAAAACACATAACATGCTGTATCAACTGCAAGGGTATACAACATCACATTAGTGAACATGTGTACAAAGAATACTTAACAAGAGTTAACAACATACGTAATTTTCCTAAGAGCCACATAAACATTTTCCCCAAATTATTTTCCATCTTGTCTGAAATGATGTACAAAAATCCCTCCTGTGCCTTCAAGTGAACACTCATTATGGCCAAAAAATTATGCATTCTTAAATCACTTAAATTTACAGAATCATGTTTGTACAGTATGCTATATATATGTACATTTCCATTATTTATGATAAAATACATTTAACACTTCCTCAAATGTCAGAACTGCCACAACAGATAAGCATTTACACAGACCACTTCTACTTGCCTGATATTCAGAGGGGCATCATTGTGTTGCAGATTGGGGCCATGACAGTAAGAATGTGTTGTTATCATGTTGCCTGCCATCCATGCCAGCAATAACAGAATAACCAAACACAATAAATGGCTCAACAGGCCAGTTAGAATATTAAATGAGAATATCTTCAGAACTGTTACAAAATTGTCTTATTTACATGAACAATTCCCTTCCCTCTCTAAATATCATGTTCAATGAATCACTGTTTAAGCATGAATGGACAAATGGGACTATCTTGTCTACAAACTGAACCCTGAAATCAGCCACTGCAGAAAAATGGCATTTCAAAGGTTATATGCTAAATGTTACACATAAATTTTCAGTGAAAGTTATTTCCAAAACTGCCTATCAATTTATTAACATGAAAAATTAGCTTCTTGTTTACAGTATGAAGTGCACAGATAACTATTATACACATTTTCCACCCTATTAAGACTAAAAAAATTGACCAAGGCAGAAGATTATGTAAGTAACTTCAGTTAACAAAAAGGTCCAGTTATGCAGTGCCTATTGTAAATCTTAGATGTTACAATTTCCAAACATTCATTCAACTTCTGTGTAGTGGCATATGTATGACATCCACATTAGCCAACAGTATTTGGCTGTCCCCTGTTAGATGCCAGTTCTGCAAAACTGAATGAAGACGCTCACCTATTCGGTCGAAGAGTTCTCCCCCTGCTGCATACTCCAGGAAGATGTACTCCACATTGCCCTCACGGCGTTGACCATAATACCGTACAATATGGGGGTCTGTCAACATCCGATGAATGCATACTTCTTTGCGTATGCTGGTTCTTGCATCTGGATGTTTCTCCAAGTCTATCACTTTCATTGCTACTGCCTCCCCTGAACTTCGATTTATTAGCAGCTTAACTCTGTTATGTGCCAAACATGAATGAAATAAAAGGCTTAATTCCCTTCCACCTTGATGCAGGGGGAGATGAAGACATGTGCAGGATATACTGTACATAGGAATGCTCATTAATTTCTTTCAATTTCTGGTTGTACTGCTACATATAAAACTTAAAAATACTTACGAAAAAGCTGACCAAATGTGTGAGTGCACACACACACACACACTCTCTACATACTATGCATGCATATGGAGGAGTGGAAGTGTAATTTCATTCATTCCCAACCTGAACACTACATGCAGGTGAGTGGTCAGCTACTTGCTCCTGTCAATTTACTCAATATACTCACTGTATATGCAACTGACTAGGCACCCAATGGGAAATGAAATGCAATTCCACAATCATCTCACCCACAGCCCAGTCACTACACCAAGTATGTTGAATGATAATGATTCATAGTTAGCATATATATGAACATATGTTACATGACTGTGGTCAAACACAACTGTGTGGTCCAAACTACCCAGTACGGATGTTTAAACTGTTTACTGAGAATGTAGCCTCAAATATGCTGCTGGTCTTATATCGGTAGATGGTGTATGAAGAACATTATTTCACTCCTGCACACAAGCTATTGTTCCTGCGCAATTTTCTGGCCATGTGCACATCATGCTTAAAAGTGGCTGGAGTAGATTAATGGGCCCATAGTGGGCAAGGAATGAACACGGTCACTATAACAGTTCAACTTTCCACTTCAAAATACAGCAAGTGAGCATGTGTTTTCATATGGCAATTCACCGCATTATAGTTACATATATTTATTCCTTTGTAGTTTATTTAATAACATTCAGTCACTCATCACCATATAGGGTTCACTAATGGGCCAGTAGAAAAGGAAATGAAAATGTAGAACTAGTCATGGCAAATTGTAAGTTACTATCATGGCTTTTACACGTATGGAATGATAAAAATGTGAAAACCTTCAATCAAAACAGTAAGGTTTCTTTGATGAGATTCAAACTAGGCACCCCAAAATACAAGCACCATCATTTCACTGCTGTTTCCTTCTCGTCTACTTCATCTTATAACTACCTGCAGTACGAGAGCATCTTACAAGCTGAATGTCCAGCAAAACAAGTAGAGGCATGTACACAACTCTCGTTGGTACACATGCTCAGAGCAGCATTCACAGCAGTACCAAAATATTATCAATACAAACTGCATAGAGAACTAATAACATAAATCTGATATCAAGGGTTAACTATGCAGAAATTTCAAGCATAATCTGCTATAAATTAAAGAATTATTAATAAACTTTAAAATTATACTTATAGGTGATGCAGCACAAGACATACACACACTAAACAAAGGCCAATAACAAAAGTGACAACATGCACATTTTTCACATTTATTAAAAAAATACTTCTCAGAAACAGATGGATATTACAAGACCTGATTTCAGATTCAAATCAAAATGTAACTATAATACACGATACACAGTGCAAAAATGAGCTTGCTGCCGGGATAAGTAATGTGCCAACCATGAAATGTAAACATAACAGTTCCAAAATTACACTTAAAAATTTGTTACTGGCACAATTTTGAAAATTACCTGGGTTGTGGGTAGTTATTGACCTATACTTGGCTCCCTGACCCTCCACACAACTGCAAATATAGCTAGTCATCTCTTTCAATAACAAGTGCCTTCTGAGACGGTGGGCATGCAGCATGCATGGCAGGTATAAAATGCATACATAGTTTTGGCAGAAAGCTCACTAAAAGAGACCACTTAGAAAACCCAAGCACAGATGAGAGATAATACTGAAACAAATCTGTATGAGAATGAGTAGGATGTATAGGCTAAATTTATGCTCACAAGCATGGTAATGAACCTTCATGTTCCATAAATATGGCATGCTTTTTAAGTAAATGTTAAAGTACTAGCTTCCAAAGGGCTGTTCCATGGGGTTTGAAGGCTAGCTAGTTATATAGCTCTCCCAGACTGGTTTAATGGGTCACAATGCATCACAGGTAACTGGTTCTGATGTTTTGAAACAAGATAGATGTCTTTGAATGTCTGGAACTGATTAACCAGTGACACAGCATCACATCCCAGACTAGAAAGCTTGACTACAGAGCAGAAACATAAAAACTCAAATGGCTTAATAAAGCTGACAACCAACATACAGTTACTGCCCCAAGTTATATGACCAAAATAGTGAACCATTTCATGTGGTGCTGAATGTCCTAAATCACACTCCAATCACAAATATCCCATTTTATAGCATTATAAAGAAAAAAACTGCCCTTATTCATATATCTCCAACACTTCCAAAAAGGACCACAAGAATACAGGCAGAAATTGTCAGGTCTTAATACAGAACTATATTTTACTGCATATCAGAAAATCAAAATAGCATCTATATGCACCACATGCAAAGCATGAATGTTTCATTAATCATTATAATGAACACTTCACAGAACTTTCCTGTATGAATGCTGCACAATAACAAAATAAGTCTGCTACAATTTTTTCACATACACAGTATTCAAACAAAAACAGCTACAAATGTAAACAAAATGGCTTTTATCCATCACTTATGCCTCAATTTGGTACTCACTCTCCATAAGCACCTTCACCTAAGGTCTGGGCCAATGTCCACCCATCCACAAATTCCATACTGGTATGCAATATGCTTACTTTATGGATCATATTATTTGTATGGAGGTCTTGCTTGTATTATCCTCCACAAGATTTCATGGTCATCTGCGAAAGTAAACTAAATACAAAAAGTACTTGCTTCTGTAAACGTATGTACACAGAACATCCCAACATGGTCACTTCAAACAGTAAACTACAAATAACCGCCATGTAAATTGCGGGCTTCATCCGCGACATAATTACTTACTCACAATTCACCACACGAAGCGCGGTCAAAATACCGGCTGTTACTGTAACTGCACAAGCTACGCTTTTAAAGGTCCCCTTAATACATACGCCTATTCGGTTGCTCTTTTGAAGACGGTGAATTAATAACGATTTAGTCTTTTATAGGTGACAGTACCTTCATAAAAAGTCCGAACTGTTATTTAATTATTATAAATTGAATTCCTGAATAAGAATATGGTCTAAAAAGCGTCAACTGTCAGATCCAACACGTGGTTGTCAAGACAATGAATACCGCGATTTTCTAGGACATAATAAGAAAACCAGAGATGCCTCAGGGCATTTAACACTATTACTACTAAATTAACGTGCAAATTGTGAAGATTCTTACCATTATACATTCAGTTCTTCTTTGGCATTTCTTCTGCACATTTCTTTAGCAATAAGCGCAATCAATGCACCAAAAATCCATAATTTTCCCAAGCATCACTTTCCTACTCTCATGGCCGCTACACGCTCATTGCCGTTTTCGCGCCGAGGCCAGTAAAATGGCGATTTTTATAAAGGAAGGAATCAAAGATATTAGTACGAAGATGACCCAATACAATCCATGCAAATACTAAAGCGGGTAGTGAAAATCAGAAACCAATAAGTGTGGGGTTTCCAAAATTGCACAAAATTATGTTCAAGTTTAAGAAAAATATACACATCTACATGATATGTAAAATAACAGGGGTATTTGTCACGATAAAATGCAGTAACTGTCGAGCAGTGGACTTTGACATTTAGAACATTAAATAAGGAACGGAAGTTAGTATAATCAAAAATAGACTTCTTGAATTTATAATCTGAATGTATGGGTTATTTAGAGCCTACATGTAGACATATAAAATTACTAGCAATCGTGGATAATTGTGTGCCACTTATTGCTGTATGTTCACTAATTTATACCACCATCACTTCAGTTGGATACATTCACTTTTACTTAGTTTTTCAAACCAGCTGAGATGGCCTAGTAAAATCAGTGTAATCGATATGTGGCTGAGGTCACTATGTGAGGTTATTTATGTGTATCATAGCCATAAACACTAATCATGGATTGTTTTATAAATTCTTTTTGTGAGAAACAGTATACTTGACATTTAACAAATATAGGCGCTATATAAGGAGTGTTTTCAGGATTGGCATGCACCTCCGTCCATCATTTCGTTAAGAAGGGCACCCAAATTACGGGATTTACAAAATAAAAAAATAAGCAGTTATTTTTATGTGAATTTTTTTACACTGTCATGCGATGGGTGTATTAATATTGACAGTTCTGGGTAGTGCTGTGTCATGGAGTACCTTTCCTTTATTGTGAGATGGAAAATACCCACTAGGAGCGGTGTGGTGTTGCAAATTTTTACAGCAGTTCATGCTGTAGTTGTTATTTGTCTTTCAGCCATCTCATGCTATTTCCTAGGACCATGGCCTATGACTGATCCTGGTGAAAATATAGAACTGTTGTCATTACCTCTGTATGTGGTGAGCATTAAAGCATAACCAACAAAGCTCTCCACTCTAGGTGGCCCAATTCCAAGTTTAGTCCTCCACTTGTATAAGCGGTCTTGGTTACTTCATTTTTGACATGAACTGGTGTCTATCATCAAAGAGATGGACTGACTATGCTGATTTGTCATTCAATCAGCACTTTGAGTTGCATGTTCATGACAGGCATTTCTGGTACTGAAGCTGTTGCTGCACTTGAACTATTAGAAATAACAAATCATATCCTCCAAGTGTAATGGTTTTTGTGTTTGACAGGATACAAGGACACTTATCTTTGTGCTAACTGAATTAGAATTTATGGTCATCGTTCATTGGAGGTAGTTATTTGTTCTACTGTACCATTTCACATCCAAGACCTGAGATAGAAGCAGATGTTCTGGCTGCAACATTTTATGTCTTGTCTTGGGTATTCATGACTTTTATTGTGCAGTAATTTACTGCCAAATATTATAAACATAGTAAATATCAAGCACCATAAATATGC
>Ga0123353_10008392_pt1 | contig 14100 bp, 4 predicted proteins | sample TergutLab28metaG_3_FD_92763 | JGI IMG/M metagenome (GOLD analysis project Ga0123353, IMG submission 92763) | Labiotermes labralis P3 segment gut microbial communities from Petit-Saut dam, French Guiana - Lab288 P3 | ecosystem: Host-associated > Arthropoda: Insects > Digestive system > Gut ... | reverse complement strand
TATTCATAAGCGGTTACGCCGTCCGCGCCAACCTCTTCGGTTAGCTGGTTGAGCGCATTGTACAAATAGTTTGTTGCCGTACCGCCAGCGGTTTTTCTGATCCGATTGCTCACCGCGTCATACCCATAGCTGACGACCGATGTTCCCCCGGAAGAGATAACGGTCTCGCCGGTCAGCCTATATAGTTTATCATAGCTGTAAACTATAGTGCGGCTCGATTCCTCTGTCTTCAAAAGTTCGCCTGCCTGGCCCAGTGTGTATCGATAGGACGCCGCCTGGACGCCGGACTTGTCGTAAACGGTTTCTGACGTAAGCCGGTTCTGTCCGTCATAGCCGTATGTAGTCCGCCAGCCGTTGGGATATCTCATATCGGAGACATTGCCGTTCGCGTCGTAACTGTATTCGGTACGGCCATTGCTGTCCTCCGCCGAAATAAGACGGTTCAGTTTATCAAAGCCATATGTCACCTCATGGCCGGCTGCGCTGATCCCGGTCACGTTCCCGGACAGGTCATAGCTGTAATCGATCACAATCCCTCCGGGAACACTCACGCGCTTCAGACCGTCCATTGAATCGTATGCAAATAGGGTTACGCCAAGGCTGTCCGTAACCGATGCCAGTTTGCCGTCAACGGTGTATGCAAATTCAGCCGCCTCGGAGCCGGATTCCCTTCTTGTCATGCGGTTGAATCGATCATATGAGTATTTCGTCGTTTTGCCGCTAAAATCCGTAGACTCAACCAGAGATCCTGTTTTTTCATCATATTTCGACAGCGCCTCATGCCCCAGGGCGTTAATTGTTTTCACAGCGCGACCATAGCTGTCATAGTGATAACTAGTAGTGTTTCTATTTGCATCCGTCACCGAAACCAGATTGCCAACCTCGTCATAACTATAGTTCCATTCACCGCCCTCAGCGTCGATTGCGAGAATCAGGCGGTCGGCGCCATCATAATTATACTTGGTCTTGCAGCCATTCTGATCTGTTTCACACGTAATCCTGCCCCTCGCGTCGTACTCCGCGGATATTGACGTTCCGTCCGGCATTACCGTCTTTACCCTGTTCCCGCTTCCATCGAACTCATGGCTGTAAGTGTTATTTTTTGCGTCGGTCATGGAAACTATACGTGACATGCTGTCGTACCTGTATTCGATTCTGTTGCCCAAAGCATCTACAACCGCAGTGTTCCGCCCTGCTTTATCATATTCGTACTCAGTATTTCCGCCGTTTACGGCAATCTCTTTTACGAGTCTGCCGACCGCATCATATTCATATCGGATGACGCCGCCATTCGGGAATTCCTTTGACGTCAAGTTACCTACCGCGTCATAACCCAGCTTAAACGTTCGGCCAAGTCGGTCTGTAACTTCCGTATTCCGCCCTTCTGCGTCATAAACGAATTTTTCAGTGGTGTTGTCGCAGTACGTGATGATCTCCAGATTACCAAACATGTCGTATTTATAAGTTGTCTGATTGCCGCTTACATCAGTTGCCGACTCAATTTTCCCTATTGAGTTATATGATATATTAACGTTCGTTCCATCCCGCCTGCGCATGCCGGTAAGCCTTCCTGCGTTATTATACGTAAAATGCTCCGTATAATTCTCTACGCCATCAGGTCCAGTCCTCGTAATAGTCCTGCTGAGCATGTTTCCTTCTGCGTCATTGTCAAAAGATATGACTCCGCCGCTTCCGTTTGCCATTGATGCGACATTGCCGTTTCCGTCGTATGTATATCGCATATAAACGCCGATATCGTCGCTTACGCTCCGCAGCAAACCCCTTGCATCATAATCAAAAGATGCTTTTTCACCAACCGCACCGACAGTTTCAATAATATTCCCGACATTATCGTATGACATGGTAAGCAGGGGTTCTTCCATGTTTTTAATGGTCGTTAGCTGCCCCTTGCCGGAATATGCGCGTTCCATCTTGTTACCAACCGCATCTGTCTTCGAGAGAAGTTTTCCGTCCGGAGTGAATTCAAATGTGGTCACATTTCCCAGGGAGTCGGTCTCATGTCTAAGATTGCCGTTGCTGTCGTACTCGCTGGTTGTGGTGTGCCCCAGTGCGTCGGTCTGTGACAGGATGTTCCCCCGCTCATCGTAAACGTACAGCGTTGTATGGCCAAGCCTGTCGGTTACTGCCTGACGGCGGCCTTCTACGTCGTTGTCGAATTCCATGCGCTTGCCGCTGGCATCGACCACAGCGATGAGCCTTCCGTTGTCGTCATATTCGTTTCGCGCGGCACGTATGCCACGGGGGTCGACGATGTCGGTGAGAAAATGGTTTCTGTCATAGGCAAAGCGGGTGCTGGCGCCGGTTATATCTATAACCTCGGCAAGATTCCCGGATTCGTCGTAGCGGTAAGCTGCCTCCTTGCCGGTAGGCCCGGTGATTTTTGTTATGCGGTTCCTGCTGTCACGAGTGAAGGCAATTGACTTACCATCTGAATGGTACACACCGTTACGGTTGATGGTGATTTTATTTCCCAGCGTATCGGTGATGCTCTCCACGCCGCTCTCTGTGCTGATGACATACACCGTGCCGTCCTCCGTTGTGAGTTTGAAGCGCGTTGGATTGTATGTGGGCATTAAGTCATCCGAAGAAAAGTTGGTATAATCAATCAGCCTGCCTTCTTTATGCAGCAAATCAGCAGGCGCGTCCAATGCCTCCAGTTTGGACGTTGTATTCCCTGTGGGTACAAATGATGGGACGACGCCGTACCTGATTGGAACAAAATCCTGAGAAGCTGGCGAGAGTCTCATGGCAAAAGTGTCCTTCCTGCCATTCCCCCAGTCCACGGTTACTTCGTGTGTCTTATCTTCGGCAAAACTGTAGGTTGGAAGCGAGGCGTATAGATACGTCCGGTATGTAACCACTTCCGCCCAGTAGTCCCCCAGCGTACAGCTGACAGAGAGGGTGGCTCCTGACAAGGCAAGGCTCCAGCCGTAGCCGAAATCACCCTGCTTTTGCCTGTCGCGACTATCATATGAGCGGGAGACGGTGAGCGGGAAATTGCGTATCGGGAACACCATATCCTGGAATGCCATCGAGAAATTGCCTATCTTCATCTCGCCCTGTACATTCAAGGTTACTTCATCCAACTCGTATCCTGTTGAGCCATAGGCGATCAGGCGTACTGTGTAATACCCGTTATTTAGAATGGTGGGATCGAAACTGCCAAGAACCTCGTTACTTTTCGCCCGGTCCCCCTCGGCAATCACGGTAAAACTTGCGCTGCCTGCCGGTGCGTAAGAAAGCGTGTAGTAAGCCAGCCCATCTCCGGACACGGTTCCCAGGATATTAGTGGGCGCGGTTATTTCCGCGCCTTCGACAGGCGAGGTGATCAGGGCTGAGGGTACCGCCTTATTATCCGGGTCAATGACCCTTAGGCTAGCTTCTGCGCGCAAAACGCTTCCGTTTATGTCATCAGCTGTTGCAGCAAACGTACATAGACCTGCGCGGAACGGTGTGAAGCTGGCTTCACCGAAGGGATTCATCGTCAAAGGCACGCCGTCGGCAGTAAGTGAGATGTTGCCGGATATGCCGACGCCCCCAACGCTGATAATTGCCGTATCTCCGATTTTCACTGTGTCGCTGCCACCATTGACCACAATGTATAGATGTGGTTTCTCGGTATTGACGACGGCTGTCACGACAAAGCGTGCATAAGCCATGTTTCCGGATGGGTTTGTGGCTGTGACTATGATCTCATAGCCGCCCGGCTCCTGTGGCGCAAATCTGGCGATGCCCCCATTGTATGGCAGAACCTCTCCGTTAGCAGTTGCTTCCACAGATACTTCGCCGCTTTCATCGGACGCATCTATGGTTATTCGTACAGTCTCGCCCACATAGATGTTCCTGTCCGGGAAGTACACAATCAAATTCGGATAACCGGACGAAACCCCTCCGCCTACGGTCGGCACGGGTATCGTGATTTCCTGTTTGGACCAGTTCCCGCTGGGGTCGGTGGCAGTCACGTCGATATGATAATTCCCGTTTTTATCCGGAGTAAAGTTGTAAGCTCCGTTAAAACCGGAAAGCGGTTCATCGTTGACCTTAACGTCGACTATAACCTCACCGCTGTCGTCATCGGCTGTCACTTGAATTTCTACAGGTTTGCCGACCCTTGTCCCGCCGTCGGTATCAACAGTGACGGAAAGCTGCGGAGGAGTAGTATCCAACCCGCCGCCGCCTTCGGTCAATGCGACAAGCACCTTTCTATATGTGCTGTTGCCATGTTTATTTGTGGCTGTGACGAGAATCTGGAAAACGCCATACCTGTCCGGTCTGAAAACGTAAGCGCCGCCGGTCATGGAGAGTTCCTGTTCATCGGCCTTGACCCATACGCTCACATCTCCGGATTCATCCGTCGCGGTCACATAGATATATACGGGGTCTTCCGGTTCGAAGCACTGCGACATATCCACCCGTACTTCCAGCTGCGGCACCGTATAACCTCCGCTGCCTGTGGAGGTCAGGGTATATGTCAGGGTTTTCTTCGCCCGGTTACCGCTTGGGTCGGTTGCGGTTACGTCAATAATATATTTGCCTGACTCTTCAGGGACAAAGATATAGACGCCGTCCTCGCCATCAATGCGCTCATCATTAACCGTCACCGTAACAAAAACCACGCCGCTGTCGTCCCTTGCGTCTACTATCACTTTTACAGGACTGCTCTGTGCGCCATCACCGGGGTCGATCGTAACTTCCAACTCCGGCGGCGTCATATCGGCTTCTTCAACCACCATGAGAGTATGGGTAAGCCTTGACCGGTTGCCGTCCGTGTCTGTCGCTTCGATTACAAAGACGAATGCGCCGTAAGCCTTTGCTTCAAACATGAATGTTCCAAAGACGGACAGGGATACGGGCTGCCCGTTCTGCGTCACCGCAAAGCGGGATATGGGGGACCTGCCCTTTGCCGACGCCGAGCATTCGTATGTCTCCCCAAGTGTTAAGACAAATGGTATGTCGCAATCTATTACCGGCGCTGCTGTGTTAGCTCGCTTTTCCGTTGTACTGAACGATTCCATACGGGTAACCACCGCATAAGGAAGCGCAGGCGGAAGAAGTCCCAGCGATTCCTGTACGATGTTCCCGCTGTTATTGAGTTGCTTAAACCCGGCGTCCAGCGGGATCCACGACTTTTCCCCGGTATTTCCGCCGTCGCCGCGGTAGTTACCGTAGGAGATATAGCATTCGACCCATATGCGTTCGATTCGTATGGCGGCTATCCTGCCCTGGGAGGTGACAACAGTTGTCGGATTACCACCGGCGGAGAGCGCCTTGGCAGCCTCGTCCGCCGTTGCGCACCCTGTTAGCCTTTGCGCCTGCGGCACAGTAAGACTGACATTGCCGAGGCGGTAGCGGGCGGGTATGCCTTTGTGCCTAAGCATTCCGACAAGCAGCGCCGCCGTGTCATAGTCGTTGCCGCTCAGGGTTTCATACGTTTTTACCGCACCTTTGACCGGGCCGAAGTAAAACTCGCTTTTCACCCTGTTGCGCACATATTCATATACGCCGACAATGCTAAGGGAATCAGCCAGGGCTTGCAGCGAGGGAGACAAGATCGTCTCATCCGCTGTTTGGCTGTCCTGCTCAACGGGTTCTTCAAGCAAGTCATTATATACAGCAGCCGGCGCTGCTTTTGCTGTGTGTCCAAACCCGAGAATTTTAAGTGGTACGCACGGCAGTTGCAGGAGTATGGCGAATATCAGGACGACTGTAATCAGCTTCGTATATATTTTATTCATGTCAGTTACCACCTTTATATCTGTTATATCTGTATTCATTGTTTCACGAGGATTTCCGCCGTGCCGTCCCGCAGATATTCGTGCGTGATTGATGCTTCTACAATATCCGCATAGCTCCAGTGTGTATTTGTTATGTCAGTGAAAATGAGTTTTTGCTCCATAACGTAGTTTTTATCGTAGGCCCTGTTCCATATGCGGTTTAGTATTGTCACTGTCTGCGCGCGTGTGATTTTTTCCTCCAGCCGCAGCGTGCTATCCGGGAAACCATTGATATATCCACTTGACACAGCCGTATCGACATAGTTCCCGCTCCATCCTCCGCTGCCTGTCTTTGCAATCACATCAGGTAAGTAGTTGGCGTAGCGCACCAATAATGCTATCAGCTCTTCCCTGGACATGAACTTGTCGGGTCGGTACGTCCCGTCCGGATATCCTGCTACAAGGCCGATATAAGCCAGGTATTCTATCTCTGTTTCAGCCCAGCACCCGCCGGTATCAGCGAAAAGGCGCTCAGCTATCGTGAACCTCTCTTTGTCCGGATGGCGGATCAGCCGGTACATCATCGCCGCCGCCTCGCCGCGGGTGATTTGGCCATCGGGGCGAACTGTTAAATCAGGGTATCCGTACAGATAGCTCTCGTGTATGCCGCCTGTGTCTTCCCTATAATAGAAGTACACCGTTCCGGGCACATTATCATGGTAAAACGTCTGGAAATCACTTTCATCTATTAAAATCCAGCCCGGTATCCTGGGGGCGAACACGTGGTAGACCTCTTTGTCTCCCCAGACGTCGGTGGCCGTATAAATGATATCGCCTGTGTCTGAATTGATGCACTCAATATCATACGGTTTGCCAAGCGGTGGCGTAATATCGTCAATATCTTCTGTATCTCCATCCTGTGAAGTTCTTCTACTGCTGGCCGGTCTCCCGCCGATAACGGAAAACCCGTTACTTTGCATGGGATACAGGGCGCCGTCGGCTTCTACGGTGTATATGACCAGATAATCTCCCTCTTTAAGCAGCGAGGAGGGGACGCTGAATCCGGCCAAACGTTTTGTGCCGATAGGCAAATTATACCCCGTCCGTGTTTGATGAACCGAGGTCAAATCGTCAGGGTCAAGTACGGTTATGACGGCGAAGGCAGTATCCGCTTCCGCGTCGCCTATGTTTTCTATGTCATAATTTATTGGAACGCTTTGCCCGGTTCTCACCGTTTTCTGCGGGAGGTTGAGTTTCCCCGCAAATGCATAGCTGCCCGTTGACGCAATTTCTATAGTACACTCAGACTGTGCGACGATTACGCCGTCTTCCCTGATTACAGCCTGCGCCACGTATTCACCCGGCAGTACCCTGCCTATATCCCATTGGGCCGTCACGTCCCGGGACGAGACATAAAGGTTGCCCAACTCAAATGACCGGATAAAATGCAGATTCCCGGCTTTATCTCTAACTGTTATCGTATCGGTCACACGCCCCGGATAGTAGTTTCTGAACGTATTCTCCACCAGGTCATGAAGTACGGCTACCGTTTCCGGGTAGTATATAGGCTTTTCGCTGTAAATCCCGTTGGTGAAACCGCCCTCCGGCAACAAGATAAAGCGTTCCGTAGTTTCACAAGCCAGGGCTGCCCCGTCGTATATCCGAAGCCGGGCTCCGTATGTGCCGCTAAGCAGGTTTCCAGTGTTCCAAATATATGATTTCGAAAGTTCATCCCTGAGTTCGATTTCTTCATCAAGCAGTGCAACCAGCGCGCCGTTACCGTCTACAATTTCCACAGTGCCGGTAAGCGTTTTTGGCGGCTCGATGTAACTCTTTACTTTGATGCTGATTTGCGCATTCTCCCTTGCATTGTATACCGGCTTGTTGAGCGAGATTTCGCCCAGTACGCGGCTGGGGTTTACCTTTACAGCGATTGGTTCAAGCGTCCGGGTTATCACTGCGCCGGACAGGTCGGTATAAGTGAGGGATATTCCGTGCGCAAGGGTTATAGCGGTATCCGGAAGCAGGTTTTCACCGTGATATGATACCCTATAATCAAGTGTTTGCTCAAAGAATAGTTTCGGGCTGTGCCACTGCGCGCTCGTTGAGCCGTCCGGATTGTCCGCCTGACCGCCCGGCGCGGGAGCCAAAACAGTGTCTATAACGGTCGGGGCCACACCTGCCGGGATGGTCAACGCCAATGTTGCGTTAAGGCCGGATAATGCCTTGGCGCTGACTTCGATTTTTTTAATGATGGGGCTCTCGTCCTCCGATGAGCGGATCAATCGCATCTCTATTTTTATATATCTGCCAGGCGGCAGGTCGAACGCCTTTCCATTTGTTGCACGGGTTGCGTCGGAAAAATTAGTTCCGTCAACGCTGGAGGACGCGAAAGCTTCTACATTGCTGTCGCCCGGAGTATCGGCCTCCCATGATATGAAGCCCCATTCCGTACCGTCCTGCCCGCTGTCATATACAGCGGCCCAGGTACCCCTGTTTGGAGGGGCGGATAACGTGCTTCCGGTCATGTCGCTGTAATTGTAAAGCGTACTTAAACCACCGGTCGTACCGGCCCCGTTATAGATTTGCTGCGCCCATATGACCTGACCGCGCGGCGTCGCGCCATCCGATCCGATGGGGCCGGCGTTGGGATCGATTTTGCATAGCCAGCCGGAATTACCCGCCGACCAGATAAAGCCGTTTGCATCCACAGCCACGCCTATGGCGCCAATGCCCACTGCTTGACCGGTCGTACCGGCAACCCCCGTCAAACCTGTTACAGTTCCCACCATGGCGCCGTTATTTTTAATGCGCCCGACGGTGTTTCCCGCCAGCCATATATCGTCGTCCAAGCCTGAGCAAAGACCTTGCACATTGCTTGTATGTTGACCGTATGTACCCAAACGCGTTCCATCAGGGGCAAATTTGGTTACAACGCCATTGCCATATGAAGATGTCCAGACGTTACCGTTGCTGTCCATCGCAAGTCCGTAACTTGGGACATTATAGTAATCCCAGTTGCCGCCGTTTGAGCCGGTCAGCGGGAGTGCCGGATCCCAGCGCAGCAGCCCGGCTGACCCGTTGGAAGACCATATGATCCCGTTACGATCCATCAGCCCGCCGTAAGCCGGCGACGCACCCGAAGGGGGTCCTTCGGTGCGCAGGATTATTCCTGTTTTGCTGTCAATGAGATCGAATCTGCCCCTGTTTGTCCCGATTCCGCTCACCCAAAGGTTATTGTCCTGATCAATGCACAAGTGACGCGTTCCGCTGGCGGACACGCGCACATAGAGCAGGATACACTCATCCGCCGCCGTACTTGTACCGGTACTGCCGCTCACGGCGCCGTCAGTATCCGCACCCCCGGCATTTGTCCACGGTAGGATATCGTTTAGTCCGGTAGATGTCTGGCATACGCCGTCCCCGTTTTTGTCGGCCCAGCCGCCATTTTCCATCAAACCAATCTTTGTCACGCTGTTACCCGCACGGTTGGCTACCCAGACATTACCGTCATGATCCACTGTGGTGCGCGACGGATCCCTTGGTTGCCCCTGCGGAGACGTCCAATATTCACCGACCACCTCACAAGTAACTGCGTTTATCTTCATGACCGTTCCCTTTGTGGAATTTGCGATCCAAACGAAATGAAACGGCTTTGTAGTCTCATCCAGCGAGACGCCATCCTGACCGATCACAACGTTTATTAATGTTCCCTCATCAAAATCGGCGGAAGTACCGTATGTCCTGTTGGGCGTTCCCTCCGGCACACTGCCAAAACTTTCGATCTGAAAGGTAAGCTCAATGTCATCCCCGCCCGGCATCAGGGCGTTCTTGTTGACAGACCAATCCAGCTCGGCGCTCATATCAGGCGGCGGCGGATATATCTCAAGTATCCTCTGCGCCACGTTGCCTTCTGCATTTTGTGCTCGCAATACGGCGTTCACAACATACTTTGCCGGCTCTGAAGCCTCTGGGCTGAATAGTACAACAGGGAGCGACAAACTGTCCGGAACGCCGCCGCATACGACGCTTTCGCTGTGCTGCAAGAGTACCTCGCTTTTATCCTCGCTGAGTACTGTTATCATTGCTGTCATTACCTGTGAAATATTCGATTCTGTCTGCACATTCAATCCGATCATAACGCCGTAATGGATGCCGAGGCGGTAATACTGCGGGTCAAATGTAATGTCCAATCGGGTCACAGCAAAACTGTCTTCCACCTCAAATGTTTTTTTTCCGATATCTATATATTCTTCCGTCTCCCTGTCACGGATCAGTACAACTACATTATATATTCCGGGCGTGTTTTGCCCTGTGTTCCACGGGTATCTGCCCTGCGTCCTATCGAGCGGGATCAGGCGTTTATCGGGCGTCTCGACATATACCAGCAAGTCCATTGTCAGTTCATAAAACCCTTCAAGGACAGGGAGAAACTGCATATCATCGTAAGCAAGTATATGTTCGGGAGCCGTAATCTCAATATCCTTAATGATTTTCGCGGTAATAACGGGCAGTTTATCCGGCAATCCCAACAGCCATATCAGCCTCGCCGTCAGCGATGGGGATTCATAAAGGCTACCGTTCTGATGTTGAATGGCGACCAATTTTTCGACCGCCATGTCGAAGATATCGCTGTCAGAATACTTAAGCGCCGCACAGGCAAAAATCGTAGCTTTGACAGCGTCCCGGGAAAGCCCCCACGTACCTTCCGTATCCACGGACGACATCAGAAACTGCCGCCCGTTAAACAGAGCTATTTCCAAAGCGCTACCCGGCTGGCGGCTCGCACTCTTAAAATTCTGAATTACTCCAAAGGCGTGCGCGGATAAATATACACTGGATTTTCCGTCATCAGCATAACTCCATCCGCCGTCCGGGTTTTGTGAATTGAGCAGGTATGAGACCCCTCTCGAAGCTGCGCTATTCTCAGTAAGCGAGGTGTTCATTAATGCATCCAGCGCCAGTATTGTGTCAAAGACATCGCTTTGGTAGCCTGCGGATATCCCCCAGCCACCATCATCCTTCTGGGCGTCGAGAATTTCGCCAAAACCGCGGCCCGCAAGCAAATCCGGGACTCCAAGCATCCGAAACAGATCGTCATTGTTTCTGTCTTGCTGTGTTTTTAGCCAGCTGCTCGCCCTGGACGTTACGTTCGGACTCGAAAACGCGGAGGCTGATACGAGAGTGATAACCTCGGAAGTTTCCAATATTTGCATGGAATTCCCGAATGATCCGTTAGTGTTTTGATTTACTTCAAGCCATTTCACTGCGTTTGTGATTGCGTTATTATAGTTTCCCCCATTTGGAGCCGGTGCGCCCAGTGCCGCAGGTCCGGGTAAAGCAATAACCAGCAGCGTTGCAATGATAAATGATAGCGCCCTTTTTTCCCTCTTCTGAATCACTGATTTTTTCATTTCATCCTCTCCTCTTCTATGCTTCATCAGTCATCTCCTACTATAAAGTGCCAAAACTCATACAATCCATCCACATTATCAGCAGTATTTTCGTCCGTGCAGTGAATTCTGCGTTGTAAGTATAAACTATTATTTCCAATTGTTCAAATCCTGTTTCAGACATTGAACAATCATTGCAACAATCCGGCTATGCAGGTATAATGAGAATCGGAACTCATTTATGTAATGAAAGTGATGGATAATGAACGATGAGTGATAATAGCTTTTGTTGCAGTGCGCCAGATAGTTCATGCAGTACTCCTAAATTGGAATATACACCTGATATAAAGGAAACTACATCAGACCTAACATTCACTGATATTCTCGGCGCATGGAAAGCACGTTGGGGTATCGGGCGGATGGAGTACAAGGTTGAACCGGGGTTATATGCAATAGGCAGGCCTGACAACGATTCGCCTGTATTTGTCAGCGCGAACTACAAGCTCTCGTTTGACACGCTCCGAAGAAACCTTGACTGGCAGGACTGCTGGATTTTGATACTCGATACTAAGGGGATAAATGTATGGTGCGCCTCGGGAAAAGGCACGTTCGGGACGGATGAACTTTTACACCGCATTGAAGTATCGGAACTTTCGAGGTATGTGTCCCACAAAAAACTGATCTTACCGCAACTTGGTGCGACAGGCGTAAGCGCACACAAAGTAAAGCTGCGGTCGGGCTATGACGTAAAGTACGGACCGGTGCGGGCAAACGACATCAAAGAATACGTCAATGCCGGATATAAAACGACGAAAGAAATGCGTACCGTGCAATTTAACATGTGGGATAGGCTCGTACTGACACCGATGGAACTGATCCCTGCATTGAAATATACATTACCCGTGCTGGGGGTAATGTTTGCTGCAAATCAAATCGCACCAAAGCCGTTCGACAAAACAGATTATGCCGCCCTTGCCCTTTCTGTCTTTACCGGCTCTGTACTCACCCCTGTATTGCTGCCACATATACCCGGCAGGGCTTTTGCGTGGAAGGGATGGCTTTTAGGGTTTGGCGTTACTGCTAAACTCCTGGGTTTTACAGGAAAACTGAGAAAAGGAAACCTGCTGCTGTCGGCAGGGCATTTGCTGCTGTTTCCCGCGATATCGTCATTCCTTGCCATGAACTTCACAGGTGCGTCAACATACACATCACCTTCCGGTGTTAATAAGGAAATGAAAAAAGCATTGCCGTTTATCGTCGGAGCCGCCGCCGCAGGTGCAGCATTGACGCTCGGCGTCCATCTGTTTAGTGGGAGGAAAGCGAAATGAAACATAGGTATCTAAAAGACGTGACAACGCTCGAGTATAACAAGGGGAAATGCATCGGGTGCGGAATGTGTACGGAAGTCTGTCCTCATGGCGTGATATTTATTAGCAGAAACAAAGCTCACATTGATGATAAAGATTCCTGCATGGAGTGCGGCGCTTGCGCCATGAACTGCCCAACAGAAGCTATCACAGTAAACGCCGGAACGGGTTGCGCCACCGCAATTATCACAAGTTGGTTCACAGGCAAAGACCCGATGTGCGGCTGCTAAGACTCAACCACATTTGGCGGTAGCCCCTGAACAGCTACATTTTTATGCCGGTCAGTCTTTCAATCTGTCTGACTGTCAAGCATTCATTTTTCAACGCAAATAAAATCTTGTTCCTTTTTTCCAGTTCCAGAGCTTGAACTTCGGAAGGATTACTGCATCCGCTCAATTTGAATATGATTCTTTTTGCTATCTTGTCATTCAATCGGTGTTTTTCTGATATGTCCATCACGCCGCCAGCTTCGAGCTCCTCATGGAAAGCTATAAACTGGCTAAGCGGCAGTATTTCGAGTACATACTTTGTATCTGTGATCCCACGGTTGTCTGGCCTTGTATATTCGTTATAGCTGCTATGTTTGTATGTATCAGGCGTTGTCAAACCCCCGTCCCCCTGACATTTCATCCCCCTGACATTTCCCCCTGACATTTCCCTATCAGCACAGTCTTCGGGTCTATTTCCATTTTTATTTTCACTTGCTCATCAGAAGGATGTCAAGGGGACTGTCAAGGGGACGACTGTCAAGGGGACGGGGGTTTGACATTGCCTTCTTTTAACCCCTTTCACGTTCAAAGAAAAATCCAACAAAAAGGATGAAAATCCAGATAAATTATACACAAATTTTACTAGATGATGATTATGCTATTTACATTCTCCTGCCAAAATGTTCTTGTACGGGCATATTTTGCCGGTAACAAAAATTTGAAGGAGTAAACTAATGCATAAGACAAAAAAAGGCGCAATCTCATTATTTCTTGCCTTAATTATGGCGTTGTCCCTGTTTGTGGGGGCGATACCGGCGGCAAGCGCGGCGAATCAGACGAGCATGCTTGCCGTCACCATCAACCCATACGAAAACGTGGATTGGGCTACATTTGGGCAGTACAAGTCCGCCCTGCACTCGCACTCGACAGACTCGGATGGATCTCAGACAAAGACCCAGATGATAGAGCAGCATTACACACAGGGGTACGACATATACGCCCCGGCAGATCACGATGTTCTTACCCGTGATTTCACCAGCACAGCCAGGACCTATGCCGCGTTTTTAAGCGGCGCCAATGACGGCAGAGGAAGCATGGCCGCTGAAAGAGTGGCGGAAATTGCAACGGGTACGGGTCGCGGAGGCAAAGGCATGATTGCCGTACCGAATACAAATGAACACTCCCGCACAGAACACATCAATGGCTTCTTCGCTCCTCTGCTTATTGAAAGCACAAACGCTATCAGCGGTAACGGGACTTCAGTGGGAGCCCGCATGATGGAAACTGTCAGGCTGATAGATGAAGTCGGCGGCATAAGCCACATAAACCATTCCGGCAGATGGACCGGCGGCTCAAGCAGCAATCTGACAACTGGCGAAGCCGCTTCCAACAATGC
>Ga0123353_10008391_pt1 | contig 14100 bp, 12 predicted proteins | sample TergutLab28metaG_3_FD_92763 | JGI IMG/M metagenome (GOLD analysis project Ga0123353, IMG submission 92763) | Labiotermes labralis P3 segment gut microbial communities from Petit-Saut dam, French Guiana - Lab288 P3 | ecosystem: Host-associated > Arthropoda: Insects > Digestive system > Gut ... | reverse complement strand
TGCAGCCCCAGAAACGACAGGCAGCTACGGCTGGGCGTTTGCCGGCTGGGAGCCTGTGGTCCAAGATACCGTCTCAGGGGATGTGACCTATGTCGCCTTATGGGAGCGCAGCATCTTCACGGTGGTCTTCGTTGACTGGAATGGTGACGAGCTGAAGACCGAAGAGGTTCAAAAAGGAGACAACGCCGAAGCCCCGTCCAGTCCCACAAGGGAAGGATTCATCTTTACAGGTTGGGACCGCGGTTATTCGAAAGTAACAGAAGATATCACCGTGCAGGCACTATACACCGAGGCTCCAACGCCACCTGTTGAGCCTCCGACAGAGAATGGAACAGAGGGTGAAGGCGAGAGTGAGGATAAAAGCGAGGGCAATGGTGAGGGCGAAGGCTCAACCGACACAGATGTTGACGAGCCTTCAGATGGAAACCCTGGAAGCAACGGCCCTGGAAACAGCGGCCCTGGAAGCAACGGCCCTGGAAACAGCGGCCCTGAGATCGGTGGTCCCGGGATCAGTGGCCCTGGGATCGGCGGTCCTACAGAGAGCATCACTCCGCCACCAGTCAAGCCAAGCGAGACTATTACTCCTGAGGAAGTACTACAGATATTAAAGGACGAGGATACGCCCATCCTGACTATCGGCAACATCGAGATACCACTTTTTGGTATTGGGAGTCTACCGGTATGGGCTCTGCTTAATCTGGTGCTGGCAATACTCGGCGCACTGCTGGCTGCCGTAACCACAATTTGTGTCGCAGCAAAGAGACACGAAAAGGAGAAGGAGACGGAAAAAGCAGAGTCATCCAGACAGCGTAAGACACAAAGAATCGTCTTTTTAGCAATGGTGTTGGCCCTGTGTACCACGGGCAGCATAGTATTCCTGCTTTCCCAGGACATCAGCAGGTTGATGGTTGTACTAGACAGGTGGACCATGGTTCATGTGTTAATCCTGCTGGCAGGAATCGTGTTCATGGTGCTCGCGCTTAAGCGCGAGCACCGCGGTGGGGAAGAGCTACTTAACCAAGAAGGCGGTGAACGCCATGGAAAAGAAAGGGCCCAGCGCAGCCTTCTTCTACACCCCGGCGCTTGAGTTTCCTGTAGAGGATGTTGACGACCTGCTCAATCGTCTTCCGCTAGCTATGCGGGAGCACAGTCATCGCGTTGCGGTTTGTGCGTCCATCATGGCAGAGAGTGCAGATGCGCATTTACAGCTCGACGAGACTCCAGAGAGGACGAGCTTTGCTGCAATCGCGCATCTTGGAGGCATCTGTCACGATGTTGGCAAACTGCTGCTGGAAAAGACCAACTACCGATGGCACCCTGTAGCGGGAAGCGAGTTGCTTGAGCGGCACAAGAGAGAGCTGTTTGAAAACGAGACCATGGCACAGATGGTAATAGAAACGGTGCGCTATCATCATGAACAACCCAACGGATATGGATTCCCACAGGGAACAACAGCCAAAGACATACCCTTCTCTGCTGCCATATGTGCGCTGGCTGATTGGTTGGACCATCGACTGTATGCAAGCTGCGACTGCAAAGACGAGACAGATCTTGTACATGAAATCGAAGAGGATGCAGGAAACCTGTTCTTCACAAGCGTCGTTGATTGTTTCAAATACACGCAGCCGTTCATCATGGAAACATATGCGAAATGGAATATGCTGCGTCAATAAGAGCATTAGGCGAATAGTGCTGACAGCTTGTAAACAGAGCCGCCGTGCGCTAACATGACAGCGTTGATGGCTCTTTTCGTATGGGGCTCTGTAAGACAGTCCTACTGCATTCATACGTGGGGTTCTAGGACTATTCCGCTATAGTGTATGTGGAGTCCCGTGAGACCGTCTTGCCACACAAGCCACTGAGGGAGGTTGTGCAACGTGAAGGACTTGTATTCTATCCAGGAATTCTCAAGGATCTCAGGAATCGATGCCACTGTTCTGCGATACTGGGACGACATCGGGATATTCTCACCAATCAACCGAAACCCTGAGAACAACTACCGCTACTACTCTATTGCGCAACTCCTCGCGCTCAATTTTGTCTCCACCATGAGCGACTTGGGTATTCCTTTGAAAACCATTGCGGAGCTGAGGGAGGAGCGAAACCCCGAGGAAATCTTGAGAATACTAGAGAAGAGGGAAAAAGAACTCGATATGGAACTGCGCACCCTACGTCTGCGCTCTTCTGTCATACACGCGCGACAGGAACTGATACGAAAAGGACTAAAAGCCGACGAGACAAAGATCTCTATTGAGTATATTGAAGAAAAAGCACTCATCATGTGGCCACGCAATGAGTATCAAGAAGACGAGACCTTCATCGATGCGCTTGCAACTTTTTCAAATCAATCCAAAGAGCACCATGTCAACCTGAGTTTTCCGGTTGGCGGATATTGGGATAGCCTGGAAGCTTATCAAGAAGCCGTCTTGCGCCCAACGGACTTCTTCTCGATAGACCCTGTCGGGAGGAACACGATGAAAGAGGGAGACTATCTGGTTGGGTACACCCGTGGTTATTACGGAAACATGGGTGATTTGCCCGAAAGGATGGCGTCGTACTTGAAGGAGAACTCGCTTGTCGCTTCAGGTCCACTCTACCTCTTCTATCTGCATGAAGAAACCTGCACCGAAGACCCCTTGCAGTATCTGGCTCAAGCCTGCATCGCCATCTCAACAGCATAGGGAAGAAGACACCTCATCGTGAGACAACACGATGAGGTGTCATGATAAGAAAACCACGACCGAGCGAACCAAGACAACCACGACCGAGCGAACCAAGACAACCACGACCGAGCGACAGCCTAGAGGTTCTTTGCTGCTGCCTTATCGACAACGACGATGACATCCGGGTGCATCTGTAAGGCACTGGCTGGTACATCGACTGTTTGGGGGCCGTTAAGCATGGCAGCGACCGCCTCAGCCTTGTTCTCACCGCTGGCAACAACCAAGACCTGTTTAGCCCGCAGGATGCTGGCGATTCCCATGGTAATGGCATGGGCTGGAACCTCATCAAGAGATGAGAAGAAGCGTGCGTTATCCTGACGTGTCGACTCCTTGAGCTTGACAACATGGGTCACACTGTCCAGTGGTGTACCCGGCTCGTTGAAACCGATATGTCCATTCGACCCAAGCCCCAGCAGCTGCAGATCTATGTCCAGACTATCCAGGACAGCATTGTATTTCGCGCACTGCAGGGCTTTATCTGCGCCATCTTCGGGCAGATGGATACTGTCCATAGAGATGTCCAAACCAGAGAACAGGTTTTGATGCATGAATGAGTAGTAGCTTTCTGGATGATCCTTTGGCAGATCCAGGTACTCGTCCAGATTCACGGTTCTCACCTCAGCATAGGAAGTGCCGTTGTCTTCATGGTCTTTGATCATACGCTGATACAATCCGATGGGGGTGGATCCTGTTGCCAGACCCAGTACGCAGTTTGGTTTTGCTGTCACGATGCCTTTAACGACATCAAATGCGCGATCACTCATCTCGTCATAATCATCAACTATAATTATGGTAAACATTTTGTACACCTCCAAAACAGACGAAGAAACCATAATACCATTTGCGAAACCAAGGAGTTTCATGGCAAAAAGAACCAAGAACACCAAACAGACCCTTCGTTCTGTTCAGCGGCTCAGCACGGGAACTCCGACCTTGGCCGGAGTTGGTGTCGACATCATCGAGATAGAACGTATGGAACGGGTGATCGCTCGCACACCGCGCTTTGTCCAGCGTGTCTTCAGTGAAGGTGAGCGTGAGTATGCTTGGAGCAAGCTGCGCCCCGCAATCCACTACGCACTGTTCTTTGCGGCTAAAGAGGCGGTTTTGAAAGCGCTTGGCACTGGTTTCAGCGGCATGAGGTTCACTGACGTTGAGGTTGACCATGACCGTCTTGGAAAACCCATCGTGGTGTTGCATGGCTATGCCAGAGAGATTGCGCGCGCGCAAGGTGTCGTTGATGTGCAGCTTTCGCTTTCATACACCCATCAGGTTGGCGTGGCCTCCGCGGTTGCCATCAAGGAGGAGCATCGCCCCCGCAAAGAGGAGAACAACGACCCACGTGAAGAACTCGCCCGACAGTTCAAGGAGCTCCGTACCTTGCTCGATGATATGGATGCTCGTTTAAAGGAGCATACTTCCCATGAAGACACCAGACCTGAAGACAGACCCGAAGACCCCAAACCTGATAAACTTGGCGCTTCCGACGATTCAGCCTGACGCAAACAAATACACCCGTGGCTCGCTGTTGGTGCTGGGAGGCAGCAGGAGGTTTCCCGGAGCAGCCATACTTGCAGCTCGGGCAGCTGCGCTTACAGGAGCCGGCTATGTGACCTTGGCAACTCCGACGTCTATTGTGCCGGTGGCTCAGACGCATATGCTCTCGATACCTGTTGTCGGCGCCAAGGAGGAAGACGGAGCCTTTGCGTCAGATGGCTTACGAGACGTACTTAAGCAGGTCAGGCACATAGATGCCGTTGTAATCGGATGTGGCCTTACTGTTACGTCGTCTACGACGAAATTCGTCCACTCGGTTCAAGCATGGGCCAATGAGACGAAGACACCTCTCCTCATTGACGCAGATGCTTTAGGCGCCACGCGCCCCTGTTCTGCTCTATCTCCACTTTTTGTCCTGACGCCGCATCCCGGAGAGATCGCGCGCCTTTTCGCTTCAACTTCGACCAGCACTGCTGAGGAACTCGCGCGATACCTCAATGCTGTTGTTGTTGCAAAAGGTCCCACAAGCATCATTACCGACGGAGCGAACAGGGTCGTCTGCGACGAAGGAACACCTGCACTTGCCAAGGCAGGTACGGGGGATGTCCTCAGTGGCATGATCGGTTCGCTGTTAGCCCAAGGCATGGAATCGTTTGAAGCAGCCTGGTCGGGAGTTATCCTCCACGCGCGTGCGGGTCGTTGTGCTGAGGAGCGCTACGGCACACGCAGTGTCATGGCTGAGCACCTACTGGAAGCCATACCTGTCGTCTTGTGTGACGCTCTTGCGTGATGGTCTTGCGAGATGGTCTTGCGTGATACACTATTTGTCAACAACAGGTTGATCATGAGGAGTAGCAAGTGGATCAGTTCAGGGTAATAGAAGGCGGTAAGAACCCTCGCCATCATATGGGCGAAGGACAACATGACATGCAACTGAGTGTGCCATTCATCGACGATATCCCCAATGATGCCGCCGCATCAGGTGATGTTGCCAAGGCACCTGATAATCCCGCTGTTGTCACGTCTCCTACACTAGATTTTGGTATGCTGAAAGCCAGCGAGCAACGCTGGGCATGGTTGGACATCGATCTGGGGGCTATACGCTCCAACACGAAAGCCCTTCGCAAACACGTTGGTCCTCATGTAAATATCATGGCCATCGTCAAAGACCAGGCCTATGGACACGGTTCGGTTGAGGTTGCCCGTACTGCTCTTTCCAGTGGTGCGCGCTATCTGGGTGTTGCAACGGTGCAAGAAGGCATAACGCTTCGTGAAGCAGGGATCGAGGCACCGATCCTTGTCCTTTCGGAACCACCAAAGGAGACCATTCCCTTCCTGCTCAAATACGACCTCATTACAACGCTTTATACGACTGAGTTCGCGCTTGCGCTTGGCGAGACAGCAGACGCGAGTGGCACCACGGCGCTGTATCACCTCAAGGTAGATACCGGCATGAACCGCGTTGGCGTTCACTATACCGACGCAGGTGACTTCCTGAGAACAATAGACTTCCATCGAGGCCTTGAACTTCATGGCGTCTTCACTCACTTTGCAACAGCCGACTCTCCCGACACACTTGAGCTTCGAAAACAGCTCGAGAACTTCCACTATGCTATTGAGACGATCCGTTACATGGGTATTAAGCCAGGCATCATCCATGCTGCCAACTCTGCAGCGCTTATCCGATTCAAGGAGACTCATTTTGACATGGTGCGGCCAGGCCTTGCGCTGTATGGCCTGCACAGCAACGATATGACGAGGGAGTTCATCAACCTCAGGCCTGCGATGAGCGTGCGTGCGCGCATAGAGCTTCTCAAACCGGTGCCTGTTGGCGAGGGTGTCAGTTATGGCTTCACTTATCGTTCGCCCGGCAACGTGCTTATCGCTACGATTCCCATCGGGTATGGCGACGGGCTCTCACGCGTGCTTTCCAACCGAATGGACATCTTGTTCAAGGGAAGGGCTTATCCGCAGGTTGGAAATATCTGTATGGATGCAAGCATGTTCGAGATCGACATACGTTCTGTGCCATTCCATGAGCGTCAGGAGATCGCTGTTGGTGATGAAGTGGTTCTCGTTGGGCGAAGCGGCGCCCTGGAGATAACGCTCGACGATATGGCACGCGTCTTAGGTACTATCAACTATGACCTGGCCTGCAGGTTTGGTCTGCGGCTTGGCAGGAACTATCTGAACAAGGATTGAGCTAGGGATCGTGAGTTGGAGATTGAGCATACACCTTGACCATGATGACACTTGATACCATACGTGAGGAGCTTGGCGATTGTCGCCGATGTGAGTTGTGCGAGACGCGTACGACTATTGTGTTTGGCGTGGGCAACCCAAAAGCCGATGTCATGTTCATCGGAGAAGCTCCTGGCAGGCAAGAGGATCTTGGTGCCGAGCCCTTCATCGGGGCTGCGGGGAAACATCTTAATTCCTTGCTGGGGATTGCCGGATTGAGGCGCGAGGAGATATATATCGCCAATGTCCTCAAGTGTCGTCCGCCCAATAACCGTGATCCACTGCCTTCCGAGATTGAGATATGCTCTCCTTTTCTGCGTGATCAGGTACGAGCGATCAACCCTTTGGTGCTTGTGACACTCGGGCGCTTCTCGACCCAATTCATCCTCAAGACCGATGTGGGGATAAGCAATCTGCGTGGGCGCGTGCACATGACCGGACGCTTTAGCGTGTTGCCTATCTATCATCCGGCTGCCGCCTTGTATGATCCCCAAAAAGGACCTGTTATGGAGAAGGACTTCGAGCTTCTCGGAGCGCTTGTTGCCAAGCGTCGTAAGGAGTATGGCCTCAAGTGATTATGGTGCGCCGCCGAGGATGGATCGGTGTAGCACACCAGAGCCGAAGGGCTTGATGGAAACCCTTTAGAAACCGACCAATGCACTAAGCCGTAGCCGGAGAATCTGACAAAGACCAAAAGAAGAGGAAGACGTGTTGCTCATAAGATGAAGGATGATGTTGCTTTCGAGCTCTTGACTTATAAGCCTGAGGAGACTATCGCACTTGGTGCAAGGCTCGGCTGTGTGGCACAGCTTGGAGACGTCATCATACTTACCGGGGACCTTGGTGCTGGCAAGACGCAGTTCGCAAAAGGAGTTGCTCAGGGGCTTGGCGTGTGCGAGGTGATAACAAGCCCGACATTCAATATCATGTTGGTCTATGAGAGCAGCAGTGGTCAGAAGCTCAACCATATCGACCTTTATCGGCTCGATGATATTTTACAGCTTGATGATATCGATTACTTTGGCTGTTTGGAAAGTGACGCGGTGAGCGTGGTTGAGTGGGGAGACAGATTTGCTACCGCGTTGCCCGCTGACTATCTCGAAGTGTCTTTGGAGCTGCTATCGCCGGATGCAGTCGTGCCGCATGTGCTTGCGCCGGATGTGGTTGCACCGGATGTGGTTGCGCCGGATGCGATCGCACCGGATACTGTCGCGCTGGGTGTTGTCGCGTCGAGTGAGATTGCGCCAGATATGGTTTTTGTGGAACCATCCTTGCAGGAATGTAATGAGACCGAATCTGCCATGCGCAGGATACGCTTCGTCGCCCATGGCATGCGTGCAACTCAGATGCTCACCGCATGTCGTGCAGAGGAATCCACAGAGATGGCCAAGGAGCCACATCATGACTAAGAACCTCGTCCTTGCATTTGATACTGCCAGTGAGCACATTGCCTTGGCTGTCGGCACACTTGACGGTCGTGTTCTTGTATCAGATGATCACGCCGCTCGACGAGAAGCCAATGTGCAGCTCATGCCCTCTATTGATGCTTTATTTGCCTTGCAGGGTCTTGATAAACAAGACATTGCCTGTGTGGTCAGCGGACGTGGGCCGGGTTCGTTTACCGGCGTACGAATTGCGATTGCCACCGCAAAGGGTATAGCATATGGCCTCGGTGTGCCGCTCTATGGTGTCTCTACACTGGATGCCCTTGCCTGGGGTGCGTATCTGGCAGGCGTTCGTGGCGTAATTGGTGTTGTGGCCGATGCCATGCGTGGGGAGGTTTACCCTGCTCGGTTTGACCTTGGACCCAGCCGCGATCCTGTCTTCGAAAGTACGCAGGAAAGCCTTGACCGACCTGTCCGACAGGTTGTTCGTCGAGACACACACACCGTAGCCAAGGCACACTCAGTAGCAGCACAATGGTATGCGGCCGGTGAGCCCTTGATCCTTCTCGGCGACGGGCTCAATAAGTTTTCTGATGTTTTTGCGAGCACTGACCCCAAGACGCTCTTCACGTTTGCTCCTGAGTCGCTTTGGACGCCAACCGGCTGCGGCTTGCTCCATGCTTTTTGGACCTTGCCAGTATTGCGGTCTGGTGCTCCAGCAGAGCTGCTCCCTATCTACACGCGCCTTTCTGACGCTGAGGAAAACGAGCGTAAACGCCTTGCAGCCGATGGAGCCATAGCACAAGGGGCTCTTATAGATGTGCCTCACAGCGGTGTAGCCAATCCCGCTTTGTATGATCAGATAATCTATCGCCCGATGGCCTCACACGATCTTGACCGAGTGACCGCCTTGGAATATCAGGTGTTTACCGGCGAAGAAGAAGCGTTAGCCACCTCGGGCGAACGTTGGACGCGTACGATGTTTGCCGATGACCTGACGCACGCTGACCGCAGCTGGTGGGTTGCTTACGAGAATAATTCGTTGGTGGGATTTGCAGGCGGATGGGTCATCGATGGGCAATTGCATATTCTCGACATTGCAGTTGCGCCAGCCTATCGTCGTCGCGGTATTGCTCGTGAGCTTATCAGCCGGCTTACCGATGATGCGGCTGTGTTGGGAGCCAGCTCGATTACGCTTGAGGTTCGTACATCGAATACTGACGCCCAAAGGTTCTATGCTGCGCTTGGGCTGGAACAGGAGGGCATACGTCCGCGCTATTATGCTCCCCGACGAGTTGGTGAGGGCCAGGAGGATGCACATATCTTCTCAGGAGCCATACAGTTATCCAAGCAGGCACCCGATAACCCAGTCCGAGAAGCGCAACTATCTTTGGAAAACCCAAAGCCCTGCATACTTGCCATCGAGACATCATGCGATGAGACGGCAGCTGCGGTCATAGATGGTAAGGGATGCCTGCTCTCGAATATCATTGCCAGCCAGGTTGATTTCCATGCACGCTTTGGTGGCGTAGTACCTGAGATTGCATCACGCAAGCACACAGAGAGCATCGTGGGTGTTGTCGAAGCTGCGCTTGCCGACGCAGCACCAAGTAGCTTATCATCCACCAACTCCTTGATGGTCGATACAGTGCGGGCAAAGACCTTCCTCGATACACAGGTCGATGCCATAGCTGTTACCTATGCTCCAGGACTCATCGGAGCACTTGTGGTCGGGCTCGCCTTTGCCAAGGGCTTGAGTTGGGCATCAGACAAGCCGCTTATCAAAGTCAACCATCTCGAGGGACATATCTACTCCAATCTCCTCGACAATCCCGACCTTGAGCCTCCCTTTGTCATTGCCCTGCTCAGTGGCGGCAATACCATGCTCGTCCATGTGCGTGCATGGGGTGACTATCATGTGCTTGGTCAAACACTTGACGACGCGGTAGGAGAGGCTTTCGACAAGGTTGCCAAGGCACTCGGGCTTGGCTATCCGGGAGGCCCTATCATCTCAAGACTTGCTGAGCAGGGTAACCCCACAGCGATTGGCTTTCCACGAGCGCTCATACATAGCAGAGACTTCCGATTCTCACTAAGCGGACTTAAAACGGCAGTCGTTTCGTATATCAAGCATGAGCAAGAAGCTGGTCGCGAGCTCAACCTGCCCGACCTTGCTGCCTCTTTCGAACAGGCAGTGATTGATGTTCAGGTTGCTAAAGCGCTCGATGCGCTTGAGCAGACTGGAACTACGACCTTTTGCCTTGGCGGAGGCGTGGCTGCCAACAAGGCGTTGCGCGCCGCCTACCAGAAGGCCTTTGAGCCACGCGGTATCCGTTTTGTAGCGCCGGCGCGCAACGCCTGCACTGACAACGCTGCCATGATCGCGTCCGTGGCTCTTGACCGCTATAAGCTTGGATGCTTTGCACAGCTTGCTGACGATGCGCTGGCAAATGTCAACCTCGAGCAACCGTACTGATTACTACAGACTAAACTATCGGTACCCCTGCAATCATCAGCCCTGAATAGCCGTTCCAGTTCCTTCTAACATGCCGCCATCTGGTTTTTCTTTTGTCTCAAACCTGTCAGTGATGTATACTTTCATTCCACGCGGAGGAGTCGCGTAGTTTGGCCGAGCGCGCATGATTGGAAATCATGTATACCGAAAGGTATCGAGGGTTCAAATCCCTCCTCCTCCGCCAGCACACCCTCGAGGACGATACGCCCACGAGGGTGTGCCGCTAAACAGGGCCAGGGGTTTGAACCCGAGAGGGAGTTACGCGTCAAAAAACGTGCCGATGGCACGTTTTAACGAAAAGATCAGAGCGCTTACGCAAGATAGAATACGAGGTCTCGTTTAAGGGGGGATGATTCATGGGGCAAAACAAGAACACAAGTTTCTTTTGTAAGGCATCGGGAGCTATAGCAGTACTAGCAGCAATATATTCCATATATGTCATTAATAAAGATATGGCATTATTGGATGAACTGGGGACGAGCATGCCCAAAGAGCTCTTATTGGACCCGCTTGCAACAATAGCTGCCATGATCTTATGTGCTATCCATATATTTGCTTTTTACGGCAAGAAGAAAAATACTATTTGGGGAGTATCCGCTGTTTTAATAGCAGGTGCGAAGTTCTATTATTGTAGTTCTCTCATAACCGGCATCGAAGTCTTTTCTTCGTGGAATGAAGAGAATTTATATTCTGAGTTGATAGAGTTATACACCTTTAGCCTGGTTTCATATTTGATAATCGGTCTGATTTTTGTCATTATTGCCCTCAAATATCTCTTTGCGAAAAACAAATTGAACATAAGAGCATTTCCAATCATTGCAATTGTTGTTACGATACTATCAAATATTATCCCTCATATCACTTGGGTGCATTTCGACCTCAGCATGCTTAGCCTGTTTTTTGGCTGGCTTTATATCGTTCCATTTTTATTATTCATATTCTTCTGTTCACCAATAAATGAGCCAGCTAGTTGAAACGCTCCGAGGGGACAAAAGGAGGGGACAAAAGGGGACAAAAGGGACGGGGACTTTTGTCCTACTCTCTTTTGTCCCCTCTCAAAAGACGTGTTTTGTGTGTCCACTTTTTCGAGGGGAGTCCAATACCATCAGCCCCGATTCGAGTAGGACAATAGGGACGGGGACTTTTGTCCTACTCTCTTTTGTCCCTCTCAAAAGACGTGTTTTGTGTGTCCGCTTTTCGAGGGGAGTCCAATACCATCAGCCCCGATTCGGAGATGTATTCTTCAGACAACGTGATCGTGCTTTGTTTCCCGCTCTCAAGCGGGAACTGAGCACACGGAAGCGTGCAAGGTTCTACCCTTTGAAATAGTTGAGCAGATTACGCTTCCAGGATTCAGGGGAGGAGTGGATTATCCGCCCCAGGAAATTTGCACGGATGAACTGCAGTGCAGTAGTGCGTTTGGCAGCCATAAAGTAGTCGACGTTTTCTGGCTTACGCAGCTCCTCATCAGACAGGCGGATGACCTCACGCTTGAAATTGATAGCTTCCAGAGCCCGATTCAACTGACGGGCAAAGGCGAAGAAGTCACCACCGGTACGATAGACAAAGCTTGCACTGTTCGCCTCGGCAAACTCCACGACGGCACACTGTCCATCGGGAGACGGAGCAATCAACCAGAGCAGATAGGGGTCAACGACGGCATCGGGGTCTTCGTCGCTATCTACCGCGCTTCCTCTTGTTCCTTCATTCTTGCGAAAACCAACCCAGATCTGTGCAGGATCACACATCTCCTTAAACATTGCGTAGCTGCTGGCTGCACGGGTGGTGGCGATCTTGCCCTCTAATGCTGCTGCAAAGGACGGGGCGATAGTAGCAAGCTGCCCAATAGGAGCCGCTGCGCCTTCAGGCATGAGTTTGGCAAGCTGTGAAGCTGGTGTAGTCGCAAGAGAAGGATCGATATCCTTAACCGCTGCCAGTGTTTTTTCGCGCAGTGTCCGGAGGTGTTTCTCTATTGCCGCCTCAAGGGGAGCAGTGTCAAAACCCAGTTTGGCACAGGTGTAGGATTCGCCTGTGTTCAGCCTCAGCGTGAGTTCGAAGGAGCCGGTTTCCATGCTGCTGACGAAACAAAGTGGAACACGTCGCGCCCCTATGTTGGGTGGCAGGAAGGTCATGTTGTTCTCGTACACATGCACAGGGGCTTCGCCGCTACTGGCTTTATTGAGCTCGGTGTAGCGATACTCGCCCCGTGCCGTGATAGTCGGTTTTCCAGAGATGAAAAGAGAGCGCAGCACCGCCTTATTGTAGGCATCACACAGCGCGGCATAGAACGGGTCGCACCAGCTTCCCATGCGGGATAAAATATAGTCTCCGCTATCGGCTCTGATGGTAACAGCATAATTGGCAAGCCTCAGTTCGTTCATCTCCGAAAAAGGGATCTCGACAGCGTCGAACAACGTGGTTATGGCGAGAGCCTTCTCGCTGATGACCAGCTTGGCTTCACCATTGATGAAAAGCGAAGCTGCCTGTGCCATATATTCAAATGCTGGCTCTTGTTCGGTCATGGTCATACCATCCGGGAGTTCTGATAAATCCACGGTTGTGCCTCCTATCTATGAAGCTTATCGTACAAGGGCTTCCGTTGACGAGAAAGCTCTCAATCTTGAAGCCGAGACTAAAGTAGATTGTTCCCGCAATTCCCGCAGAACTTGGTGCCAGGCGCGTTCTTGGTTCCACAGGCACCACAGATACCGGAAGGCGCTGCGGCAGCTGCCGGTACTTCGGCTAGATTCTGTCCGCAGTTGTTGCAGAATCGTACTGTCGGGGCATTCTTGGCACCGCATTGCGGACACTTCTTAAGCTCCATTGAAGCACCACAGTTGTTGCAGAATTTTCCCGTACCAGCTAGTTTTCCGCAGGAAGGACAGATGGTCACCTTGCTCTCAAGGGCACCTTTCCACACCGTTGCGGTCTCACTGGCCTTGTCGATATTGCGCTGCATAGCCTCTGCGCGAGCCTTGGCAACATAGATTTCCTGGCGTGGTGCGCAGTTCGTGCAAAGTCCCTCGTCCTCATTCCAGCATTGATCACAGACATAACTGTTGCAACTGGGACAACGACGGAAACGCTTCTTAGCCTCGTTTTGAGCGCGCTCAAAGGCCCACTCATGCTCTTTGTGCCACTCGGGACTTTTTCCATCAAACCGTTGTGAAAGGATGCCGGCACCACGCTCGGCACCATATCCAACACTCGAGCCCCTGCCGCCCATAAAGCTGCCAACCAGGCTTGCGCCTTGGCCGAAGCCGCGCAGAAGGCCACCTTTTTTATAGGTATCCGATTCGATGAAGCTCGACTTATAGCCATCGCTACAGTTATCGCAGAAAAAAACGAACTGGAAACCTGCATCGGTCGACTCATCGTTGTAATTACGGGTAAATGATTGAAGCATCTGGTCACACTCCTTGCTTTCGAATTTTACTCATTGCTTTCAGTAATGGTACTCAGCTTGTACTCAGCGCATGTAGATAACAACTACATCCACGGTTTCGTTCAGCGGCGTTGCTGTTTGATGCTCTTGCCGCAGCTGGTGCATTTGGCGTTTTCGAAGAACTGCAACTGCCCACAGCGAGGATTGGCGCACTGGACCATAAGTCCAGCCTTGCACACATCGCAGCGTTCGCCGGCAAAGGTCAGCGCTCCACAGGTAGGACATACTACATACAAAGCTCGTCCACAGCCTGAGCAAGCTGCTTGTCCCTTTTCTATGGGGCGCAGGCAACTGGGG
>Ga0123353_10008389_pt1 | contig 14101 bp, 15 predicted proteins | sample TergutLab28metaG_3_FD_92763 | JGI IMG/M metagenome (GOLD analysis project Ga0123353, IMG submission 92763) | Labiotermes labralis P3 segment gut microbial communities from Petit-Saut dam, French Guiana - Lab288 P3 | ecosystem: Host-associated > Arthropoda: Insects > Digestive system > Gut ... | reverse complement strand
TTTTTTCGGATTTTGTCAAATATTTTACTTTAACCGCATTAGCCCAACCCGTTGAATATATATTATTATAATGATAGAATAACGAATAACAAGGCTGCCCGGTATATCCCGAGCAGTCCCTGTTATTTTGTTTCCGTTAAAATATATATTAAGAAAGGAACTTGCACACATGGCAAAATCAATACTTCAGCAGCTATTCGACGGCGAAATATTTCCGTCTGAAAACATCAAGCCCAGCGACCCGAAATACAACGAAGCTAAAAAAGCATTAGCTGAGGCTACAGACTATCTTCTCAGCGTCCTGTCCAGCGAAAACCTTGACCGCTTCCAAAAAATAAACGAGCTATACTATGAAACGGCAAGCATATACAACTATGAGTGTTTCGCACACGGGTTCCGGCTCGCCGTTACCCTCATGGTTGACGCTATGAGCGGTGCGGCACACAACGCAAAAAGCAACGGTCCATAAATATACCGGCGAAAAAGAAATCCCAAATAAAGTTGGCGTGTTATATGCTGACTTTATTTTTTACGCAGCTCCCCGTAATGCCTGACTTGTTTAATGATGTTTCCGATAATTTCCAGTTCTTCGCTTGATAACCGCCGTAGGCCTGATATGATTTTCGTCAACTCCGGTTGTTCTCCGTTGGATTCTATTTCTGATTCAAAATCAAAGAACTCGCTGAATGTGATACCAAGAACGGCCAATATATTTTCTATCGTATCAATGGATGGCTTTTTTACACCTCGCTCAACGTCACCGAGGAAGTTCGGCGTTATTTCCGCGCTCAGAGCAAGGCTTTCAAGCGACAACCCCGCTTTTTTTCTATGTTCCCTTATCTTTTTTCCGATATGTTCGCTAATCATTATTTAATCACCCCTGAATATTTTATAATATTCAACGTGATGCCGCAAACCACAATAGAATTTTATAAAAATAAACGCTATTAGTGTTGACTTTGCGTATATAATAGTGTATAATGTCCCAAGATAACCTTATAAAAAAATACAAATATTAATTGACGGAGGGACAAATCATGGCCAGAGTTATAGCACATCCTAAGAAAGCGCAAAAATGCGCGTTTTGTAAAAGGTGGAATGGCGACGCCAAACTCATTTTCAAAAATCAACATGTAGGTTACGAATATGAATCAGGCGTATACGGAAAATGTATGGCGACCAACAGCAATCAGCCGTCTACCAATGGCGCATACTGTAAAAATTATGAACCGAGCGTCGAAGCGAGCAGATTGTTATAATTATATTTCATAAAAGATGGAGGTGTCACGATGCTTTATTTCCCTACTGTACAAGATAAAATGGACGATTATGTTAATGCGGGGTTTCCGATTTTGTACATCTATACTTTTGAAGAATCAAAAGCTGACAAATACATTGAAACAGCGGCGAAAAGAAGCGGTAAAAGCAAAATCGTAGAATGGAACGGCGCCGATGGCTTCGTTGATTTTAAAACGAAGTCGCCGCTTATGCCTAACCAAACACTTGAATCTACTTTAACTTTACTAAACACAGGCAAAGGGTTAGATCGTCATCTATTAGTGATAAAGGACGCTGCGGAATTGCTCAAAACCAACGAAAATATCACGGAACCAAGCAAAGCAGTCGCGCTGTTAAAGGAAATAGCGCGAAAAATCCGTAATGGGATAGACGCAACCGTCGTCATCGTTTCGTCAACATTAAATATCCCGAAGGATTTAGAAAAAATGATTACCGTATTAGAATTAGATTTACCTAACGAAAAAGAAATCAGCGATATTATAAACAATTCCATGAAAGCTAACGGCATTTCCGCCGTTCACAAAGATTTATTGGAAGAAATGTCGTTGGCGTTTAAGGGGCTGTCTGAGTTTGAAATTGAGGATTTGCTTCGTTTGGCTATTGCCGAAGACGGCGAATTGACGCGAAAAGCCCTCAAATTAATTTTTGACCAAAAACAACAAATGATTCTAAAATCGGGTATTATAGAAATGATACCTCTGAAAGAGAGCATTGCCGATATAGGCGGATTGGAAAACCTTAAAGAATGGCTTCAAAAAAAGGCTAAGGTATTTAAGAATATCAAAAACGCTATGGCGTTCGGCGTATCAATGCCGAAAGGCGTTTTGATTGCGGGGATTCCCGGCTGCGGAAAATCACTCAGCGCGAAAGCGGCGGGGAAACTATTCGATGTGCCATTGCTCCGTTTGGATATGGGTAAGCTAATGGGTAAATATGTCGGCGAATCGGAAGAAAATATGCGTAAAGCCATCAGGTTAGCGGATTCGATTTCACCGTGCGTACTGTGGGTTGACGAATTGGAAAAGGCGTTTGCTGGTATAAGCGGCGGAGGTTCGGAAGTAACAACACGTTTGTTCGGTACGTTTTTAACATGGATGCAGGAAAAAACAAGCGCGGCGTTTGTCGTGGCTACCGCTAACAATATTACGCAGCTGCCACCCGAATTAATGCGTAAAGGACGATTCGATGAAATATTTTATGTCCCGCTGCCTAACCCCGCAGAACGCAAAAAAATATTTGAGATTCATATAAATAAACGGAAGCAGGACGTCCGTAAAACTAATATAGACACTTTGGTATCAAAAACTAACGGTTATACCGGCGCAGATATAGAAGGCGTCGTAGGAGAAAGCGTCGAGAGCGTGTTTATAAAAGGGAATACAGTATTGACGACCGAAGATGTTTTGGAATGTATAAATAATACGCATTCGCTCTCGGAAATCATGAAAGATGAACTTGAAACCATGGATAAATTATATAATGATCGCAAATTCAAGAAAGCATCGAGGTAATATTATATGGATAGAAATCAAGAAACAGAATTAAAAATTTTGTTGGAAAAGTTTACCGGATTATATATCGGGCGTGATAAAAGCGTTGATTTTTCAAAATGGCTTGCCGGTCAGATTCGTCAGGAAATGCCTGACATGACGGAAAACGCGAGTGAAACGCTCAGCGGAGATATAATCGAAGCCGTCGCTAAATATGACCACACATTGAGCGAGCTTAACAAAGCTGTCGAAACGGGTCAATCCAAGGAAGAATGGTTTGCCGACCGTATGTCAGAAACTTATTCGGATATGCCGTCAAACGAGGCCGGAAATAAGCTCTTGCAAATCGAAAGCGAATGGACCGCGTCAAATATCCAATTGATGCAGGAGATTGAAGATGAACCGGAAGAAACGATTGAAGTTCTTGAATCTGAAGTTATTGACGATAACTGGAACGAATACAGCCTCAAAAGTAAAGCGCTTGACATCGGAAAACAAGCTGTCATGTCCGGTTTGGGCGCGACGGCGAACATAATAAAAGAAAATATTGAAAGCGGCGAAAATGATAATATAAGCGGCGTAATCGGCTATGCGTTGCGAGAAGGTATTGAAACAGCGAAAGGCGAAGTCAAAGCTGTTGTTGCCGGAGCTGTGAAAACGGCCGCTGAAAAAGGCTTGACTAATCTTTTGCCGGAAGATGCATCCGTAGAAACCATCAGCGACATATCATGCGTTGCCGTGGAAAGCACGGCAGCGTTATTTGATGTTGCCACAGGTAAAATAACAATGTCCGAAGGATTGGAAAAAGCAGGGAAAGCGGGCATTGCGGCTGCTGCAAAATTGGGCGCAAACGCATTAAAAGGAGCGTTAGCATCTATTCCTGTTGTCGGACCGATAGTTGTAAAACTTTCAAACGGCTTATTGGATCACATGAAAAGCCCTAAATTTACTGAAAATGTATATACTGTTGTCCGCGACGCGGCACGCGCAACATGGGAAGGGATAAAAGAAACAGGGCGCGGTATCTGGAATAAAATAAAAAATTTCGGCAAAAAAATATTACAATAAATAATTTAAGCGGGAGGATATGGCAATGGCTAAAAAAGTTAAATTTCCATTAAAAATGGCGGACGAATTTCAAGTCAGGACATTGGATGAATTACGAGAACATTTCGACCTTGTGAGCGTGCTTGAATATTATGACAACGGAAAATTAGTTGAGTGGCTGACGGACCGTTATTACGAAGAAGAAGCAGAAAAAATAAAAGCATTAAAATCATCGGCGAAAGATTTTAAAAAACGTCTGTGCGAAATATTCGGAGCGGACTACACCGATGATAAAGCCGAAGAAGCGGATTTAGAAGCTATATCAGCCAAAAACGAACGCCGTGAACGATTGAAAGAATTTACCGCTGACGATACAATACTTGCGGCAGCAGATAGGGTTGCTTTTTCGCAAGAAGACTTAGCGGATTTACTTGACGAAGACATAAAAGAAATATATCTATGCGGAGAAAAATTCAAAATACCTGGGAGTAAAAAGGGTGTAAAATATATCGGTGTTAATAATCCTAAAGTGGATGTTCCCGATGAATATACGGCGAAGGGTATCGTTTTTCAAGGAGTTGATTTGGGATTGAATGAAATTGAATCCCAACGTTTTTTAGTAAATCCTATTATAAGTTCTTTTTCTTTGCATGAAGTAAACAATGTTGCCGATAAAACTCTTAAATACATAAGAGATTCTTATGACATTGCTTATAAGTATAAAGTTTATATGGAGAAATCCGCTCGTTGGATTCTTAAAAAAAGAAAGCCGGATCCACAATGGGAACAAGATGAAAATATTAAATCAGAGTTGAGCGAGATTCTTGGTTTTGATATAAAAAAATATGACACTCCATATCTAACAGACTTCGAAAAATTGAAAAAATCAATTGGCAAGAATTTTAATAAAATGGGTTTGACACTCGCTTGTTTATGCGACCTTTACTACGAATTAACGGGTGTTGCTGAAAATGAATCAAAGCTTAATGTAATAAAGTCTTTTTTTGAAAAATTAGGACGCGATTTAATTGAAAAAATCGGAAAACCTTTGTATATCGATCAAGAACGTCGAACAGAAGATAAAGGAGGCTTAAGATTAATCTCCAATGGCCAAGACAAAGAAGAATTGGACGTTCTGCAGAATACTTATAATGTTTTATCTAAACTCCTTGTTGAAACAGATGAATTCTTTTCCGATATTTCTACGATGGAAGAACGTAACAGGCTCATAGATGAATACAGTAACAAATCTAATGTTTGTAATGAAATAAGTAAAATGTTAAAGGATATATGCGAAAGCTTAGATGAAATGGAATTAGTTTTATTACATCTATATGAATTGTTCATTGCTTCTGAATGTTTCGATAAAAGCAAACACAATATCATCGGAGAATTTATAGTCGGCTTAGAAAATAAATTAGCGATATTAAATAAAATTTTGGAACGCAAGGGATCTTGGCGTAACAAAACATCTATCGAAGCTATTTCGTTATTATTCGGTCAAAAAGATGAGACATTTATCGGAGCTAATTTACCAGTAGTTCAAAAAGATTTGAACATTGTGTGCAAAAATAAAATCCGCAGAAAGGTCTTAATTGCAGCCAATTTTGCTTTACGTGAATCATATATATCGGCACGTAATATTTTAGAAAATTATACCAGCGAAGAAGAACGCCGCAGTTTCTATGATTATTATAACGAAGGAATTGATTATGATGAAATTACTGATGAAATTTATGATGAACTTTACGAAAAGTATCTACTGGACGATTTTGACATAAGTTTTACGAAAAATCAACTTGAAGACATAGCCGCAAAAACTGGCTTGACATTAATACAAGTTCAATCTATCCGTATGGACTGTATTAATGAACTTTCAGACAAAATGTCGTTAAAGGATGTCCGAAGCAATCGTAATACAAAAAATATAAAATGGGAATCGGAAATAAAAGATTCACAACCGCCGTTAATGATATTAGATAGTAGTTTTTTATTATTTGATGGCCATAAAGCGGGAATTAGTTTCCAAGTGAATTCGACTCTCTCAAGTCGGGTGACGTTTGATTCCGATGAAGAAGTTTGAAAATAATTTTCAACAGTAGCATTGCATTAACGAATTAATATGTGTAACGGAATGTATTTATAGTTACCGTATAATTCGGCATCAGACTTATATATTCTATATGTGAATCTGTAGAAAGAAAATATTAATAAATTTATCAATTCTCCACTTGACTGAGATTGAGGAAATATGATACAATATGCATGAAAGAAAATAAAAAATGTCCCATGACATTCCGTGAATATATATATATAACAATTCCCAGATGAAAAACATTGCTGGAAGTATCTGTATAAACGGAATGGCTTAATCTCAACGGCAAAAAAATCTTTGACTTAATAGTTTGAATTATAAAACGAGGAAAAGTAGCGATGGATATAAAAAACATTATATACGCAATAAAGCCACCGTGTAAAAAATGTCCGTACACGAAAGGGCTTGTCACATTTGTAGTCAGCCCCTGCCCCCATTGTAAACTAAACGGTTATAGCACATATGAAAGACTCATAAACGGTACATATAAACATGCGGAAGTTAAAAAGCCCGAAAATAAATACGATAAATATAATAATCAAAAAATCGAATAAAGGAGAGGCATACAGCCTTTCCTTTATTTAACAAACCGATGGTTTTGCAAATTATGGAGGATTTAACATGAACAACGATGACCCAAGCAATGAAAACATTTTTGAGTTACCCGACAAAGTTGCCCGCGAACCCAAAAATTTTCCAGAGGTTGATTCCAACGAGTACCTCAAAATTATCAGCACCCTTGATACATTGATCACTAAATTCCCGAAAAGACCCGGTGATGTGGTATTCTTGGAAAACGATATATACGTGCCGTTGAAATTCATCAGCGATAAGGTCAAGGAACAGGACATACCGAAAGTATGGCAGGAAGTCGATACACCGAATGGTGTTGTGGCATGTGAAATGTACAAATCGTTCGATGACACCGACTACGATTATGTGTTGGCAGAACCATGCCCAGATCACAGATCCAACTTCGGTATACACACAGGCAATATAGCGGTGAGACTCGCTACTGACGACGTTAAAAATGCCACCACCGACGATTACAAAAACTCGTTCAACGCATTGGTAGAAGCGGTAGATGATGAGCGGCACCCAAACAGGTTGTGGTCATACGAGGTGTACCGTGATAACAAGTGTTGGACCGTAATACCATTAAAGGGCAAATCGGTCTTTGAGCAAAAAGCCGAGAAGCTGCTCAGCAAAGAGTTCATCGAAGAAGTTATGTTGGCAATATCCATAAACGAGAAAGACACGGTGGACGATGTGTTCAAAGAGTATGCCAAGTACGGTGTCGGCATACCCAAGTACGTGATGGAACATGCGATCATAAACGGTGTTCACGGTGACTACTTCCTCGAGAATTACGGACAGTACGTCAGCAACGATGCACCGAGATTACCCGATGGCAGATACGTTAAAACAGATGAGACAAGAGAAGCGTTCTTTGAGATGGCCGGTAGAATTCCCGAAGAAGTAAAAATACCGAACAAACCCAAGAAACCGGGACTAATAATAGCTGTCGGGCAAGATGAACGAGACATCGCACATTTCCATGTGTTCAAAACAAAGAACGATTGGAAAAACTGGGTGAACGGAGCTTGCCTGTTCTATGATAAGAATGCGTATTTCGATCACGGTAGACACAAAGAAACTCTGGACCGAGATGAATTGAATGCTGTTGTACACTCGCTGAACTCACAGTTTGATGGGTTACCAATAACAAATTGGCAACACATCGTTGCATTGTGGAATTCTAATAATTATAATCATAAGATCGATCCAAACACCAAGATGCCAGAATACGATTACGACACGATAAAACGGTACGCTGAAACAAAGGAGAATAAACAATGAGTGGATTATCACAGACTGAATACAGCAACACAATAACCAGAGCGATACTCGAAAGCGTAAAAACAATTGTTGAGGATTATTACGATGACATATTGAATATGGAAATTGGTAAAGAATTAATGACGGTGCAATTCTCAGTAGATGACATAACAATTGATATACCGATGGAGGTTTCTAGTGAACAAGCAACATGGGATAACAACAGATTGATAGAATTGTTTTATGAATTTTTAGATAGTGACACAGTGATTGACATAATGAGAAGATCTGGACGAATGGGATTCGCTGACTCTACATTGAAGACATTCAATCGTATTCAAGATATACTATTCAACAAACGGGCAATAAACAAGACTATGGGAACAATATCAAATGCGAAAAGATTTAAATTAATAGGTGATTCAGACCATGCCATTGACAGAAGGGTTCTGAGAAGGATATCATTACGTGACGCACAAGCATTCATTAATACTGCATCGTTTATGTTCGATCAAGGGTATGATGACAAACATGGTGAATTTAGATTTGCATATGTATCTGGGAACGGAGCTACCGTGGTTATTGCTGAAGGATACAATGACACCAAGGGTGTACGTCTAACAAACTGGGAACTCCCATATTATTCATATTATCAATTAATTATAAGGGCGGTGTTTACATGGTTAAAGGAAAAACCACAACAGAAAGATTTAGACCGATGGATTCAGAAGAAATTGGATCAAGACGAATGGAAGAAATCGCAAATATGAAAACCGCTCTTGAAACTTTCGGGCTAAAAGAATTAAACGACTACCTCAACGATGCATACAGCAGGTTGGATAACGACGATAATGATTACCATATGATTTTAGCCAAAGCTGTCGGCTCCGTTAAAAACATAACTCAGGTCGAAAAAAAATTACAGAGTCTTGGCGGCTTATTCGATATAGCGAGGTCGCCTTGTATGATTGAATTGCCGATAGAAGAAATTCTGTTGGGTATACCATATAATCAACTCACCGATGAAGAAAAAATATTATTGGATGAATATATCGACGCCGTAAAAAACGACTCGGGTAAAACGGTCGGATTCATACGAAAACACAACGGAACATACCCAAAATATACGGAAGGATAAATTATGAACACATTCATGAATAACCCGTTAGAAGCTGTATTCAACGGGTTCGCCGAGTTATACCCGGCAATACAGGTCAGCATAATATTCATAGAGGGGCCAGTTCCGAACATCTTTGATTACGACGACACCAAAATATACCTCGGCATGACCCACAAGGTGACGGAGCTTGACGATACCGAGGGTTGGAGAATACTGCTGACGTCCAAAGCATCCATCAGCGACCTCACCGGTATACTGATACATGAATTGGCTCACACCGTCGTTGACCAATCAGGTCACGGTAAAGAGTTTAAATCTGTGGCCAAAAAGATATTAGACCGGTATATGAAGTGGGCCGATAATACCGAGGTAACACCATCATCACCGAAACCAAAAATATCACAAATCAGCGCCGGTAATTATTACGCAAACATATCAAACACAAAGGAGGATGAACATGAATGAATTATCACAAATATTATATGTGGATGTTAGGTCACACAGCCTTCCGGTTGGTATAATGTCAGATTATATAGATTTAACAGAAAAAGAAACCATAAAATTATTGTACCGTAGATTGAATGCACACAAAATACCCGGCAGACGGATCAACTCCGACGAATGCGCAAAACATGCTAAGGACATTAGAAATGGTCCATTGAAAAAATATCTTGCTGAATTTACTGAAGTCATATCAATCCCAATACGAGAGTTCTTCGAAGATATGGAGGTTCTCAGATTAGGCATTGACGTCGGGCCGTTCTATGAATATGCGGAGTTTCTTTCAGAAGTGCCGATGGTTGACGTCGTCATATGTCGGGATGATAAATGCAGAATATCGATTAACGATTTGCATGAGTATAAACCCCTGCTTGAACAACAAAAGATAGCGCTTTACGCTGTACGTTGGAAAATGGAAACGGAAAAAAAGCTCAGTAATATCCCTGAAGAAGAATTGATAAGTCCGTTGCGCTTCAGCGTCTATGAAATTGAAACGATGGAGGAGTACCGAAAAGAATTAATAAAAGACGGTATCAAATGTCCGCCGGGTGAAATTGTCAGGAACGTTGGATTCACGATAAAAGGATTCAAGCCGCATGCTCTACAGCGGGCAATAGTTGACCGAAATGTCGTAAACGACGAAGCAATAGCTAACATAGTTGTTCAAGAGTGGATTAATAATTCAGTAATAATGCTTGAACAACCGATCAACAACACTCGGTTATATATAGCATTCGATTGCAGTGCCGTTGTTGAAGTCATCGGCGGTAAAATCAACAACATATACCCAAGCACTACATTCGGAGACGGGCCAAGGCTGCTCATGCAAAAAGCAATATCGTTAATTAAGGACAGAATTTACCGAGAATATATCGAACCTGTCCACGAACCATGCTTCTTGGCAATGGCCAGCAGACTTTCCGGAGAAGTAAAAATACCAAATAAACCTGAGAAACCGGGAATGATTATTGCCGTCGGTGCACATGAACGAGGTGATGCGCACTTTCACATATTTAAAGCGCTTTACGACATGAGAGAATGGTCTAACGGAGCTTGTTTGCTTTATGAAAAGAATGCATATTACAATCATAGAAAGCATAGAGCCAGCCTCGATAAAGATGAACTGGATGCTGTTGTACAAAAATTAAATTCGCGCCATGAATCATTTCCAATAACATACTGGGATTGGATGGTAGGCTTGTGGAATTCCAACAACGGGAATTATGCGATTGCCCCTAATATTAAAATGCCGCTTTATGACCACGATACGTTAGAGCGGCATGAAGAACCAAAACAAAATTAAATATAATAATTTTATCAGAGCTTCTTCGGAAGCTCTATTTTTTTATGCCAATTTGGCGCGGCCAATGTTAATTTACCGCCGCGCTATACATATATGCATACCCATACCGTATATTTTACGGATATAACTATATATTCTATATGTGTATAGATATGAAATCCATCATATCTAAAACAATAATAATTTATTTAAAACACAGGAGGAAAAAATTATGCCAGCAAATGTAGAAACAATGTTTTATGTCAGGCGAGTCCCGTGGCACGGCTTAGGCGTTAAAGTCGCAGAAGCCTTGTCTTCAGAAGAAGCTCTCGAAAAATCCGGTTTGGATTGGATTGTTACCCAGCAACCCATTTACACATCGATGAACCAGCTTATTCCCAATTATAAAGCGAACGTCAGAAGCACAGACAACTCCGTACTCGGCGTAGTATCGGACCGTTACAAAATCGTGCAGAATCACGAAGCGTTTGCGTTCACCGACGCGCTGCTCGGAGAAGGAGTCAGGTATGAAACCGCCGGCAGCATCAACGAAGGACGAAAAGTTTGGCTATTGGCTAAACTGCCCGACAAATATTTTCTCGAAGGCGAAGAAATTGAACCATACCTCGTATTTTCCAATACGCATGACGGTTCCGGCGCTATCAAAGTGGCGATGACGCCCATACGGGTAGTTTGCCAAAACACGTTAAATTTAAGCTTGAACACAGCGAAACGGATTTGGACAACTATCCATGTCGGAAACCTTGCCGCGAAAATGGATGAAGCCCATTGCACATTATCTCTCGCATATAACTATATGGGTAAACTTGGGGCGGAATTCCACAAACTGAACAAAATCAAACTGATCGACTCTAAAGTTAATGAATACATCGAAATGCTGCTGCCAATGGACAGCGATCCTACTGACGCACACAAGAAAAACATTGCCCGGATTCGCGATGATTTGAAAATCCGTTATTATGACGCGCCCGATTTGAAGCATGTAAGCAAGTCGGCGTATCGTTTCATTTGCGCCGTTTCAGACTATGCCACTCATGCCAAGCCGCTCCGGGAAACAGCCAATTACCGCGAAAACGTTTTCGCAAAAACCATCGAGGGTAACCCCCTTATCGACAAAGCCTATGAAATCATACTTACGGCAGCGTAAACCAAAATAAAATTATCGGAGGAAAATAATTAATATGAACAGCGAAAAAAATATATTCGATTGCCTGCATGACGAGATTATGCAATCTGAATTACCGGAAACCGAAAAAAGCAAGCGCCTGTCGCTTCTGCTGAAAGCAAGCAGCCAAAAAATAAACCTGTTATTGATCGGGGCCAGCGGAGTCGGCAAAAGCAGCACCATCAATGCTTTGTTTGATATGAGCGTGGCAAAAGTCGGCGTCGGGGTTGCGCCCGAAACAAAAAAGATTGTCAAATACGATCTTGGGAACCTCACTATCTGGGACACGCCGGGTTTGGGCGACAGCGTGGAAAACGATAAAATCCATATCAAGCAAATCGGCAAAAAATTGTCGGAAATCGGGGATGATGGAAAAATGCTGATCGACTTGGCGTTGGTCGTTTTAGAAGCAGGCTCTAAAGACATGACGGTTTCATACGACGTTATAAACAACACACTGATCCCTTGTTTCGGCAAAGATAACGCGCACCGTATACTTATCGGCCTTAACCAGTCTGACATGGCTATGAAAGGGCGGAATTGGGATTACGAACAAAACGCTCCCGAACCGATTCTGCAAGATTTTCTCAACCAAAAAATAGAGTCCGTCAAATATCGGGTAAAAACTGCCACCGGCGTAAACGTTGATCCCGTCTGCTACTGTGCCGGTTATTCAAACGGCGACGAAAAGCAAAACCCATATAATCTTTCTAAACTGTTATATTACATTTTAATGGCCGTCCCTTCCGAAAAAAGGCTGGGATTTGTTGACAAACTCAACAGTACCGAAAAAAACTGGGTTTTCAACGACGCCGATTATACCGAAGTTGTCAAAGAGAGTTTCTTTAGCTCGCTTTTGGACGGCGTTTTGGAAGGATTAGAAAAAGGCGTAATTATCGGAAGCCGTTTTATCGGTTTGCCGGGAGCCATAGCCGGAGGGTTGATTGGGGCTATTGTAGGAGGATTGACTTCGTTAATTATCCAGCCATTGTCAAAATTAAAATCATCAGAAAAGCTTGAACCGCTGTCGAAAATTTTCGAACGCCGGAATGTATAACAAATAAACCGCGTAACCGGGAGCAAGCGGAAGATCGGCCGCTTGGTTCCGGTTGTTGGTCATTAAGAAAGAGAGGTTAATATGTCAGCTATTATATTAGCGTCAACAAAAAATATGCCGTACCCGGAATGGCTGGATTGGCGAAAAAAAGGTATCGGCGGTTCGGATGCTTCGGTAGTTTGCGGTATCAGCAGATATAAATCACCCGTAGAGTTATGGTTAGAAAAAACGAATCAACTTCCTGATTCCGAAGCCGGTGAAGCGGCGTATTGGGGAACCCGGCTCGAAGCGTTAGTAAGAACCGAATTTACCAAAAGGACCGGCATTGAAGTTAATCTTGTCAACCAGTTTTTGCGTAGTGAAAGGTATCCGTTTATGCTCGCTAACCTCGACGGCGAATGCAGCCATCATACTCACGGCAAATGTATCTTTGAAGCCAAAACATCCGGCGCGTACCGTGAATCAGAATGGAATGAAACTATACCCGATGAATACATGTTACAGCTCCAGCACTATATGGCAGTGACCGGATATATAGGGGCGTATATCGCGGTATTGATTGGCGGTAATATTTTCCGATGGAAATTTATTGAACGCGACGACGAAATAATTGCAATGCTGATTAGACTGGAAAGCGAATTTTGGGAATGTGTTCAAGCGCTCACCCCTCCCCCGCTTGACGGGTCAACATCGTCAGTTAAGTTTCTCAGCGAACGGTTTCCGGATAGTATACCGTTGTCCAAAATCAAATTGCCCGATGAGGCTGTTGAATTAATCAGAAATTATGACGACGCCTGCGAAAAATTAAATACTTATACGGAACGGAAGCTAACAGCTGAAAATTTATTAAAACAAATGATAGGTGAAAACGAAGCCGGGTTCGTCGGCGACCGGATTATTACTTGGAAAAACATATCGCAGGAACGGATTGATTCTACGACGTTAAAATTTGAGCACCCCAAATTATACAAAAAATATTCAAATAAAATATCATACCGCCGCTTTACGGTAAAAGCGATGGTATAACAAGGAGAATAAAAATTATGGATAACAAAAATTTGAAAACCCGTTTAAACGGAAAAATACAGTCCCCCAAAGAACCGGTTACAGAAAAAGCATTGACACCCGTAACTTCAAACTACGCAGCATTGACTAATAACGCTATCGACATCATAAACGAAAATC
>Ga0123353_10008388_pt1 | contig 14101 bp, 6 predicted proteins | sample TergutLab28metaG_3_FD_92763 | JGI IMG/M metagenome (GOLD analysis project Ga0123353, IMG submission 92763) | Labiotermes labralis P3 segment gut microbial communities from Petit-Saut dam, French Guiana - Lab288 P3 | ecosystem: Host-associated > Arthropoda: Insects > Digestive system > Gut ... | reverse complement strand
CGCCCAGAGGGTGGGTAGAGGTATAGCTCTACTCTTCCATGACCGCGGCACTAGAAGGGGGTGAGTAGTCAGCAGCACGCCCCGGCCGCACTTTACCCCCGGGAAAGACCCGGTACCCATTTTTCAGGAGGCTGGGTGGGCCCCAAGGCCGGTCTGGGCGGGCAGAAAATCTCGTCCTCAACGGGATTTGATCCCGGACCGTCCAGCCCGTACTCAGTCGCTATACCGACTGAGCTACCCGGCCCACACACACACACACACACACACACACACACACACACATATATATATGTGAGTGTGTGTGTTTGTTGATCTGGATAATCAATAGCCTTCTTTGTTTAACATAAGATTAGCTATAATTTATTACGTACAAAAAAGTAACAATAAAGACCCCGTTGATGTTATAATATTATGATTACAGTTTGGCGGTGTGTAAGGAACATTTAACAGTTTAAGGCGTGAGATATATCATTACGTACAGTAATGTGATCATCTTTCTTTATACATTTCAGAAAAACGTTCACTGCCAGCGTAGACCTTTTCCAAACATTCATTAAGTGTAAATCCTTCTATTATAAGCTGTAGGCTGTAAACGCTTCTGCTTGGAGAAAAGTTTTGTTGAATTTTCTACAGCAAGGAAGGCTCTGTTTGTTTGGCAGAAACAATGGAAGAAAAACAGAATCGAAACCCCTCCCTCCTGCTTCTCCCATTTCTGTCATCCAGTTTTCCACTTGGGAGACGATTGTTGAACCATTCATTAGTGATGTGCTTACCCTTTACTGCTGGAGACAGAGAATAATTGGCTGCTTTATCTTTCTAGGTCCCGGATCTACTCCAGTTACGAAATTCCATGAATATGTGTGTGGCCAAGTTTCTGGGTCCTTCATGTTAAAGGATGTTTCAGAATTCATTTGTCTGCCGAAACTTGGACGGTCAAGCAATTCGGCTCTACAGGACCTTATTCTTCCTTCTTCATATGCTATTATGCTTTTATGATCATCTCCTTTTCAATAATTTTTCTTACTTCCTCCTCCCTACATGAACCTTCTACCTAACAACAACGTTCATCTTCAATTTCTATTTCTTATCTCATATTTTTGAACGAAAAGCATTTGTCCTTCAGCCTCTCCGTCCATTTTCTTTCCAGCTTTCCTCCTAATTTTCTGTCCGTTTTTACCAGCATGAAATCTGAATATCCCTTGAGCGGACTGCAATAGAATATAACAATGTAGTGTTTTACGGGGAATAAATATCGGGCTATTTAAATTTTGATTGCAATTAGGCAAAAAAAGATTAAATATTTACACAAGAACTTGCACATTGCGTATTTCTGCGTCCATCTTTAGCGCAAATAGCCAGATATTGGCCTTAGCGACTAAATACTGAAACACTTAAACTAATACTGTGTCATACGTACGATGTATTTAGAGGAAGGTGATGGCGCCTGTACGTGGAACAATTCAACATGATGCCAAATATGAGCAAACCCAATCTCCTAAAGAGAAAACAAGGAAGTTTATTTTCACCAAATGAACGAAAGAATGACCGACATTTAATAGTTTATAACTAATCAAGTTGTAATTATATCCAATATACAACTGATAGCGAATCTTAAGAAATAGTTTCTGCACAACTTCGTAGAGGAACAGAGAGAAAGGCAATTTGTGTTAAATACGTATTTTCTTTATGGATGGTATCGCTTTCGAAATTGACAAGCTGCTTTCCTAAAATTTTTACGGTTTTTAGTATATTTACACTTTTATACCAGGAGGTCCACCATAAAAATGACTTGCAGGAGTCGAAATTTGTTGTTATGAGCCGATGTGACTAGATTAATTATTTTAATAATAATAATAATAATATCAATATTGTTTAGACTTTGTAGTGCTGTTTATTATCAAGGAAGTTTAAATTGCCTTATGAGTAATTGGAAAGGAATTTGTTTGGTATTTCTAATGTAGTGTTCCGTTAAAATAAAAGTTCGAGCATGTTAACATAAGTTATTCAAGGTCCATCTGTGTGTGTAACTTTCTTTTGGTGTTTGTAATGACAGCAAAGAATGACATTTAGACACTCAGCAGACAGCAAGTTACAATAAGGATGGAATAAATCATAGCCTTAAATTCATATAATTAGATCGCAAGAGTTGAGCCAAGGTTTGTTTGAGTAAAACTTGGAAATACACAATTATAATTCTTTCGTATAGTCATGTTGCTTTAAATCGTCCGTTTTATTCAACTCACACGGTATCTAAAACCTAACATTCCAGAAAAGCACGTATAGCAGCAATAAGAAGGCGAATATTCCAGTAACCTTACGCTGTGCCTATATTTCGAGCCTTGTTCAATGTGGGGGCGAAGACAGATTTTACAAAGTAATTATACCATGTAGCATGTGTTTGATATGTTATGAATCGTTTCCAAGTGGATCCGTACTGAAAAGGTGTATATTTTGTTTTGAAAGTGAGCGATTTTTTTGAAACACTGATTTTTGTGAGGTTTACTCTTGCTGTGTTCTTAAATTCGGCCAGGACATGGACCGTCCTTACTCAAATATGTCGCCCGAATACACGCAGGAGTATTACCTCATTCTACGACCGCTCACATGCACACTCTTCCCAGTTCATTACCCACCGTCATTCCACAATATGTGGCCTGGGTTACTGAGTGCGTCGTTAAATAAACTGTAAAGGTAACGCTCACCCTAGAACAGGCCACGAAAGCCCAGAAGGGGAGTAGAGGTAAAACTCTACTACGGCATTGGATGGTGGTGGGTGGTCAACGCCACTCCTAGGCCGCTTTACCTGGGGAAAGACCCGGTACTCATTGTATAGGAAGCTGGGAGGGCCACAGGGCCGCTCTGGATATGTGCGGGAAATCTCGCCCCCCCCCCCATCGGGATTCGATCCTCGTACCGTCCTTCAATAAACTGTACATAAAGGAATAAATTAGTTCTTAAAATCTTTTATTCAGAACGCAAAAGTTTTGCACGTTCCTTATACATTTTGCGTAGGTGTGCTCTCATATAATAAAATATTCAAGCAGCTATTTTTGTGCAGCGACGAGAAGATTCTGCCAGCGCCGCTTCATAATTGTATGTCTTATGCAAATGCACTAATTTCTCTAAACTCGTTATTAGAAGGTTGGGAAGTTTCGCCTGTGAGTTTTAAAAGCACGGATAAAACACCGAAAATGACCCCCTCTTCATAGCCACCGGCTGAGGCTCTTTTCTATGCGCTTTCGAAAAATTACGAAAAGCGGGTATTAGTTTTGTCATGTCAATCTGTCTGTCAGTCCGCACGGAACAGCTCAACTACGACTGGAGTGATTTTCATGAAATCTTATATTTGAGGACTTTTCAGAAAGCTGTCGAGAAAATTCAAGTTTCATTAAAATCTGACAAGAATAACGGGAAGTTCAAAGGAAGACCAGTGCACTGCCACTGTGTGTGCGGAGAGGGTTTTCCCATTCTAGTTTTTTCGTGAACCAGTGCCCTACCTGATGATGACGGATGCGGACAGCCGAAATATAGAGTATCGAACGAAAACCAAAACCACAAGATCGGTACAGTTTTGTTTATCGGAGAGTAAAACAACGATTGTTCGACAATTAGCTTCGTTATGTCTGCGTGCAAAGACGTCGACATTCTTAGGAAACCCATTACTTCTTTAAAATAAATTCTGTGCTAATCCATGACTTTTATATCAAATTATGTATGTTTTTGTCCGGGTTTAGGCGTTTTGCGTTAGTACTTTATACTGATTTTCTACCATATTGTTTTTGTTTTTTGGTTTAGTGTTTTTTAGTATTTGTTGTCTGTTTTATTTGTGTCCTGTTTATTGTCATTTGTTTATTTGTGTCTGTATGTTGTTCTGTTTGTGTTATTGACTTTTGGCTGTGGAATAGGCAGGTTTAATAAACAAGAATTTTATTATTATTATTATTTATTAATTATCTTCTTTGTCTTGGTGAAATTTGTTAGAGCTTAGCTTATGTAGTTTCTGTATGATGTTATTTTTTCATTCCTAGTCGTATTACGGCTTGCTTTATTTGATTACAATATTTCCTGTTGTTGAATGCAGCGATGTGGCTGATATTCAGATACGTTACTCAGAACAGCCCACCACAGAAATGTGTTGAGTCTTTGTAAACCTACTACCTTATTTAACTACAATCCATGGTAACGTTATTCACAGTGTAATGTTATGTCTTGCAACATCCCTGTTCCGTCAGGTTTTCCGTCTGAAATCCTCTGAGCATTTGTCATGTTTCCTAAACGTGCTACATTATACACGTATTTACGAGAAGCACAAAAATTTGTTTCAAAGAAACAATCCCCTTTAGAATCTCAAGAATTGTACTTTCCAGAAATAAAAATTCGTTGTTTGAAACACGTAGATTTAATTTAAATTAGACATAATAGAATTCGAAGGATTTGTTGAAAATTTTGCACAGATTGTACATTCCTGATTAGTCATGCAGGATCACATTCAGAACATAGTAACACAAATTGGACTTCGTGGCTTATTCCATTCTAAGACCTCAGTGTAAACCAATTGATTTCTGCATGAAAAGCAACACACACAATACAAATGACAAGAAAGAGAGCGTCCCTTGTGATGGTCGGTAATTTGAGTGTCTAGGGGAGAGTAATGGGTTGTTCGGAGGGTGCAGTAACATTTCTCACCCTGTGTGACCTACTGTGCGACACAAGGGGACGCGAATTAATTTCACGATGCTCTCCTACCGACGGGATGCTTACTCTTGACAACGGAAACTTTCACGGTATTTCTCGCCTTCAACTCTCACAACTTTGCTCGACTATTAGCAATTATCAACTAAAACCATTTTAGCAGTCTGAAAACTGACATTCTTCTAGATTACATATCAAAATTGAGTTTCCACCTGACGGAAAACATCTTATCCAATTTAAAGGCCAATTACTTAATTCTCTGTAGGGAAGTAGCACTCGTCTCAAATTTGTTTTGCTCCCTGTTAAAGTTCAGGGTGAATCTCATAGTTTTGTCACGGTTGAATCCGACAATGACAACCAAATTTCCCTATCACCCACCATTCTTAAGGGGAACGGATTAAATTAATAAATTTTGTACGTTATCTAAAAGTAATTTATTGGTTTCTAATTACAATATACACACACACACACACACACACACACACACATATATATATATATATATATACACATACACCATAACATATAATGAACAATGTCCCTATGTACAATATCCTAACCGGAAAAAATTAATTAAACTCTCACTTCCTATTCTTTTGTCTCTTATTTTCGCCAGGTGGTGTCTCCCTTTTGATGCTCCAACAGTATTCAGCCAACATATTTGGACTCCCTTTTCCACTATACATCTTTTCAATTCGGGAAATATCCTGATGGAACATTCCATCGTGTTCATCGGAGACAGCTGTCACGCTTTTCAGTACAAAAATCCAAATGGGAATGCAGAAAATGAAGTTTCAAAAGCATGTTACACTCCACAACTCTGTGTGATGAAAATATCTCCTGCACAATTTCACCGTAATTTTAAGTTTTTTTCATTCCCTAGGAATTTTCTGCAGGCGTTTTCAAATAACTTCGAGGTTCGTCTTTCTGTAGAAGTCAATTTTGTGCCAAATTTTTGGTCTTTAAATATTTGCGTTATTTGTGGATCCAGGAAAATTTCTTCTCTCATTTGGCCTCACTTATTTTGGGAAATGTTTGCTTTAAATAGCAAATCCTTCGCTCTTTTTATCCGTCGCAATGGAGGCAAAAAAAAAAATTTGACTTATGCCCTAAAGCAGGATGTGCCTCATTTATATTAACTAGTTTCGTGTAGTTTGTTATGGTATGACGTGTAATAAGATTAGAGATAACTTCTGCATCGTAATTCGTAATTTTTTGTTACTATTATTACCAATATTGCGGCCATGCGAAATTGTGATGCGGAAGTACACTGACATTGCTTGATACAGTATAGGGTCCTCAAAATTTCTTTCGATTTAAGATCTTAAAAATTTGTGAAATCTGTTAAGACAATTTTTTTTGCAGAACTTCGACAGGTTTTGAAGTTTAATATGGACAAACTGAACGTTGCGACTAGAAACATGACAGGAGTAAATCTGAGGATAGGCCATTCACGTAGTCATGATTTTTCGTGAAACGTATTAGTGTTACTCAGTTAAAAATCGGTCGAGAGTTCAAAATTTTGTTGTCATGTGAGCGACTAGCAACCCTGAATTCCTGCTGGTCGACATTTTACGAGGTAGTAATTAACTCAACTGTACTGTTACTGCTTTACAAAATCCTGCCTCATTCTCTACATTGATTGAACGGCTTTTTATTCCTTCACTTTTCTTTTGTAAGAAACTTTCCACGTTTCAGAGTGACACAGCTTTAGCTGTCCTTGAATCATCATTAAATGACCCTTCTTATTCCTCTGTCAATGAGTGAAACTGAAGATCCTATGTAGGAGTTACCATTTTATATTTTTCAGACGCATTCGCAAAATTGCGAAAAGCAACTATTAGCTTCGTCGTGTCTGTCTGTCCGCCTGTCCTCGTGGAAAAACCTTTGCTTCCACTGGATGAATTTTCAGAAAAATTTATTTTTGTGTATTTTTAGAAAATCCGTCGAGAAAATTCAAGTTTCAATAAAATATGACAAATATAACGGGTACTGTACATGAAGACCAAAATACATTTTCGATCTATCTCGCTCAATTCTTTTTGAATGAGAAATTCTTCAGACAAAAGTTGTAGAGAAAATCAGAACACACACTTAATGTTCAATAACGCATTTTAAAAAATCATTCCGTTTATGAGATAATGTGAAAAAAAAATGTAGAGAGGGGCAGACCACAGATGACAATATGGCACATGCGCATTGCAAGCATTATATACCTATGGCTACAGCACACACTCAGAATATCGTAATATTTATTGCCTTTCCACTGCAACTATGGTTTCACGAATGAGCCTCAATGTTACGTTATACGTACATTGTCTCAGTTGTTCTGCATACTTAAAGATATGTAGGCAGAAACCAATGCCAAAAGGCATACGAATTTGAAGGCTGGAAACGAAAACGGCGGGAAGTTAAGCGAGGGTAACAGTGGGGCTAATTAGGTACAGTTTTGGAAGACAGGAAATTGTGTTTGCTTAGAGATTTATCACCAGACACTGCCTGTTTATTCATGGTGCATGTGTAATGCATGAGTCTACAAACATCCATATCTGACAATGTTATGAGTTAAAAGCTGCAGTGTTCTTGCTTGTGCCGTCATCCTTTGTTCACAGAGGGACTTTTACAGGATTTGCTGCTGCTTTTGTGTCTTCTAAACTGTTTTGAATGCCCTTTTATTTCCGGGAACAACCAACAATCTTAATGGAAGCCATCTTGTTGTGTCTGTTACTTAATGAACTAGATAATTCAGTCTAACACAAGACAGGCTTATTTTGATTAAAATTGTTTCCTTTACATGCGTGCTACATGTTTCCGTCTGCACTTAGGTCATCCCCAGGCATATCACACAAAAACATTATACGCCTGAGCAGGCTCTCAGTACAGACTGAAACATGTAGCACGCATATGAAGGTAACAATTTGAATTAAAATAAACCTGTGATGTGACAGACTCAGTAAGTGTAGGCTATTGACCAACCAACAAAATTCGGCAGCATTTACAGGTGAGTAGTCAACATGCAACCACGTGATAACTGTTATTTAGTTACTGCTTTATGGACCTCGCTTCACTACAATTAGTAATTCTTCAACCGTGTGTAGGAAGAACAGTCGTTTCTTGCATTTCGTTTAATGCAAAGTAGGCAATCACTCTCAGTGACTTGGTACTGTATGAATTATTCTTAATTCTCGATAAGCCTCATTGCAAAATAAAAACTTTTTGGACTGAAGGAGGCTGTTACACTGTTCGCTATTAATGCCTTATCTGGCATGCCTTCACTTTCATCAGGTCGCAGTTTCTGACACATTACAAAGGAAATTCGTGTCCCTTTGAGGCATACAGTTTATTTGAATGAAAAAAATTCCTGATCTTACCTTCCAGTGTATGAACTACATATCTGTTACATAACACAACCGGTTAATGCTATTAGGAAAATTGTATTCCAATAATCATGCCAATCATAAGTATGCTCTGTGGTTCCAATCCTAAGATCTTCAGTTTTTTACATGTAGTACGTACAGCAATCAGCTTGCTTAAATGGTTAATACACACTGAAAATTTTCAGTCCTGATCTTCTCTACAGGTCTGAATCAACGTAACGTCTCATCTACTCCCTCGTTTCCTGACAGGCACGGATGTACATGTATAGGCAAATCTGATTTTTAATTATTATTCTGCTAATTGTTAGTGTGATGGAAGGCATCACGGTTTCACTGGCCAGCAGCACAACAAATTAGCCCATTGAAACTTGAGGGTTCTTTGACCGTGCATCTTCCTCGTGAAATAAAATGAAATGCCAACTTGATGCAACTAGGTAGTTTTATTGATGTATTCTTAGCTCGACATGTTTCAGGTACATACGCCCAACATCAGCAGCATTAGATATTGAGTTGCAGCATATGGTTTTCTACACCGAGTTTTTGGACGGGTGGTGGTCTTGAGAGCCGTTGTGTAGGTCGTGTTTACGGTGCGGCTGGTGCCGTGCGACTCACGGCTTCACGACCTACACAGCGACTCTCAAGACCACCACCCATCCAAAAACTCGGTGCAGAAAACCATATGCTGCAACTCAACATCTAATGCTCCTGATGACGGCCGTATGTACCCGAAACATGTCGAGCTAAGGATACATCAATAAAATTACCTTGTAGCATGAAGTTGGCATTTCACTTTATTTCATAACCAAATGAAAATTTTCACGTGGCTGCCCTGAAGTACTAGCCACTGGCCGTAAATCATATAAGTGACTTTCTTAAAATAATATACCATAGCCGCGGTTTCTTAATTACTCTAATAAGTTATTTGATGCTGGTAGTTGAGTTTAACTTCGAGATCCATCAATAACTTTGAGTCCCAATCGTTTCTTAAGATAAAGTTTTGGAAAGAAAAATACATTCATATTGTGAGCAAATATTGAGTTCCTACTGCACAGAGAAAGCTGTACGTGTCCATTACACAGAGAGTTCGGGTAAAGCTATTAGGGAATAATTGGTATTTATTGTGATAATCATAAGAAACACAGGAATAAAATTTGTGGGAAAAAACACAATTTCTTCACACACACACACATATATATATATATATATAGCTTCGGCTTCGTTTCAAACGGTTCACACATGGTTAGACCGTATTCAGCGTACAGAGTTTAAAATTTATGATTCTGAACTTAACCAGCCTTTTACGCAATTCCCCACATTGCCAATCCTAACAGAATTATGGATAAAATCTCCAGGCGCTAATGGTCCAGCACTGTTGGTGCGAGAAGTAAAATTCATAGGCTATGTTAAAAATTTCAAGACGGTGGAAAGAAAGTCCTGAAGTAAATATTTAAGAAGATATTCTTTTTTTTTTTGTGCGTCAGACTGTTCTTCGTGAGCGTCTGGCAAAGTCAGACTCAACCACATAAAGGCGAGGGGAAAACTGCATTTAAAATTTATGCCGTAATTTGGCACTGAGTGTTCTGTTTGATCGCCTGCCATGTCCTGAGCAATATAAGCTTTACGTAACTATGTAGTAACACCCACAGTCACGTACGTCAAGCAAAGGTTCTCACTTGTATAACGTCCCATGGAGGTAGTGTCAGAAGTAAATTTGCCGTATTGAGAGGTAATTTCACAGGCGAGAGCACAGATCTCTCTCTCCATCACAGCCCCCACCTGGTGAGGACAAACACTCGACTACAAATCGCACCTACTGGCAAGAGCTGTCAGTCAGGAAGTGGCATGCAGCAAGTGGCCCTGCGGCTTGATTGATAGCTTAAATGACAAAGTGATAGGTACCTACTGCGAGTGGAGGACCATACCTGAAATTGGCAGTATATTTTGTGAAATTCTTGTAAGTTTTTTTGAACTAAGGGATCTGGACATGAAATTCGCATTGAGACTGGAGATGACCAATAATACACAACATTTCATTTCATAACTTAATATATCGATGGATCAGAGTGCCTGAGAATTTTCTGCCACTCATGGGTTCAAAAGTTACTTGGATTTTATGTTCCCTAAACTGGATTTATTGACTTAAACAATTTTTAGGTTAGACATCACTTTGTGCTACCAATTGCATCAGAGAATGAAGTACCGTCAACACGACTATATTATCTGCAGTACTTACTGTTGCAACATGTTTTGACTGATTGGGTCAACTTCAAGCTAAAAATTATTTAAATAACTCATAAAGGGCTCTACACAATTGCGTTGTAGTTGTTGAGAACCCAGTTAATTACAATTTATTAAGATGTTAGTATCTTAACTTATAAGCTGTAATAACTGAGATGTTAATTAATAGTTACAACAGAATTGTGTACAGCACTTGTATGTGTTTTTTAAAAATAATTTTTAACCTGAAGATGATCCATTGTGGTCGAAATATTTTGAAGCAATAAATAATGCAGATAAAATATTTGTGTTGAGAGCACTTTATTTTTTTTTATCACTGTAATAAATCCTCATCCGTTTGAAATTAGTCAACTTCCTCACACCTCATTTGTATGAACTCCATTTCAATATTATCCTATTAACCACATAATTATTCTCTTCCCATCTAATTTTCAAACTAAAATGTTGTATTTATTTTCTCATCTTGTCCCTGCATATTAAAGTGTAGGATATGTGAGAATGATGAATAATAAACAGACTAGTAAGGAAGGAAAGAATGACACTGAATGTTATGAGGCGAAAATTGCTGCGTGTTTTCCACCTTGCTCTTACCCTCGAACAAAGATACTGAACTTGATCTGACAAGGTATATCAACAGCAGATCAGTGCTCGATGTTGAAACGTTCGAGTAAACTTATTATGGACGCCTAACAGCAAGACAAGTGATCGCCGGTTTCTAATACAGAGAGAGAGAGAGAGAGAGAGAGAGAGAGGAAACTGGAGAAGGAAGTTTTAGTGCGGAAACACTTTGCAGTGAGAGAAAACAGAACTACGAAGAGAAACATCAGGGAGATCTGGAAGGGAAATTGTTACTGTTTCTTGTGAAAAGCTTATATTTCCTGTTCGTAAGTTCAGTAACGGAACTCTTTGTTCGGCATGCAGATGGGTGCTTACACATCGAGAAGTAGAATAACACAATGAAACCGCAGAGGGAAAAGGTAGATGAAAGAAGTGTTACAAATAGTGCCGGTAAATTAAACAACTGCTGTTTTTCAACATGATGAGACCTGGGGTCTGGTGTTTAGAGAGCTACGCTGCGTTGAGTCGAGGGTAGAGGAACGAGGAACGTAGATGGAATGACACTTGACCGGGAGGAAAATCAAGGTACTTGAAGAAAATCCTGTCAAAACGCCACTTTGGTAACCAGAAATCCCACGTGAACTGACTTGGGATCGGACACGTGCCTTCGCGATAAGAATTCGGCGCCTAGGAAGCAGCTGTAGCTCTTGAAACGTCTTACAACTTACAGAGACGGACCTATGTAACAACACGTCGTACGTGAATGGGAATTTCCTAAGGCCGGGACTGTGAAGATAACTGTTTTACGGTAGTGACACCGTGCAGTCTGGCAGAAATTTAGATATATTTGGGAGGAAAATACTCCCGTCGTCAATGGGGCAGATATATCAGCTAGCTGTCTTGAATCAGCAGGTTTTTATGAAACGTCGAGACGTACATTTTAGACAAGATCCACGAAAACGATTATTTTTTAGATCAAGAGCGGGATGTGCTTCGCTGTCACTGGGTCATTGCCCCATTATTTTCAAGCATCTCATTACACAGTTATTCTCAATTCCTCTCAATTCTCGTGACACTGCCGGACATCCGTAGACCGCAAGCCTCATTATCTCCTCGACGGTTTGAAGCGCGCGAAGACGTGACATTTGTATGAGAGGTTGCTGATTACGAAGAAAGGTTTGGAAGTGCTACGTCAGTAAGGTTTCGGTTTTCGTCTACTGCCTAGCAGCAGGGTCACTTGGCCTCTATTCTGTAACCGTTACACAACAATGTGTCCAGCAAATTCACAATACGTAATGTCTTTCTTTGTGTGAAGTTTCACAGTGTCGACACTTTGAACACTAAAATTAATCGAAATTATAAATAAAACCAGCTTGTACTCGTAATTCACAGAGAAGACTGAAGTAGTGAGGCCAGTCAATGTTTTTTTTTTAGTGTGAGAATTACAGTAAACACACAAACACACCGTGCTTGCGTGCGTGTGTGTGCGCCCAAAATATTGAATCTTTCCAAATACAAATCATTGTGTGGATGTGTGCATGTGGGTGTATGTATGTGTGGGTGTTTCGGTAATGTGTGTACTTGTATTTACTGTGTTTTGTACAGTTTGTACTGTGTTTCTTGTATTGTCTCGTTTATATATGTTTATTCTTATTTGTTTTATCTGTACTAGTATAAGGACTACTGCCACCGAGTGACAACTCAATTGCAGTTAGTGGTAATAATAATAATAATAATAATAATAATAAATGAAGGTTATAAGAACAGAGCTTTAAAAATTTAAAAGTTATTACCATTTGCTATGGACAATTTGAAATTTTGACGTGTTACCTTCTCTCAACCATCTACGGCTGTCACCAGACTTGTTACAAAACACTTGTCTGTTTGGTGCGCAGCTTTTCCGAACACTTTTGTTATCCAGAATCGGTATGTGTCGTCTACATTTTAAACATAAGGCGAATGTAAAATATTTATTTAGCCGCGTCAACAAAGGTACAAAATATTTACTATAAGGAGAAAGTGCAAAATACATTTGTATTTGTGATGTATCGCCCTGAAAAAACAGTTCCTCAGAACCTGTAACCAACGTCTTTCAAGTCACAAAATCCGTGGATAAACGTCTTCGTTGAAAACTTAACAATCGCTTAGACAGTCAAGGAATTCCCCGCCAGTTACCGAATCCAGAAATTCATTACTTGTGCGTAATCGCACGTAGCAAGTGGCCCGTACTTTGAGCTAGCTTTACCTAGTCCATACCCTCCCGCTCTTATTTCTTTTGGACCCATTTTAATATTAGGCCTATCCGTTCGTATATTCCTATTAAGGAATTATGCATTCTATATCTCAAACTTATCCATCATTCTTGATTTTATTACACTAAAATATCTGATTAATAGTAAAAATTACGAAGTTCTTCACAATGTAATTCGTATATCGTCTGTTTTCTTCTTCTAATGTCCAGCACTTTATTTTCGAAGAACCCAATTCCTCCCTCAGAAAAAGACACACGGAGATTTACATCCATATGAAGCAATGGAAACAACCGTGGTTTATAAGCGACAGCAAAATCTCACATTCTTAGTTTATTATTAAGGCTGAGTAAAGGAACTCCTGAGCTAGGAAATCGCGCACCATAATTGGTCCTGGCTTTTTTCATTAAATTCCTCGGACGCTTGCAAACTATTTACGTAGGTTCACTAATTTCACGGTAGGGGAAACTTGATGAGACTGTTACAGCATACCATTAATCCATCATTGGCGACGTTGTGGGCATTATATCTTCATTTCTTTCTCCTTTGCCTTTTCTTCTTATTCTTCTTGTTATTCTTGTTCTTCTTCTTCTTTGTACTGGGGTGCTGATAAGTCCTTAGCCCGACCACGAAGGAAAAGACACCAAAATCCGACAAATACGAGAAAAGTGGAGTTTACCAGCTGGAATGTCTCACGTGCCATAAGATGTACACAGGTCAGACCGGCCGACCCTTCCGTGTAAGGTTCCGCGAACATTACAACGACTTTAAATACTCAAACAACAGATCCACATTCGCCCAACATGTTATGAACGAAGGACACTCCTTCGGCACAATAGACGAAATAATGAACATAATTCACTATGAGAGAAAGGGAAAAATGTTCGACACCTGTGAAAAATTTTACATTTACAGAGAAACTAAGAACGGGAACCAGATAAACGACAGACTCACCGTACAGAGCAACCCGATATTCGAAACAATAGT
>Ga0123353_10008387_pt1 | contig 14102 bp, 7 predicted proteins | sample TergutLab28metaG_3_FD_92763 | JGI IMG/M metagenome (GOLD analysis project Ga0123353, IMG submission 92763) | Labiotermes labralis P3 segment gut microbial communities from Petit-Saut dam, French Guiana - Lab288 P3 | ecosystem: Host-associated > Arthropoda: Insects > Digestive system > Gut ... | reverse complement strand
CGGGAGTGGGAGGCGTTCTAGCACCTGTTCTTTGGCGCTTATCGGGAGTGGGAGGCGTTCCAGCACCTGTTCTTTGGCGCTTATCGGGAGTGGGAGGCGTTCCAGCACCTGTTCCAAGTCCTGTTCGTTCTGCGTCTTGAGAGGTTCAATTGAATAGATTGCTACGTAGCCGCCGCTCCCCTCTTTTTCGGGGGGGATTTGCTGGCAAACGTCTGCGTATGCCTTTTTTATCTCTTGGGGTATTGCCTCAAAACGGGCGGCCTCTTCGGGCGGAAGAGGTGAGGGCAAATTGGTGATAAAATCTTGATAGACAGATTCTATAAGTTGTTCAAATATATTCCCGACTCTGTTGACCAACAACTGACGACTTCGCCGGTTGGTGAGCAGAAATTGATCTTTGGGATTATAAGTGTGCAGGTCGTTATGGAGACCTTCACTCAGAATACGCCAGTCGCTGTTGCGCCATCGGTAGATAGACTGTTTGATGTCTCCCACCACCAACGAGACGCCTCCTTGAGCCAATCCGTTGTGGATGAGCGGCAGCAACACTTTCCATTGCAACACTGAGGTGTCTTGAAATTCATCCAGCAAAAAGTCGGAGTAGCGACAGCCCATACGCTCCAAAATAAAGGGTGCATCGCTGTGCGCGGAGAGGGCGCCCAACAGTTGCAGCGTTTGACTCAGGTGCACCGCATGATCTTCTGAAAGGAGGTTACGCACATGACGCAACACATCTGCCGCCAACCCCATCTGCGGCAATGACTTCAATGTGTTCCTAAGGGCAAACCAGAGGGGGGCGTGTGTGTCGTAATAATCAATACACTTCTCAATAAGGCGGCTGAGGGGCTGGAGAATAGATTCAATCTGTGTGGCTTTTGGGTCGCTCTTGGAACTCCAAAGAGAGGTGTCGTCCAATGCCTTTCGCATATTATCGGGGGGCGGCAAATAGTTCCGCTCTTGTATCTTGTCAAAATAGCGCATAAATGAGCGTGACTTCCCCTTAAAGTCGGTGGTACACAACCCCTCTTTCTCCAAAAAAGAGAGCACTTCCGTTGCGTACCGCTCCATCTGTTTGCGGAAGCCAACTTCGCAGGTGCGCAACTCCTGAATGTAAGAGGTCAAAAACTCTTTATCGCAAAGCAGATTCGCGAAGTTGCTCCCCAAGGAGCTGAAGCGCTCATCCAACACCTGCTTCCCCACTTCTGAAAACGCCTCCTGTACATTCCAACGTTTTCCCTCCTGAATCTGCTCCGATAAAATGGCCCCAATCCACTTCCGATTTTGCTCATGCGTGGCGACCTCATCCACCACCTGATCAATGGCCTCTTGAAGCAGTCGCTGAGTGTCCAGTTCTACGGAAAAGGAGGGCGGAAGCCCTGCCTCCCAAAGAAAAGAGCGCACAATACGTTGAAAAAAGGAGTCGATGGTATATACCGAGAAGCGCCCATAATCGTGCAGAATAGCACTCCGCAACTCCGCCCCCCGCCTCCGCAACTCCGCCCTGTCGCCGCACCTCAGAGCACCGTTCCCCCGAGCGCCGCTTCCCAGAACACCGCTCCCCCGAGCGCCGCTTCCCTGAACACCGTTCTCCTGAGCACTGTTCCACTGAGCGCCGCTTCCCTGAGCACTGTTCCCCCGAGCGCCGCTCCACTGAGCACCGTTCTCCTGAGCACCGCACCACTGAACGCCGTTCCCTTGAGCACTGCACCCATGAGTGCCGTTCTCCTGAGCGCCGCTCCCCCGAGCACTGTTCCCCTGAGCACCGTTCCCTTGAGCACTGCACCCCTGAGTGTCGTTCTCCTGAACACCGTTCCTTAGAAACTCGTCTCGCTCCCGTTCGCCCCGCTCGTCACCCAAAGGGAGGCTTACATCGTTCAGCAGGCTGAGGATGCGCATTTTCATCTCCTCCGTGGCCTTTCGTGTAAAGGTGAGCGCCATTTGATGCAAATAGCCGGTCTGATGCCTCTGCATCAACAACCGCCGCACAAAAGCGTGCGTCAATGTGTAGGTTTTCCCTGAGCCGGCAGAGGCTCTATATACAGTGATGCTCATTACATCTGAAAGAAATCGTTGCCCTTATCGTCCACAAGAACAAAGGCGGGGAAGTCCTCCACTTCAATCTTCCAGATGGCCTCCATGCCCAGATCGGGATAGGCGAGCACCTCCACTTTTTTAATGTTGTCCTGTGCAAGGAGGGCGGCGGGGCCACCAATGCTCCCTAAATAAAACCCGCCATATTTACGGCATGAGTCGGTCACCTGTTGGCTGCGGTTGCCTTTGGCAATCATCACCAGAGATGCACCCTCTTTTTGGAAGAGCGCTACATAACTGTCCATTCTTCCGGCGGTTGTGGGGCCAAAAGAGCCGCTGGGCATTCCTTTGGGCGTTTTGGCGGGGCCTGCGTAGTAGATAGGATGATTTTTAAGGTATTGGGGCAAGCCCTCCCCGTTATCAAGCCGCTCTTTCAGTTTGGCATGGGCAATATCGCGTCCCACGATGATGGTTCCGCTGAGGAGTAGAAAGGTGGACACGGGGTATTGCGACAGTTGGGCGCGCACCTCTTGCATGGGGCGGTTGAGGTCAATCTTGATGCCGCCGCTGTAGGCGCCGCGTGTGCGCCAAACGTCAGGAATCAGACGTCCGGGGTTGGCGTCCAACTTTTCGATCCAAAGCCCCTCTTTGTTGATTTTGCACTTGATGTTGCGGTCGGCGCTGCACGAAACGCCCATCCCCACGGGGCATGAGGCACCATGACGGGGCAGGCGTATGACGCGGATGTCGTGGGCAAAATATTTTCCGCCAAACTGCGCCCCAAGCCCGAGCCGTTGAGCAGCACGCAGTAGCCTATTTTCCAGATGAATATCTCGAAATGCACCGCCTGTAACATTCTGAAATTCGCCATCTGAACCGTCCCGTAAAGCGCCAACTGAACCATCCTGAAATTCGCCATCCGGAACATCTCGTAAAGCGCCAACTGAACCGTCCCGTAAAGCGCCACCTGAACCATCCTGAAATTCGCCATCTGAACCGTCTCGAAATTCGCCAGCTGAACCGTCCCGAAATTCGCCAGCTGAACCGTCTCGAAATTCGCCATCTGAACAATTCTGAAATGCCCCAACTGAACCGTCCCGTGATGCGCCAACTGAACCATCCCGAAATGGTGGAAGATAGTCCAAATATTTGGCGGAGGCCAATTTAACCGTTTTCAGGCAAGCTTCAGCCGAAGTGCCCCCGATGACAAACGCAAGGTGGTAGGGCGGGCAGGCGGCAGTGCCGATTGACCTCATCTTTTCGATGAGGAAGTTCTCTAACGTTTGGGGATTGAGCAACGCCTTAGTCTCTTGATAGAGATACGTTTTGTTGGCGCACCCTCCCCCTTTGGCCAGCATCAGAAATTGATACTCGTCCCCATCCACTGCATAGAGGTCAATTTGGGCGGGGAGGTTGTTGCCGGAGTTTTTCTCTGTAAACATATCCAAAGCAAGCGTTTGGGAGTAGCGCAAGTTATCTTTTTGATACGTCTCAAACACCCCTTTGGAGAGCGCCTTTTCGTCTCCGCCCCCTGTCCACACCCGTTGCCCTTTCTTCCCAATAATGGTGGCCGTTCCGGTATCCTGACAAAAAGGCAACTCCCCCTTTGCCGAAATTTCGGCATTTAGTAACATAATCAACGCCACCGTTTTGTCGTTTTCGCTTGCTTCAGGGTCATCCAATATCTTTGCCACCTGTTCGTTGTGCTCGGCACGTAACATAAAGGCCACATCATGCATCGCCTGCGCCGCCAAGCGTGTGATTCCCTCCGGTTCAATCTTTAGAACCTCCTGGCCCTCAAAAAGGACGGTAGAGACATACTCTTTTGTCAGGAGACAGTACTCCGTGCGGTCCCTTCCGATAGGGAATAATTTGTTGAATGTAAACTCCATAACTTTAAAGAAAACGTAACACAAATAAGTTGTACTTCATTTTATCGTGAAAACAAAATTGAATTGCGCAAATGTACGCATTTTATCATCACAACAAAAGCAAAACTTTTTGGGTACGACATACAGTTATTCACGGGCAAGTTTCTCCAATTTGCTTACATTTTGTATGATAGATTCGTCGCTAAGTTCGTGGTTGGAGAGGTTGCCTGCCAAATAGGCGTCGTAGGCGGTCATGTCAATTAAGCCGTGTCCCGACAGGTTGAAGAGGATGGTCTTTTGTATGCCCTCTTCCTTAGCTTTGAGCGCTTCCTGAATGGTGGCGGCAACGGCGTGGCATGATTCGGGGGCGGGAATAATTCCTTCGGTTTGCGAAAAGAGGATTCCGGCCTGAAACGAATCGAGTTGCTTAATGTCCACCGCTTCAATCAGGTTATCTTTGATTAGTTGACTCACAATGGTTCCGGCGCCGTGGTACCGTAAGCCTCCTGCATGGATGTTGGCGGGCGAGAAGTTGTGTCCCAAGGTGAACATGGGCAGTAGGGGCGTATATCCCGCTTCATCCCCAAAATCATATTCAAAGATGCCGCGTGTGAGTTTGGGACAGGAGGCTGGCTCTGCCGCCACAAAGCGCGTACTCCTTTTTCCCGATAAATTATGCCGCAAAAAGGGAAATGCAAGGCCGCTGAAGTTCGATCCCCCGCCAAAGCACGCAACCACCACATCGGGATACTCGCCCGCCATCTCCATCTGCTTTTCAGCCTCCAATCCAATCACTGTCTGGTGGAGCATCACAAAGTTGAGGACGCTGCCCAGCGTATATTTGCAGTTGGGCGTTTGCATGGCCAACTCCACCGCTTCCGAAATGGCTGTGCCTAAGCTGCCCTGATAGTTGGGGTGGTCGGTCAAAATCTTTCTGCCCGCTTTGGTGGACATGGAGGGGGAGGGGATGACCAACGCGCCAAAGGTTTGCATAATGGAGCGGCGGTAGATTTTTTGTTCGTAACTCACCTTGACCATATAGACGGCCAACTCTAAACCAAACACCTTGGCGGCGTAGGAGAGTGCGGCGCCCCACTGTCCGGCGCCCGTTTCGGTGGTGATGTTGGTGATGCCCTCCTTTTTGCAGTAGTAGGCTTGCGCAAGGGCAGAGTTGAGTTTGTGCGACCCGACCGGGCTGACGCTCTCATTCTTAAAGTAGATATGTGCAGGGGTGTCCAACGCTTTCTCCAATCCGTAGGCGCGTACCAAAGGGGTAGAGCGATAGTTCTTGTAGAGTTCGCGCACCTCGTCGGGAACCTCAATAAAGGAGTCGGTCTGGTTTAACTCTTGATGGCATAGCGCTTTGGCAAAGATGGGGTAGAGGTCTTCGGGCTTCATCGGTTGCTTGGTGCCCGGGTGGAGCATGGGGAGCGGTTTGTTCTTCATTTCCGCTACAATGTTGTACCATGCGGTGGGAATCTGGGATTCGGGGAGAAAAAATCTTTTCATGATGTAAGAGTTTAAAAGTTTTATGAATCAATAGTTTGATGGTTGTGAAAGAAAAAACCCGATGTTCTGGAGTGAACATCGGGCGATGGGTTTTAAATATTGGGGAGTGAATTACTCCTTTAAGGTGATATAAACAAGGCCGTGCTCACAACAGAATCTCCGTTGCGCCACCACCATTGTTGTATGTTTTGTATATTCATTCTAAAAAATTGTTCGCGGCAAAGGTAAAACTTTTTTTTTAATTCTCCATAAGGAATCGCTTCATAAATTCATTCAAGTCGCCGTCGAGCACCCCCTGCGTGTCGGAGGTTTCGTAGCCTGTTCGGAGGTCTTTGACCATTTTGTAGGGATGGAGGACGTAGCTGCGGATTTGGGATCCCCACTCAATTTTCATTTTGGCATCCTCCAATAGGGCTTGTTTTTCCCGTTTCTTTTGCAGTTCCATTTCGTAGAGGTGCGATTTGAGTATGCGTATGGCGTTTTGACGGTTATCTAACTGCGACCGCGTTTCGGTGTTCTCTACCGTGATGCCGGTGGGGAGGTGACGCACCCGTACCCCTGTCTCCACCTTATTTACATTTTGCCCCCCTGCCCCTCCGGAGCGAAAGGTGTCCCACTCTAAGTCATTGGGATTAACCTCAATATTGATGCTCTCGTCCACAGCCGGATAGACAAAGACGGAGGAGAAGGTGGTTTGCCGTTTTCCCTGTGCATTAAACGGAGAGATGCGCACCAACCGGTGCACGCCATTTTCGGCTTTGAGGAAACCGTAGCCCCAGTCGCCCTCAAATTCGAGGGTGCACGATTTAATGCCCGCTTCATCACCCTCCGTAACTTCGTAGGTGTGCACCTTGTATTTATTGCGCTCGCCCCAGCGGATGTACATACGCATAAGCATCTGCGACCAGTCGTTGCTCTCTGTGCCTCCGGCGCCGGAGTTAATTTTGAGGATGGCGCCCAACTTGTCACCCTCTCCGCCCAGCATATTGCGCATCTCCAACTCCTCAATCAGGGAGAGCGCCTTGCTGTATTGGAGTGCCAAGTCAATTTCGACTCCTTCGTCCTCTTTGGAAAATTCAAAGAGCACATCTAAATCGTCCAACGCCTCCACGATGTTTTGATGCGCATCAACCCAATATTTCACTCCCGAAATTTGCTTCATCACCGCCTCGGCCGCTTTGGGGTCTTCCCAAAAGTCGGGGGCGTGGGTCTGCTCCATAACAGTTTTTATTTCAGTTGTTTTGCCATCAACGTCAAAGAAACCTCCTCAACGCGGACTCACGTTGTCGGAGCTCTTTTATTTGGTCAAGAGTAATCATCCTTTTTAGTAGTTAAATGAATAGTTTGATTGTATCATTCCTTAAACGTAGCGGCCAGTCTGGTGAAATAAAAACCACCGCATCGCTGTACTCATAATTGGGAAAAAAAAGTTTTAGATATTCAACGGTTGAGATGATACAGGGGGAGCAGGCGTTTTGAGAAAAATGAAAATACAGCCGCTCTTCTGCGGCTAACAACTCCAAAGGAAAGCTTGCTAATGAATCATTGCCCCAAAATGCAAACTGACTATCAATTATTTGTCCACTTGTTTCCTGCTCCAATACCGCTAATACCGTATATACCTTTTTATTCATGCCCTGTGGTCGTTATTTTTTTAGATGATGGATCACCAAAAATGGATTATCTACTTCCGGATTATGAGCTTCTACAATCTGCAACTGAGCAGGCGATAATATGTCTTTGGTATAGCCTATCCATGAGGCGCCGTCAACATCATAGGTAATGACCATGTCCTGATTACACATAAAGTAGGAATTAATCCAGCGAACTCCTTCTTTGGTTTTTCTAAAAACGACCGTTTTATGCTCTTGCTTGTCAAACACAACATGCATATCGTCACCTTTATACTCCAACACTGCCATTCGGTAGCGGGACCATTCCCGTGTATATCGGATATAATGGTTCAGAAGGCGACGCATCAGATTCAAGGATTCACGATTTTTATCCCTCGGCGCGATATTCGGGTTGTTCAGCAAACGCTCAAATTCCTGTGAAAGCGATTTGATGCTTTTCTGCCGATTATTGTTGGCCCCAAAATCCCACGAAAAGGAAACCCGCCGACTTTGGTCTTTCATATTGAGCGTTTCATTGCTTAGGATAGGGGAAAAAAAGATGCTGTCGTTATAGGCATACGGGCGACGTATCGGCCATAGAGAAGAACCGGGGAGTCTTTCATACAAACGCTCCACTATTTGGTTTTCTCTTTTGGAAAAATAGAGGATCTGATGGTCATTTAATGAAACGAATAGCCATCGGTCGGCATCCAATACATGGATCTCGTTGATGGCGCCTGTATCGGGAATATGTATTTTGGAAACGAAGTTGCCATCTAAGTCGAAACAAAGTACCGAGCCAAATGGAACTACTAATAATAACTGCCCGTTATACGGGTCTATGACAATGTCTTCCAGATATTCATATTCCTGAGGTCCTCTGCCACTGTCGCTTATTTTACGAACGAACTTCCCGCTTTGGTCAAAGAAAAAAACCGCTTGTTGCCTCTGGTCAAGGACATAGTATTTACCGTTGTAAAACAATACCTTTTCAATGGTATTAATAAAACACCGTTTGTCTGCCTCAAGTTGGACAATCTGTATAGAGTCTACCAAGTCAAGCACAGAAACAGGACTGATCTTATTCAAGTCAATCGCCCTGCCGGTTTGCCAAATAATGCCTTGTGTGCCGGTGCTTTCATTGTCTCCGGTTCTGTCGCCGCAAGCGGCAAGTATCAGGGCTAAACTATACAATAATGATTTTTTCATAACGAATCTGTAATAACCGTTCATAAATATAAACAGTTAATAATAGCAAGAGGCTATAGAAAGCGCTTTTATATAGCCGCTTCAACAACAATAGGATAAATTATGGACAGCGCTATAGAAAGAAATATTGTATTTTTCATACGTTTAATGATTATAATGTTTGTATTTTTTAAAAATTGGATGTTCAGTGTATCTGTGAGCTTTGGTTTGGCCAAAGCAACGTTTTGTTTTTTCTTTGTGTTCAATCTGTTTAACAGGTAAACCGTTTTGCTCCGTTGCCGGAGCTATCCATAATCCCATTTATGAAATGGGCATCCCCATTTTTTCTGTGCAACTGCAAAGCGGACGGATGTACAGATAGAGCCGCTGTAAATCGTTGATAATAAGAGATTTACGGCATTTGATGGGGGGTAGGGCGTGGGTAAGCATCTATAAATCAGAAAGTTGACAACCCCAAATTTGCATAAAATATTAATAATGAGCACCATCCTGTGTTTAAATTTTCGATTGCCAATTGTTGTCATCAATAATTGACGTCGCAATGCTACAACTTTTTTTTCAATTCAGCAACTTTTTCTTTCAGTAGTTTGCTTGTATCATTTTGCAAAGATAAGAACTTTTGCTACATTTGTCGTTTATAATAACAGGATGAAAATGGAGTTGGATTGATTATGAGAAATTTATTACGGTGGACTTTTGGGTTGTGTTTGGGAGTGGGCGCTATTTGCTGTTCCAAAGACCCTCCTCCCCAATTGGAACTATCGCTCAACATCCTCACCTTTAGCAGCAGGGGAGAGGTCTTATCGTTGGAGGTGCAAAGCAATGTGTCGTGGAAGGTCTCCGACAATATTCCCTTTTGGATCTCCGTAAGCCCTTCGTCAGGAAAAGGAAACGGGCAGATTCAGGTGAGCACTCCTCCTAATGTTGAATACACCCGAAGCGGAGATATCATGATAAGCAGTACCCAAGGGGGAACCGATTTGTACGCTATGGTGAGGATCAATCAGCCGCAAATTACTTTTGAAGTAAACGCCAAAGAGGTTGTTTTTGAGAATGATGGATCAGAAGTAAAGGTGACGTTGACCACTCAGGCAGAGTGGTCAGTAGAGGGCCTCCCCGATTGGGTAATCGTATCTCCCTCCTCCGGAACGGGTGGCGGCACCGTCACCATCTCGGCTTCGCTCCATCAGGATAAAAGGCCCCGTTCAGGCCTCCTCTCTTTCAAATATTACGGCGCTTCCCATGCCATCTCCCTCTCTCAAAAAGGAAGTAACCGTTTCAACCATCCGCCCGATAAACCCCAATTGATTGCTCCCCTCAACAACAGCGTCAACATCACTACCTATCCCGATTTTGCATGGAGTGGCTCAGACCCTGATGGCGATCCGCTCACCTATACCCTATTCCTCTCTTCGGATGGCGACAATTTCACCGACTACGGCCCCTACACCTCCAACTCTACCACCACCTCCTCTACTTCCATCTCCACCTCTACTTCCATCTCCACCTCCCTTGATACTGAGCTAAAGACTTCCACCGTCTATTATTACAAAGTAAGGGCTTGCGATGACGATTACGCCGAAACGTGGTCCGATACCTACTCCTTTACCACTCACGAGTTCGCTACCTATCCGGACGGAGCGGTGGTCACCTACATGACCTCCTCCAAACCAAACCCTGTGATTCTTGTATTTACAGGCGATGGCTACCTAAAGCAAGATTGTTTCCCGGGGGGGCTCTTTGAAAAAAATGCAGCGCAGGGGATCGAAGCGCTCTTTGAAGTCGAGCCTTACAAATCGTATCGAGAATACTTTTCGGTCTATATTGTATTTGCCCACTCCCTCGAGAGCGGGATTACCCAAACCAATTTAGGAATAAAGAAGACAACTGCTTTTAACACCTCGTTTGAAAATGAAGGCACACACATGGCCACCAATACCGATAAGGCGTTTGAGTATGCCCGTAAAGTGCCCGGGTTAACGCAATATGGGATTGACAACACCTGCGTCTTTATGATGGCAAATCAAGATCGGTATGCAGGCACTTGCTGGATGTGGACAACCGGACGATCGGTAGCGATTGTTCCCGTGAGCAGCAGAAGTGGGAATTATGGCTACACAAACGTCGTTTTGCACGAAGGGGGCGGGCATGGTTTTGGAAGATTGGCCGATGAGTATGTCAATAACGAAACCCAGATTCCCCAATCGGAAGTGAACACAAATCGGTCGCGTCAGGCAACGGGTATGTATTTAAACGTTGACTTTACCGCCAATCCACAGGATATTTTGTGGGCGCACTTTTTGGGACGTTCCAGTTACAGCCGAGCAGGCATCTATGAGGGCGCAGCGCTCTATCGGTACGGAGCGTGGAGGTCGGAGAGCACCTGCTGCATGATCAACAACATTTTTTATTTCAGCGTAGCATGTAGAGAACAGATTGTTAAAAGGATTCTGACCATATCGGGAGAGGGCTACACCTTAGAGAAATTTTTGGAGCGAGATGTCGAACACTTGCCCGCCCCCGCTCCTGAAATGGAGGCCAAAAGAGTTGACTCCACCCCCTTTATTCCGTTGGCTCCACCGGTGGTCGTCAGGTAAAAATCATTACTGACCCACCGTCACTAATAGTATTCGCATTTTGTTAACTACGTAAGATGCAAATACCCCCCGAAATGTTGCAAAAAATATCATTTTTTTTAGGAAGTTGAAAATTATTTCTATCTTTGCTCCATATTTTAATAACCAAAAACCAAACTTATGAAAAAAATTGGAACTATTTTGATGCTCCTTTTTTGTGTTTCGCTCACCTCGCTCTATGGGCAGAACATACAAATTAGGGGGATTGTAACGGATGCGTCGGATAACTCGCCGCTTCCGGGTTGCTTTGTTGTGGTGAAAGGAACCAACACGACAACAAGCACATTTAACGACGGAACCTACATGATTCTTGCTCCTGCCGGTGCGGTACTCGTATTCTCTTTCATTGGGATGAACACCCAGGAGGTTCCCATTGAGGGACGTCAGGTGATCAATGTGGCGTTAAACTCTTCAAATATTTTGTCTGAAGTTGTTGTTACCGCATTGGGTATCACCCGTGAAAAGAAAGCGTTGGGATACGCTACTCAGGATGTTAAAGCCGATAAACTGAGCATGACCGGCAACACCGACATCGCCAGATCGCTGCAAGGAAAGATTGTGGGCGTTGAGCTTAAGACCTCAAGCGGTATGCCCGGCGCCTCATCCCAAATGGTGATCCGTGGTGCACGCTCGTTCACCGGCGACAACACCCCGTTGTACATCATTGACGGGATGCCTGTGGCCAGTACCCCTGCCTTTGGAACGGGCAACAGCGTAACCGGCTCGGACTACTCCAACCGTGCCATTGACATTGACCCCAACGACATTGAATCTCTCAACGTCCTCAGGGGACAAGCTGCCGCAGCGCTCTATGGCCTTCGTGCCGCCAACGGCGCTATTGTAATTACCACCAAGAGCGGGAAAGGTAAAACCATTGGCAAGACCAATGTCTCTATTACGCAAACCACCAGTTTCGACGTCGTTTCGCGTCATCCTGAATACCAAATGATTTGGGCGCAAGGGATCAATGGCGGCTATGTCTCTAACCAGTCTAACTCATGGGGCTGTCTCATCTCAGAACTGCCCAATGACCCCGTTTATGGAGGCAATAAAGTTAAGGAAGGATTGCCGGGCACCTATCTGGTACCTCAATTGGAGACGGCCGGATATGGAGAGAAAGCGTGGGTAAAACCGCAAGCTTACGACAACTGGGGCGACTATTTTAAGACCGGCGTCTCCTCTACCACCTCTATTTTGGTGACACGTGCCGAGAACACAGGCAACTTTGCCGTTGGGATCTCCTATACCGATCAAACCGGTATTGCCCTCAACACAGGCTTGCAAAAGTGGAACGCCAAAGCGAGCGGAGATAAAAAGTTGAATGACTCCTTTACAATGGGTTTTTCTGCTAACTTCATGAGAAACAACATTGATAAGTTGTCGGGCGCCAACGACGGCTCTTTAACCGGAGTCATTTCAGCGCCTACCAGTTATGACTTAAAGGGGATACCCTACCATGTACCCGGTAACCCCTACACCCACATCTACTACCGTGGCGGCTCTTTTGACAACCCCTATTGGGTGCCTCATAACAACGTCTTTAATGAGGGCACCAACCGTTTCTTTGGAAATATGTATGTGCAGTTTGCAACTCAATTAGCTGCCAACCAAAGGCTTTCTGTAAGGTATCAATTGGGCGCCGACTCATACGTGCAGAACCTTACGGAGATCATGGGTTTTGGCCGTGTCAGCGGCAACTGTTATATCGACAATACAGCATACACCTACTTCACCTACAACTCCTTGGCTACTGCCACCTACGATTGGAAGATTAATTCCGATCTCGATTTTAATATAGTGGTAGGTAACGAGTTAAACCATGACTATCGGAAAAATGTATGGGGCTACGGGGCTGACTTCAACTTTGGAGGATGGAATCACATTGAAAACACCAAAAATGTGCAATCAGGAGAGAGTCAATCTCAAGCGCGCACCGTGGGCTTCTTTGGTAGTTTGTCGCTATCCTACTTAAATATGCTCTTTTTCAATGCCACCGCCCGTCAGGATATTGCCTCCACCATGCCACCCAATAACAGGAATTTCTTCTACCCGTCTGTTTCACTTGGATTTATCTTCACCGAGTTGGCGCCTTTCAAACCTTTAACATGGTTCAACTTTGGGAAACTCAGAGGCTCTTATGCAGAGGTAGGCGCAGCCTCAACCCGATATCTAGAACCCTACTATGTTACACCAGGCTATGGAGGTGGATTCTGGGGAACAGCACCCATTCTTTACCCCTTAAATGGAGTGAGCGCTTTTAGGCAAACTGCCGGCCTTTATGACCCCAATATGCGCCCTCAAAATACCAAGTCATGGGAAATAGGTGTGCAACTGAACTTTATCAAGAACCGAATTGGCATTGACTACACATACGCCAACCAAAACACCGTTGACCAGATCTTTTCGGTACCTATGGCAGGTTCAACGGGAGTTGCCTCTTTGATTATGAATTCAGGCCAGATGAAGACCATTACCCACGAACTTGTTTTAAACTTCACCCCTGTGGAAATGAGAAATTTCCGTTGGGATTTAAATATGAACCTCAGCATCACGGACAATACATGTGTTGAGTTGGCTGATGGCGTAGAGTCAATTATGTTAGGTGGTTTTGTTACGCCGCAGGTGCGTGCCCAAGCCGATACCCCCTATCCCATTATCTACGGAAATCAATTTAAGAAAGACAGCCAGGGAAGGGTTTTGGTGGACGAAGATCCCAACAGTGACTATTATGGAATGCCGATGGCCGGTGAACCTGGAGAGATTGGGGTAGTACCTCCCAAATATATCTTGGGCGGCGGCACCACCCTCACCTACAAATCGATCTCCTTGGGCGCAGTGGTTGAATGGAGACAGGGCGGACACATGTATTCAGGCATGAACGGTTTGAACGATTCGTATGGCGTTTCCAAGAGAACAGAAGACAGAACCTCTACCTTTGTATATAAGGGATGGAAAGAAGACGGCACCCCCAACGATATTGTTCGTGGAGGCCCTGCAGATCCGCGTGCCTATCAGTGGCTCTATTCAGACATATTGGGCGGTATCGACGAAGCCTTTATCTACCCCAACTCTTTTGTAAAGTTAAGGGAGTTGTCACTCAGATATGCCCTCCCCAGAACGTTCTTGCCTAAGTTAGAGGTGTCTATCTCTGCCTTTGCGCGGAATATCTTGCTTTGGACCGAATTGCCCAATGCCGACCCCGAGGCTACTCAGGGTAACAACAATATGATGGG
>Ga0123353_10008386_pt1 | contig 14105 bp, 11 predicted proteins | sample TergutLab28metaG_3_FD_92763 | JGI IMG/M metagenome (GOLD analysis project Ga0123353, IMG submission 92763) | Labiotermes labralis P3 segment gut microbial communities from Petit-Saut dam, French Guiana - Lab288 P3 | ecosystem: Host-associated > Arthropoda: Insects > Digestive system > Gut ... | reverse complement strand
GCTGGCGGAGGCCGCCTTCAAGGCCGTCGTGCTGGTGGGCGTGACGGTGTTGATTCCCTTGGCCGGACTGAACGCGATTCCGCTGGCGATGCTGGCCGGGGCCGGCGTTTGCTTGGCTATCCACTTGGGCGTTCTACGATTGCCAGTCATTGACGTGGAATCCTCACCAGCCGGCGGCAAGCTGCTGGGCAAAACGGCGTGGTTGATGGCGCCGATTGTCCTGGGCGTGATCTTTTCGCACATCAGCGACCTGGTCGACAATTTCCTGGCCTCGCATCTGCCGGACGGCGAACTGTCGTATCTAAGCTACGCCAAAAGAATCGTCTACTCGATCCTGCTGGTCGGCCCGGTGGCGTTGGCGACGGTATTGTACGCCAGAGCGTCGCGGCTGGCGTCGCTGTCGCGGCATGGCGAACTGGCCGAACTCATCGGCAAGGGTTTGAAACTGCTGCTCTTTCTCGGCGTGCCCATCATGTGCCTGATGATCGAGCTTCGCATGCCGATCGTGCGGGTGCTGTTCGAGCGCGGCAGCTTCGACGCCGCCTCGACGGCGGGCGTGGCCGCGGCGATGGTAGTGTACGGCCTGGGGCTGGCGGCGCTGTGCGTCGAGGGTCTGACCGTCTACAGCTTCTACGCGCTGACGGACACGCGCACCCCAGTGGCGGCGGGCATCATTTGCGTCATGTTGAACATTGTCCTTGCCGTGTGGCTGGTCGGTCTGATGGGCTACCTGGGAATCGCCGCCGCGTTGGTGATCGCCAAGAGCGTCAAGATCGCGGCCTTGTTACTGCTACTTAATCGCAAACTGGGCGGCGGGCTGGGCGGTGGACTTCCGGGCCGCCAGTGGCTGGGTTTCGCGGCCAGGCTCGCGATATCGGCCGGAGCCATGTGGTTGTTCGTGTGGTTCCTTCGCGGGCAATTTTTTTCGGACAAAACGCATCCGATCCTCTTGCTGGCCGTTTTGTCGGTCATCGCGGTGATTGTGTATGTCGGCATCAGCCACCTGCTGGGGCTCAAAGAACCGCGTCGGTTAATCGAGGTGCTGCCGCTCAAGCGTCTGTTTACAGTCCGTGGCGGCGCGGGCCCAGGAGGCGCGAACCCATGACGAGTCGGTTATTACTCGTCATCCGGCGCGTCTTGGCGCTGGCGATTGTCTGTCTAATCGTGGCCGGGCCGGTCCTGCTGAGCGGCCAGTTCCGAGGCGCCTTCGTTCCACCGTCGTACTGGCTGTTGGCGATGTTCGCGTGTGTGCTCGTGATCCCACGGCAGGCCAATGGGTTCGCGACGCTTCAGAAAGTCCTGGCCGTGTACCTGGTGGCGATGGGCGTGGACTACACCTCAGGCGTGTATTGGCCGGTGCCAGTGTTGGTCGATGCCCAGATAGCCGCAAGTCTGTGCATCACGGCGGCGGCCGTCCTGGCGGCCAGTCTCGCGCCGCGGCGTGGAACCGGCAATGCCGGCGTCAACGAGCCGGCGATCGCGCTGACTGCGGCTGGCGGTGTCGTCGCGTTGTTCCTGCTTGTTACTGGACTGCTGGTGAATCGCTGGTACGGCTTTGGCGCCGAGCGAAGCCTTGCCGTGTGCGGCCAGCTTGCAATGACGCTTCTGGCAGGTATCGCCACCTGGCGTCTGGCGGGCGACAAGGCGATACGCGTGGCCATTGGCGCCACGGGAATCGCCGCGTATTCCTGGATGGCCATTTCATCGTGATGCACGAAACCATCAACAACATCCAATTATCCAACGAGCGAACACGGACGCCTTTCCAGACGTTCTTTCAGATATTCTCGTGTGCGGCGGCCGCGTGGAATGTTCTGGCTATGGGGCTGCACCTCTGGCCCGTTGAGGGTCGCCATTCGCTGGAGATGATCGCTCCGGTCAATCTGGGAATCATCCTGTGGACGCTTGTCGCAACGGCGATGGCCATGTTCTCGCGCCAGGTACGTCAAAGGATTCGCGGCCATCTGCCGGATATCGGCGTTTGGGCCTTCCTGATGGTCGCGGCGTTGTCGGTGGCATTTTCGCCGGATGTGAAGCAGTCGGCGTTGTCGCTGGCGAAAGTGGCGTTGATGTACGTCGGGGCGTTTGCGCTCGTTGGCGTGGCGTGCGAACAAAACAGTCGTTGGGCCGGCCGGCTCTGCATAATGGCCTTGGTTGCCGCATGTGTGGCCATGATCGCATCCGCGGTCTGGCAGTTTCTTGGACGAACTGGGTTTGGCTTTTTCGCCAATTCGTATAAATACGGCACGGCCACGGCGATCCTGTTTGCGCTGGGAATCGTCTACCTGGCCTCCAGGCAAGACAAATGGGCATGGTTTGTCGTGCCGGCCTCGGCGCTGGCCGCTATTGCCACGGCCTCGCTTGGCGGTTTGTGCGGCGTGGTTATCGGTTTGATTGTTGGCCTTGTTGTCGCCAAACACCGCCTGGTCCGGCTGCGACTGGCGGTGTGCCTGCTGACGCTGGCTGTGGTATTGGCGGTTTCGTGGCAGACGTCGCTTCTGTCGCACCTGCGCGACGACGTGTGGATCGGCGAGTCCAACGGACAGGATGTACGGCAGCGGTACATTGAATGGCAGGCGCAGCTCAATCTGCTCGAAGCGAGGCCGGTTGCCGGCACGGGCCTTGGCTGTGTCAACGAGTACCGCAGCATGTTTTATGGCCGATTGCCCAAGCTCAACACACTTGCCCCTTTTGACCGCAACGGCTGGCTGCTGATCGCGGCCGAGACGGGGATTTTCGGACTGGCGGCCTTTGTGTGGCTGATCGTCGCGGCCGGCCGCAAATCGTGGCAGGCGGCGCGAGCGGACAGTCCGCTCGCCGCCGTGAGTCCGCACGCCGCCGTTGGCGCGGCGGCCTTCGCCGCCCTCGCCGCCGCCTGCGCCGCCAACACCTTCTCCGCCGTCAACTACAACGGCGTCCTCAACGCTTTCGTTCTGGTCCTGGCGCTGGCGCATGTCGTGGGACGAACCAATCCACCGGAGGGGGCACCATGAGCAGGCGAGCGAAATATCTCTACGGCTGGCTGGCAGTAGGTGTGGTATTGACTGTTGGCGCTATTTTCTTTCTTCGACATTCCCCAGCCGGTCAAGAACATCCGATATGGATTGATATGCGCAGGCCGGTCTTGATACGCCAACCGCTTGAAGTGGCCGGCATTGACGAGGGCGGCGAAAAGGGGCTCTACTGCGCTCCCGGAGGAAGCGTGGCCACGGATCAGGACGGCGGCGACGCGACATACCGGTTTTATGTGCCGACGGCGGGACGATATCGTCTCTGGGGTTATTGCCGCTGGTTGGACGATGGAAACGGTGGAGGATTTACCGTCGCCGTTGGTGATACACAATCCTCCGTTCGCGCGGCGGCACGAACGGCAACATCCGACACACCATCTGACGACACGCCGTGGCAGTGGATTCCTTTGGCCGAAGCACCGCTTTCCGCCGGCGTCGTCACGATGACGCTCACGGCCAACGGTGACGGTTTTGCCGTTCGAAGGCTGTTTCTGTGCAACAATTTCTCGCGCCATCCGGCCGAAAGTTTGACCGAACCGAATGATGTTTTCTTTGATGATTTTGACGGTTGTGAGGAAGGTGAGTTCGATTCCTGGAGCCGCGTGTCGGGTCGATGGGTCGTCCGGCGGCGAGAGGATATGAAAAGCCCGGCCGCCCAAATACTGACCGGTAAATCCTCCTCCGAGGCCCTGCTCAACGTCGGGTTTCCCAATTGGCGGGCATACTCGTTGCGGCTGGATTGCCGCGTGATTCGTTTCGCACCCGGCGCGAGCGCCGCCGTGCGGTTCTACGTCGACTCGGACGGCAACGGCTTGGTATTACAGTGGACGCCCAGCGACGCCGACGGGCAGGTCCAGATGGAATTGTTCCGCGAGACTGTCGCGGGCATCCAACGGCTGGATCGTCTTACCGTGCCGTGGGACACGTCGCGATGGAGTGAGTTAGCCATCGAGGCGCGCGATGGGGTGCTTTACATTCACCTCGACTCAAACCCCGTTCGCACGATTGCCGTCGACGGACCTGACGGTGGCGGCATCGGTCTGTGGCTTTGCGGCGACATCGAGATGGCGTTCGACAACGTTCAGGTTCTCGGCCAACAGGAGGCAAACACGCGGTGAACATGAAAAGCATCACACAAAAAATCGTCATCGTTGCCGTCGTGGCGGTTCTGGCCGGGGCGAGCCTGTTCATGGGCCTGCGCCAATCGCCGGCGGAAAAACTCTCGATCTGGATCGACGCGGCCAGGCCGATCTCTCTCACGCCTTCGATGGAAGTTGTCGAGATTGGCCCAAACGGCGAACTGGGCCTGGTCCTGCCCGCCGAGGCCGGCAGAGGCTGGAACGACGAGGGGGTCGGCGAGGCGACCTACCAGTTCTACGCCCCGCTGGACGGAACGTACACCATCTGGGCGTGGAGTTTATGGCATGACGAATGTACCAACGCCGTGTACGTCCAGTTTGACGATTTGCCCAAGGCGATTCTCGGCAATGATCCGGTCTACAAAACGTGGCACTGGGTCAAAGGCTTCGGCGTGCCGCTGACAAAAGGGTTTCACCGGCTGACGCTTTCCAATCACAGTCCCAACATCGCCGTCATGAAAATCTTCCTGACCAACGACGCCCTCGGGGCGCCGCCCGACGCCGATCCGGCCTTGGCGTACGAGTTGTTCCGTGACGACTTCAACGGTTGCGATCATGGCAATTTTGTCATGTGGCGCAAGGCGTCGGGTTCGTGGAAAGTCCGCCGTCCGCAAGACGTTCTGGTAGGCGTGTCGGACGTGAACGAGGATGCGTTGATCGTCTTCGACAGCGAAGATTGGCGCAGGATTTGCCTGACGATCTCGGTCTTCTGCGATGTGTCGATGGACAGCGACGACTACATCGGCGTGCGGTTCTCCGTTGCCGACGACGCCAACTACCAAGAGCTCCGGTTCTCGCCGATCCCGGGCAGTCAGGAAGCGGCCGTCCGTCACGTTCGGTGCAAAGCCGGTACCGTCGAACCGCTCGCCGAAGGACGTATTCCGTGGCGACAAGGGGACTGGCATGAACTCCGTCTTGACCTTGGCGGGCCGCGTCCGTCACTTCTGCTTGACGGTGGGGCGGAGTTCATCGGCGGCGACGGCGGCGTGGTTCGCGGCGGGATCGGCTTGAGCCTGCACGGCAAATTGACGGCCTCGTTCGACAATGTGCTCGTGGAATCGATGGAACGCGAATGAGTGTTCAACAAGACATAGACATGCCCCAGCCGGCCATCGTCGCCGAAGGCCTGACGATGTGTTATCGCGTTCCCAAGCGATACCGTGAGTATTTGTTCTCGCCATTTACTTCGCGGCGATACACGGCCTTGTCGGATTTCTCCCTGGAGCTTCCCGCTGGTGGAGCCCTCGCTGTTCTTGGCCCCAACGGCTCGGGCAAGACGACACTGCTGCGGCTAATCGCCGGTTTGCTGTATCCGACTCACGGGACAATCCGCGTTCGAGGGCACTTGTCCAACGGTGGCGGCACAAGACCGTTCTGTGTGGGGATCGTCCTCAACGAGGAGCGGAGTTTTTACTGGCGGCTTACGGGCCGGCAGAACCTGGAATTTTTCGGGTGTTTGGACAATCTCTTTGGCCAGAATGTTCGCGAGCGGTGCGATCGGGTGTTGGAGATGGTCGGACTTGCCCACGCTACCGATGTGCGTGTGTCGGATTATTCCAGTGGCATGCGCCAGCGGCTGGCCATTGCTCGTGGCGTGCTAGCCGACCCGGCGGTGTTGATTCTGGATGAGCCCACGAAATCCCTCGACCCTGCCGGCGTGGTTGAAATCCGCTCGCGCCTTCGCGACTGGCTTGCCGCCCGTAACGCGACGCTGATTTTGGCCACGCACAACATGGCCGAGGCGGAGGAATTGGCAAGTCACGTCTGTGTGCTGGACAAAGGCAAACTGCTGGCCTACGAAACCGTGGAGCGGGCGCGGCGGCAATACGGCGATCTGGCGAGCTTTTATGCCGACGTTACGCAACACAAGGAGGTCAGCCATGTCGGCACGTAAGGCGTGGGAGTTTTTCAAACGCGATCTGCGGATTGAGTCCAGCTATAAAATGGCGTTTGTGTTCGAGTACGCCACGTCGCTCTTGCCGTTGCTGACGTTTTACTTCGTTGCCAAACTGGTGGAGGAACACTCCGCAGCCAGTCTGGCGCCGTATGGCGGCAAGTACTTCCCGTTCGCCGTGGTGGGATTGGCGTTCATGCAGTATTTCACCATTGCCCTGACCAACTTCGCGGCCACCATCCGTCGCAGTCAGATGGCTGGCTGTCTTGAGGCAATGCTGGCCGCGCAGACTTCACCGGGGACGGTGATCGTCCTGTCGTCAGCGTACAGTTTCCTGATGAAACTGCTGCACCTGGTGCTGGTCCTGGCGGTCAGCGGCCTGTTTTTGGGTGTAGATTTTGGCTCGTGCAACTTCGTCAGCATGGCGGCAATTCTCGTGCTGACCATTGCCAGCCTCAGCGGGCTTGGCATCCTCTCGGCGGCGTTCATCGTGGTGATGAAAAAGGGCGACCCCATCGAATGGTTCATCGGTTCGATCAGCTCGATGCTGGGCGGGGCATTGTTTCCCGTGAGCCTGATGCCGGAATGGCTGCGGATAATCGCGGCGACGCTGCCGACCACGTATGCGTTGGAGGCGATGCGGCAGGCGATGCTCAACGGGGCGTCGATCGCGATACTCTGGCGCGAGGTATTGATCCTCGGTGGCATGGCCGCGGTGCTGTTGCCGGCCAGCGTGTGGGTCTTTGCCTGGGCGGTGGACAAAGGGCGGCGTGACGGAACGTTGATGCACTATTGATGTGATTCAGATGCACTACGAGTGCGAGGCAGACATGATCGAGAACTTCGTACGACACACACGGATTGAGCAGGCGTTTGATCGGCAGGCGGCGCGACGTGGCGACAGGCCCGCGGTTTCCACGGCCAGGGCTTGCTGCGACTACAACCAACTGCGACATCGCGCAATGCGCGTGGCGGAGTTGCTCGCCAGTTCCTCGCCGCGCGGCGGCTGGCCTATCGGTATACTCCTGCCCAACGGCCCAGCCATGCCCGAGGCGGTGCTGGGTGTGTGGCACAGCCGCAACGTTGTCGTGCCCATCAGCACCAGCTACTCCCGAAGCGCCATCGAACGGATCGTCGCGACACTGGGGATCGGCACGATTGTGACAAGTCTGCCGGACCACGAACGTTTTGCCGAGTTGGCCGGCACGGTGATTTTGCACGACGGCCAGGACTGGTCCTCCTCGGCGGACCGTTTCGGCCCGGATCGAGCGCCGATCAAGCTATCGGCCGATCATGCCGCGATCTTCCTAACCTCCGGCACCACGGGCTATCCGAAGATCGTCGCGCTGACGCATCAGAACATCCTGACCAATCTGACCAGTCTGAAGAAGGCCGTGCCGTTAGACGAGCACGACAAGAGCTACGTGAGCGTGCAGTTGTGCCATTCGTATGGATTTACACTTCAAATGCTCGGCACGCTCTGCGCCGGCGGACAGTTGTACATCGGGGCCGGCCATGTGATCAGTTCGGATTTCGCCAAGGAAGTGCACACCTCGCGATGCACGTCGCTGTTCGGCGTGCCGACGGCCTGGCGGCTGCTCCTGGACGGTATCGGCCGATGCGGTTTCGGCGAGGAGCTTCGCCACCTTCGCGCGTTGGTGAACGGGGCCTCTTCCATGACGCCGGAAGTTCTCGCCGGCTTGCGGAAAGCGCTGCCCTGGGCGGAGATTCATCTCACGTATGGCCTGTCGGAGGCCTCGCCTCTGGTCACGTCGCTACCACCGCAATGGGCCGACAGCAAGCCCTGCTCCATCGGCCGGGCGGTCGACGGCGTGGAACTCGTGTTGCGACGCGAGGACGGACAACTCACCACTGAGCCTGGCAGCGTCGGCGAGGTCTTCATCAAGGGCAAAAGCGTCATCATGGGCTATCTGGATAACCCATCGGCCAACGGAGCGTCCTTCAGCCAAGGCTATCTGCGAACCGGCGACGTGGCGATGATCGACGCGGACGGGTGCCTGTTCTTCAAAGGCCGAAACAAGGACCTCATCAACCGCGGCGGCGAGAAGATTTATCCCGAGGACGTGGAGGCGGTTCTCCAATCGCACCCGTTCGTGTTGTACTCAGCCGTTGTGCCGTGCCCGCACCAGAGCCTCGGCGAGGTCCCCTTCGCCTTCGTGGTGCTGAAAGAGGGCGCGGCGTCATGTCAGCCAACGGAGTTGCGCCAATGGTGCGCAAAGCGTCTCTCGGCCCAACAGGTTCCCGTGGGTGTCGAGATTGTCGAAAGCCTGCCTCGCACTGCGACAGGAAAGGTTCGGAAAAATGAACTTGCGCAGGGCCTTGCCACGAAACGACCTCAGCCTCCAGGGCCACATCAAACGGAAGGAGCCATGAACCACCAGTCAAACCCAGCCGGGCTGTTCATTCCCGGCGCCATCGACATGCACGTTCACAGCGGCCAAGACCATGTGGAACGATTGATGACGGATGAACAGGTTGTCCAAGAGGCCCTGCGAAGCGGCATGAAGGGTGTTTTACTTAAGAGCCACACGCGTTGCACGTTGGGAGGCTGCACGCAGGCCCAACAAAAACTGGGCGTGCAAAACACCGCGTTCGGCTCATTGGTGCTCAACTCCTGGGAGCAGATCGAGGACATTGCCGCCATTGAGCAGGCCATTGCCGACGGCTTGAAAGTGATCTACATGCCCACGGTCATGTCCGCCAATCCGCTCACCCCCGTCCATTTGGCCGGCAAACACATCGGTCTTCTGGAGAACGGCAAACTCAAGCCCGCCATTGTCCGAGTGATTGAGGCTGCCGTCAGGGGTGGCTGCACGATCGCCACGGGCCACGCCTGCCCGACCGAGCGCCTGGCCGTGCTGGACTGCTGCCGGTCGCTGGGAGCACACACTGTGCTGGTGACGCACCCGGAATACTGGGTGACGGACATGCCCAACCGCGAGCAGGAACGCGTCGCCAGGGAGTATCCCAACGTCCTGTTTGAGCGGACACTGTACTCGATCCTGAGCGAGGAAGAAGCCCGCGCGCGTCCTGGCGAAATGACCATCTCGTCCGAAAAACTGGGCCGCGTGGTGGAGAACATTTGTCGCGTCGGCGCCCACCGGACCATCCTCAGTTCCGACCTGGGCCAATTTTGGAATCCGCCGCCGGCAAAGGGGTTTGAACTTTTCCTGGAGATGATGGCCATGGCGAAGGTTCCCGTCGAGGACATCCGCCGGATGACGCAGGCCAATCCATGCCGGGCGCTGGGCCTGTATAACGAGATGATCCAAAGCGAGGCGGAGATCGCCCTGTCCGGGGCGAAACGGAGCTTCCAAACGTCCTTCGACGGGCCGCCGCTGGTGGGATTCGCCGACGCGAACGACGCGGCCTTTGATCATCTCAAGCAGGCTGTGGGACTTCAACACCGCATGCCTCACGACGTATTGGCCGGGGCACGGAGCGTGGTGTCGGTGTTCCTGCCGTTCGGCCGGCAACTTGTCGAGGCTAACGCCAACGGCCCGTCGCCCACGCCGGCGTGGTGTCGGGCCTACACCGAGGGCAACCAGTGCCTGGATGTTTTGGTCACAGCCGTGGCGAAAGCGATCCAACACTGCGGCTTCAAGGTTGAGGTCCATCGCGGTTCGCACCATTTAACCAATCTTCATGAGCCGAACGTCGATCCGTCGCTCCTGACCAGCGCGTGGTCCCAGCGTCACGTCGCTCATATCGCCGGCTTGGGGACGTTCGGTATCAACAATCTGCTGATCACGGCCAAAGGCGCCGCCGGACGCTTCGCCAGCCTGGTGACCGACATGCCGCTCCGACCGCTGGCGACGCAAACCCAGGAGCGGTGCCTCGGCAAACAAAGCGGTAACACACAGTGCATGGAGTGCGTTAAACGCTGCCCCGCCAAGGCACTGTCGGCGACGAACTTCGACAGAATGGCCTGCTGGAACCACCTGGTCGCCAACAACCCTGTGTCAAGAGACGCGGGAATTCCCATCGTCAACGTCTGCGGCAAGTGTTCCAGCGGCGTGCCCTGCGCGTTAATCGGCTGCGATGACAATGACAAAGGCAATCCATAGCGATGACAAATAGCGAACGATTCACGGAAGAAAAACTGATTGAGCTGATCGAGGCCCGCATGCCGTTCCCGGCGACGGTGGGCCTGGACAGTCACCTCTTCGACGAGCTGGGCTTCGATTCCATGTTGCTGCTGGACCTGATCGTTGCCGTTGAGCAGGAGTGCGACGGCCAATTCAGCGACGAAGATTTGAGCATGGACGGACTATCCACGCCACGAAAACTGATGGAGCTGATCAGCCGCCAAAACAACCCGAACGGTGCGAAGGATGACGCATGACAACCGCCGCGCCAAGCGAAAAACCGACGATCACGCCGATGATGATCCCCTCCGGTAATCGTCAACTCATGGCCGTTCATCACGCGCCGGCTTCACGGGCGCGACGCGACGCGGGTGTCGTGATGTGCAACCAAATCGGCCCCGATTACACGGAGTTCTACAAAACCAGCCGGCTGCTGGTAAATATGCTGGTGGCGGCCGGGTTCGACTGTCTGCGATTCGACTACACCGGCTGGGGCGATTCGCAGGGCGGCGTTGAAGACGGCTCCGTGGAGCAGTGGCTGCGGGACATCGCCGCCGCCGAAGCCACACTCCGCGAACAGGGCGGCTGCTCGACAATCTCCCTGTGTGGATTCGGCTTTGGCGGTCTCCTGGCTGCGATGCACGCCGCGACGTGTGACGTGGACGCCCTTGTGCTGTGGGAGCCGGTCTTGAATGGCCAATCCTACTGCCGCATGCTCCGCACGAATCACAAGGCCTGGCTGCGCGGCTCGTTCGTCAAGGCAATGACAATCGACAAACAGTTCCACCAAATGGGCTTCCCCGCTACCGCCGACCTGGAGCGGCAGATGACCCAATTGCAACTCGCCAACCTGGCCTCCTGTCGCGTGACTGAGGCGTTTGTCATTGTCCGGGATGGATCGTCCGATCACGCCGTGTTCGCGAAGCATTTTGGTCGATTGGGCGTCCCCATTCAGACGTGTGATCCCGGCGAATCGCTACCACTACGACCGATGCGGGCGGTCGTCGCGTGGCTGGAACGGCAGGAAGAAAATGAAGAACAGAGGACCGGACATGCATGAGTCGGCGGTGACATTTGGATGTCAGTCGCTTGTCGGTGTCCTGTGCGAACCGTCGCAGGCCAGCGTCAACGGTACAGCCGTGGTGTTCGTCAACGCCGGCAGCACACCTCGTAGCGGTCCGAACCGCCTGTACACGACGCTCGCCCGCCGCCTGGCGAATCGAGGCTGCGCGAGCCTACGGTTCGACATCTCCGGCATCGGTGACAGTCCCACGGCCGCCGGCCTGGGCAAATTCCGCAACTACGCCGCAAGGCAAGTTCAGGAAGCAATAGATTATCTCCACATCAAAGGTTACCGGCAGATCGTGATCCTCGGTCTCTGCGGTGGCGCGGACATCGCTTTTGACGCCGGGGCCACCGATGAACGTATCGCGGGATTGATCCTCGTCAACGGCGCCTTCGTCGACGGTGATGTGTTCGCGGACCTCTACCATAAAGCCAGCCGGAGAACAACAAACCGCTTCTACACCGCCAGACTATTCTCGCCGAGGCGGTGGTGGCGGCTGGTCACGTTCCAAAGCCAATTCTGGAAACGATTGACCCGTCGCAAGGAATTCTCACCGCCGACACCTCCGCCTTGTGGTCCATCCGGAGGTTTACCTTGTGGTCAGCCAACGGCGGGCATGGCCTCGGAGGATTCGAAACATAAATGGGAAACGCTCGCCCGGCGGCAGGCCGATGTTCTGATGATCTATTCCGAAGGCAGCGTCTTCTGGGATATATACAAGGCCGTCAACAAGAATTTTCTTGCGGCACACTACCCGGCCGGTCGACTTACTGTTGTATTCCACACGAATGCCGACCACACGTTCACGCTTCTATCCGCTCAGGAGCGATTGGCAAACCGGATTGAGCAATGGCTGGATGCGTTGTCGGCATGCCACGACACGACGGAACATGTTGCCGTCGGAAATAACAGATGAATCGAGCGAATTATACGAACCGGACAAAATCCTTGATGTTGTTTATAAACACAAAATCTCTGGCCATAATTGTTGTACTTCTGGCCATTACCGGCCCGTTGCCGGCCCAGGTTCCCAAGGCAACCGACCAATTTTGGCGGCCGGGTAAGGAATACCGCGTCGCCGATTCGGCGGTGGGGACAGATGGGTATTTTCTGGTGTACGTGCCGGAAGATTACATCCCAAGCGAACAATGGCCGGTCATCTTTTACTATCACGGCTTGGGCGGCAGGCCCACGACTACTATTATTCGACAGGCTACCAACGACAGGTATTGCATTGTCGTCGGCATGAGCTACCACGCTCCTGGCATGGAGGGTTACCAGTTCATGGAAACCGAGGACGTCCGTATTTTTCATCATGTTTTGGGCAGGCTCAAGGAGCGACTGAACGTCAACGAGAGAAAGCTCTATCTCGCGGGCTTCAGCAAGGGCGGATTTTACACATGCGGCCTGTTACGTCTTCTGGCGCCGGAACTGGCCGGGGCCATCGTCTTGGGCGCGGCCAGTAAAAACATTGATGCGGCCTGGCCTGACCTGACCGGCAAGGAAGTATTTATCGGCGGTGGCCAGCAGGACGGGTATTTCGAGGGGGCGGACGAAACCCACAAACGTTTTATAGAGCTCGGCGCGACGGTGACATTCGAACGTTGGCCGGATGTCGGCCACTGGATCGGCGACACTGCTGGCCTCCGCAGATGGATATTCGAGCAGACAGTGGATCGGCCGACCGATATGGAGTTTTCTGAATCCGCCACTCCAATCGCATCGAGCCCAGTCGCGCCGGCAGCGACCCCACGCGATGCAAACACTCGTGTGGTGTGGTGGGCCGCATTGGCGGTGACTCCGGCGGCCATTACGTTCGCCGTCATGCTGTTCATGATGAGCCGCAAGCAGAAACCACAAGCGCCACAGCCATCCGAAAAATGTTCTTCACGTTCCTGACAAGTCCATTCCCCAGTCACCTCGGCCAAATGTCACTGGCTATTGCAGAGCTTGTGCGCCGAGGCCATCGAGTGGAGATATGGGGCGATGAATCCTCGCGGCAGACGACCGAGAAACTGGGTACCGATTTTCAACTCGTGCCGCTGGACAACGGTTTGATCAGCGGCGTCACGAACTATAATCAGCGGCCACAGGATTACTACGCCAACTTCGCCTTTCCGCTTATTGTACAACAATTGCCGCGCGTTCTGGAGTTGTGTGAAAAACATTCGCCGGATGTGATCCACGCCAATTCACGCATCTACACAGCCGCCGTGGCCTCGAGACTGACGGGCATCCCGTGTTCCAACCACTGTTGCAGCGGACTGTCGTTCAGCCTGATTCCCGAAGATTTGTTCGGCTTCCATCGACGCGATGACGAATCGCCGCGCAAACAACAAATCATGGTTGCCATGAACAGGGCATTTCATACGGAGATCGACGGCCTGTTCGAACGGATCGTCGCCAAACCGCTGGGCATCGCTCCCGTGGAGAATGTTCTTGGGATTGTTTCGGAACGATGTGTCCTGACGCTGAGCTGCCCGGAGTTGTCCAATCCACGTCTGGCGGCCTTGCCACAAACGGTGTTTACGGGGCCGCTGTTGGCCGGCGGTCCGTTTCAGGTGGCTGGCGATCTATCTTCTGCGACGAGTGATGAACATAACTATTGCTACGTCTCGTTGGGCACCTGGCCACTAGACCCGCAGGCGACGATTAGCCTCTATCGTACGATTATCGCGGGAATTCCACATAAATACCGCGTGGTCGTCGGTCTCGGCGGCCGATTCGATCCGACAGAGTTGAAGATCGACGACAAACGGGTAACGCTCCTGAAGTACGCCCCGCAAGAAACGATGATCCGCAACGCCGCCGCCGTCGTTTGCCACGGCGGTTGCCAGACCATCCACGAAACCCTCTACTTCGGCAAACCGCTGGTGCTCCTGCCGC
>Ga0123353_10008385_pt1 | contig 14107 bp, 3 predicted proteins | sample TergutLab28metaG_3_FD_92763 | JGI IMG/M metagenome (GOLD analysis project Ga0123353, IMG submission 92763) | Labiotermes labralis P3 segment gut microbial communities from Petit-Saut dam, French Guiana - Lab288 P3 | ecosystem: Host-associated > Arthropoda: Insects > Digestive system > Gut ... | reverse complement strand
GTCCATCAGGGCGATCAGCTCGTCTAAGCAAGCGATGCAGTCCATGTCGCCGCCGGGCGTTTCCGGCTGCGCGGGCAGGCTTTTGCGTCTTCCCGCATGCCGGGCGATAAACGCCCCGGCGGTACCCACGGCCGCCACCAGCAGCGTCATACAGACGAGCCAGGCCACCCACCTGTGGTCGCTGAGCCAGGCCACCCAGTTCCACACGATCACGACCTTGTACCGGTAGCTGTCCTGGTTGACCCAGCCCGCGTCGGGGACAGAGGTGTTGTCGCCCTTGGTGGTGATTTTGGCGCCGTCCTTGGCAATGATCCGGTGGGTGTCCAGATCTCCGCCGACCGCGAAAGTGATGACGTCGTGCACCTTCAGCGAGTCCCAGGGGGCGGCGTAGACGATGACCACCGCGTTTTTGCGGATCGTGCTCTCCATGGAGTTGGTTTGCACCACCAGGGGCCGCCAGCCTAGCCAGGTGTCCGCCCAGGCGGGGATGACCTTGGAAAGCACCGGCGGCAGCGCCATCGCCAGCACCACGATGGAGATGGATATGATCAGGCCGGCGATGCGCCCGCCCGTAATTTCCCTTTTTTCCTTCATTTTCTCACACCCTGTTTTCTTGCTTCTTGCCTATTAATATCTGTTATCATACGCTTCCTGCGTATACGCAATCATCTTTTGCAGCCCCGCCGCGTCCAGGGCGGCCAGGTATTCGCCCCACTGCGTGTCCAGGCTCTTTTCACCCGTGACGAAGCCCTGCGTGTAGTCCGTCAGCACGCCGATCACCTTGCCGTAGACACCCTCCCGCGAAAGCTCGGCGGCCCGCTCCGGCGCCAGGGTCAGCGCGGGCAGGGCGCCCGCTATGCAGCGCTCGCCCACGGGGGCGTACCAGGTTTCGGTGACCTCGTCGGAAGTGGCTTCCCAGCAGGGCACCTCGCCCCGCAGGGCGCTGTAGACGGCCCTCGAGCCCTCGCAGATGATCAGCCGCGTGCCGGAGGGGCCGAGCATGGCGTCGCCCAGGGCCAGGGCCCGCTTCTGCCGCACCGGAGAAATACGGGAAGGGATCAAAAATCCCCCGGTCTTGACCGCCGCGCGGCGCACCAGGGCGGCGCTGTGGCCGCCATGCGTGAGAGGAGGCAGGGGAGCGTAGTTCGCGGCGCGCTCCGCCCCCAGCAGGGCGGCCAGGTTCTGCGCCAGGACGACGCCGTACTTTTCGCCCGTCCCGCCAATTTCCCCACCATTTCCGGCGCCTGTTTTCAGCGCGCCCGTGCCCTGGGTGAACACGGTCTTATCCATCAGGCCCTCGGCATAGAGGGTATGCAGCCAGGCCAGGGCCTCCTTAAATTCCGGAGATGTCGCCCCCGTATAGACTTTTCCGTCGTGAATATTCAGGTAATTGCTCTGCGAAAGGTCGTAATCCGTGGCGATAAACGGCTGGATGAGGAAGCCCAGGGTGCTGTGCCCCCCGCCGATATAGGCCGCGCCCAGGGGCACCTCGTCCGCGATGCCGTTGCCGTTGGCGTCCAGGGCTTTGAACCGCCGCAGCACGGCAAGCAGCTGCTCCGGGGTGGCGGGCATGGAAAGCCCCGCCGCCGCCAGCCACTTTGCGTTGATCCACGCCTTTTGCGGATAGACCGAATCCAGGTTCTCGCGCAGTGCCGGAAAGGAGTAAATGCCCCCGGCGATTTTCATCTCCGCCGCGCGGGAGCTGTCGCCGCTGATCAGCCGCAGCAGGTTGGGCGTCTGCGCCGGGTCGATCTCCAGCAGGGCATTTTGGGCAATCAGGGCGCCGATTTGCCGGCTCTCGAGCCCGAGCCCTAAGTAGACATCCGGCAGCTTGCGCGCGGGCTTTGCTAAATCCTCCTGCACGCGCCGGTACGCCTCTTCGGCGCTGCCGCCGTAATCCATCCATTGGATTTTCACGCCTAGTTCCCGCCCCAGCGCCCTATCCACGCCCTGCGCGCGCCACAGCTCCATCACCTCGCTGCGCGCCGCGATTTTCAGGGCCGGGCGGTGCGTCAGCAGCGCCGCCGCCCCGCCCGCCAGCAGCAGCGCCAGAACCGCCGCGAGTATTGCGGCGCTTTTCTTCTTCCAGAACTTCATGGTACTTCTTCTCCTTATGCCGTCACGCATGAACGCGGCATTTTCTTCCTTTTTCTTTCTCTTTCCCAACTACCCCGGCCCTGCGGGCCACCCCTCCCAGGAGGGGAATCAGCAGCCATCTGTCGAGGGTGGATTCCCCTCCGTTGGAGGGGTTCGCCGTAGGCGACATGACCGTTGAAAGGGAGCCCGCAGGGCAGGGTGGTATGCCGCTTAGCGCTGCAGCAGCCTCTTTCTGCGCAGCAGGAGCGCAGCCGAGGCCGCAATCACCGCGCCGGAGCCCAGCACCAGGAGGATGGCCCACAGGGCGGAGGCTTCGCTCGTCTTCGGGATATCCTTCCCGCCGATGTTGCTGCCGTTGGAGCCATTTGTGCCATCTTTGCCATTGGAGCCATTCGTTCCATTGGAGCCGGAACCGTTGTTATTGCCGTTATTGTTGCCGTTGTTGCCATTGTTGCTGTGGTTTCCGTTGTTATTTCCGTTGCCGCTGCCATTGCCGATATTGACGTCGTTCCCGTTGCCGATGTTGATGCCGCCGCCGCTTTGGGACACGACGAAAACGAGCACCTCATTGGTGGGGGTCTCGCCCAGCTTGGCGGTGTTGCGGATCACGGAAAGGCGCTGGCCTGCGGGCAGGGGGTCCGCGACGACCCTGAAGGAGACGGTCTTGGTCTGCTTCGGCCCCAGGTCCAGGCTCCAGGTGATCAGGCCGCCGCTCACCGTGCCGCCGCCCTCGATGGAGCCCTGCGCGAGGGTGACGCCTGCGGGCACGCTGTCGGTCAGCATCACCCCGGCGACGGTAAGGTCGGAGTGATTGGTCACGTCGATATAATAGGTGAAGGCGCTGCCCGCGGCCACAAAGCTGCTTAAGGGGCCCGTGCGCTTCACGGCGCTGACCTTCACCGGCTGCCGGGTGACGGTGTTCTTTGTGCTGCCGCCCAGGACGTTGTTGACATAGCCCTTGTTCTCAATCACGGCCATCGCCGTGCCCGCTGGCAGGGCGTTCACCGTGACCTTGAAGGAGACGGCTTTTGGTGCGCCCGCCGCCAGCTCCACGATGGTCCAGGTGAGCACGCCGTCCTTCAGGGTTCCGCCGTCGCTGGCGCTGCCCTCCACATAGGTCACGCCGGAGGGGATCGCGTCGCTGACGGCGATATCCCTGGCCGCCGCCGTGCCCTTGTTGGTGACGGTGAGGGCATAGGTGATGGTGTCTCCAGGAATCACGTTGCCGTTTTCGCCCTTGTTGTTGGTTTTGGTCAGTTCCAAATCATCCGGGGGCGGAGGCGCGATCACGGGCTTCACCGTGTGGACGACCTCGTTCGTATCCAGCTCGTTCGGCCCCTTCACATGGGCGGTGTTGCGGATCTGCCGGCTTTGCGCATCCTCCGCGAGGGCGTTCACCGTCACCCGGAAGCTGAACTCCTTGATTTCATCCTCGGCCAGGTCCGCCGTCCAGGTGATCGTTCCCGCCGCCGCCGCGCCGCCGTTGCTGATGCTGCCGGCCACCAAGGTTGTCCCTTCGGGGATCAGGTCGGTCATGGTCACGCCTGTCAGATCGCAGTTGCCGTCGTTGGCCAGAGCGATGGTGTAGGTGATCTCGCTGCCGGGCTGCACGTCGCCCGGGCCAGGGCTCGCGCTCTTGATGGCGCTGACATGGGGCTCGTCCAGCTTCGGCAGGGCGGTATGGATCACCGCGTTGCTCTGCGCGCCGCCCGCGTGGGCCACGTTTGTGAAGGTGCGCGCGCCGGTCTGGCCCTGCGCCGGGGGCTGCACTGTCACCTGGAAGGTGACGGTCTTTTCCGCTCCCGCCGCGAGGCTGGCGATGGCCCAGGTGAGGGTCCCGCCGCTGAGCGCGCCGCCGTCGCTGGCCGAGCCCGCCACATAGGCCAGGCCCGCCGGAATGGCGTCGGTGACGGTGATGGCGGCAACCGGGGCCGCGCCGCCGTTGCGCACCGTGATGCTGTAGGTGATGATATCGCCGGTCTTCACAAGGGAGGCCTTATCGGCGGACTTGCTCACCGCAATGGACGCGGCGGCCGGGGGCACAACGTGGGTCAGTTCGTTGGTTTCCAATTCCTCAAAGCCCGCGCCGGGGATATAGAAGGCCTTGTTCTTCACGCTCACCTGGGCCGTGCCCGTGTTTACGTTCACGGTTACGGCGAAGACGAGGGTCTTGACCTCGTTCGGCGCAAGGGAGGGGATTTCCCAGGAAATCTTGCGCGCAGCCGCGTCATACGTGCCGTCGGGGCTCTCCACGAAGCCCGCGAAGCTCACGCCCGCCGGGAGCGTGTCCCATACCTTGATATTACTGGCTTCGGCTGTGCCGGTGTTGGCCGCGTAAAGGGTGTAGGTGAGGGTCTGCCCGCCGGTCACCTGGCCCTCGGGCGGATTAGACCCCTTGGTCACGCGCACTTCCGGCGCGCCGCCCACATAACGCAGTACCTCGTTCGTCTGGGTCGTTTGGCCGCTATGGATGATTTCGGCCTTGTTGGCGATAATGCCCTCCTCCGCCTCCACGGTGACCGCGAAGGTACGGGTCTCCGTATCGCCGGGGGCGATGCTTGCGATATCCCAGCTCAGCTTGCCGTCAACCGGCGTGAGCGCGCCGCTATAGGCCGTGCCGTCGGGGATCGCGTCCTCAATCTTCACATTGAGCAGGGTCACGTTGCCTGTGTTGGTCACCTCGATGGTGTAGGTGATGGTCTCGCCGGGCGCGAAGATGTGGTCTATGCCGGGCACGGCGCTCTTTTCGGCCTCCAAGCCGGTGATATTGGCCCGGGCCGTATGGGTCACCGCGTTGGTGAAGATATCAGGAATCGTGGCCTCCGCTTCGCCGTAAAGCGCCCGGTTCGTAATCGTCACTTCGCCGCTGCCGATATCGTTCACAGTCACCTGGAAGGTGAGTTCCTCGCTGCTTTGGGCCGCGATGTCGATGAGCCATTCCAACTTATTGCCGGCTTCCGTATACATGCCGCCCTGGTTAGCGGAGCCATTTACATAGCTTGTGCCGGCGGGGATGACGTCCAGCACGGGGATGCCTGTCATATCCGCGTCCGTGTTGTTGTAAACCGTAATGGTGTAGGTCAGCGTATCGCCGGGCCGCAGGTCGGCCGTGCCGGGTTTATCGGCGGATTTCTCCGCGTAAAGCGCCGGGGAAAGCACCTCGTGGGTGACCGTGTTGGTGGCTTCGCCGCCCGCCATGGCGGTGTTGACGATTTCGCCCGCCTGGGCGGTGATCACCTCCACCGTGAAGCCCAGGGTGACGGTTTCGCCGGGTGCGAGGTCCTCCACATCCCACTCCACGCGGTTCAGGGCGCTGTTCGGCGCGCCGCCGCCCAGGATGGAACCCGGCACGAGGCTCGTGCCCGCCGGGATTTCATCATAGACCTGCGTAAGCGGCGCGGGAAGTGTGCCCGTGTTTTCCAGGGCAATAAAATATTGGATCGTATCGCCCAAAGAGACCGGGGCGCTGCTTGCCGCGTATTTTTCCGCTTCAATCCGAGCAGCACCCGGGTCGGTATCCTCCACAGGGTGGACGACCTCGTTGGTCTCCTCGGCCGTATCGCCGCCGCCGAAGCCGTAAACCAGGGCCTTGTTCCTGATTTCGTCCTCTGCGCCGTCCAGCACTTCCACCTGGAAGGTCAGCTGTGTCAGCCCGGCGGGCAGGGCGTCGATCTCCCACACGATGGTGTTGGTGGCGGGGATATATGTGCCGTCACCCAGGCCGGTGATGGAACCCTCCACAAGCCGCGTGCCCGCAGGCAGCTCGTTTTCCACCCTTACGGGGAATTCCTCGGTGCCGGCATTGAACAGGCTGATGGTGTACTCGATGACATCGCCTGCTGCAACCGTACTGCCGCCGGGGGGGTCCGCCTCCAGCAGGTGGCTGTAGACGACGACCTCCGCCGTGTTGGTATCCGCCCCGTTCACGGCGGCGGTATTGCCGACGGTCAGCGAGAGCACGCCTGCGGGCAGGTCGTCCGCCGTTGCCTGGAAGGTGACCGTCGCCGTGGCCCCGGGGGCGATGGAGGCGATGGTCCAGTCCACTGTTTTGGCGTCCGCGTCATATGTGCCGTCCGTACTGTCGGCGGAGCCCGGCACATAGGACATGCCCTCCGGGATCGTATCGCTGACGGGGATATCCGCGGCGGCGATGGCGGAATTGTTGGTCACCGAGATGGTGTAGACGACGGCTTCGCCCTGGGCTATGCGCGTTTTGTCGGCGGATTTACCGGCGGTGAGGTCGAGCGTGCCCTGCTGGTGCTCCACCGCATTGCTCATGACCGCCGCGCCGTCTTCGCCCGCCTGGGCGCTGTTGCTGATGCCGCGCAGGCCCTCGCCGTCGGGCAGGGGCAGCACCCTCACCTGGAATTCAATGATTGCCTTGCCGCCGGGTGCCAGCGCGGCGATGACCCAATCCAGCCGCGTCACGGCGCTGTCCTGGATAGTCTCGCTGCAGGCGATGCCTGCGGTATCCGTGGCGGAGCCAGGCACATACTCCGTGCCGGCCGGGATGCTGTCGCTCACGGGCAGGTTGATCTCGCCCCCGCTGCCGGTGTTCTCCACCTCGATGGTGTAGGTGATAATGTCGTCCGCTTCCACGAATCCCCCGGCGGGGTCGGCGGATTTCTCCGCCCGCAGGCTGGAGGCGTATTGGGAATGGGAGACCGCATTGGTGGCCTTGCCGTCCACCAGCGCGGTATTGACGAATTCGCGCTGCCCCGCCGACAGCGGGGTCACGTCCGCCTTAAACTCCACCGTAATGCTTTCGCCCGCCGCTATGCTCTCCACCAGCCAGCGAAGTTCCGTGCCCGCCGCGTTCACCTGGCCCTGCACCTGGGTGCCGCCTAAAGCTTCCGTGGTGTTTTCAGCGGTCATGCTGCCGGGCACATAGGTCAAACCGGCCGGGATGGCATCTTCGATCTCCACGTTCTCTTTAGATTCAGCGCCGGTGTTGGTGATTTCGACGAAATAGGTGATGCGGGTGCCGGAGCCATCCGCCTTGCGGGTATAGACGGTCTCGCCGCTTGCGGGCAGGGCCGTCTTGACCGCCGCCAGGTCCGTCAGGGCCTGGATGTGCGTCACCTCATTGGTTTGCAGGCCAGCCGCTTCGGCGGCTCGCACGTCTGCGATATTCACGATATCGCGGGTACTTTGACTGCTTTCCGCCGCCGGGGCAAGGATCTTCACTTGGAAGGACGCCTCCGCTATGGAATCCACCGGGACCGCGCCTACGACGAACTGTATCGTGCCGCCGCTGACGCTGTAGGTGAATTTTCCTTCCTTCTCGCTCGGGTCAAGGGGGATCTGGTCCACATAGGCCAGGTCCGTGCCGTTGACCGCGACGGAGGGGACATAGCTTGCGTCGAAGTCCACCTCTTCGGGGATTTCGTCGATAAGCACTACGTCGTACTGCGGTTCGTAGACCACATTCAGGGCCCAGAGGGTGTAGAGGATGGTGTCGTCCGCGCGCACGATCTCGCCGCCCGGAGGGTCGGCGGTTTTCCCGGCGTCCAGGGGCCCGCCCAGCTGCCGGTAGGATACCGTATTGGTGGCCTCGCCGCCCACATAGGCGGTGTTGTCGAAGTCCCGGCCCGCGCTGCCCTCCGGCAGGGCGGTCACCCTTGCCTGGAAGCCCACCGTGACGCTCCCGCCCGGCGGCAGCTGGTTGATCGTCCAGCGGAAGCTGTAGCTGTTGACGCCCTCCACAATGCCGTTGCCGGTGATGTCGCAGGTGATGGTGCGGCCCGGCGCGAAATCCACAGGGCCGTTCGCGCCCGTGGCGGAATCGATCACATAGTCCAGGCCCGCTGGCAGGGTATCGGCGATCTCGACGTTGTAGGCCGGCGAGCCGCCCTTATTCGTCACATCGATGGCGTAAGTGACGACGTCGTCCTCGGTCACAACATAGTCCGTCAGGTCGCCGCTCTTTTCAAATTCCAGATCCATGGGGGACTGCGTGTGGGCGACGGTGTTGGTCGCCGCGCCGTCCACCAGGGCGGTGCACTCGATATCGCGCGCCGTGCCACCGGGCAGCTCCTGCGCCTCCACGGTGAAGGTCAGCGTCACGGTTTCGCCCGGCGCGAGGCTCTGGATGACCCATTCCAGCAGTACCGTGGCCGCCGTGGGCGTTTCCTCCGGATCCGGATCGACGGAATCCGCCACCAGCGAGGTACCCGCCGGGATAGCGCAGCTGACCGGGATATCCGTCAGGGCGCTGCCGCCGCTGTTGGTCAGTTCAATGGCGTATTCAATCCGCTGGCCCGCGTAGACGGACGCGCCGCCACCGGGCAGGGCGCTCAGCGCGGCCTGCAGGTCGCCCTCGGCATATTGGGTATGGCGGAAGTCCTCCGAGGCATATTCCTCGGGCGTGAATTCGGTTACGCTGCGCACGGCGGCGGCGGCGTGGTATTCCTGGGAGGTCTTGCCCCCTTCCAGGGCGCCCACTTCCACGACGTATACCAGAATCACTTGATCCCCGGGCTCCAGCTTGCTGATGACCCAGCCGCCGATGGTTCCGGAGAGGTTGCCGCCGAGGGAGGTGCATTCACTGGTTACTTCCGTGACGTCCCCTGTGAGGAGTTCGATCACGGCCTCGATATTTTCGGCGTCTTCCTCACCCACGTTTTGCACTGTGAAGGTATAAGTGATTCTGTCCCCTGCCTGCACGGCGGAGCCGTCCGGGGGGCTGGCGGTGATTTCGCAGGCCAGGCCGCCCGCCCACTGCTCCAGGGTGTCCCCGTCCACGCGGCCGCCCGCCACAACGGCGTGTGCCGGGAGGCTGCGGTGGGTCACGCCGCTTTCCAGGGTCCCCACGGTGACGTCAAACACCATTTCGACGATGCCGTCCGCCGCCAGTGCGGGGATGATCCAGGATAGTATCCCCAGGTCGGGCACCGGCTCCTGCAGCGTGTCGTCCCGCACCCAATCGTCAAAAGCGACGCCTGCGGGCAGATGGAACTCCACCGGGAGGTTCGTGATTTCCTCGCCCGTATCGTTTTCAATTTTGAGATGATAGCGGACCGTGTCGCCCGCCTTGACATATTTGCCGGGGATATCCACGCCCCCGCGCAGGATGGCCGTGTTCACCTCGGCGAGCAGGCCCTCGGTGGCGGCGGGGTAGATAATCTGTGGTGAGGCGATGTTTTGGCTTTGGCTCGCGCTGTCTTCGTCATTATAGCTGGCAAAGCTGGCTGCCAGCAGATCCGTCAGCACGCCGGGGGCGGTCTGTGTTGGGTCATAGCCGCCCCGGTTGAAGGCCAATTGGAATGTGACCTTGAAGCTGCCGCCCTCCTCAAAGGCATCGAATAGACGGAAACTGAAAACCCCGCCGCCCGCGGTCACGTAAACGATCGCATCCAGGGCCGGGTCGTCGATGTCATAGTCCGTGCCGTTGACGCTGACCGTGATGCCCGTCAGCGTGAAATTATCCAGGACATGCCCCGCCAGCTCCGCGTGCAGCAGGAGGTCGTCCATGACGATATCCGGGCCGCCGCTGCCGCTGCAGTATTCGCAGCCGCAGTCGATGCAGCCGCAGTCAACGCAGCTGCAAAGGGCGTCTTTGCACACAGTGCAGCCGGTGCACGCGCCCTCGCCGCAAAAAACGGCGCCTTCGCAGACGGTGCAGCCCAGGCACGCGCCTTCACCGCAGAAGACGGCGTCCTCGCAGACGGTACAGCCGAGGCACGCACCTTCACCGCAGAAGACGGCGTCCTCGCACACGCCGCAGCCGAGGCACGCGCCTTCGCCGCAGAAGACAGCCTCCGCGCACACGCCGCAGTCGCCGGGGCATGTCTCATCGTCGCAGGAGACGGCGTCCTGGCATATGGAGCATGTAAACTCGCAAACACCGTCGCCGCAAAAGACGGCATCCTTGCACACGGAGCATACGAAGCCGCATACGCCGTCGCCGCAGAAGACAGCGTCCTTGCATGTGGCGCAATCGAATTCGCACGCGCCGTCGCCGCAGAAGACGGCGGCCTTGCATACGGAGCACGCGAACTCGCACGTGCCGTCGCCGCAGAAGACGGCGGAGGCGCATTCACATGTGCCATCACCGCCGCCGGGCGGCGTGCCGATGGTTGGCCGCACTGCCTCCAGCGTGAGGTTCAGGGTGTCTGGCACGGTCTCCTCCGTGCCGCTGAGGGTGTTTTCCTCCAGATAAGCTTGTACCGTGCCGCCGCCGAAGGAGACAGCCGCAAAGCTTTTGCCCTGCAGGGGTTTGGCGCCGGAGGCGAAGGTGGCGCCGATGACCGCGCCGATGATGCAGGTGACCGCGCAGGCCAGCGCCAGCGCGGCGGCCAGCATCCGCTTGCGTGAAATGCGCCCTCCCAGGCGCGCGAGGAACTGTTTGATCTTCATGTGTTTTTGCCATCCTTTCCCGAAGGTAGTCGTTTTGAACTTTTTTATTTTAAAAATCCACTGCTAGAAATCCGTGTCCGGCTTTTCCCCGCCGTAATTGACATACCATGCCGCGGGGTAGAGCGGCGCGGGGTTCAGCCCGGCGCGCAGGGGATCGGGCGGGGTTTCGCCCTGCCGCAGCGCCCGCGCGAATACCACCAGCCGCCCCCCTTTGATCTCGTAGGTGCAGGTGGTCAGGCTCAGCAGCTTGTCGCCGGGCCGCACGTCCACCCCTGTGTCGATAATGGAACGCGCTTTCAATGCCCGGGCAAACGCCCTGATGTTTTCCGGCGTGGCAAGGCTCTGTTCCCTCCACTCGAAGACATGCCCGTAGTCCTGGGGGGCCTCGGCATTGGTGATGAACACCGCGAACACCACCCATGAGCGCCGGGCATACAGGGTATCGAACTGGATCACGGCGTTGTTTTGGTAGAAATCGAGGTCCCTATAGCGGTGCAGCTGGCCGAACATGGAGCCGTTTTTCGTGTTGTGGCCGAAGACGGAAAGGTTGGCGCTCTGCCCGTTGCGGGCAATCACGTTGCCGCTATCGAGGAACAGCGCGCCGAAGCGGCTTTTGTTGCGCTGCGCGTCGTGGGTGAGGTAGTAGGTGTCGTCCGCCAGCATCACGGGCAGATCCACCCCAGCACCCGGGATGCGAAGCCACCCCACGCAGTCGCTGTTGGCTGCCCGCAGGGCCCCGAAGTCTCGCAGCGCTCCGTCCTTGCCCCGGTCTTCCGCATCAAAATCTGCGGGATAAAGCGCCTGGATTTGGCGCGCGCGCCCCTCCTGCAGGCCGGTATCCGCCGCGTAATAGACCAGGTATCCAGTGCCGGCGCAGAAGGCAAGGCAGGCGGCGACAAGGATCGTCATCAGCGGCTTAAACGGCACCTGCGGTGCGGCAATCGCCCTCGGCGTGCTCTTTGCGGATTTCGTCGAAGGCGCGCTTCCGGCCGTTTTCACCGGAGGCGCTATGGGCACCTTAGGTGCCCATGGGTTTTCGTAGAGAACCCCGGACTCCCATACGTCAGGATTGTGCCCGCTCAATGCTTCGCCCCCTTTTAATACTGTTCCGCTGCAGGGAACATTGCGCATCATGCTGCGCAAAAATCACACATCATAATTTCTGCTGGCATTCTGCTATGTTTCTAATTGCGGAATAGTACAACATCCTATTCCGTATTCTATTGTAACGCAGCAAAGCGCAAAGCGCAAGGCGCGGCGCGAAAAAAGGAGGAGGGCCCTTACCCAGTTTTCGTTGTTTCACTGAAATTGGGAGGCCCTTCCGAAAATCCTGGGAAAATATCGCATGGCAAATTTTAAACGAAAGCGGCGCGCAGGCAATGGGCCTGCGCGCCGCGCTATGTCTAAAGAAATCACCCCGCCGTGAACGTGAACGTAAAGTTGTGAGAACGCAGGGTGCCGGTGCCAAAGAAATTCATCCGCGCGTTGTTGCCGGTGAATGTGCGGTTCCCGATGCGCATTTCCTGGACATAGCCGTACTGATCCACTTTGCCGATTTGGATCCACTGGCTGGCGTCGCTGCCCAGCGTGATGGCATTGCCGGGGTTTTTCGCATTATAGGTATTCACCATAGAGCGCAGCTGATCGGTGGTGAAGGCGGGGCTGGTGACCGCCAGGGTCTCGGGGCTTGCGCGCCCGCCGGTCAGGTAGGCCGCCGCCGGTGCGCTATTCCAGACATGCTGCGCGCTGGAGGTGAAGCCGTTGCAGCTGGCGAAGTAGAGGGTTTCCGCGGCTGTGCCGTTATAAGCCACGTATTTCCCCAGCACCGCCCGGGCCAGCTCCAGCATCCTGGGCCTGTACTGCGCCGCGAAGCTGGAGTTCCAGTCGGCCGCGGAAAGCAGGTGCTGGTCGCTGTTCCTGGTCACGAAGCCCTTCTTCTTGGCCACCGTGTAGCTGCACACCATCTGCGCCTTGATGGCCTCGTCGGCCACCAGGCCGCAGCGGCCGATTTCGCCGTAGGCGATGCGCGCCAGGTATTCCGCCAGGTCATAGTAGGCCCCATCGTGGGTCACCCGGGAGGGAACACTGGAGTCGCTGGCGATGGTGACGCCGGGGTAGTAATGCAGGATGATCGCGTCATACTTCCAGCCGCTGGCCCCGTAGGCCTTCGCGCCCTCCTGCGACATCCCCACGCCATGGCCGAAGCCTACGACCGTGAACGTGTAGGTTCCCTTGCTGGCCGGGGTATTCTGGGTGCTTGTCGTGGTGGTCGTGGTTGTAGTTGTGGACGTCGTAGTGGTGGAGGTGGTCGTCTGGCTTTCGCTGGTGGGGGGCGGGGGCGCGCTGGTGGAGGTGGTGGGGGACGCCGCCGTGCTCCCGCTGCTGGCGGACGGTGCGGAGGACGTGGATGTGCTCGTGCTCGCAGCGGTCGTGGTTTCCGGGGGAGGAGGGGTGACCGCGTCATACACATAGCCGAACAGGCGCGCCAGAAAATCGACGAACATCCTGAAAATCTGGTAGGAATCCAAGGGCGTGCCGATGACCAGCTCCTGATCCTGCGGGGCGCCGAAAGCGGGGAGGATGTTCTGAAGGAATACTTCCTGCGGAAAACTGCCCTCCCATGGGGCGGCCGCGTCCTCCACATAGGCCTGCTGCTCCGCGATATCGGCGGCCCGGGCATGGTTCACCCCCAGCAGCACGCTGGTGGCGATGGTGGCCACGGCCAGGCAGGCGGCCGCGACAGCCCGGAGCCTGCCCCTGTGCCGGGGCGTCTCAAAATCGGCGTCGGCGGGCGGCTTGGCGATCAGGCTGGCGTCCTGGGGCGGCGCGCCGTCGGATTCCGCAAAGCCGCAGAGCATCGCCAGCAGGGCGGCGGACATTTCCGGCGCGCACTGCGCGGGGCTTTCGCCGGGCTGGAGCTCCACCTGCCGCACCTGGGCGCAGCCGGAGGGGCCGCACAGGACGATTTCCGCAAGATAGCGCCTGCCTCTGGAGACGGGGGCGGTGATGACCTCGCAATACGTGCTTCCGGCGCCGCGGGTGTAGTGCCGCGCCAGGCGCAGCGCATCCTCCAGGCTGGCGATCTCCTCTTCGAGCACCCGGAAGGGGCCCTCGCCCAGCAGCGGGGCCGCCTCGCTCCAGGCGGGGGACAGCAGGAGCGTGAAGGACTCCGGACGGGAGGCAAGGCGCCGTGCGCAGGCGCGGATGGCCTGCCGGGCCACGGCAGCCTCGTTTTTGCGCAGGCGCATGCGCTTGAGTTCATAATAAGGCAACGGCGCGGCGGCGTCCCCTGATTCGGCCATCGCCGGCGCAGGCGAAACGATTGCCTCGGCGCGGCCGCGCAGCGGGGCGATGGCGCTGGCCTCGATGGGGGCCGGGTCCTCCATCACCCGCCGCCCCATGCCCAGCATATGGGCTTCCAGGCGGGCCGCCTCCCGGGGGAAGGGCAGCACCTTCGCGCTCACACAGCCCTGCAGATAGTCGGAGACCTGCGGGTAAAGCTCGATAAGGAGCGCTGTGTGGAGGGGCAGCACAAGCATGTCCTGGCTGCCGCGGCGCATGGCGAAGCCGTTATAGCGGTCGTCCTCCGTGCGGAAAACGGCCGCGCCGGTGGGGAACTCGGCGTCTTCGGGGTGGAAGGCCCGCCGGATCT
>Ga0123353_10008383_pt1 | contig 14108 bp, 13 predicted proteins | sample TergutLab28metaG_3_FD_92763 | JGI IMG/M metagenome (GOLD analysis project Ga0123353, IMG submission 92763) | Labiotermes labralis P3 segment gut microbial communities from Petit-Saut dam, French Guiana - Lab288 P3 | ecosystem: Host-associated > Arthropoda: Insects > Digestive system > Gut ... | reverse complement strand
TCGGGGCCGCGTCACGGCGAGCCAGCGCCGCGACGAACGCGCCCCCGGCCAGCGGCCCGATCTCGGTGCTGCAGTGGACGCACACCACCGTGCCCCCGTCCGGTGATTCCCGGACGCCGAGGTTGTCGTCGAGACGGCGTACCCCGCTCAGATCCGGCGCGCCGATCGGCGCGAGCCCGGTGGCGGGCCGTCCGACGCCGGAGGCACGGCGTTGCCGCAGCCCCTCCCGGACCGCGCCGGTCGCCGTCACGTCCACGTCGCCGTCCTCGCGGAGCACGACGCCGTAGACATCCCGCGCGGCATCCGCCGACACCCGTACCTGCAGCACGTCGTCGCGGACGTTCTCCGCCGGGCGGAGCAGCGGGTCGCCGTACCCGCCGCCGGCCTGCCAGTGCAGGTAGAGCGCGTCGCCGGGGCCGAAGTCCGACTCCCCCTCGCAGGGCAGCACTTCGATCTCGCCGCCCAGCTCGCCCAGGTCGGCGGGGATGGCGGCCGCCCGGGCGAGTTGGGGAACGTCGATGCCGCGCACCACCAGATCGAGCTGGGAGTTCCCCGGATACCCGCCGGCGAGTCCGACGTTCTGGTTCGCCACCTTGCCGGTTCCGGAGATGACCAGGGACATCGTCCCGCTCTGGTCGGGGTGTTGCACGTAGCAGACCGAGCCGCTCATCCCTCCGCGCTGCCTCCCCGGTCCGCCGGAGTCGGTCTGCTCCCGCCGCCACAGGGCGACGAGGGGGTAGAGGTACTCGGTCATCTCGACGTCGGGTGCCCGCGCGGAGGGGATGATGAGGCGGCCGCCGGTGTCGACGCCGTCGTGGTGCACCTGCGCGCCGTAGCCGCCGGCCATGACGTCGAAGATGGGGGACACGAAGCGCTTGCTGCCGCCGCCGCGGACGTCGACGCCGGACACGACGCACAGATCGGTGGTGCCGTTGCAGATCGACTGCACGTCGGTGCGGTGCGCCGGTTCGGCGTCCAGCATCTTGGCGAGCACCTCGGCGACCAGGTTGCCGGAGCCCCACGCCGGGCCGAAGGGCCCCTTGCCCACGGCGGCCGGGAACGAGGCGTTGGTGATCGTGTCCTCGTCGGTGACGATCTCGAAGCAGCGCATCAGCCCGCCCGCGGCCCAGGGGATGTCCCCGGCCAGCAGCGGCAGCATCGTGAAGACGATCCCGGCCCGCAGCCCCGGGTAGGGGCAGTTGATGATGCCGGTCTGCCCGGCCGTCCCGCGGAAGTCGAAGACGAGCCGATCGGCTTCCTTGGTCATCGCGACCTTGATGGCGTGCATGCCGCGGTCGCCGGTCTGCGACTGCTCCTGGTAACCGACCGCGGTCCACGTCCCGTCGGGCAGGGTCAGGAGCTTGGCGCGCAGCCGGCGCTCGGCGTCGTCCATCATCCGGCGCATGACGCCCTTGACGGTGTCGGCGCCGTACTTGGCGATGAGCCGGAGGATCTGCTCGGCGGCGTTCTTGTTGGCGGCGATCTTGGCGCGCAGGTCGAGACCCACCAGGTGCGGCAGGCGCGATCGGCGCACCCAGGCGTCGGCGATGTCTCGCTGCAGCACGCCGTCACGCACCACCTTGACCGGTGGTGTGGGCACCGCCTCGCCGAACACGTCCTGGGCCGACGGGCTGAACGAACCCGGCCGCGGCCCGCCGAGGTCGACCTGGTGGGCGATGGCGGTCGTCCAGCCGAACAGCTTGCCCTCGTGGAAGATCGGGGCCAGCACCGCGGCGTCGTTCTGGTGCAGCCCGCCGCCGATCCACGGGTCGTTGCACAGGAACATGTCGCCCTCGGCGATGCCCGGGTTGTCGCTGCGGTTGCGCAGCGTCCAGACGATGGCCAGGTCCATCGAGCCGATCAGGCCGATGTTGTAGGCGCCGACCTGGACCTGCTCGCCGAGTTCGTCGCAGATGGAGAAGTTGAAGTCGTTGGACTCGGTGACCACGTGCGAGCCGGACATCCGCCGCAGCGTCTCGCCCATCTCCTGGGTGATCGCCCACAGCCGGTGCCGGACGACCTCGTAGGTCAACGCGTCGACCTGGCCGGCCTGTTCGTCGTCGATCCGGTGCAGCGGCAGGTCGGGCGAGATCTGCCGCAGCAGTTCCTCGCGTGGCAGGGGCCGGCTGGTGAACTCGTCCGCCCCGGGGATCCTGGATGTCATGGAAGCTGTCCTCACTGGTAGCGGAGCACGAGGTTGCCGAGGTGGTCGACGCGGCCGGTGACCCCGGCGGGGACCACGACCACCGTGGTCGGGACGTCGACGATCGCCGGCCCGACCAGCTCGTGGCCTGCCCGCAGCCGGGCGTAGTCGTAGACGGGGGTGGGCACGAAACCGGTCTGCGAGTCCAGGCAGACGGCGCGTTCCCCGAGCAGGGCCTCGGCCGGGTCGGGACCGTCGGCCTGCGGGACGACCGGGAGCTTGACGGGAAAGCCGAGGCCGGCCTTGGCCCGCACGCGATAGGTGATCGCCTGCACGCCGGCCTCGCGGTAACCGGCGCCGCTGCCGTTGATGCGCTCGTACTGCTCCTCGAAGCGCTCCAGGATCTCGTCACCGGTGTCCTCGGTGAACTCCGTCTCCGGGACGGCCGTGGCCAGTTCGGTGACCTGCATCGAGTAGCGCAGGTCGATCTCGCGCTGCAGCGTCACGTCCTGGAAGGTCACCTTCTGCCGGTCGAGTGCGCGCTGCAGGTCGGCTTCCAGGCGCGCGTAGTGGGAGGCCAGCACGTGGTGGTCGACCGGGAACGAGGACGGGTCGGAGAGCTCGGCGCTCATGACGATGTCGGAGGCGGCCAGCCCGTAGGCCGAGAAGGCGGAGGCGACGGGCCCGAGCGGAACGACGACCTCGCTCACCCCCAGGTCCTGGCAGTAGCCGGCGCAGTGGGCGGGTCCGGCACCGCCGAAGGCGTAGGCGACGAAGTCGCGGGGGTCGTAGCCGGCCTGGACGACGGCCCGGCGCAGGAGGTCTCCGGCCTGCGCGTTCTGCACTTCGTAGATCGCGACGGCCGCTTCCTCGACGGACAGGCCGAGCGGCTCGGCCACGTGCTCGCGGATCGCCTGCCGTGCCAGGTCCATGCGGAGCGGCTTCCGGCCGCCGAGCAGCCCGTTCGGGCTGAGGATGCCGAGGACCAGGTTCGCGTCGGTGTTGGTGGGACGCGTCCCGCCGTTGCCGTAGCAGGCGGGACCGGGGACGGCCTCGGCGCTCTGCGGGCCCAGCCGCAGGTTGCCGCCGGCGTCCACGGAGGCGAGTGCCCCGCCGCCCGAACCGATGGTGTGCACGCGGATGGTCGCCGCGTTGATCGGGAACTGGTTCACGATGGAGCCCGGCGCCATGACCGGCTCCCCGTCGACGATGAGTCCCGCCAGGAACGTCGTGCCGCCGACGTCGGTGGTGATGACGTTGCGGTGCCCCAGCTGCTCGGCCAGCCGCATCCCGCCGATGACGCCGCCGGACAGGACCGAACCGACGGTGGTGATGGCGTGTTCGGGTGCCCGGTCGGCGGTGATGGTGCCGCCCTCGCTCTGCATGACGAGCAGCGGGCCCTTGAGCCCGCTCTCCTCCAACTGCTTCTGCAGGGGCAGGAGATAGGTGCGCAGCCGCGGGCCCACCTGGGCGTTCATGACGGTCGTGGAGGTGCGGGCGAACTCGCGGATGCGCGGACTGACCTCCGAGGAGAGCGTGACGTACATGTCCGGGTCGATCTCGTGGATCAGTTCGCGGACGCGCTGCTCGTGGGCACCGTTCTTGAACGACCACAGCAGGCAGACCGCGATCGCCTCGACACCCTGGTCCACGAGGGACCGTGCGACGCGGCGGACCTCGTCCTCGTCCAGCGGGACCAGCACGGTGCCGGCGTGGTCGATCCGCTCGGTGACTTCGAGAGCCCGGTACTTCGGGATGAGCGGCGCGGGCTTGCGCTGCCGGAGGGTGTCCTGGATCTCGTGGGCCGACCGGCCGAGCGTGCGGCCCTCGGCGTTCATGATGTAGATCGCGTCCCGGTGGCCCTTGGTGGCGATCAGCCCGACGTCGGCCACCTGGCCCTGGACGAGGGCGTTGATCGACGCGGTCGTGCCGTGGGCGATGTAGTCGGTCTGCCGGAGCAGTTCGCCGACGTCGATACCCAGCTCGCCGGCGATGTCCTCGATCGCCCGCATGACACCGACCTCGCGGTGCGGCGGCGTCGTCGGCGTCTTGGCCGACACCATCCGGCCGGCACCGTCCGAGGCGACCGCGTCGGTGAACGTGCCGCCCACGTCGATGCCCAATGCGTATGACATGTGCCTTCTCCTGGTGATCTCTACCGCTGGTGGGCGGCAACGCGGCCGGTGACTGTGTGCAGGAGCTCGTCGGGACGGGCGTCCGCCCCGCCCATCCAGGCCACGTGCTGGTCGGGACGCACGAGCAGCAGCTCGGCGGGGTAGCGGTCGGGCCACCGCGCGGGCAGGTCGACCACGGCCAGGGGGATCCCGAGCGCCTGGGCCGCCGACGTCCAGGACGCCACGCCGAGGCTCGGGTCGGTCCGCAGCAGGGTGAAGCCGGGGCCGAGCGCGTCGAGCACCGACCGGTGGTCGTCGAGCCAGGCGTGCGGCAACCGGAACCCGGGGCGCGCCCGTTCGAGGTAGTCGCCCATGGTGATCGCGGCCTGCCGCTCGCCGCCGGCCACCAGGGGGGAGTTCGCGTAGTGGTAGCCGAAGCTGAAGCCGTCGGGTTGGTACCGGTGCGGCTCGCTGACCGCGAGCCGGCCGGCGAAGTCCGCGCGGGCCCGTTCGCCGTCCGCTCCCGGCAGGTGGATGTCCGGGGGGAACTGCGCGAACGACCGGCCCGCCGCCGCCCCCACCGCCTGGGCGAACTGCTCCCCCACCGGCTTGCGCTCCTGCTCGTACGCGTCCAACAGGTCCGGTGGCGCCCATCCCTGAAGGACCGCCGCCAGCATCCAGCCCAGCGTCGCCGCGTCCTGGATCCCCGCGTTCATGCCGAACCCCCCGACGGGGATCCAGATGTGGGCGGCGTCGCCTGCCAGGAACACCCGTCCCGTGCGATACCGCTGGGCGACGAGCCGGCGTCCGGTCCAGCGCACCACGCCGAGCACCTCGTGCTCGACCGGGTGCCCCACTGCCTCCCGCAGGAGCTCCTCGGGGTCCTCGGCCTCGGTGTCGTGGTCGGGGGCGAAGGCGACGTGGTGGAGCCACAGCGCGTCACCGTCGATGGCGATCAGCGACGCGATCCGGCGGCCGTAGGTCCAGTACGTCCACGCCGGATCCCGTGCGGCCAGCCGCCCGAGCTCGGGCGAGCGGAGGAACGTCGAGACGAACCGCTGGATCGCGTCGACGCCCTCGTAGCGGATGCCCAGGTGGCGCCGGACGGTGCTGTGGGCGCCGTCGCAGCCGACGACGTACGCGCAGCGCAGGGTGCGACGCGCTCCGGCGGTCTCCACGACCGCCTCGACGTGGTCGTCGTGCTGCCGCAACTCGACCAGCCGGGTTCCCCGTTCGAGGGTCAGCCCGGGCAGCGTGCGCGCGTGCCGTTCCAGGATCGGCTCCAGGAACAGTTGCGAGATCCGGTGCTGCGGCTCCGGCGTGGGCCATCCGTCCCTGCCGACGCCGTCCAGCACGTCGCGGGAGGTCGGCAGGTCGATGCGGAAGATCTCCTCACCGGTGAGGGTCGTCCGGTACTGGATCGAGGTGGGGTAGTCCTCGGGCAGTCCGGCCCGCCGGATGTCGCCGGCGAGGCCGAGCCGCCGGAAGATCTCCATCGACCGCGCGGACGTGGTGTTGCACCGGGGATTGACGCCCCGCTCCTCGGTCGCCTCCACGACGTGACACGCCACGCCGCGCCGGGCCAGGTCGATGGCCAGGGTCAGGCCGGCGGGGCCGGCGCCGACGACCAGGACCTCGACCCGGTCCTCACTGTTGCTGATCGGCTCTGTCATGCGCTCAGGAACTCCCCTACCAGGCTGCAGAATTCATCGGGCCTGTCGACGTGGATCCAGTGCCCGGCCCCCGCCACCACCGCGAGGCGGCCGCCGGGCAGGGCGTCGACGAGGCGTTCGGAGACCTCGACCGGCGAGACCCGGTCGCACTCCCCGTGCAGGGCGAGGACCGGACGGACGATCGTCGTCGGGTCGACGGGAGGGAGTCCGTCCTCGACGTCGGCGAACATCGACCGGAACGCCGGCTCCGCTCCGGGGCGCAGGGCCTGCCGCAGCCGGATGCCGGTGAGCTCGTCGAGGAGGTCGCCGTGGACGCTCTCGTCGGCGACCAGGCGGCCGAGGGTGGCCCGCATGGACTCCCTGGTCGGGGCGTCGTAGAACGGAACCGCCGCAGGCAGCGGCCCGGTCCCCGCTCCCCCCATGACGACCGCGCGGTCGATCCGCTCGGGCGCCAGGGACAGAAGGGCCAGCGCCGCGGCCCCGCCCGCGGCCGAATTGCCGACCAGGTGCACGCGTTCCAGGCCGTGGTGGTCGAGGAGGTCCACGACCTGCCGCGCCCGGGCCGCCGCCCAGGCGCGCGGCCCCCTGATCCCGGCGGATCCGGCGATCCGCGTGCCGAACCCGAGCAGGTCGGGAGCCAGGCAGCGGAACTCGCCCGAGAGCAGGGGGCGTACGCTCGCCCAGTTGCTGTCGGCGTCGACGCCCGGCCCGCCTCCGTGGAGCAGGACGAGAGGGGGGTTCGCGCCTGTACGGGCGCCCTCCTGTGACATGGCCGGCACCTGCAGCCTCCTGTCGGGATCGTACGTCGGGGTGCGGGTCACGGCAGCCGTGCGAGGAACTCGTCGGTACCGACCAGCTGCGACGAGGTCAGGGACATCACCCGCAGCGCGGCCTGGTGCATCTCGGCGGCGGGCATCGCGCCGGCCCCGAGGTCCGGATAGTCGCAGGACGCGCAGGCGTCCTTGACGACCAGGGAGCGGAAGCCGCGTTCCAGGGCGCCGCGGGCCGTTCCGAGCACGCAGCACTCGGTCGTCATCCCGGTGAGGACCACCGTCTCCACGCCGAGCCCGCGCAGGATGATCTCCAGGTCCGTGGCGTAGAAGGAGTTGTACCGGTGCTTCTTGACCACGGGTTCGCCCGGAAGCGGCGCGAGTTCGGGATGGATCTCCACCCCGCGGCCGCCGTCGACCAGGGCCTCCCCCGCGGCCACCGGCGGGTACAGGTCGCGGTGGATCCCCATGTCGGCCCCGCCGGGACGGTGGACGTGCGCGGCGTAGACGACCGCCATTCCGCGGCTGCGGGCGGCATCGAGGATCTTCTGGATGGCCGGGATCACGCGCCGCCCTTCCGGGAACTCCAGCGGCGCGCCCTCCTCCACGAAGTCGTTCTGCATGTCGATGACGAGCACCGCGGTGCGGTCCACGTCGATCGGAGAACTGCTCACACGAACCTCCTGGGGCCGGGACGGCTGGGCTGGATACGCGGAAGGTCAACCAGTGTGTATGTAGCGTTCACTCTACGACGGGACATGGGGCTTGGCTACAGCTCAGGCGCGACCGAGGGCCGGCGGCCCTGCCATCGACAGGATAGAACGTTCTCCCTCGTGCGATCGGCACGACCAGGATAGAGACCGAACGTTCTGCCATTTGTTAACCTCGGCACCATGAGTCCGAGAACAGAAGGTGGCAGCGTCTCCGAGGCGCGGACGCGGCTGCTCAACACGGCGACCCGGATCTTCTACTCCGAGGGCATCCACTCCGTCGGCATCGACCGGATCGTCGCCGAGGCCCAGGTGACCCGGGCGACGCTGTACCGGCACTTCTCGGGCAAGGAGGACCTCGTCCTCGCCTACCTCGGGCTGGCCGACCAGGGCATCCGGGGGCAGGTCGCCACTGCCCTGGCGACCGGGCAGCCGGCAGCCGACCAGGTCCGGGCGGTCGCCAGGTCCATCACCGAGGGCATCCAGTCCCCTGGATTCCGCGGATGCGCCTTCCTCAACGCGGTCGCCGAGTACCCCGACGCCTCCCACCCCGTCCACCAGGCCGTGCTGGCCCACCGCGAGTGGTTCCTGAACACCGTCACCGACCTGCTGGCACAGACGGGCGACGGACCCGCCGACGCTTCCGGCCGCCACATGGTCATGCTCCGCGACGGGGCCATGGCAGCCGGGTGCCTCTTCGACCCGAAACTGATCTCCGAGACCTTCCTCGACGGCGTCGACGGCATCCTCAAGGCGCGCGGCGCCTGACCGTCCGGGCGGACGGCACGGGTGGGGCAGCCGGTCAGGCGCCGGAGCCGAGTGCGCGTGACAGGCCGAGTGCCGCGGTCCGTACCGCCGGCGCCAGTTGGGCCGCCCGGAAGCGGTCACGCGGTACGGCCACCGACAGGGCGGCCACCGCTGTTGCTCCCTCGAACACCGGTGAGGCGATGCAGCACACGCCCAGGGCGGACTCCTGTTCCTCGTAGGCGAGCCCGGACACCTGGATCTTCTCGACGGCGGTGCGCAGCCGCGCCGGGTCGGTGACCGAATGCGGGGTCAGCCGGGGCAGCGGCTGGGCCAGCACCTCCTCGATCAGCTCCTCACCGGAGAAGGCCAGCAGGGCCTTGCCCACCCCGGTGCACGTCAGGGGCAGCCGGCCGCCGATCCGGGAGGGCAGCGCCAGCGCCTGATGACCGTGGATCCGTTCGACGTAGGCCACCTCGTGCCCGTCGCGGATCCCGAGGTGGACGGTCTCGTGCGTGGCCTCGAACAGGTCCTGGAGGAAGGGCAGGGCCGCCTCCCGCAGATGCAGCCGGCGTGGCACCAGCGAACCCAGCTCGAACAGCTTGCCACCGAGCCGGTAGCTGTCGCCGTCGCGGTCGAGCAGGCCCAGGCGCACCAGGTCGGAGCAGAGACGGAACGCGGTCGTCTTGGCCAGCCCTGTGCGGGAAGCGATTTCCGTGAGACGGAACGTACCGCCGTTCGGCTGGTAGCAGTCGAGCACGGTCACCGCCTTGTCGAGCATGTTCCCCTGACTGCTGTTCCGTGTCATGGAACATATTTTGCCGTACGCGGGGCGGCGCTCCTATACCTGTGGGCACGGCCGTCAGGCCCGTCCGCCTCTGCCGCGGCCCCGCGGCCCCCCTTCCCGGAGGTCACTGCCATGCCTGCTTCGCACCACCGCGCCACCGCCGACGGCGGACGCCCATGAGCGGCCACGACGCCGCCGATGCCGTGGCGAAGGCCGCGGACGTGCTGGCGGAGGCCACGCGCACAGGAAGGCCGTGCCCCCCGGTGCGCTCGCTCCTGCCCCCGTCGGACATCGAGGCCGCCTACGCGGTGCAGCGCCTGCACGTCGAGCGCGCGCTGGCCGAGGGCCGACGTCCGGTGGGCCGCAAGATCGGCCTGACCTCGCCCGCCGTGCAGCGTCAACTCGGGGTCGGCCAGCCCGACTTCGGCGTCCTGTTCGCCGACATGGCGGTGCCCGAGGGCCAACCGGTCGCCCCCGGACGGCTGCTGCAGCCCAAGGTGGAGGCGGAGGTCGCCCTGGTGCTGGGCGCCGATCTTCCGCACCGGGAACCGACCGTGGCCGATCTGCTGCGGGCCACCGCGTTCGCCCTGCCCGCGCTGGAGATCGTCGACAGCCGCGTCGCCGGATGGGACATCACCATCGTCGACACCGTGGCCGACAACGCCTCCAGCGGTCTGTTCGTGCTGGGCGGCACGCCGGTGCCGCTGGACCGGGTCGACCTGCGTGCCGTGCAGATGACCCTGACGAAGAACGGCGAGACGGTCTCGCGGGGAACCGGCGCCGACTGTCTGGGCAGCCCGCTGACCGCCGCCCTCTGGCTCGCCTCCACCCTCACCCGCCTGGGCGACCCGTTGCGGGCCGGCGACGTCGTCCTGACCGGTGCGCTCGGGCCCATGGCGGTCGCGGCCGAGGGCGACGAGTTCACCGCCCGCATCGACGGCCTCGGCATGGTCACCACCGCGTTCGCGCCCGCCACCACGGAAGGAACCGGAGCATGACCACGAAGGTCGCCGTCATCGGATCCGGCAACATCGGAACCGACCTGATGATCAAGATCCTGCGCCTGTCGGAGTCGCTGGAGATCGCCGCCATGGCCGGCATCGACCCGGAGTCGGACGGCCTGGCCCGCGCCCGCAGGCTGAAGGTCGCCACCACCCACGAGGGCGTCGAAGGCCTGGTGGGAATGGACGAGTTCGCGGACGTGTCCCTCGTCTTCGACGCGACCTCGGCCGGCGCCCACCGGCACCACGACGAGATCCTGCGCGCGCGGGGACGCACGGTCGTCGACCTGACGCCCGCCGCGCTCGGTCCGTACGTCGTGCCGCCGGTCAACGGCGAGGCGCACCTGGACGCCGGCAACGTCAACATGGTCACCTGCGGAGGCCAGGCCACCATCCCGATCGTCGCCGCGGTCGCCGCCGTGACACCGGTGCACTACGGGGAGATCGTCGCCTCGATCTCGTCGCGCTCGGCGGGCCCCGGCACGCGGGCCAACATCGACGAGTTCACCGAGACGACGTCCGCGGCCATCGAGAAGGTCGGCGGCGCGGCCCGCGGCAAGGCGATCATCGTCCTCAACCCGGCCGAGCCCCCGCTGATCATGCGGGACACCGTGTACTGCATGGTCGGGGACTGCGACGACACCGCGGTCGCCGCCTCGGTCGAGGACATGGTCACGCGCGTCCAGGCGTACGTGCCGGGCTACCGCCTCAAGCAGAAGGTGCAGTTCGACCGCGTCCCCGCCGGCGATCCGCTGCACACGCTCCTCCCGGCCGGCGCCCGCTCCGGCAAGGCCGCGGCGGCCACGAAGGTGTCGGTGTTCCTCGAGGTGGAGGGCGCCGCCCACTACCTGCCCGCCTACGCCGGCAACCTCGACATCATGACCTCGGCCGCCCTGCGCACCGCCGAACGCCTGTCCGCGCACCACTCCAGGAAGGTGGCAGCCCGATGACGTCCCTCTACGTCCAGGACGTGACGCTGCGGGACGGCATGCACGCCGTTCGGCACCGCTACACCGTCGAGCAGGCCCGCACCATCGCCACCGCCCTCGATGCCGCCGGGGTCTCCGCGGTCGAGATCGCCCACGGCGACGGCCTGTCCGGCTCCAGCATCACCTACGGCATCGGCGCCCACACCGACTGGGAATGGATCGAGGCCGTCTGCGACTCCCTCACCCGTGCCGTGCCCACCACGCTGCTGCTGCCCGGGATCGGCACCCTGCACGACCTGAAGCAGGCGCACGCGCTCGGCATCCGGTCGGTCCGGGTGGCCACCCACTGCACCGAGGCCGACATATCCGCCCAGCACATCGCCGCCGCACGCGAGTTGGGCCTGGACGTGGCCGGTTTCCTGATGATGTCCCACATGGCCGAACCGGCCGAACTCGCCCGCCAGGCCAAGCTGATGGAGTCCTACGGCGCCACGTGCGTCTACGTCACCGACTCCGGCGGCCGCCTCACCATGGACGGCGTGCGCGACCGCTTCCGCGCCTACCGCGACATCCTCGACCCGGAAACCGAACTCGGGATCCACGCCCACCACAACCTCGGGCTGGGCGTGGCCAATTCGGTCGTCGCCGTCGAGAACGGCGCCGTGCGTGTCGACGCCTCCCTCGCGGGGCAGGGCGCCGGGGCCGGCAACTGCCCGCTGGAGGCGTTCGTCGCCGTCGCCGACCTGATGGGCCTGGAGCACGGCTGCGAGCTGTTCCCCCTGATGGACGCCGCCGACGACGTGGTACGCCCGCTCCAGGACAGGGAGGTGCGCGTCGACCGCGAGACCCTCACGCTCGGCTACGCCGGCGTGTACTCCAGCTTCCTCCGGCACGCCGAGGCCGCCGCCCACCGGTACGGCATCGACACCCGGGCGATCCTCGTCGAAGCCGGCCGGCGCAAGATGGTCGGCGGGCAGGAGGACATGATCACCGACATCGCCCTCGACCTCGCCGCGGCCGCCACGAACGTCTGACGGCCACAGGGGGTGCACCGCACCCCCACGGCAGCCCCGACGTCAGGAGTCGCCCTGACCGCGGTCCCGCTGTTCCGCGAGACCGCGGATCAGGGCGACGAAGCCGGCGACCTGCGAGCTGTACGTCACGCCGTCGAAGCTGTTGGCCACCGACAGGCCGTCGGTCATGGCCCGCCCGAGCACGGCGATCCGCTCGACCAGGGCTTCACCGGCCTCGCCGCCGTCCGGCGCGAAGATCGGGGTGAGGGCGTCCACCCACGAGGCGTGGGCGTAGTCGCGGATACGGCGCACGGTGTTCCGCACCGGCTCCGTGTCCTTGTGCGGGCCGACGCTGATGGCCAGCAGGATGCGCAGGTACTCCGGCCGCTGGTCGAGGGACCTGCACGCCGTGGAGAGCCATGCCTCGAAGCGCTCGAGCGGCTCGTGGTCGTCGAACGACGTCGGGTTCGGGAACGAGGCGTGCATCTCCTCGAAGGTGCGGTCGAGCAGCCCCGCAAGGACGCCGAGCTTGTTCCCGAAGTGGTAGTAGATCGAGCTGGCCGGCAGTCCGGACTTGGCGGTCAGGTCCGAGATGGCCATGCCGTCGTACCCCCGGCTCGTGATGAGGGCACGAGCGGCGTCCAGGATGACGTCGCGGCTGCTCGGGGTGACACCGGTCGTTGCAGATCTCGTTTCCTTCACCACCCGTCAATGATAGGGCGAGCAGCAGGGCTGCCCGGCGACTGCGAGGCCGACAGTCAGGAGGCGGACCATCCACCGTCGAGGACGAGCCGGGTACCGGTGACGGAGGCGGCCTGCGGGGAGCACAGGTACGCGACCGCCCCGGCGACCTCGTCGGGCTCGATGAGCCGCTTCACCGCCGACCGCGCCAGCAGTACGTCCGAGATCACCTCGTCCTCGCCGAGGCCGTGGACCGCCGCCTGATCGGCGAGTTGCTTCTCCACCAGAGGAGTACGGACGTATCCGGGGCACACGCAGTTGCTCGTGACGCCGTGGGCCGCCCCCTCCAGCGCGATGACCTTCGACAGCCCTTCGAGGCCGTGTTTCGCGCTGACGTAGGCCGATTTGTACGCGCTGGCACGGATGCCGTGCGCGCTGGACATGTGGATGACGCGGCCCCAGCCGCGCTCGTACATGCCCGGGAGGACGGCACGGGTGAGCAGGAACGGGGCCTCCAGCATCAGCCTCAGGATGAAGGCGAACCGCTCCGGGTCGAACTGCTCGACCGGCGCGACGTGTTGCACCCCGGCGTTGTTGACGAGGATGTCCGCGTCCAGGCGCAGATCGGCCAGCTCGGCGGTCCGGCTCAGATTCATGACCAGCGCCTCGCCGCCCAGTCGCTCGGCCGTGCGCGTCGCACCGGCCTCGTCGACGTCGCACACCACCACGTGGGCGCCCAGACCGGCGAGCTCCTGCGCCACCGCCGCACCGATGCCGCTCGCGGCACCGGTCACCACGGCACGCCGGCCGGACAGGTCGGGAACCATCGGCGCGCTCATGACGAGGCCGGGGAGGCGAAGGCCGGCATGACGCCGTGGCGGGTGGGGTCGATCCAGGGGTCGAGGTCCGTGTTGTCGGGGCCGACGTGGCCCAGCTTGCGCATGCCCATGACCAGCTCGCTCCTCCGGCTGTCCGGCCCGCCTGCTACCGGGGCTCCTGCTTGTATGTAACGCTCACTCTACACGCTGCGCCTCGACGGCGCGCAGCTCACCGCTCCCGCTGTTGATACGTTCGGGCTGCTCGCCCGAATCGCCGACCGACCCCAGGAGGTGGCCCGATGCGCGCGTTCCGTGACGCCGTGGAAGCCGGTGACATCGATGCCGCGACGGCACTGCTGGCTGACGACGTGGTCTTCACCAGCCCGGTCGCCTTCCGGCCCTACGAGGGAAAGCCCGTCACCGCCGCGATCCTGCGAGCGGTGCTCCGGGTCTTCGAGGACTTCAGGTACGAACGGGAGATGGCCGATCGTGACGGCCGCGACCACGCCCTCGTCTTCACCGCGACCGTCGACGGCCGGCAGATCCAGGGCTGCGACTTCCTCCACCTGAACGAGGACGGCAGGATCGACGAGTTCACCGTCATGGTCCGTCCCCTCTCAGCCGCCCAGGCCCTCGCCGAGGCGATGGCCGCACAGTTCGGGCGCATCCAGCAGGAGGCCGCCGCCGAGCAGCAGTCCCTGGGCTGAGGGGACCGGTCGAGAGGC
>Ga0123353_10008381_pt1 | contig 14110 bp, 7 predicted proteins | sample TergutLab28metaG_3_FD_92763 | JGI IMG/M metagenome (GOLD analysis project Ga0123353, IMG submission 92763) | Labiotermes labralis P3 segment gut microbial communities from Petit-Saut dam, French Guiana - Lab288 P3 | ecosystem: Host-associated > Arthropoda: Insects > Digestive system > Gut ... | reverse complement strand
TATATATATATACCGTAACAGCACGCATGTTCCATAAGTGTTACGCCGTACTTGCTTTTCCTGATTTGTTCTTTAATATAATGCTAAACGTAGTCCATGCGATACCTGCACGAGTCCATGGATCTGTACAGTTGTAACGTACAAGGCAGCAGTGCGCTTCGCTTGCTGTAACAAACAACAGCGCTAGATCCTGTACATAGTGTTATATAACCGCCCCACACAAATTACAAATAGATGAGCCTCAGTAGAGGAAAGTGGTAATTTAATTTCATTTACAAGGACAAGGCAAGCGAATGTTGGAACCACACAGATGGACTGCTGATGACCAATTAGTTATAAATTGAAACGTCAAAATGTGATTGATGGAAACAAGAGTATGCTTTAATTAATACTTAGCAGCAACACTGGGCAATGTAAATGAGAGATTTTCTATAAAAATGCCATTAATGAGGACGGGTGTGTGTACTGTATGTACTGTATTCACAGGTTAGATATTTCTGTTGCGCAGCTTTGATGCGCAGTAAACATTATGGTCACTCAGTTTATATGTTACTAATTTATCAGAATAATTTTTGAATTGTACGAAACAGTGAGCCGAAGTATCGATGCACAGAATACAAAATAGCGTGTAAAACTGAACGCCGGGGTTGTGCATTTTTTCAACGCTTCGAAATGCGGAATGTTAGAGCTGGATACGAAATGTAAATAGAGCGCACTTTATTTATTGTGATAGAACCACTGGAAGTACAGTGTATGTACGGAGTGACGTGTGGGAGAAACATACATTTCGAATATTTGTGGGTATTGCACATGTCCGTAATATTATGATGACAAAGATATATCATTAACAGTGTTCATACTTTTATAATCAACTCGCGAACGTATGTGTTTAAAGGTGGAAATGGAACACATTTTTGGAAATTGTGTGGCGTTAATGAAAAGCTTAAACATAACACGCGGTTGAAAATGCTGCCATGTCTATAAAGCTCTGTGATCAGCTGTGTGAACATGACAGCAATCAGTTTTCATGTTAAGCGATAAAATATGTTCGTTGCACACCACACAGCATGTAACTCCCAAACCTGTGGTTAAATGTTGGAAAATATATTGTGCCAGAATTATGTAAAATCTCGTTATGAACATCAGAATGGTAACTCCCACTATTTGAAACCTGCCAATAACATTAGGAATTATATACTACAAGGAGCCAAACAGTCGTGAAACGGATAATGTAGAAAGGCCGATCTTGCGACGGGACATTCAACGTGAATGCACAATGGATACGTATACAGGAAAATCCATTACTCTATAATAGGATATGGTTTATGACAAAGTATGTGTTATTCGACTCTGTGTGTGTGTGTGTGTGTGTGTGTGTGTTACTTCTTCATGTCGTAATTTCATTTACTTAAAAGAGGTGTCATTTTCACGTTCGAAATTGTGCTGTTTAAGAAATAAAAATTGAATATAATTGTCTGTAATAACAAAGAACGGAAAGGAAGAAAGGAAGGAAAAAAGGGGATGAAGGACGGTGATAATAAATAATTGAATTTCATCGGGGGGTTTCACTAGTGCCTTAGGATTCGTTGATGTCCTCCAGAAAAAAAAACACATACTTTCATTGTTTCAGATAGAATACCAGTTATGTAAAATGTCCATCGGAAGGCTATCATTCATCCAGATTGCTTACAAAATACAGAGAACACCATACTTAAACCATTATAAAAACCATTCGTTATTATCTTTATGGAGTTATGGAAATTTATTTTCTGACTTGTTTGAGACAAATGCAGCGGGGGACAACAAGCAGTTTCTTAATGTTACAGCAGGAAGTACATACAGTTAGCACTTAGCGGTAAATGGTTCAACTTTATACTCTCATAAATAATTTTACTTTGAATTTTACTTGTTTTATCAGAATTTCTCAGGGGCTAGATATGATGAATATAATTTGTGTGTTAAAATTATTAACTTCTTCTCTTTTAATCTGGCTGTTGTGTTAGCAAGAATGTGTAATTCTAAGAAATGAATGCTCGGGGGCGTTAAATATCTGGAGGTATAAATTCATTTTATTCGTAATATGACCTGTTTTTACATTACAATTTGCCATTGTGTTCGGACATGTTCGTGTAGTGGTAATCTTATGATTTAATTAGGGCGTACCCATTTCGAATCTCGGTCAGGCTGTTGGTTATCCTGGCTGAGGTTTTTTGTAATATATTATTACCAGCCTTTGTAAGGGCTAGTAAAAGAAAAAGATCAAAATCCTCTCCATCCTAACTTTTAACTTGCTAATCATTCATATCCAACTTTACATGAGTTTATACCTAGACGAGAGTTTGTAAAGTTGATTTAGAAGTGCCGTTAAAAGACTTAAGAACATAGTCACTTACTTCTCAGTTCAGTCGAGTACCTTACTGTTGCACTCTCGATCGAGACAATCTTATATGTTGGAGATGTTTGGTTCGAACACGGAATGGCTTGATCTCTCTTCTTGGGGTGGAGGTGGCGGAAGAGGAAAAGGGAAGAAGACGAAGTTGAGAAGGATGGAAATAAAACATCTCCAGAGGAGGTAGCTAAGAGCAAAGGATATAACAGAAGTGTTTGAAAAGACCACTCTTCCTTTTCTAACGATAATATTTCTGACATCTCGCGCAGGCTTTATAGGGAGGCGAGGTGAAAATGTCGCTAATGCTGGGACGCGTTGGTGGCTTAGACACTTCCATAAAGGATAGAGCAAGACACAAGACGATGTTTGAAAAATGACGCGCAAGACTACAACCTGTTGCTGGATGGCTTGATATTCGTCTTTTCTGCTTCCAGACTTATTTTGAAATACTTTTCAATCGCAGTCCATTCTGTGACGTGATGAAAGAGTGGCTGATGAAACTTCCTTCCGCATTTTAACAGACACTACCTTATTTTTCGGTATTCCAGCTCGAGCTTAAAGCAAAAATGGAACATGTTGCGGAAACTACTTTTCTACGAAAGCTTCTAACACACTTACTTCAAAGAACGTGGCAATGGCTTTGGAGGGTTTATATTGTACTAATCAGTGTCTCGAAAACATACTTAAGTTGGCAAAAGTAATTTAAGTTTCTGGTGGAAATGGCCGGAATTAAGAAAACCTGTAAAATTAACACGTTCATTCCTGAAGATCCAAGTCTTCTGGGATGTTAAGTCTTGTCGATTTGTACTCAGATATCGACGTTTCGAACGAACGTGATTCCTTTTTTTTTTCAGGGTCAAGCAGCCCAAAAAGAGTAGCCTCATCGGAAAGTATGGATATAATAGAGTAGGTTGTGATTTTCGCGGCCTTGTTTTGCGCAATTTTGAAACAACGCGCCCTTGTAATACAATTTAAGTAATAATAGTGTATGTTTTATTATGCGCGTAGAATTTCAAATAATGCTGTTTGAGTTCACGCAGGGTTAACATATTTTATATTTGATTTTAATTTATCCGTCTAAAATAACCTTACTTATACCTTCGCGGAACGCATCCCCTGAATTCTAATATATTTAAGTGGTATACTTGGTCTCAGTCTGCGCGAAGTTTTGTTTGCCTGCGAGCTCCAGAAAGGCACCTCACACGCAAACCACGAACGCACTGTACATATAAGGATAATTGAATTGTTAACATATAGGAGTATTATTGCTACACATTGGACGGGGTGTAGTGCTATGACAGGAGTTCTAAGCGACATCATCCAGGATTTGTGAACTTGCTACATAAGCTTCAACAATACGGCCGCTTGTAGCAAATGGCAGACAGAGATTTGACAGCAGTAGAACGGAGGCATCAACCAAAGCAATAGTACCGATGGCTGTGACTGAAGTAATGTGTGATAATAACGGACATATGCATTTGAAGTTACCTTGTACAGCGTTGCTTTCATCGGTTTGCAGTACATGCTAACATTTGTTTCCCATATTGATGTCAGTGAAGTTTCACGGCGAATGAAATGATATAAAGAACGGAACTGCAGATGCAGGAAAGATCTCATCAGTCTTCCCATAATTTTATGTAGGCTTTTAGATTGAAAGTATAACTTAACTGTACTATAAAATTCTGACCAATTCACACACACACACACACACACATCATCATCATCATCATCATCATCCTTGTAGAGGAAAATGGGCAAAGTTGTCCCACTGGCCAGTAATGCCCCACTGCCAGTTACTTCGGTACCTTGGCTGTAGGAAGCAGCACATATTACGCAACTAGGAAGTCTTTCATTGGTGAGTCTGGGACTGTGCAAGTCACAGCTGCTCTGTTTTTCCTCAGTATGTAGCGTAATTATTGACCCTATATATATTTTAGCGGTATATTCTTTAGTAATTTTTAGTTTGTTTGTGCGTGTAGTAATTTTACCAACAGTTTGCATGAAGGAAGAGTAGACTTTTCTGTACAGTTTTATACCGTTACAAACTTAGGCAAGTCAGGCCAGACTCACATGACTAGTCGGGGGCATTATTGCTCCACATTTGGGTACAGTCGTCCCACTGAAACCTGGGTAAAAATGTCCCACTGATATTTTAACTGACTTGGTTGATCTATATTCATACATGAAATTGTATAGTGAATTTTCATTGGTATGTTAATGAACGACTACAATATTACCACCTTTCTACTAAAATACGTAGGGCAGTCAAAAAGTTCCCTTAATTCCCCTGCAGACGGAGAATGAGAGATAAGATAGCGCACGCAGTGATGTGGTGGAGAGCTTAGCATGTCTGCTCGCAGTTGCAGCAGGTGTTGACAGGTGCAGTGTCCTTAGTGTTCCGTTTTAGTTAGACGTGAGTGTTAGTCATTCGGTGCAATGTCGCAGTTCGAACAGCGTGCGAACCACAGGTTCATGTGCAGATGGGGAAAATCTGCTTCAGAGACGCTATCGGCCCTGCAGCAAGTTTACGGTGATACTGCACTAAAGAAATCCGCAGTTTCCGACTGGTTTTCCCGGTTTAAGAATGGTCAGGAGACGTTGGAGGATGACCAGCGCAGCGGGAGGCCTTCGACATCGAGAACCGAAGAAATGATTGAAAAAGTGCAACAACAACTGATTCAATGTGATCGAAGAATGGCCATCGTGGAGTGGAACAAGAAGTTGGGGTCTCTCACTCATCCATTATTGCCATTCTGTCCGACGATTTGAAGCTGAGACGTGTCCCCAAGTTTGTTCCGAGGTAGCTGACCACGAATCAGATGGTCGCTTGAGATCTGTTTGAGAAAAGTACGCAGGACCCAACGTTTCTCACAAAGATCGTCACTGGTGATGAGCCATGGTTGTTCGCCTACGATCCGGAGACGAAGATGTAGTCAGCAGAGTGGCACACAGAGTCTTCTCCCCGATCCAAAAAATTCACGCTTCGTAAAATCTAAGGAAAAAGCGATGCTCATTGCATTTTTTGACATCGACGGTGTGGTGCACCATGATTTCGTACCGCCTGGACAGACTGTTAATTGTCAGTTCTACGTGCAAGTTTTGCAGAGGTTGCGCCATGCAGTTCGGAGGAAACGGCGCGAAAAGTGGCAGAGAGAGTGGTTTCTGTATCACGATAACGCACCGAGCCACGCATCGCTTGTTGTGCAGGAATTCCTCGCCGAGAAAAGCATTCCTTTCATCACCCAACCACCGTACTCTCCGGATCTCGTTCCGAGTGACTTTTGGCTGTTCTCTATTCTGAAAATGGGCTTCAAGGGGACGGGTTTCGCAACCATGGAGGGCATAAAATCGAATGCGACGGCCGAACTCCAGAAGATTCCAAAAGAAGCCTTCCGCCGGTGCTTCCAACAATGGCAGGATAGATGGAGCAAGTGTGTGTGTGCGCAAGGGTCCTACTTCGAAGGTGATTAGGAAAGCGTTGTCCTATGTCCTGCCATTACAGTGCTATACCACAATTCCATGAACGTTTTGACTGCCCCTCATGTATTTTATTTACGCATATTATATATTAAATAACCATTAAAATGACACGCTTTTATCCTGCATCTTACCAACCATCAACATATATCCGGATTTTTCAGGAAGTAACGCCAATCAGTTGCCCTCTCCACCAAAGTGATCAAACTCGGGGCCATCAAGGGTAACGAAAAGTCTCCGAGGAGAGTTTCTTACTAGTTCGCCAGTCATCCATAGGAAGAAACAAACAACCAAATGTATGAATTTTGATGTTTTGCTGACCGTGCATCTCAGTATAATCTTAGTAATTAACCAACTTTATGCACAAAATCTTGTTTTATAATGAGTTTATTATATGCCTCTACATGTTTCCAGCACTATTGCTCTCATCATCAGGGGGTCAAAATTGTATTATACAGCATCTGGTGTCATCACACCTGTAGGTGGCCGTCCGGTGCGCAGGTTGAGAGAGGACTCTCTCAACCTGCGCATGGGACGGCCACCTACAGAGTCTGAAGAATAATTTCAAGGACATAGTTTACAATCCGAGCGCGATCAATGCTGATAAAAACAATGAGAGTGGTTGCTGTAGATTATGTAAGGCATGCTACTGTATAGCAAAATAAAAGTGCGACTGGATAGAATGCTCAGTCTGTGAAACTTGGCTGCATGAGCACTGCACAACTTTCTCCAAAATCTGCATCGATTGTGGAAGCAACAGCCGTTCTAAGTATCTCGAAATATGTACGAAATCTACAAAGAATTAAGGAGTCTCATAGTGATACTGAAAATAATTATTTTGTTTGATTACAATTTTGTTGACTATAAATTAATTTTTTTTGTATTGCATTATATGTGGGCCACTTTTCACCACGCTTATGCCTAAGACATCCTTTTGCATATCTTTGTAATTTTTATTGCTCTCAATAAACGAATTTAAACTTCCTATAAAGGAGCTGACTGCTTTGTAGCAGAGACCCCTACCATACCTGTTACACACGCAGATGTAACTACTGTTTCTGTATGAAATTGTAAAAATTTGCCAGAACAAACGTGGGGCATCATTTCCCATTTTCGTCCATAGTAGGAGGAGCGAAGAGTGCATTTGGAGTCTGTTTTCGAAGTTTTAATTAAGAAATTCGTTTGCCATGTATTTGAGTTTAAGGAAAAAAATTTAATAAGTTCGTAGGTATTGACAGCGGTTGCTCATCAAAGGATGGCATTTTGTGTGTTTTGTACCGTGTGGTGTGCTCCGACTTTTCGGACGGAACGAACAAAAAATGCGACCATAAATTACAGCTCAACGTGAATACTTTCGTACAGAACAAGCAACCAGTTCCGATGAAACGTGTTAGCGGAAGAGAAGTTTAGATTAGTTACAAGAAACGGTGGGCCGGGTAGCTTAGTCAGTATAGCGACTGGCTACGGGCTGGACGGTCCGGGGATCGAATACAGAAGGGGGCGAGATTTTCCGCTCCTGTCCAGACCAGCCCTGGGGCCCACCCAGCCTCCTGTACAAAGGGTACCGGGTCTTTCCCGGGGGTAAAGAGCGGCCGGGGCGTGACTCTGACCCCTCACACCCTTCTAGTGCCGTTGTCAAGAAAGAGTAGAGCTATACGTACCTCTACTCCCCCTATGGGCCGTACGGCCTGTACAGAGCCTCGGTGCCTGTACAAGGGTGCACTTTTTTATTTTATAAGAAACAATGACAGAAACTACCGAAGTGGTTATGTAAATACGAGTATGTGATTGTTTTCTTAGAACAACGAGGAAAAGCGTTTTCAGTTTTGTAAATGCTACTGATTACATAAACTCTAGCGACACCTCTTGCTTAATTATGTTTTCATCTATTTTAATAGATGTGACCTGATCGGATACGTGAAAATCTTAACTATAACCACTTTTATGCATTTGTTAGGAATGCTTGAATGGGTAATCGGCCCATTGCAAGTCACGATACGTAAAGCTAATATGGATAAACTTTTATGTCCTGAGTGCATTCGAAACTAATCCAGTTCCTATAAAAGCCAGAGAATGTGCTCGACTTAAAACACAACAGAAACTTAAAGCACAACTGAAGTTGCAGTCAGCAAGTAAATATTAAAATTACTTAATTCTTGCATTTAGTATTTTTGTTAGTAAGCACAAAAGAAGAATAAGTGAGGAAGTTTTATTTTTAAACCCAGAGTAGAATTTCATGCTCTTTTGTTTCCTTTTAATTCATGCGTACCGTTTTGGCACTGTCGCTGCATCAGGAAAACAAAATCTGACGTTTCTTCCCCACTGTATCTGACAGTGAGTTTTCGTTATCTGGAAGTAGATCTGTCTTCACAGACAGAACGGCAGAAGAAACTTTTCAAATATCTTGCGAATCAGAAGGATCACGCCAGAACTAAGCCCTCTGCCTGGAGTTGCCATCAAACTCCAACTCTGTGGATGAGACGTCAATATTTTGGCGTCTGCTTGTACGAAAATGTTCATAGTTCGTATAATGAGGGCGTGTGCTTTGAAAACGAGATTGCATCTGCGGCAGATATTCGGAGTCGGTGCCGACTTCAGCATCCCAAGTTCCTTTACATTTCTGTCGACAGCAGGTCCACAGCTGCTAATCCGTGTAACGTTGTATGCGTCAAGCAAACTTTGTGACTTAAGAACGTGAGACCATCAGACTTGGGTCGGGGATTTCAGATAAAATGGGTTCAGTAGAAGGAAAGTAGAGGGTATTCACAGAGACACGTCTATTTTTTTCGTCATATGGGTCTTATTTACCGAACTGTTAATGTATTTGACAATGTTTTGTGTGTTTCACAGGCCACAGAGCGACTGGAAATTTACATAGCTTAATGCGGACACACGTTCATTGGCGTCGAGAATTTGAAGTTACAATTATAGGAAATGCTGAATTATTTGATCACTCTTATGGGTTTGTTTGCTTGTTTTTAGTACAACAGACCCCAGTGGGCTATGGCCTTCTCATTCACGAGGTTTCTAGATCACACACAATGGCGCACCACAGTCGGTAGGACTCCTCTGGACGAGTGATCAGCTCGTCGCAGAGACCTCTACATGAAAACACACAACACTCACAACAGACAGACATCCATTCCCCCAGGTGGGATTCGAACCCACAATCTCAGCAGACGAGTGGCCGTAGACCTACGCCTTAGACCGCGCGGCAACTGGGACCGGGTTTAAGGCAGAGTTACGTCACTTAAAATTACTTGTTGTAGTGAGTTAATTGCCATGATTTATTCAGGAATGAGGCAGAGCAGAACCTCGTAGGTTATATAAAGCCGTGTTGATTTCAGGAGATGGTTATGAAACAAGGTTCCTAATCATCACCGCGGGAATTTTGTTGACACTGTTTTGACAACTTGCAGAAAACGGCTTGTGAAAATGTTTTGTGTTTTGTAACATATTAAATTTCCATATTTTTGAATTTCACTTATAAAACTGGAAAGTGAGTTAAAAATTGCGGTTCTTAAAATTTGTGTAACATGTAAAACATACATGTCGATAATCTGCTGTGTGCTGTTTCATTTGGGGAAAGAAACATATCGACGGATTACTTACAAGCTTAACTGAAATTCAGTTTCTTCTCTATTCTCAAGAAAACAGTTTAGACATCCACAGTACGCACCCTCTCAGACTGTTCAGTGAGATGCGTCCAGGCGACTTGTGCTCGTGCGGTATGTATTGCTTTCGCAGTGCCTTTGGATACCCAAACTGCGATGCGCCTCTTCGAGCCTCTCTTTAAAGCATGTTGCTACGGTGTCAAACCACCCGCATCGTTTGATCGCCCAGCTAGCGCTCGTGGAACCTTCCACATTTACGGGGACATGTAAGTCGAAGAACGACCAATATGAATGCACATTACATGCCGTTAGACTCAGCTGCCTTCCATCATATCTTGGGTTCATATTCCCATTTGTGAAGTAAATTATTCTACCCGTAAGTAGCTAACAAACAAAGAAACGAACAAACAAACAAACAATAAATCAATCAAACAAAAAACAAACAAACAAAACAACTAATTCATTCCGTGACATAATTGAATCCTTCCAGCTTATCCTCAACTAGTCAAAAATTTCCTCACATATTATGGGCTCAGGGGTCATTTCCGTATAGACAAGGGCCCACCACGTCACCCTAGAATGAGGCAGATGAATCCAGAAATTGTTCAGACGGGGATTTATGTTGATGTTTCTTTTTAATATTGGATTTTCAGGTATCTTTGTTCTGATCGTCTTAACTCCACTCCTTCTGGACTTCACCCTGTTGCTACTTGCTGTAGTTTCGTATAAAACTAAATGACATTGAGAGAAGAGGGCGATATTGTTCACACGTTACAGTTTCCATGTTTGTCTGTATGTTCCCTATTTTTCACTTTAATTGAGCAGGAAGGAAGTACATTCCCTTAGCAGATAAGATGAAGTAAATTATGTAGGGATATGCTGCATTGTGGTGTACGAGAAAGCCGGTTTCTCTACTTGTCCTGTAAAGGTATATTCCTTTTGTAACTACGAGGAAATCAAAACCATTTTGATAGAGTGTTAGGTAAATGATTTTTCGAATTTCCTTTTCTTTGATGGATTGCAAGAAAGAATGTTTGCCTGCGTTTGCAGTGCGGGTCTGGTAGTTGAGTTGATAAGACAGGATCGGAAAGGCGTCTGTTTGGAAATGTATTGACATGACGTATAAAGTTGGTTAGGTGGACGACTTATGGTAATGGGTTTGTAAGGAGTGATACTGGTTGACTGATGGGTCGTCGTCCTGGTCTGGGGACCGGATGGCTTGGAGTCACCTTACGCCACATTTTGTATCGACCGCATATTGCGGCGAGGGGTGTTAGAAGTTCTCAATGAGAAGAATTCAGCAGCCAAGTCCAGAAAACATTATCGGTAATACGGATGTATTATTGCTAGGTTTTACTGGAAACAGATTTAGTAGATGGGACCTGAATGAACATGGAGGTAATTACGTGGAGCCGAGCTCGTGAGTTGCGAAGTGAACAAAGCAGTCGTTGCTTTCTGAAACAGGCCGTGTTAGAAGATTTGGAGAGCAAATGGAATTTTGTTTGAGAGATATGTATGGAATATTTGAATTTATGTCCCAAGGTATCTACTTTTTATAAGTCGCGATCAGTGAAGTTGAAATATTTTTGTAATTTATGTTTTTATAATTCTGGTGCCTATTGTATTTGGATAAGAAATTTAATATTTTTATTTTATTGCTACACCGTGCATGTTGTCGAGTTACTCAATTATTACACCAACCACTGCACATATATAAAATTTATAAAATTTACACATTAAAACATTTAAAACGTTCCGACATGTTTCGGTCCTAAGACCATCATCAGGGAGCTATATATTCCTTGCTAAAGTCACACTATAAATAGTCACAGATTAATTTCGTTGTACAAGTTGGGTGTAACTTTAGTAAGGAATATATAGATCCTTGATGATGGTCTTAGGACCGAAACATGTCGGAGCGTTTTAAATGTTTTAAAATGTAAATTTTATAAATTTTATGTATGTGCAGTGGTTAGTGTAATAATTGAGTAAGAAATTTAAATTCGAAAATTTTACGACCTTTCATTGAGTCGCGGCACATGCCTTTTGTACGGTTGCTATGTGTAATGGAGCCAAAATTTAGTACCGAATGTTGCAGAATTTTGGTAAAAGTATTATTTATGTCTCGGTCGTTTTTTTTTTAAATTTCGAAATCGTAGAACGTGCTTCAGATGTATGAGGCCAAATTTTGATCTCCGAGCGATAAATTTGAAGATCAGTTTTTCCCAACAGAGAATTTTTGCCAGAAGTTCCGACATTTCATTACTGTTAATTAAACACGTTTAACATTCTCCATAATTTTTACGGATTAGGTCTTCAGAATTAATCCGATTAAGATATAAAAATGAAACTGTGAATACTTTCTTGTTTGTAGAAGGAACTATGTTGGTATTGGTACTCAGTGAATCGCGAGTTTTCTGCTACCTACACTTAGCACGGAAAATAATTATCTTTGTATTAATTTCTAAGAGAATTAGATTATGACCCAGTTCTTGTATTTTCTAATTAAATAACCACGATTCTTCTATGGAACTTAATTGAATTCCTCTTGTTGCTGCGTAAGATTATTTGAAGTAAGAATATTTGAAGTGCTAGTTAATAGGAACAAAAGTAAATATAATAGTCACAAATTTTATTATTCGCATTAGCTACATACAAGTTTCAGTTTCGTCCGACTCACCTTTGCTGCAAGTTCTGCGCTTTTGATTGATAAAGGGAGATGAGGGAGTGAAAAATAATTACCAAGTTAATGAAGTTATTTTAATTGGACTTCATGAAAGAAAGAACGTCAGAATTCCGGACTGGTATAGAGAAAGTATTTTATGTGTCTTGTTATCCACATTTTCGGGCTTTGCTATAGAAACTTTATCGATTATTTGATGTTTGTGTGACCTTGTATCATTGATACAATAATATAAACAGCCAAATAGATGCAACAATAACAAATTTTATTGATAATTACGATCAGCTCAACATGTTTCGGGTGATAATTTCGCCCATCCTCAGGAGCACTAGACTGTGTTTACAGCTTGTTGTATAATGCACCGGTAATGCTGCCTGCTGGCAGCTTAAGGCGGGGGTGCTTATGTCATGGCTGCAGACTGCCATGTTGGTATTCGAGATGTCATGGAGTTATAAAGTGTCAAGATGGGGCTTAGTACAGCGGCATGCTGTTTATGGTTCACAAAATTCTCTTATTTTGCGACTATCACAGACAATTCTCGAATTATGCAGTAGATGCGTTTCGGAATATATGGCGCAAGTGGAATTTTACGCAAGTCTGAATAGAGTATACGCACGGTCAACTGTATATGTACAAAGGAGTCCAGCTGAAATCCATACTGCAGTACAAAGGAACCTGTGTGGCCGCAGCATGACCGCCCCGCCGCGCGTGTTGTCGCCCTGCCCTGCAGTATTATTCCGAAACCTTCCTATCATTGCGGTGTCATTCCCGAAAGGAAAATTACGGTGAGCGATTGAAAATATTATTACAATTTTTTACTTTTTTTAAAAATTTGCGTAATTCTGAAATAGCTTAAGGTGGGGGTGCTTATGTCACGGCACGAAGTTGTCATTTGGGGGAAAGACAGTAACAAGTAGATAGTTAAGATTATTTAGAACGAGGAGTAGATTTCCTTAGGAAAATTAAAGGTGGAGGAATTTAATTCGAAATCCAGTTTTAACAATCCATTAAACTTGAAGAACGAAACAAAAACTCAACACGAAACCCAATTTTGGAAGGTCTGCTCGCACTATTAGATTGAGGCCTATCGAATAAGGAAGCAGATAGTGAACATTTGTGATATAAGTGCTCAAAATTCTTGTTGACTGATATTTTAGAAACTCTATATGTTGACAATTTTTAAAGGATCTTGTTTTCGGAAAATTGATTTCTTTCCTTCCTCAAGTGAGGGTAGAGTACGAAAACGTAATCCGTTGGGCACCTTGTTAAGTTAGTCTTCAGGGTCCGCGATTTGGGACTCGATGATTGTGCTGTAAAGTATGTGGATAAGAATATCCCAAATGAAGAATATCGCCTGCCAGTGGATTACTATCTTAAATTTTTCTGTAGTTTAAAAGTACATGGAAACAATAAATGAAAATAAGTAAATAAATAAAGGCGTAAAAGCAACAAATAAAAAAAAAGTTAGCCATACTCACTTGTTGTAGAGTACAATATCGGGCAGCCAAATGTGTTCTGATGGGACGTACAGTTCACGAACACCACCGTACTCTTCCGGCTCCCACACGAATTTATGGTCTGTCCATTCCTGCAAAATGCACACGGACACTCATTCAGTGTTACGCACTAGCTCATATGGAAGTATGTCTGGCCATGGCAGACAGTTGTAATTGATGTACCGCTGGCATGACTGCGCTTTGCTGAGCTGCGTTTGGAAGATCGATTCATTATTTTTATCATTACACGTTGGTCCAGTGATTTTGTTTGTATTGGTGTGATTAATATTTTTTATATAATTTTGAATTATACATTAGAATGCGTACATAAAAGACACAGCTTCGGGAATTAGATTGTGTGGGACATGGATCGAAGTAACTCGGGGTATTTTCTAATGGAGGTGTTGAACTCTAGATACTTCTACCCGAGTGTAAGATATTCGATAACTTT
>Ga0123353_10008380_pt1 | contig 14110 bp, 14 predicted proteins | sample TergutLab28metaG_3_FD_92763 | JGI IMG/M metagenome (GOLD analysis project Ga0123353, IMG submission 92763) | Labiotermes labralis P3 segment gut microbial communities from Petit-Saut dam, French Guiana - Lab288 P3 | ecosystem: Host-associated > Arthropoda: Insects > Digestive system > Gut ... | reverse complement strand
TTTGTTTTGCCCGTAGCCCGCTACGGCCTGCAACAAAGAATACGAAAAATATCTCAAAAATCCACACGCCTTTATTCAACTTTTAAACTTCACAGAGTACTAGCGGGCACGCTTTTGCCGTAAAACGACGGATTTTAGCCAAAAAGATGTCGATAGATTTGCTTAGTTGTAAACTGTTTCGCTATAGTATTATACGTTGATTTCTTTCGGCGCGGAAGACGGCTGGGATTTGATGGCGTCTTCGAGTATGCCGAGAATCTTCTCCATGCCGGCGGGAAGCTCGTCCTGCACGGCGCGCACATGAATGGCCATGGAATAGGTGCGTTCAATGCTCCCCGTTGACTTGCTGGCGCTTTTTTGCGATATCGACGCCTTCATATTGACCGACGCCTTGGCGAACAGGAAACCGGCTTTTGCGCTGGTCGAGGTATCGAAACCGTAAGCCCTTTCGCTGGTGTCTTCCTTGGTTTGAACCGAGTTAATTTTCGCGTTGAAGTCTATCGTTACCTCTTCTACGCGTATGTAAGGGATGGGTACAATCGACAGTATCGGAACCTCGAGCTTCATCTCTTGGAATATGGCCGCCGACGCTTCCTTCCTCGGGGTAAACACGGCCACGACCGAGGCTGCTTTGAATCCGGCGGGCGGGGTTCCGCCCTCCTCAGCAACACTGATCGTCGGAGCTGACGTATACCCCGAGCCGTAGCTGGTGAATTCGATGCTCGCCACCTTGCCGCCGTCGAGTACCGCGTTCGCGACGGCGCCGCTCCCTCCTCCGCCGGCAATACTTACTCTAGGCTTGGTGTAGTTCGCGCCGCCGTCGTTGACCTGCGCGTAGAACGACGACGGGACGGCCGGCTCGTACGGAGCGATTTCCTTGGGGTACTTGAAAGAAACGTAGATCGGTTCGCCGGAGGTAACCTTGTCCTCGTCCCCGTCCTCTTTGGCGGCAGGCTTGAAGCCGACGCTGCGGATGAAATTCACCGTACTCATCGCCGCTTGGGCTTGCGCGTCGACTACCGCGACCAGCGGCCCGCCGATTAAGCTCTTAAAATCCATACTGGAGAGCTCTTTGCCATGATTTAAATCCATAATTTTTTGCTCCTTCTGTTTTTCTATTTTTTACTGTTATACAGTAGTAATTATATACCATATACAAGATTATTTGTCAATGCTTTTTTTAAGACATTGAAAAAATAAATTTAATTAAATAAATTTATTTTTAAAAAAAGAGAACGTTCAAATGCGTTGAACGTTCCCAAAAAGTTAAAAAATTAAGTTAAAAAATTGGCGGCGGCAGAAAGCGCTGCCGTCGAGAGGCTTATGCTCGGGTAGAAATATCGCTTCTTAGTATGGCGTAATAGGCCAAATCGCAAAAATCTCCCTTGTTGTCAACTCCGCCTTGCCGATGTATCCCCTCGAACCTCATACCGCTTTTTTGCATAACCTTGCCGGAGGCAGGATTGTTTACATGGTGCGCGGCTTCGATACGGTTGTAATCGGTATTTTCGAACAAATACGCGATGACCGCCGTCAGGGCTTCGGACATAATGCCTTTACTCCAATATGCGCGCGATAAAGCGTATTCAATTTGAGCGGCTTTTATTTTGGGAAAAGAGTCCGCGACGTCAATCATTCCGACCGCTTTGCCCTCTTCTTTTAATTCTATAGTCCATCGGTAAACGTCCTCGCCGGTTTCATATTGCTCTAAGCAAAAAACGGCAAGCTCCGCGGCCCATGCGCAAGCGTCCTCTTGGGTGTTGTTTTGCTCTAGGCAGAAAGCGATAAACCTTTTCGCTTGCTCGGTTTTATCGTACGCGTTCCAAGTCATATAACGGATAATCTCTTTATCGTTACTCCAACCGGCAAACATATTTTCGGCGTCGTCCAATTTGACGCGCCTCAAAAGCAGCCTTTCCGTATTGATATTTTGTGTGCCTATATTATTCATAGCTTTATTATATCCTAAGTTACTAAAAAACGTCAAGCCAAAAGCGATAAAAAACAGAAGTTTTTTTGATAAAATTACGAATAAATAACTATCCATATTTGTGTACATTGTAATTTGTAATTCTGTCCCTACTTTACCGCGTACCTGCCCGAGCGGTGCAGCGCGTTAAAAATAACGGTGCTGAGCGGGATGCAGAGGGCGTACAGCGCGGGCAGCAGCAGCGAGCAAAGATAGGTTTTGGCGTTTGCAAACGAAACGCTCATCTGCGCGTAAATATTGATAAGATATATGATAATCAGGCAAATTGCCAGCAAGGTCATCCGGTACCAAAAGGAATTCTTAAAGCTGTAGTTGACGCGCTTTTTTTTGTCGGGTTCGCGGAATTTCAATACGGCGGCGGCCAGCGGGAACGCGGCGGCGATAATCCCCGCGCCGATATAGACGGCGATGTCGAGCGGGCCCGATACGTTCAGCGCGCGCGCTAAAATAATCGTAAAGGCGGCCATCGGCAGCATCACGGCGAACAAAATCGAATATTGAACGAACATTAATCGGTGCGCATAGTAATACAGCTTACCCGCGTGTTCCTTCGCCGTATCGGTTTTGTGCGTACGGACGGATATATTGGCGCCAAGCTCTTTAAACGACGAGGAAACCGCGTCAAGAGCCGCCGGGCGCGCCGGCGCGGCGGGATTTTGGGGCAAATTAGGCGGAACCTGCTCCGTCGCGGGCGCGCCGTTATTTTCCGCCGTCGCGGGGAACGAATGGGACGGGTTTTTAACAAGCTTGGTTAAAACGTCCCGGTAATCCCGTTCTATGAGTGCGCGATCCTCGTCGTTAGCGTAATGCACCTTAGTTTTATAGCTTAAAAACCCGGATTCCGGCTTATCTGCTTCTTGCGGCGGCGGCTCGGCGGGCGGCGCGGCGCGGCGCGTGTCAAAAATAGCTTCGTCCCGCTCCGCGGCATACGGCTCGGTATACTTTTCGACATAGCTTTGCGCGCTTTCCATCGGCGTCGCCCGTTCTTCTTCCGAACGGGAAATAGCGTCGATAAAAAAATCCGTCGCGCTGAAAGGGGATTGCGGAGGCTTTTTTTGCGGAACCGCCGTATAGGAATCGTTTACGAGGTTTCCGGTATAGCTGTCGTCGGATAGGCTGTCGCGCTTTTCTTTGAATAGCTCGTCCAGCATTTCGGCGGGATTGCGGTATGCGTATTCAAAAACCTGCGGCTCGGGCGGCTCCGCTTCCGATTCCGGTTCCAAGCCGGCTTGCTCTTCCGCCGGCTCCTCTCCCTGCGTAAGCTCTCCATACGCTTCTTCCGCTGCGATTTCGGCTTCCTCGGCGGATTCTGTTTCCGTTTCCTCGGCTTCGCCGTACTCTTCCGTTAATAGACTGAATACGCCGTCTTCATCTTCTGAATCCGCATCCGCCTCGTCCTCGCCGGGAACGCTTCCGCCGCTATAATCCGCCTCGATGCCGGAAAAATCGTATTCCTTGTCGGAAATAAGCTTGTCGATAACGGTGCGCGAGTATTCCCATTCCTCCTGGCTGCGGACAAAAAACTCGCGCCCCATGTCGGTCAGCGTGTAATATTTGCGCCGGCCGCCGTTGGACTTAGCGCCCCAATACGAGCGGATAAAGCCCTGAACCTCGAGCCGCTTTAGACAGCTGTACAGCGTGGGCTGCTTCAAAACGTATTGGCCGCTCGATTTTTGCTCGATTTCTTTTATTACGTCATAGCCGTAACGGTCGCCCTCGAACAAGGCTTTTAAAATGATGGTGTTGATGTTTCCGCGAATCAAGTCGCTATGTATCGTATTTTGCATTGTTACCGCCTTGCCGATTGGAGAATGGAGGGGAATCCATGTTAAATAATCCCGTTATCGGCCTTGTGTACTGTCAGACAAAGTACCCGATAATGATTGTAACTAGACAATCAACATGATTATATAGAATACAATCATTTTTGTCAATGGATTACTCTTTCAGACATAGGAATTTTTTTAAAATAATCCGAAACATTTGCGGGAATTTTGGCGATATGGTACAATAGACTTGTTCGGAAATCTCCCACGGCTCGTTTAAGCGCATGTACGACCCTGTTTCTTGTGTGAACACTGCCTAGATTCCGGACAAGTCTGTTATTTTTTTAAATGGAATAAAAATGGAAGAAAAATATTTAAAGCACGTTAGAGAAGTCCGGGTATCGCTCAATGACGCCGACTTTACCGAACGCCTAAAGCCCAGCGCGGTGATGGAATATTTTCAGGACATTGCGACCGAACACGCCGTGATGCTCGGCGTCGGGTATGAGGACATGCGCGCAAATGGCTTGATTTGGGTTGCGATCCGCATGAGCTTTAAGGCATTCAAAAGCCCCGCGATTGATGAGCGCTTGACGGTTGTTACATATCCCGAAAAGCCGCAAAGGGTTGAGGCGGATCGGGGGTATTATATTTATGACAAGAACGGGGAAGTTGTCGCGCTGGGAACTACCAAATGGTGCGTGTTGGATAACACGGCGCATAAAATTCAGCGCTGCGCGCCGTTGTTCCCGTTCGGGGACTCCGCGTATATTCCGCGTCCGCCGTTTGAGGACGCAAATCCGAAAATCGCGCCCATCATGGAATCCGACGCGGCGGAAGGGCCGTTTGCGTACGAGGTGCGGCTTACGGACTTAGACCGCAATTTTCATATGAATAACACGCGCTACGGCGACGTTATCCTGAATACTTGCGGCATAGAGCAATTAAGGAACGGCAGGATTGCGCGCGTCGACATCAATTTTCTGTCCGAGCTGTTTTTCCAAGACCGCTATGAGGTTTTTAAGGCGCAAAGAGGGACGCTCACCGTTATCGAGGCGCGAAAGGCGGGCTCCGGCGCACCCGTATTCCGCGCGCAAGTCGAGTGGGAACCTGTTTGAAGGTTAAGGATGAAAAATAAGGCTTCCGAACAACCGCATAAAACCGCCGGAATCGAATACCGCTTAATCCGGCTCCGCAGAAAGTCGCTTTCGATACAGATTTGCGACGGTATGGTGATAGTTAAGGCGCCGGCCGGGACGCCGTTTTCCGCGGTCGAAGCGTTTATCGAAAAAAAGCGGAACTGGATTGCGGCAAAAACCGGCGCATACGCGGCAAAGCGCCGCAAATTCTCGGACGTTTTAGAATACCGGGCATTTTTACTGGACGGCGCGCAATATCCGGCCGTCATGTCCGGCGGCATAAAAAAAATCATGGTTGCGGACGGGCGGTTTTTAATTCCGCAGCCGCTTTTTGAAATGCGGGATAAACTTATAAGCGCGGTACGCAAATGGTATATTGCGCGCGCAACGGAACAGCTTGGAAACCGGTTACAACAACTCGCGGGCGTTTTAGGGTTTGCGTTTAGCGGATTTAACCTAACCGGCGCCCGCGCGAAATGGGGAAGCTGCGATCCGAACAACCGTATCCGGCTCAATTGGCGGCTCGTGCTATTAAACCCGGAATTGCAGGATTATGTCATAATTCACGAGCTGTGCCACACAAAGCGCCACAATCACGGCAAGGAATTTTGGGAGGCCGTCGCAAAGCACTGCCCGCTGTACAAGGACGCGCGCAAGAAACTGAAAGAGTACTCGTTACTGACCGGACTGTATTAAAAATGTAGAATGTAAAATGAAGGGTTATGGTTGTCGTAAAATTCGATAGCGATATGCTATCTCAGTTTATTTTAACAGCGAAACGCTGTTAAAATAAACGCGATGAAAATATTTGCCGAAAGATTAAAGGAATTGCGAACGGCGGAAGAATTGTCGCAAAGAACCATGGCAAAAAATTTGAATATTGCCCAGCCGTCTTATTCCCGGTACGAGCTGAATACCGGCGAGCCTTCCTTAGAAATGCTGGTTAAAATCGCGCGGTTTTTTGAGGTTCCGGCCGATTATCTGTTGGGCTTAGCGGATTATTGATGAGGCGGCGTTGGATTAATATTCGCCGCCTCGCGTATTGCGTGTGCGTAATTTTTTGCGCGTCCTGCGCCAACTTTTCCGAGGCCGGCGGCGTTGAAAATTATGCCGAATGGCTCAAGGAATTCACAGCTTTTCCGAAAACCTTAGCGTATGAACCGCCCGAAATCGAAGGGTTTACGCCGTTTGTGCGATACGGCTTCGATTTTGCGACCCCGTTTTTCGGCGAATACGCTTTTGTCGTATATGAGGGAACGAACCTTTTACTGAACCGCGACGGGACTTTTTATTATGCGCGCGAAAATTTGCTCGGCAAGGATATCGCCGCCGATAAGTTCATTTTTGAATCCGACGGATTGTTGGGCGTAAAATCCGTGTTCGGCGAAGTATTGGTACGCGCCCAATACGATAAAGTCCAAATTCTCGGCGGTTGTATCGCGGGAACCGCCGCCGCCCGCGCCGACCTTTACCGTAAAACGGGCGAAACGTATCAAAAATTGCATGAAAAGCTGGCGGGCGACGTCGCGCTTTTTTCCGAGGACGCGGTGCTGTATAACGGCAAGCTGTGCGATTTGGAGCTAAAGCCGCTCACGGTATCGGGGTATGATATCGTATCGGAAACGCGCGGCGGTATGCGCGTTATTGCGGACGGCGGCGCGCTTTTCGGGTACGCCTCGGACGACGGGACAGTCGCGATTCCGCCCGTTTACCGCGAGGCGGGGCAGTTTCAGGCAAGCGGGTATGCGTACGTCGTCGATTTTTCCGGCGCGTACCATATTATCGATACGTCCGGCCAAAGGATTTATTCGGAGCAAGACGGGAAAAAGCCCGTCCGGTTTGACGGGACGCACTTGACGTTTATGAGAAACGGCTATTTTGACATAGCGGACAGAGATTTCCGGCCGCTCACGGACGAGCGGTTTGTCAGCCTGTATGAATGGTCGGTTTACGACGGAATCCTTGTGTATAACCCGCCGGATACCGCGCACCGCTTTTATACGCTCGCGGAAAACCGTTTTATCGGCTATTACGAAAAAATCACGCCGATAGGCGGTTATTTCGTCGCAAAAACGCTCGCCGGGATATACGCCATTTTTGACGCGCGCCTAAACGAGGTCATAGACGAATCCCATTACATTGACTTTGACGGCGCAATATTATTGGTCGGGCAAAACGGCGCGTATCATTTTTACGCCGCCGCGCCGTGACGGCGCCGACAGCGTGCAACAGCATATTTCACGGAATCAGCCGTTTTATTAAATGATGGCCTTCGCGTATTAAAACGCCGCTTGACTGCGCGGACGCTTCGGTGAAGCTTTGTACGCCGGTTTTTTTGTTTTGCGCGTCGTATAAGAGATAGGGGACGGGGTCGGACGTATGCGTTTTTAAACAAAGCGGCGTCGCGTGGTCGGGAAGAATCAGCAGCTTGAAGGGAGCGGCGACGCAATTTTTGGCCGGTTCGTTCCTTGCGGCGTCGGCTTGTTCCGGCCGTCCGTCGCCAAACGCCGCCAGGAGCGGGCCGACGATTTTTTCGTCGATGAGCTCGATGGCGCGGATTTTCCCCGCCTTGTCGCCTTGATGCCCGCACTCGTCCGGCGCTTCTAGGTGTAAGAATACAAAGTCGCAGGTTTTAAGCGCGTCGATTGCGGCCGCGGCCTTTCCGTCAAAATTGGTATGCAGGGTTCCGGTCGCGCCGGGAACGTCGACGCTCTCTAAGCCCATGCCGACGCCGATACCCTTTAATAGGTTGACCGCCGAAATCATAGCGCCCTTGAGGCCGAATTCTTTTTCAAACGAGGGTAAATTCGGTTTGGTTCCCGCGCCCCACACCCACGCGGAGGTCGCGGCGGTAAACGGCCGCCGCTGTTTTAATAAATCGCAGGACTTTTGCATGAACTCCGTAAATTTTTCGGCTCCGGCGCCTTCCGGCAGGAATTCCGCGACCTTTTTCCCCGATATATCGTGCGGCGGCGTGAGACGGAGCGGGCAGCCGGCGGCGGGCGGCGGACAATTGGCGGGCGGCTCTCCCGGCTTCGGCCGCTCTATCATCACATGGCGGTACGAAATGCCGGCGAACAATTCGCAGCCGTCGGGTACGCAAGGCTTAATGAGCTCAATCAGCCCGCGCGCCTCTTCCGTTCCGATTTCGCCCGCGGAATAGTCGAGCATCGTTTTTTGCCCGTAAACGGGATCCTCCGACAGCGTGACTAAATTCACGCGGTAAGCGGTGTCGCCGCCGTTCATGCGGATGCCCATACTGAGCGCCTCCAGCGGGGAACGGCCGGAGTAGCAAAGCCTTGGGTCGCAGCCCATAACCGACAGGTTCGCGGTGTCCGAGCCGGGGCTCATGCCGTCCGGAATCGTTTGGCAAAGCCCTATTTCGGACAGCGCGGCGATGCGGTCGATATTCGGCTTAAAGGCGAGCGAGAGCGGGGTTTGGCCGGATTCGTCCGGCCAGTCGCTCATGCCGTCGCCTAGGATGATGATGTACTTCATGTCGTGCAGCCTTTTTAGAGCCTGTATTCACTTTGTTATACTTAACTGCGTCCACAATTAGACGCAGTTAAGTATAACAAAGTGAATACAGGTTCTTATTTTTTTGAGTTGATAATAATCGCGCCCCGCAGCTCCTCGCGGTTGTTGCGAATCATCGCAAGGGTCGAGAGCAGGAATTGCTCGATATCCTTAAACATTTCGTCTAAATGCCCTTTTGTGCGCTCGACTAAGGTATCGCATTGCATATACGCCAGCTCGATAACCTTTTTCGCTTCCGTTTCGGCGCGCTTTACAAGCTCGGAATTTTCGACGATATGCCCCGCGCGCTCCTCCGCCTCGCGAATCGTGTTTTGCGCGACGCTGTCGGCGTTGTCAAGGATTTTTTTGCGGTTCTTTATCACGTATTCCGATTCGCGGATGCTCGCGGGAACCTCGCCTTTCAGTGTATACACAAGCTCGGCGCAGCGCCCGACGTCCACTTTTTTCGAGAACATCCCTTTTTTGCCCGAAAGCTCGGACTCTAATTCCTCTAAAATTTGCATAATTTCCATGGGAAAACCTCCGATTTTAAATACGCTATTGCACTACCGTACCGCCGTAAGTCTTTTTTACCAAAGCCTGCGCGTCCTTTGCGACGTACCCGTCTAAATCGCCGCCCAAAGCAGCAAGCTCCCGTACTATTGTACCGGAGATGTGCATGAATTTATGATCGGTTAGAAAATAAATTTGCTCGAAATTTGCGTTTTGGCTTTTGTAAACCTCCGCGATGTTCTGTTCGTACTTTAAATCCATAAAGTCCCTTAGGCCGCGAATCATAAAAACGGCTTTTTCGGCGGTCATAAAATCGGTCAACAGCCCCGAAAACGGCTTGACGGTCACACCCGGAAGGTTTTTAAGCGACAATTGCGCAATCCCGCACCTAATCTCAATCGGCGCGACGCTCGCCTTTCCCGTGCTTTCGGCAACCGCTACAATCACCTCGGGAAAAACTCGCAAGGCTTTGCGCACAATCTCCGTATGCGCCTCGGTGAACGGGTTAAAGCTGCCCGCAAACATCGTTTTTTGATTTTGTGTCATAGCTTATCTCTCCACATCTGTGCAAAAAAGTGAGCGCGGTGTTGCCGCAAATCCGCGTATCGCGGATTAAACCGTCGGGTAAGCCGGCTAAATCATTTGCGCGGGCGTGTTCGACGGCGATAACGCCGCCGCCGGACAAAATTCCATACTCGAGAATAAGCGCTGCGATTTCGCCTATGTTTTTTTGGTTATATGGCGGGTCGATGAGGATCAGGTCGAATTGCCGTCCCGCCAATTTAGGGACGGCGGTTTTATATTCCGCGTGGTAAACCTCGGTAATAGGTGAATGGTGGATGGTGGATGGTGAATGGTGAACAGTTGAATTAGAAATTAGGGGTGAGGGGTGAGGAGCGGAGGATTTCTTTTTATCCTTATCGCCGTCCGCCCCGTTCGCCATTTTAAGGTTTTCGCGCACTAGCGCACAGCTTTTTGTGTCGATGTCGGTAAATACGCATAAAGCCGCGCCGCGCGAGAGCGCTTCGATTCCCAAAGCGCCTGTTCCCGCAAAAAGGTCCAGTACCCGGATATTATCGTACACGCCCTTAGAATACAGGATATTAAAGAGCGTTTCCTTAATCCTGTCCGACGTCGGCCGCACCCGGTTATCGGGGGGATTTATGAGCCGCTTTCCGCGGTATTTTCCTGAAATTACACGCAATGATTCACTAAACCGCTTTAAGCAAACGGGTCGTTATTGTGATTGTTGCCCGGCGGGTAAGGCGGCTGCTGCCCGTACGGGTTGTTGCCCTGCGGGTATTGCGGCGGGTAGGGGTTTGGCGGATAATACGGGTAGGGCTGCTGGTGGCCGTAGGGATTGGACGCGGGCGGCACGGGCGGTATATAGCTTTTCTGCGCCGCGTAACCGAGGATAATCAGCACGTTACACGCAAGGGAGGGCAGCCCCGTTACGATACTTAGCACGTCCGAGGGCGGCATGATGCTGGTAATCAACGTGAACGCGCCGAACAAAATGGCGATTACGTTAAAAACCATTAAGACCGTGATATAAGTCCCTTTGCCCGGGCTTTTCTTATGCTTGAGCAAGAATCCGAGGAAAAGCCCGTAAATGGCGACGGAAACAACCAAAATAAATATGGAACCGGTGCGGTTTGTATCTACGAAATCCTCATACGTTGTATTGTCGTACAATCCAAGATCCGCATAGATTTCCTGCATCATTTCGAAATCCTCCACCGTAGGCGGGACGGCGATGGAAACGATGCCGCTCACGATTGAAAGCGCGAGAAGGCCGAGCAGGCCGATCAGCAGCAGCCTAAACGCTTTTTGACATAGTGTTTTGTACATGAAAAATCTCCTTGTGCAGCCACTAGACTTGTTCGGAACAAGTCTACTTAATGACTGTATATTATTATAATTCCATAATAGCATATCGCCGCCCGTTCGTAAAGCTTTTTTTATATCCTTAGTAATAATCACACCCTAATTTTTTGCTTTCCATTTTTCATTTTTCATTGTATAATACCCTGGATGGAATTATCCGAAAAATTGCTCGAAAAATTAAAAAACCTGCCCGAAAAACCCGGCGTGTATATTATGCGCGGGGCGGCGGGAGAGATTATCTATATCGGCAAGGCGGCCGTATTAAAAAACCGCGTGCGCCAATACTTCTTTAATACGCAGAAGGACGAGAAGGTGCGGGCGATGGCGTCCTCCGTCGCGGATTTTGATTATATCATCACGCTCTCCGAAAAGGACGCGCTGTCGCTCGAGGCAAATTTGGTGCGCAAGCATAAGCCGCGCTATAATATCCTTTTAAAGGACGACCGCCACAACCCCTATATCCGCATCGATTTAAAACAGAAATTCCCGTGTATCGAGGTGACACGCCGCATTAAATCCGACGGCGCGCGCTATTTCGGGCCGTACTTTTTCGGCGTACGCGTCGCGGAGGTCATAGACGTACTTAAATCCGCCTACCGCGTACGCTGCTGCCCGAAAAGCTTTTTTTCTAAGAAGCGCGAATGCCTCAACTACCACATTAAATTGTGCCTCGCGCCGTGCCAAAACCGCGTGAGCGAATCCGAATACCGCCAGACGGTGGATAAAGCGGTGGCGTTTTTATCGGGCAAGGATTCCGACGCGGAAAGGCTGATTACAGAAAAAATGGCGGCGGCGGCGGAAAACGAGGAGTTCGAGCGCGCCATTCGCTACCGCAAGCAGCTGGCGATGCTCAAAAAGCTCAAAGACCGCGTGCTTTCGGAATTGCGCGACAATCGGGATTTAGATGCCGTTTCGTTCGTTTTCGACGGAAGCTACGGCGCGGCGGCGGTCGTCATCGTGCGCGGCGGCAAATTGATGGGCGCGCTGAAGTTTGGCTTAGACGGCGCGTCGTTGTTCGGCAGCGACGGCGTTTCGCAGTTTTTGACCCAATACTACGCCGGTCAAAACGCTACCGTCCCGCCCGAAATTTTACTCGAAACGGAATTCGAAAAAGGGGCGCTCGAAGAATACCTGTATAGCATAAGCGGCAAAAAAACGGCCGTCGTTTTCCCCAAAATCGGTATCAAGAAAAAAATTCTCGGCATGGCGGAGGAGAACGCGCGCGATGAGTTAGAGAAGTCGCTCGACCGCCGGCAGCGCGATTACGAGCTGTGCGAGGGCGCGAACGAGCGGCTCAAGGAATTATTGGGGTTAGACACGCTGCGCCGTATCGAATGCTATGATATCTCGCATCTTTCGGGAACCGACCAGGTTGCGAGCGGCGTGGCGTTTATCAACGGGCGCGCCGAAAAATCCGAATACCGCCGTTATAAAATCAAAACGGTCGCGGGCGCGGACGATTATAAGTGCTTGGCGGAGGTCATTTCCCGAAGGCTCGGGAAAATAATGGCGGATGGCGGATGGCGGATGGTGAATGGCGATCAGGATAAAAAGAAATCCTCCGCTCCTCACCCCTCACTCCTAATTTCTAATTCAAAGTCAACGGCTCACCATTCACCATCCACCATCCGCCATCCGCCTATCATGCCCGACTTAATCGTAATCGACGGCGGCAAAGGGCAGCTAAACAGCGCGCACGCGGCGATGCAGACAGCCGGCGCCGAAATCCCCATGATATCGCTTGCCGAGCGCGACGAGGAGATTTTTACGCTTGGTTCACCCGAGCCGATACGCCTTAAAAAAGACAATTTTGCGCTAAAGCTGCTCCAGCGTATCCGCGACGAGGCGCACCGCTTCGCCGTAACGTACCATCGCAGCTTGCGCGCCAAAAAAATCGGCTCGGTATTAGAGCAAATCCGCGGCATAGGCTCCAAAAAGCGGCAAATCCTCTTAAAAGCGTTTTCCTCGGTACGCGCCATAGAAACCGCCGATATAGAAACGCTCGCTGCCGTCGAGGGCATCGACCGAAAAACCGCGGAAGCGGTGGCGGCGTTTTTTAGGGGTTAGGGGTCAGGGGTTAGGGGTCAGGGATGAGAACGAAAAACGAAAAACGTCGGATGATTGTTACGGAAAACGGTGTGACTTATAGTCAATTCGACACTTGTAATTTGTACATTGTAATTTGTAAATAAACCTTATAAGATACAGCTGTCAAACGCGCAGGGCAGGGAATCCGGCAGCTCGACGGCTTCATCGTTCAACACAAGTTTTACTTTCAAGCTCGCGCATAAATTTTCCTGTATCGTACCTGTCATAGTGCCGCCTTTTACGGGCGACAGCAGCGTTTTGACAAATTCGTTGTTGGTTATGTCGATATCGAGGCTGTTTTTGCCTTTTCGGAGCGAGTAGGCGGCTTTTTCGGGCGTCAATTCGGTTACATTTAATTTCGTGCCGTTATATAATGAAAAATTATATTGCTTTCCGTTATGCAGCACCAGGCACAAAAAGCCGCGCATATTAAAGGTAAGCGGCCATGCTATGGCTGAAATAATAGAAGTGTCGCCCGCAAAAGCCTGCATCCAAATATAGTTTTCGGGGAACTTGTGCCCGAAGTCCTTTTCGATGTATCCTTTGGTGTCGACGGCATAATGGCTGTCGTTTACCGTAACCCTGCCGCGCACCCCGTGGCGCAGGCTGATAACCTCGTGGCGGCACGGCATCGGCGCAAAAACGAACGGCCCCATGACGGACGGCGCGAAAAGAGTTTTCCGGAACCGAACCATATCGCTAAAAACAATATCCGCCTTTACCGAATTTTCGACCTGCCGGATATCGACGCGGCAGCCTTGCAATGAAAACACGTTATCCTGAATACGAACCGTCATGTTTTCTTTTTGAAACGAAAAATCCTCGACGGGAAACCGAAAGAACAAAGCGTGCTGCCCGTCGAGATACTGGATAAAGCTATGCGCGTCGGCTTTGGATTTAGAGACCCCGACGATGAACGCGAAAGGGAAGTCCCCGCCCGAGCGGAAGTACCAGCCTTCGAAATAATTTTTCTTTTTCCGTTTCCCCAAGTAGCGCTCGGGGTGAAAAACGGTGTTTAGCATACGGCGCATAATCTCCCATAACCTTTGCGGTCATACTGTGGTTTGTGGATGAGCGGCTTTGGCCTCGTCAAAGAAAAATGAATGAAAGCGCGGATATTGTTTCGTTTTTTCCTCTAAAACGCTCCATAAAAGATGGATGCAGACGGCCGTCGCGGCGCCCAGCGCCCACCCCGCCAGCACGTCGCCCGC
>Ga0123353_10008375_pt1 | contig 14113 bp, 12 predicted proteins | sample TergutLab28metaG_3_FD_92763 | JGI IMG/M metagenome (GOLD analysis project Ga0123353, IMG submission 92763) | Labiotermes labralis P3 segment gut microbial communities from Petit-Saut dam, French Guiana - Lab288 P3 | ecosystem: Host-associated > Arthropoda: Insects > Digestive system > Gut ... | reverse complement strand
GGTGGCGGATTGCACGGTCGGTTTGACTTTTTGCTGGACGCTAAGAAGCGTTGCAGCATTCCCTCTGATTGGCGCGATGCGATGGGGGCGCCTGCCTGTGTCTATATCCTGCCGGACCCTGTGGGCCCTTACCTGCATTTGTTCCCGCCGGATGAGATGAGGCGGAGTTTCGGGGCGTTGCGGAACAGGGAGCTGTTTGATGAGGATCTGGATGAGTTGCTGGGCATCATCGGGGAGCATGTGGATCAGGTGCGGTTGGATGTGCAGGGGCGCATCCGTGTGAGTGACCAGATGTTGGCTCATGCGATGATTGAGGACACGGTGGTGCTGATCGGGACGCAGACCCGCGCCCAGTTGTGGTCGCTGAAGATGCGTCCTGCGGTGGGGGCGGTGAATCAGGTCGCGTTCGCGGAGGCGTGCAGGGCGTACACGAGGAGCCGGGTGCGGTTGTTGCCGCCTGGTCGGTGAGGGGGTGGCGGATGCATGTACCGGTGATGTTGCGGGAGACGGTGGAGGCGCTGGCGGTGAGGCCGGGGGGCAGCTACATTGATGCGACCGTGGGCAGTGCGGGTCACGCTGCGGAGGTGCTCAGGCGGGCGGGCCCGGAAGGGCGGCTGCTGGGGATTGACCGGGATGCGGAGGCGCTGGAGCGGGCCCGGCTGAGGTTGGAGGGCGTGCCGGGGCAGGTGCGTCTGGTGCATGGTGCGCATGGGGATATCCGTCGGCTGGCGGTGGAGAACGGGTTTCAGGCGATAGACGGGATTTTGCTTGATTTGGGGGTCTCTTCGGAGGAGCTCGATACGCCGGGGCGCGGGTTCAGTTTCAGGCTTGACGGGCCGCTGGATATGCGGATGGACGCGACGCGGGGCGAGACGGCGGCGGAGCTTCTGGCGCGGCTGGATGAGCAGGAGATGGCGGAGGTGTTCCGCACCCTGGGGGAGGAGCCGCAGGCGCGGCGCATCGCGCGGGCGATTGTGCGTGAGCGGGCGCGGGAGCCTATCGTGACGACGGGGCGGCTGGCGGCGGTTGTGTGCGCGGCGGTGGGTCGGTGGGGTGGCGCGAGGCACCCGGCTACGCGGGTCTATCAGTCGGTCCGGATGCGCTTAAATTCAGAAGTCGAGGATTTGGGGCGCGCGTTGGAGGATGGCCTGGGGTTGTTGAGACCGGGCGGGCGGTTTGCGGTTCTTGCGTATGAGTCCATTACGGACAGGATTGTGAAGCGGCGGTTCGCGGCGCATATCGGCAGGTGGCGGGCGTTGCCGCAGGGAGGCGAGGCGTGGGAGGCGGGTGAGTTGCCGGAGGCGGTTGCCGTGACGCGCAAGGCGGTGAAGGCGAGTGATGAGGAGGTTGCGGGAAACCCGCGTGCGCGGTCGGCGCGGCTGCGGGTGGTTGCGCGGAAGGATTGATTTTCGGGATTACGAAAAAGGGGAGGTTTGGCATGGTCAAAAATAAGAAAAAAAATGTGCAGATGGGCTTAGCGTCCAAGCTGATGATTGGGGTTTTCGTGTCGCTTGCGGCTACGGGGTTGACGTATGTGTGCACGAAGTCGAAAAATAACACGTTGACGCGGGAAGTTGATGACCTTCGGGTGTCGTACTCGCGGGCGGAGAGCGAATACATACACGAAGAGAACATCTGGAAGGCAATGTCTGAAAACCCGGAGATTCTCAACCGTGCGATTTTGGAAAAGGGTTTGATGATGGGGTTTCCGGAGGCGGACCAGATTGTCCGCATTGATGCCACTGGCAAACCGCTGCCCGGTCAGCCCTCTCTGGCGCGTTACAAGAAAATCGCTTCCGAGCGTTTAGTGGTCACTCACTAAGCCGCCGTGCGGAGAAACAGGATGGGTCATCATGAAAGAAGAATTCCGCGAAAAACGGTGCATCTGTATATTTGCTGCGGGGCTGTTAGTGGCGTTGACCATTTTGGCGGGGCGGCTTGCCTTCTTCCATTTGGCGAATTTCTCGCGGCTTAAATACGGCGATTATTCGCAGACGTCGATGGGGATACGCGGGCGGATATTTGACGGCAGCGCGAACCCCGTCCAGATGGCGGTGAGCCTGCCGTACTGGGAGTTTATTGCAGACCGGAATGGATTCCTCGAATGGCACAAAAAGAAGGAACGCCGCGAGAAGGTTCTCGTGCAGGTGTCCGAGGTGCTGGGGATTCCGTATGAGGTGGTGAGCACTAATTTCTCGGCGGGTGTTCCGTGGGGCAGGACGCTCGGCATCTCCGCCGACCCTGCGGTTTTTGATGCCTTGGTGCGTAACTCGAAGAACGTGAGCGGCGTCAAGGCGAAGGAAATCGCCTTGCGGAATTATCCCCAGGGCCGCAGGATGTCGCATGTGCTGGGGTTCCTGGACTGGCAGAGCATCGGCGTTGCCGGGATTGAGCAGCGGCATGAGTTGCACCTGAAAGGCACGGAGGGGCTGACGCTGGGCAAGCAGGACGGGAGCAACAAGGCGGATGCAGGGGAGCGGAGAATCCCGGAGATGGATTATGTGAGTGTCTCGCCGATACCGGGGCATGACATCTACCTCACGCTTGACAATAACATCCAGTATTATGTCGAGACGGCGTTGAAAGAGGCTGTCGAGCGGGTGAACGCGGCGGGCGCGTGGGCGATTGTGCAGGATGTCCACACGGGTGCCATTCTCGCGATGGCGTCGTATCCGGATTTCGACCCGCAAGACCGCAGTGCCGTGCCGAAGGAAGTCTGGCGCAACAACGCGATTACGACGATGTACGAGCCGGGGTCGATCATGAAGACCATCTCGCTGGCGGCGGCGCTCAATGAGCGGCTCGTCACGGCGAACACGGTGATGGACGTGGGCTACGGGGATTTCTTCTACGCCAGGACATCGCTGAAGAATAATGCCAGCGGGAGAATCACGGTCGCGCGCGGGTTTAAAATCTCGAACAATGTCATCTTCGCCAAACTGGGGCTGGAGCTGGGGGCACGGCGGCTGGAGGCGTATATGCGTGCCGCGGGGTTTGACGAGAAACTTGAGATTGAGTTGCCGGGCGAGGCGAAAGGGATGCTGGACTGGGGGAAGCGGCCGTGGAACAGATGGGATAAGGTCAAGCCGACCCGTGTGCCGATCGGTCAAGGCGTTTCCGTGACGGCGCTCCAGATGATTAACGCATACTCGATGATTGCGAACGGCGGCACGCTGTTGCGCCCGTATGTGGTGAAGCAGGTGCTCTCGTCCAATGGCGAGACGATTCACCAAGGGGAAAGGAAAGAGATTGGCAACCCGATACGCCCCGAAGTGGCGCAGGTCATGCGCGAGCTGATGATTGACGTGACGGAAGACGGCACAGGCACGCGGGCGCGTGTGCCGGGCTATACCGTCGCGGGCAAGACGGGTACCGCGCAACACGCCGTCAGGGGGGGCTATTCCAGCACGGAGTTTTATGCGTCGTTTGTCGGGTTCGTCCCGGCGCGTGACCCTGTGTTCAGCGTGCTGGTGACGGTGGACCGCCCTGCACCCGGGTTCGCGCGGACAGGCGGCGCGGTGGCGGCGCCCGCGTTCGCAAGCATCGCGACGGCAACCGCGCGTTACCTCGAAGTCCCGCCAGATCTTCCAAGCGGACAAGACGCAGAGGTGCGTTCCGCCGGAGTTAACAGACGATGAAATGCTCTGAAATTTCCGAACTGTTTCCGCTGTTGACCGACAAGCCGCCAGCCATCGTGTTCACGGGCGTCCAGTGCGATTCGCGCCGGGTGCGCCCGGGCGACCTGTTTGTGGCGGTCAGCGGGCAACGCGATGACGGCGCGAAATATGGCGCGGCGGCATTGGCGCGGGGCGCGGCGGCGGTGGTCTCGGAAATGCCCCTGCGCGATTGCGCCAAGGCAAATGTCGTCGTGAGCGATGCGCGTCTCGCGCTGGCAATCTTGGCGAATGCGGTCAACGGCTGGCCGAGCCGCAAGATGGATGTGTTCGGCATCACCGGAACGAACGGGAAGACCACCACCGCATGGCTGCTGAACGAGTTGCTCCGTGCGCACGGCGGAAACCCCGGGCTGCTGACAACGGTTCAGGTTGCCTACCACGACCGCATCATCCCTGCGGCACGCACCACGCCCGACGCGTGTGAGTTGCAGTCGCTGCTGGCGGCGATGGCTGGCGCGGGATGCGGCTCTGCCGTGATGGAAGTCTCCTCCCACGCGCTCGACCAGCAACGCACCGAGGGCATCCGCTTTGCAGGCGCGGCGTTCACCAACCTCTCGCACGACCACTTGGATTATCACGGCTCGATGGAGGCGTATTGGGAAACGAAGAAACGCCTCTTCGTGCAGCTCGCCCGCGAGAAGCCGGGCGCGGCGGCAGTGTGTTTTCTGGATGCGCCATACGGTGCGCAGATGGCGGAGTTCCTCGCGACGCTCCCCGTGCAACGGGTCACCTGCGGCTTCTCGGATGCGGCAGACATCCGCGCCGAGGATGTCTTGCTCACGCCGGACGGGAGCCGCTTCACGCTTGTGACGCCGGACGGTGCGCGCGTGCAAGTTGATGTGCAACTGGCAGGGCGCCACAACATCGCGAACATCCTGTGCGCGGTTGCGCTGGCGTTGTCCGCTGGCGTTCCGCTGGAGACGATTACCGCACTGTTGCCGAAACTCCGCCCGCAGTGGGGGCGGCTGGAGAGCGTCCCTGTGAATGCCGCCTTCCGAGTGTTCGTGGACTACGCGCACACGGACGACGCATTGCGGAACGTCCTTTCCGCCATCCGCGAGATGAGCAAAGGGCGCACGATTGTCGTGTTCGGATGCGGCGGCGACCGCGACCGCACCAAGCGCCCGCTGATGGGATGCGCCTGTGCGGACGGCGCGGATGTGCTGGTCGTCACCTCCGACAATCCGCGTTCGGAAAACCCCGAGACGATTATTGCGGAAGTCACGGCTGGCATTCCGCAAGGCAAAGAGACGCACATCGAGCCTAGCCGCCGCGCGGCAATCCGCCTTGCCCTCTCGCTCGCCAAGGCAGACGATGTTGTGCTCGTGGCTGGCAAGGGACACGAATCCTTCCAAGAAATCGCCGGCCGCTCCTTCCCCTTCGACGACCGCCAAGTCGTCATCGAAGAAATGGAATCCCTTCATTAGGAATTAGAAATTAGGAATGGGATGTACCCTTGTCCATTCCGTCCATCTTGTCCATACCGTCCATAATCCGTACAGTTCACGCTAACGATCTAAACACGCTTCGAGCTTGCGGATGTTTGCGGTGGGGTTGAAGGTGGTGGCGATGGTCTGGCGGCCTGCGGTTGCGAGGCGTTGATGGGTTTCTTGGTTTGCCAGTACATCCGTAAGCGCACCTGCCAGTGCCTCGGGGTTGTCCGGGGGGACAAGGCGACCATTGACGTTGTCGCAAATCACTTCTCCGGCGGCTCCGGCGGAGGTCGTCACAACAGGCGTCCCGGCGGCGAGCGCCTCCAGCACGACATTGGCGATGCCGTCACGGTCGCCGTTGGGCAGACGGCGCGAGGCGAGCGCCACAACACGCGCATTGCGGATTTCGCCCAGCGTTTGCTCTTCTGGCAGCCAGCCCAGAAACGAGACGCGCGACCCGATGCGCAAGTCCTCCGCAAGCTGGCGGAGTTTTGTATTCAGTTTTCCGCTCCCTGCGATACGGCACGCGCAGGGGATGTTGCGGGCGTGAAGTAACGCGCAGGCGCGGAGCAAGGTGTCGAAGCCTTTCTTGGGTTCGAGCCGCCCTGCGGAAAAGATGTCGTTCTCCCTGGGCACGGCGCGGGTGCCGCGCGTGACCTCGGGTACCCCGTGGTGGATGACTTCCACGCGCTCACGGGCAATCCCGCAAGCCAGTGCCGCGTCTGCCGCGGCTTGCGAACAGGCGATGATACGTTGCGCGTCACGCAGCCGACACGCCAGCACCTTGCGCGGGGCGGTGAAGACATCGTGCGCGTGGACGGAGCAGAGCCACGGGCGTTTGAGCGTTGCGGCGGCAATCCCTGCGATGTCGGCGGTGATCCCTGCGAACTGCGCCCACACGAGGCGGCTGCGCGTATCCGAGAGGTCGCGCACCAGCGCCGCCGCCTGTGGCAAGCGTTTGAGCATACGCAAGGCGTTCAAGGGCGAGCAGGCCGACATCCTGATGACACGCCCCAGCGCGACGCACGCAAACCGCAAGCGGTATCCCCGAGGGCAGAGGCGGAACGCGTAGGGCAGTGTGTCCGCGCCGTGCGTCAGGTAGCGCACGTGAAGTTCCCTACCCCGTCGGCGCAACGCATCCAACTCGCGCCGAATGAAGGTCTCGCTCGGCGCGTCGTGGTCCAGCAGCACTATGACGGGAAGAGGCACGGCAAGGGAGGCGCATGGGTTAGAGCTGTTTCGGCAGGAGGTCGAAGTCCGCAGGGATGGCGAGGATGGACGCCACCAGCAGGTCAATCGTGTGGAACGCATCGTCGAGGCTTAGGGTCTCGATGGGGCTGTGCATATAGCGCAGCGGGATACTCAACTGCGCGACCGCCGCGCCCGAGCGCGTCATGCGCATTGCCCATGCGCAGGTGCCTGTGCCGCGCCCCCGCACCTGCAGCTGGGTGGGTATCGAGCGGTTCTTGGCAGTTTTCAGGACGAGCTCGTTCAGCCTCGGGTGATACGTCGGCCCGATGCCGACCACTGCACCCTTGCCGAGCCCTATGTCGCCGACCGTCTTCTTGTCCTGCTTCTGCGCGTCAGAGGCGAACGTCACATCCACGCAAAGCCCGATGTGCGGGTTGATGTCATACGCCGAGGTGTAGCCCCCGACAAGCCCAATCTCCTCCTGCACACTGGCGACCATGTGGAGCGCGACATTGATTTTCTCATTCGCGAGCCGCCGCATCGCCTCGGTCACGATGAACGCGCCGATGCGGTTATCAAACCCACGGCACGCAACACGGTTGTTGCCCATCGGCCGCCACCCTGCGTCAATCACCGCCGGGCTGCCGAGCTCGACCATCTCCAGCGCATTCTCGCGACTGGTCGCGCCGATGTCAACCGCGATGTCCGTGAGCTCCTTCGGCGCGGCGGTCTCGCGCTCCTTCGGGGTCATCAGGTGAATCGGCCGCCCCCCGAACACGCCATTCACAGGCCCCTTCTTGCCCTGTATGACGATGCGCTCGCTCGCCACCGTCGGCGCGGTCACGCCACCGATGGGTGCCATGTAGAGGAAACCGTCTTCGTCAACATACTGCACGAGAAAACCGATTTCATCGCAATGCCCCTCAATCATCACGCGCAACGGCGCCTTCGGGTTGAGACACGCGCGGAGGTTCCCATGTATATCAATGGCGACATCCTTGACCGCCGCCTTTTTCAGGTAACCCCCGAGCAACTTCATGCCGTCATATTCAAATCCGCTCGGTGTCGGAATCGCCACGAGCTGCTGCAAAAGTGAAAGCGCCTGCTGGTTCATCATTACTCCTCTTTACTTTTCGGTTCATTAAAAAAGGGATATGATATAACCTTTGGCAACGCCTTGGCAACATCTTTTAAAGGTAAAAGGTAAAAAGTAAAAGGTAAAAAGTAAAAAGGTAAAAAGGTGGGAAAGTTAATAGTTAATAATTAATAGTTAATAGTCAGGGTGTGCTTCGGGACACAGAGGCACAAGAGCGGGTGCGCTCCGTCCCCTCGGGAGAAGTTTCTAGTTGCTAGTTTCTAGCAAATGCGCCACCTTCACCCGAGGCACACGAGCGGGTGCGCTCTGTCCCCTCGGAACGCCACCTTCCCAGCCCCGAAGTGCCTCCCACTTTTTACCTTTTACTTTTTACCTTTTACCTTCCCGAGGAACACGAGCGGGGGCGCTCTGTCCCCTCGGAATTTCTCACAGAGGCTGTAGTGGCGACCCTTGCGGTCGCCCCCGTCCATCCCGTCCATATCGTCCATCCCGTCCATATCGTCCATCCCGTCCATATCGTCCATCTTCAGAGGGGTACCTCCGCCCCCGCCGCAACGCCTCGGAAAAGGTAGCGCATGGCGTCCTCGTCATGCTGGGGTACCCGAGGCACACGAGTGGGTGCGCTCCGTCCCCCCCGAAGCGCCTTCCACCTTTCACTTTTTACCTTTTACTTTTCGTCTCGAACGTGTTATCTTATTGGTCTTTTTTTGGAGGGCATACCAGCGAATACGAGCGCAGAAAATACAGTGGGTGTCGTTGTCCCGCAGACATTGAAGCTTGTCCTTCCGCAGGAGGGGTTTCGGCTTGAGAAGGGCGGAGCGTTGCCGGAAATCACGGTGGCGTATGAGCGTTGTGGTGCGATCACGGCGGAGAATGACAATGTGGTTTTTGTCTGTCATGCGCTGACGGGTGATGCGCACGTTGCGGGGATACGTCCGGGGGAGACGGAGCCGGATGGGTGGTGGGAAGGTATGATCGGCCCGGGCAAGGGTATCGATACAGACCGTTATCAGGTCATCTGCGCCAATATCCTCGGGGGGTGCAAAGGCACGACGGGGCCGTCGTCCATCGCGCCGAACGGTAAGCCGTATGGGTCGGCGTTCCCGAAAATGACGGTGGGCGACATCGTGGAGGTGCATCGTCTCTTTTTGCGTCAGCTGGGTATCACGCGCCTTGCGGGGATTGTGGGCGGGAGTTTCGGCGGTATGCAGGTGCTGGAGTGGGCGATCCGCCACTCGGGTGAGATTGACCGTGTGATGCTGGTGGCGACGGCGGCGAGCCTGAACTCGCAGGCGTTGGCGTTTGACATCGTGGGGCGGCACGCGATTGTGGCTGACCCGAATTGGCGCAGGGGCGATTATTATGAGAATGAGGGGCAGCCGCTTAACGGGTTGTCGAGCGCGCGCAAGTTGGCGCATATCACTTATTTGTCGTCTGACTTGATGGATGAGAAGTTCGGGCGTGAGAAGCGTCAGGATTGGCTCGCGGCGGACAGTGCGTCGCGGCGTAACCGTGAAGAGCATTTCGGGACGTATTTCCAAATCGAGAGTTATCTCCAGCATCAGGGCGAGAAGTTCATCCGTCGTTTCGATGCGAATTCGTATCTGCACATCACGCTCGCGATGGATGAGTATGACGCGGCGGAGACGTATGGCTCGCTTGAGGCGGCGTTCGCAAAAATATCTTCGCGTGTGCTGGTGGTCTCGATGAGCGGCGATTGGCTGTTCACGCCGGGCCAGTCAACGGAAATCGTCGAGGCGATGCTCAAGGGGCAGAAGCGGGTGTCGTATTGCCACCTGAATACGGGCGCGGGGCATGATGCGTTCCTGACGCACATCTGCGACCTTAAGCGGGTCATCGCTGCGTTCCTTGCCTGTCCGCAGGAGGTCGCGTCGCGGGCGGCGGTCAAGCAGTGGCAGGTGCGCCATTATCGGGAGGTTGTGGATTTAATTCCCGAGGGGAGCCGCGTGCTGGACTTGGGGTGCGGGAACGGTACGTTGCTGAATATCCTGCGGGCGAGCAAGCAGGCGACCGGGAACGGCGTGGAGATTGATGTGAATCAGGTCATCAAGGCGATTGGCTCTGGCAGTGATGTGTTGCTGGAGGACGTTGACGACGGGTTGACCATCATCGCTAACGACAGTTACGATTGCGTGGTGTTGAGTGAGACTTTGCAGACCATCAAGCGGCCGCGTGACCTGCTGCGGCAAATCTTGCGCGTCGCGGGGAATGCGGTTATCACGTTCCCCAACTTCGGTTACATCGGCGTGCGGATGCAGTTGCTGTTGAGCGGGCGTATGCCCAAGGGCAAGCATATTCCCCACGAGTGGTACAGCACGCCGAACATCCACCTGTTTTCGCTCAAGGATTTCCTTGTGCTGTGCGAGCAGGAGGGGATTGTCGTGCAGGAGACATTGTGCAGGACGAGCGGGCTCATGGGGCGCGTCTTGCTTGCGCTCGGCTGCCGGAACATGGGTGCCTCTAAAGTGACCATCCGCATCACGCGGAAACCAACGGATGACACGAGGGCGGACGTATGAACACATGGATTGAGAAAAATTTGGATGCTATCGCGGATGCGCTGTCCCCTTGCCGGGACTGCCCTGTCGCGAACACGGAACGTGATGTCAACCTGCCCGGCACGGCGGCGATCACGGCGGTGCTGGAGCACCTGCTCGGCGTGCTGTACCCGGGGTGTCACGGTCAGGCGCCTGTCGCGCACGAGAACTGCCACCAGCAACTCAAGGGGACGCTGGCGCAGATTGCCACGGAGCTTTACGATCAGGCGCATCGCACCCTTGAGTATGCCTGTGCGAAAGTCAAGTGCATTTCCTGCGGGGACTGCGCGGAACAGGCGCGGCAAACCGTGACTGCGCTTCTCGACGGTCTGCCCGCCATCCGCGAGATGTTGCAGGAGGACATCCAGGCCGCCTACGAGGGCGACCCCGCAGCCCGCACGACGATGGAAATCGTCATGAGTTATCCCGGGCTGTACGCCATCACCGTGCACCGCCTTGCACATGCGCTGTACCAGCAAGGGCTGCCGCTCATCCCGCGCGTCATGAGCGAATACGCGCACGCCCGAACGGGTATTGACATCCACCCCGGCGCGACCATCGGCCCCGGGTTTTTCATCGACCACGGCACGGGCGTTGTCATCGGCGAGACGTGCCGAATCGGTCGGCGCGTGAAACTCTACCAAGGGGTCACGCTCGGCGCGTTGAGTTTCGCGAAGGACGATACCGGGGCGCTCGTCAAGGGCGTGAAGCGCCACCCCGATGTCGAAGATAACGTTGTGATTTATGCGGGCGCGACAATCCTCGGCGGCAACACCGTCATCGGGCACGGCTCCGTCATCGGCGGTAATGTCTGGCTGATTCACTCCGTGCCGCCCGGCTCCAAGGTCTATAACCGCACCCCCGCACCCGTCGTCATCCATAGCCGTCGGCAAGGGGAAAAACACTAACGCGCGGTTGTATCATTGAATGCTTCAAGAAAGGGAAAAGAGATGAAAAAATGGGTTTGTGGTTTGGCTACCGCGATGGCGATGTGCGTAAGCGGTCAGGGCGAGAATACGTATGATGTTCATGCGGTGGTGGACTTGTCGCACAGTTTCACGTTCTATGCGGACGGGCGTTTTGCAAGGCAGTATCTGGGGACGCACCGTTCGGTGATGAACTGGAACGCGCTCTACAATTTCGATTTGTCGAACGCGAATTTGATGGTGTTGCTGGATTGCGATTCGCGCTTGAGTTACACCGACAAGGATGTGGCGCACATCAAGAAATTTCTGGAGGACGGCGGTGGGGTCGCGCTGTTTGTGTCGTCGCCGACGTGCAAGCAAGCGGATTTGGCGAAGTGCTTCGGCGCGGTTTACGAGGACGGTGCGGTTGCGCCGATGAAGCCCGTCCCTGCGCTGAACGTGGACAAGGTTGAGGGTCATGCGTCAATCAAGTTGAAGGCGGATACGGCAACCCCGTGGACGGCACTCGTGACGGATGCGGAGGGCGCAGTCGTGGTGGGTATGCGGAGGGTCGGCAAGGGAAGGCTCATGGTTGCGCCGCGCGGGTTCTCGGGTTCGCGTCCGGACGCGAGCGACCCCATCAATGCGGCGTGGCTTGCGCCTGTGCTGGAGCGCCTCGCGCAAGGCAAGGCGATTGACAAATCGAAGCCGTTCGCTGGCAGGGGGCTGACGGATGCGGATAACGTCGAGGAATACGAGGACTTTTCGCTTTACTACAGCGACTACCTGATGCCCTACGCGGATGCGATGCTCGAAATCACCCGGCGCACGAAACCGTTCATCGAGCAACGCATGGGCGTGCCGCTGGCGGAAGGCATGGGCACAAAGATTGGCCTGCTGGCGACAGGCGGCGGCGGATTCTCCGGCGGCACGCTCATCGGGCTGGCGGTCTGGTGGGGCGGTTTCCCAGAGAAGGAAGACAGCATGATTGAGTTCATCACGCACGAGTCCGTGCACTCATGGGTGCTGCCGTTCCCCGAGGTGTGGAACGAACCCATCGCAACGTATGTCGGCAACCTCGTGATGATTGACATGGGGCATGAGGCGGAGGCAGTCAAACGGATTGCAGACACCATCGCGCGCGCACGTCGGCACGACCCCGACATGACCCGTTACGACCTGTCGGGCAAATCCATCCGCGCGGATGTGGAGCCGCTGAACGGCGGCGCCGCGAACGATGTTCATTGGGGCAAGACATATTGGATCTTCGAGGAACTGCGCAAGGAGAAGCCAGACTTCATGGCAACCTATTTCCAACTCAAACGGAAACACGCCACACCCGATGTCATCAATAAATACACCATTGACATCACCGTCGCGCTCTTGAGCCAAGCGATGGGACGCGACCTGTTCCCGTGGTTCCGTGAAATCGGGATTGACGCTGACCCCGACCGCTCGCCAATACGCTTTTAGAACGAGAGAAAATGCCGAAAGAAGCATGGCGAGGACGCCATGCGCTACCTTAGTCTAAAGCCAAGTTCGCCACGAGCACGCTACCATAGACACGCCCATCGTAGGTTATCCAGACAATCGCTTTGTAAATGCCTTTTTTTGCCACCTCACCGAGGTAGCCACCTTCGCTTGTTCAAGACGGGCAGAGCAAGTCGAGGGGTTTTGTCTGGCGGTCAACGATTTTCCCGTCCGCGTCCAGCACGGCAATCTCTATCTGACCGTCCATGATGCTATAGTCATTCGCGAGCTCCCCCTCATGCCTGACAAAATCAACGGAGATGACGAAGGGGATTTTTCCGCGCTCACGGAATTCCTCCATGACGTGTGGGCGGAGATGCGCGATGTCAAATGTGGCTGCAAAAACCACAGACTTGTTCGCGTCCTCCGGGTCTTGCCACGTCGAGATGAAACCCGCGATTTCGGCATCCGTGGGGATATCCCCGGGTGCGCCGCCACCGTCCACGGCAGCTGCGGTGGGCTTTTGTTCGCCGACCCGTGAACAGGCGGCGCACATCAGCACCAACAGGTAAACAACATATCGTTTCATGCACGTTCCTTTTTTGAGTTTCGCATTGGGATGACCCACAACCGTCAACGAAACCATCAAGCCTTTATCACTCTTTTTTCTCAAGCGGCAGCCTCAAGTCCGCCTCTGTCACAACGCCCAACGTGACGTTGTCAGTCGTCACGCGGAAAATCGCCTGATACTTCCCTGCCGTTGCCACCTCACCGAGGCGGCCGCCTCCGCCTCCTCAAGACGGGCACAGGTTAAGGATTGGTTCTTTCACGCGGTCAACAAGTTTGCCTTCCGCGTCCACGATGAACACCTCGATGTCCCCCTCCAAAACCATCCGACCCGAGCGCCGCAGCACGGCGGTCAGGTGGTACGGGATTTTCTCGTTCTGCATGTACAGCCGCCATGCCGCCGGAGGGAACGTCGGGAGCCGGAACGCCGCCGTCAACTCCAACACCCCGTCCGCCCCTTCATGGCGCGACACGAAAGCGTCAATCTCCGCTTGGGACGGGACATTGTTCGTGCTTGCGTCAGGCTGTTGCGCCACGCACACACGCCCTGCCACGAGCAACACAAGCAAAAGCATTTTACAGTACACTGATTTCATGATAAAAAGCATACCGAATTTTCCGCCAGCCGTCAAGCGCAGGGCTTTCAGCTCTAGATAGCGTGTCCCGTCCTAGCGCGGGACGTACACGGTGACGGCAAGGGGGAGTATCTCGATTTCGACGGGCGTGGTGCCGATGACGTCGCCGTCGGCTTGGACGACAATGGGTTCTTCGCTGCGGATGCTGATGGTTCGCTTGGCGGTGGTCTCGATGTTGATGGTGTTGACGCGCTTGGGGGCAATCCAGCGCAGGAGGTAGTACCACGGGTATTCGAGCGGTGTCTTGATGCGGATCACGCAGACATCCAGCTGGCCGTCGTCAACGCGGATGTCGGGACCGTTGGGGTTGAGCGAACGGGCGAGGATGCCGCAGTTGGAGACCAGCACGTCGGTCGCGCTACAGACTTGCGTGGCGCCGTCAATGGCAATCTCGATGGTGTGCCTCTTGGCTTGGAGGATTTTCCAGACGGCGGTGCCGACGTAGGCGGTGCGCCCGAAGAGGCTCTTGCCGAGGCGCGAGGTCTGGTCTATGACTTCCGCGTTGACCCCGATGCCCGCGTTGAGGAGGTAGGTCTTTCCAGCGATACGCATGGCGTCAATGGGTCTGGGCTTGGGGTTTT
>Ga0123353_10008374_pt1 | contig 14115 bp, 9 predicted proteins | sample TergutLab28metaG_3_FD_92763 | JGI IMG/M metagenome (GOLD analysis project Ga0123353, IMG submission 92763) | Labiotermes labralis P3 segment gut microbial communities from Petit-Saut dam, French Guiana - Lab288 P3 | ecosystem: Host-associated > Arthropoda: Insects > Digestive system > Gut ... | reverse complement strand
GCATAATATCGAAGTTTTAGGTTTCGCGACATAGAGAAGTGTTAGGGATGTTAAATAATTGGAGGCATCAGAGATCAGTAGATCAGTAACATTTCTGGTGCTTGTGTACCAGTGTTGCAGATTATTTCTCCGATCTGTGTAGAAACAGAATGTCGCAGGACACATAACAAGTATTTACATGATTTGTTGTTGTAGGATGCTTCTCCTCCAGAGCAGTCATTCTCTTGTCATAGCCATAAGAAGCTGAACTTTCACAGAAACAGCAAACATGTTTGAGGCGTGTGTCTCACAGAATCAGCTTTCGTTCCAATGGGCCAAAATTAATTCCGTTGAAATGCGGGGAAGGAGGGATTGGAACGTCAGGTTCAGTAAAATTAATGTTTCCTTGGACCTGACTAGGCTCACTGTCATGGGTTTCAATTGATTGAAGTCAACAGTTTGACATCCTTAAAGTAAAAACAAAATGAAAAGGTGATTCATAATGTAGACACTGCCAGGGCAATGCCCGTTGAAACTCAACGGAAATTCCCATTTTTATTATAAGCCTATTCAGTATATCTTAAATTAAAAATTTAAAAAAAGAACCGCATTGAGATCACAGTAAAACATGCAGAGAATACACAGAGTAGCCGTCGATTTTAAAAGCTTGCACGGCTTTAACCTGACGGTTATACATAAACTAAGCCATCCATACCTAGAAATTTGTAGAGGCGAGTTACTATAATGAAGTTTTGTACTTAGACCCCAGAGATGCTGTGTTGTCGAAGTTTGTGCTCGGAAAGAAGCAAATGCTTAATAGCCCAGACTTATTAGATTTTGATTCTTGCAAAAAAAGCTTGTAACATTGCAAATCATTTGCGTTATGTATCTTCAGAGCGCCGCGTTGCAAAATAAAAACCTGACGGCGGATTTTACAAGTGAATGTTGACTTCTTCACATGATTCGGAGCAGCATTACTTGAATCACAGAACCAGTGTAATATGTACGTTATGAAATTTTGTTTCCCCGTAGAATGTGCAAAAGAGGCCTGAATCTCGTGTATACTGAGATCTAGAAGCACTAAACTTGCAGTTGCCAGAAACGACTTCTTTGTTGTTATCTTGTAGTAAATATTTTAAAGACCTATGGTTTTCCTCCGTCTCTAGGGAAAGGCTGACACAGATTCAATGATTCCAGATAACTGCTACATGTTTCTTGTGCAGCCCTCTTTATTTAAATTCGTAAAGATTAACTTTTTTTTAAAAATTCAATCAAATTGATTTTCCAAAATTTGCACTTTGGAATTGGTCATAAATGGAAATTCCGTGGACGTTGTTTTCAGACGCGAATTCACAATTCTAACTTTTCATCTTCACTGTTATTTCCACATTTTCCCCGTGAGAAGGACGAGTGGGCGAATTATAGGCACCTTCTAACACATCGATTCTCTTTCTCCTTCCTAATTAAAATATTCCCTTTATCCTTTTTCTTTTCCGTTTCTTTAATCCTTCTCCTGCGTCTCTGTATTCTTTTTTTTTTCCTGACCCTCTAAAGGGTTAAAAATTTCGCACACGATATCAGAGCTTTGCATTTTTCCATTGTTTATATGGCATGCGAAATTTGAGAATAAATTTTAGTAACGACCGCCATCTTGTTATTTCACATTACTCAAAAAATATTACCGTCAAGCAGCGTCCATATTTTTCTGCGATATTTTATCGTACATCACTTCAGGACTTCAAAGCAAGTAGAGTTATTACGTCTGTCGCCTCAGAATTTCGCCCACTTGCCCTTCGCTAGACTGTTGTTACTTTCTGCGAGGAATCAAAGTATGGCTCTTGCACGTTCTACAGTGTCATAATGTTCCAAACAGGTTTCGTAGAAACAGGTCGTCTGGTTCAATAGTCCAAGTGCTGCACGCGTAAACACACATAGAGAAGGAACAGTTATCTCTGAAGCCTAGTATATTAATATTCATGTGTAAAGGAGGCTCATAAAATCGTTTTTCCTTTTCTTCTTAAATCACAATAAAGGAATAAAGAGGATATGAAGGGTGGAAGGTCTCCGGGGAAACAAATTTCATTGTATATAAACAACTCAGGAGCATGAGTGTCGTTCTGAAAAAGAAAGAAAGTATGGATCTGTCCGTTGAAATGTCCTAAGGGCTAGTCGCAGGAACGTCTCGGATTGCTTCCACAAGTTGCTGATATATTGTCGTGCAATTAAGTCTGGTTTTCGCGCCGGCAGGACGAGATACATCAAAACTGACGACATTATGATCCGAGCGACCGGCGTCAAAATCTGGGGTGACTTTGTTAATGTGAAAACTCACACTACGCCGGGGGTGCTCAGTATTGGCAGATGTTGAATAGTGGTTTGATTTGTGTCAGGGGCAGAAGACTGTTCTGTTCTGCAAGTTGTCTGGACCGGCTCGGCATTTGCACAACCTCCGTTTGCATGGCTATCGGGAGCGCTTTGACCCTGGGAAAGATGCCGGAGCGTGAAATTGACCGCTCACTTCCGTGTCGAGGTTCAAAATGACGGGCGCCGTACATTCGGTCCTCCATACGCCTTAATGAATTATGTTAGCGCTCTAGATAATGCTCGCAAAATTGTCGTAGCATATTTTTGTCTTTGTCATGGTGGTTTTCTACACACCCAACAACAGCTACGTTCAAGCACGTTTTAACATAAGCGTATTAATAAAACAGTCGGCAATATTATTATGATTATGATCCCACCGCTAATGCGTCTTAGTTAAAAACACTTGGGAAGAAGAGTAAGAATGGAACTTATATTCTAATCGTCTTGATAGCAAGACTAAATTCGTGATATTCTTGCTAGTTTTAGTTCGGATCCTTGTGTATCTTATCCTTATGTATGAAAATAAAACCTACAGTCTGTAATTAGGCGCATTCACATAGCCACGAAAGGCGCCTGTTAGCTTACACATGTTCGTCCGTTTCTCCGTCTATTTCAGCGCGGCCCCTACAGGGCGGATTTCCGTCACATTTGGTACTCGGGACTTTCATCGAAATGTGTCGAGATAATCAAGGTTTTTAAAGTCGGGCAAAAATATCGGGTACATTACATGAAAACTTAGGAATGCTTTATTGTTGTTGACGTATATATTAAATTACCGTAAAAGCGCTCTCTTCGAGCGAAATGGTGTCAGACTGTCAGGATAGACGAGGAGGTAAGGACGTTAGGTGAACGCGCCGCAATGTTACGTTTTGAAAACAGTTTGCCTGTCCTCTTGTGCCTGTGGTTTTGTGAGTGTGAAATTTCGTCCGTCACATAAAGAATCATGTTGGAAGAAGGTGCCTGGATATTGTTATTTGGGAAAAATTTGTATATTACCATATTCAAAAAATATTATTGTGAAATTTTCATTGGTGGGCGAAATGAGAAGGGAAAGGGAAGAGTTACTTGGGAGAGCTTGGTGTAGATGAGAGGATAATAGTACATTTTATGTTACAGAAAGAATGCTTGAGGATTTGAACTCAATTCTTACAGCTCGTCATCAAGTCAGTTGACGGGCTATTGTAAGCACGGCAACACACCTTCATATGTCACAAACGGCGGTAATTTCGTGACTAGCTGAAGCATTTGCAACTTCCGAAAAAGAATTTTGATGCGTAGAATTAGCTTAGTTGAATCCAAGAACAATACCCTTGTTAAATTTTGTACAGTTCGCATTTCAGTAGAATATTTCAGATAGTTCTTCCCCTTATTTATGCGCTTCAGCCCGCTTTCAGTCATTCTTCTTCTTCTTCTTCTTTTTCTTCTTCTGCTTCTTCCATTAGCTTTGTAACCCTTTGTGGATTTTGACTCTCTCAACCAGATAGTTCCAAGCTTCCTTTTCAGCGTTATTCCTTTCCAGTTAGTCACATTCATCACCTATATATCGTTACACACATCATCCAGCCATCTTTTACTTGGTCTTCCTGTCCTTCAGCTCCCCATTGGCTTCCATTCTAATATTCTTTTTACCGTCCTTCAGGAGCCTATTCTTTGCATCTAGCGTAACCATCGATGGTCTGAGCTTTAATAAATCCTACGATATATGCTGCATTAATTAGTCCATCGAACACAGCGTTACTTCGTATTCTCGTTTTCGGACCATTGCCTTCCCGATCTTCTTCCTACAACCTTCTCTGGCCCTTGATTCTCCCATTTTCTATCTGGGTTTATTTTTCTCTTTCCGAAGTTTCAGCCGAGCTAACCAAACGGTCGATTTTTAACGAGATGTGGATGTTAGCCTCAGGCCCGATCCCCAACCTAGAGGACTAGGGCATATCTCTTCGCCTTACTCCTCGCTCAAAACATGTCCGGCAGGAGTGGCCCTCGCAGCAACTATTCCGTCGTCAGCATAGTTTTCGAGTTACCTGTTGCACGCAAGCTTTCTCACTCGGCTAACAAAGCCTTCGACAAGGTGGAAATACCGTCAAGGGAGACATGTAAGGTACACGTTGTAGTTATCCTGACACCCACGCTTCGGTATTAGGAAGCTATCGAACAGAATTCCCTATGTATTTTATGCGCATCTCTCAAGCGTTTGAAGCACAAAATGTTTAATTTTCAATTCCTTGTTGCAACGAACTGTCGGAGTCCTGCATCTGTGCCTAGAACCAATAGTCGAGTTCTACTTTCGGTTGCTGTCACCCGTGCGCATTAGTCGTTTTTCAGCTTCTAAAAAGAGAGAAAGAGAGAGTTTAATAACAGATATTGGCGTTTATAACCGCGATAGTAAGCTGATGATTATTACGTGGGAGTAATGACAGCTTTTAGTTTGCTGGTGCAACTTGCAGAGATCCGGCAACAACCGAAAATGTGTCGGAAGCTGAGTTGGTTGTCTCTACAATCACCAAACATATTTGTTCCATTGCATACTTTATGAAATCGTATCTCCAAGGAAACATATCAACGGCGCAATTGCTCTTGCAGTTGGTCACCCCACTGCTATTTCGAAGTGCTCTCAGAAATCCTATTTTACTCCAGGCGCCGAGCCGGAACCATAGAAGTGCACGAGTATATGTATTTTTTATTATTTAGTGGTGAGTCGGGGGAGAGAGTATGCTTGAAGCTGGTGTACGTAGTTCAGATTATACTTTCGAATTCAGCCGATATATTCAGGCACGGAGCAACAGTGGATCAAGAGACAATGGTTGCAAGTATTTGGGAACAAATATTCTGTGGTGAATTGATCCAATTATTTTGACAGAAGTTACTCATGGATATTTTATTTCATCCTAAAGAATTTAAAGCAATAATGAATGGCGATGTCTGCGTTTTATATAATACCGGACTTCGTCAAAAATACAGTAATTTTTGGTACATGAAGGATGCGTGAATAATGTTGATTAACATTCTCTTACACTGCGTGAATCCTGGCTCCCGCCGCGAATTAGATGAGTCTGCGCTCTTCTGGGATATTACGCAGCTCATGTTAGTAACTCCTTACCGACGTTTCGGGACAACTTATCTGTTCCATCTTCAAAGGTAAAAAATTCAAGACGAATCGAACTTTGAAGATGGGACAGATGAGTCGCCTCGAAACTACGGTAAGAAATTACCACTATACGCTGCGTAATATCCCAGAAGAACGCAGATATCGTTCTTCTACAAATATCATTATAGGTAAGGTTGCTTGTGTACCCATACACCACGCCACGAATGTGTTAACAGGCGGCAGAAGAATGCTCCATCATCAGGCGACTTGGCACTAGGAGTACCAGCTTCATATCTCGATTGCTCTACGCCAATGTAAAGACAGTCTAGCGTCCCAGGACTGAACTGCACACAGTGATGGCGACGAAAATGCTCCCTTCTCTTCCGAGAATCGAATCCCTTTATGAATGATTTCGGCTTACTTTCCTTTTAGTTTTACATACTTAAACAAAGTAGAAAATATTATGCTAGGAAAGTAGCTTAAATAGATATTTATACTATAGAAATCTCTTGCAGAACGGCAAGTTGGAAGACGAATATTTTCGGTAAAGCGCATATCCTCGGGAGAAAGGAAGAAACGATGAAAAGCTATAATTTATGCCGTGTTAATTAGAATAGTGTAGCAATAACGGCCCCACGTTATTAGTGGCAGGCCGCCTAAGACACTACATCGGGTAGCGGTTGGTATTTGGAGAGGTACAAAGGTAAAGGTAAAATGTCGCCTTGCAGACTTATGTGACATTGGAAGCGTAGCTCCATGCATTCTTAATGCAGGCAGTAGGTGGAGGTGATTGGGTCAACTTTTATGCGTCCGGTCACATTCCTACCGAGGAATGAGGTCCCGGGAACCATTGACTAGGAGAATGGTAGAGACCCAGAGCTGGTGAAGACGCCGTGGATAAGAGAAATATCCCCTGCCAGTAATCTAACTTCGATTTATCCATCGTTTGTTCTGTAGCTTAGTCACTGTTTCAACTAAGCTATCTCAGATTTACAAGGAACTTCCAGAAACACCATACAAACCGTCCGAGAACTTCAGTTTCAATTTCATATTAAAGTCTTCTGATTCCAGTATTTATTTTTCCTTGTGTGTTTATTCCTACTTATTTTGCAATTAATTTGCCCCGCATGTTTGTGGCTCAGATCTGAATAAATGCAATTTGCTATATTGACATTTAATTAAACAGTTGCCAGTAGCTCTTTGTCGCCTGGTGTCTGCTCTGGCCCAGCAGCAAGCAAACCATTTTGTAAACCGACAGGCACTCACTTCTGTCGGGAGGCCCAGTAGTGTGACGTTGAAATATAAGTTGATCAGTTCCAACCCTTTAAAGATGGAAATTAATCTGAATTATACATAAAGATTCAGTTCATACCTCGCAGGAAACACTCGCCGACCGAGTTATAAAAATCAAGTTCAATGGGCAACACACCAATAAACTGTGACGACAACGAATTATTTTTGAATGTTAAACCTGGTGATACGTCTAGTAGCCATTCGGTTTTAAGGGCTAAATAAGCAGAAAGGAGTGTATAGATTGTTACACGTTTGTATTCATTAAGAGGAAGCGGCATTTGCCATTGTTTTCAACGCTTAGCAGTTCCCAGAACTCATTTTCTGTCCTAGAAACCAGTGCTTATTGATTTGAATACACGTCTGCGAGTATATTGCGAATATGCTTAAGTTTTGAAAAGCAATTTTGATTCATATTTATGAGTCATACATTTTTATTTTGCAAGTATATTGGGTTGATTTCAGTTTTGTGGCTATACCGGAGATTGTTTTAGCGATGCATGATATTCGCTAACACTGCATTCTGATTAAATCCCTAAATTACAGTTGACAGTTATTTACAATTCCTGTTAGGGACTGTTTCATGGCTCAGGCTGTTAGAGCCTGGCGTATAACCGCTGAGGCATGGGTTCAATCCCCTATCAGTTGATCTAGAATTTGTGCTGCATATAGTGACATGCAGGGGTTTTTCTCCGATTACTGTGGTTTTCGCCGGTCACTATCATTCCAGCAGTGCTCCATCAGCATTTGTACATCTGTCAGCGCGAGGTGGCAGTAAGTCTTCGCGACTCACTCTATCGTTACGTAGCACACTGAAAACTTTCCTGCTAGGTGAGAACGTTGGAAGGACAGTAGGCGACGGCAGTTCTACTGACGTCATGTCGTATTTAGTCATTTAGTTAATTGTACGTATGATTTGTGATGCGTCATGTAACACCTTGTGGAACGTATGTAAGTGCTAGAACTAGGTCTAACCGTGACTTCTCACCTCGGCTTGTCAAATGTCACAATTGTACAAAAGGTTTATTATGATTTGGCTCTTGTAACCATGCCTTTTATAATGAGAAGAGATTAATGAGAACAGATATTATAGCGACAAGCGTTGAAGACTGGTGGCAGGGATGTACAACATAATGAAACAAAAGAATTTTTATTTTCATTCAGCCTCAGTTCTTCAGAAGATTGTTGAAATCTACGAGACATTGATCTGTACTTCCATAATCTGTATCAGAAATTAGTTGTCAGGTCTTAATTACATGATCATGTGTCAGTTTTGCCCCGTCGTTTATTGCACTTTATGTTTATTTAACTACGTTATGAAGATTATTTTTAAGCCTTCCTTCAGATCTAACAATATTTAAAGGTGTTAAGCATTCTACGTACAACACTATTTAAAATTATTGATTTACTGCTTGTTTTGGACCAGACTGAATTTTTTCTGTGCATTTTTAAAGACTGTTAATAGACTTCTATCAAACGACATAGTAAGTGATAGCACAGTCATAGCAGGCAGTAGACAGCTTTTTAGAATAGTTCAAGTATCGAATGTTATTTCTGTAACATTCACGCCTGTAGGAAAGACCACGTTTTTTTGGTAACTCTGACACTCAGAAAGATTTCAACTCTAAAAAAAATTTATCGCAGTGATAGTTAGGTTGGTATCTGGCACGGTGTCGTGGTTAAGTAAATTATGTCATTAGGTTGGTAGCTCTTCTCATGTAATCCTCCCAGGGCTACATCTTCACACTAATTTAAGCTTTTCGACAAATGATAACATTCTGACTGCGCTGTGTAGTACAAAAAAAAATTGTCACACTCCACAACATAAAAATGTTAATTTTGGCTAGTCCGGTTGTTTCACGTGGCATCTCATTGTTTTGGTAAGGAATATCTGCCTGTCTGTCCTTTGCATGTTTCACCTTCCAGACCACTCCATACTGATCTGCATGAAGTTACGTAGCTGAAGTCTACGCACGTAATAAACTTATAAATTTTAATTTACTTAAATTTTACCGCTTGTGTATTTTTACTTGTATAAACTACAACTTTAAAAACCGGTAATGTCTCAGCTAATCAAGAACTATATATCCTCTTACGGAACCCGAAATGTCGTTATTTTCTTCAGAAGTCTGCCATTTTACTGTCCTGAGCCACCTTCTCGCAGCCCGCACTATGTCTACCCACTTACGACAAATGTTCATTTTTCTCATAATTTTCTAGGTCTTCCAAGTGTTCTCATCCTCTTCTATTTTTGACTAAAACTCACACAAATTTTGAATTTTTCTTGGCCACGATACATGCTTCGTTATCTCGTTCTTGACGTAGTGGATAAATGTAGACCACTTTCTATTTGAAACATTTTGTACTAGATGTATGTTGTGTGAAACCCAGACAAAAGCCGTTAAACTGAATAATGTAGATGCTTTTACAGTCGAAGATAAGTATGTCTTATTTTTGCATATCGCCAGAATCCTTCGGAAGATTTTAATGCGTTTTGTTTCAATAATTACAGTACGTCCGGATGATGATGGCGTAGTAGGATTGAAACAGGCGGTGGAAACGGAACTGAAATAAGTCGGGGTTTTTAGATGGCTGTGCAAATGATATGTGTGTTTGAACATTAAACATTGTTTGAGATTATGTGTAGGTCTGCTATTAATCAACGACAGGTGCAAAAATAGTATGACGTATAATTTTGTACTGATGTGTAGCGTGTTTTACGTTTGCCAAAGAAGGCAGTGTCAAAACTGATGACCTGACGCAGTGTATTTTTGGCGTTGGCTGTGATAAAGATATCGCCTAAGATGTAGACTACCAGCTCGATTGCATTGCCGGAGAAGTTGCCGCTACAGCAAGGCGATATTTCTTGGAGATGTGGAGAGCAATGCATTGTCTCAAAAGTCCAAAGTGAGCTTCAGGAAATGTAGGCAAGCTTGAAAGTGCATCGGTTTCCAAGTTAGGCTATTCCATATAGATCATTTTCACGCTCTTCCACCTTCAAGCCTGAGCGATGGAGTACATACTGCTAGCACCTTTATTTAGGAGCAGAACTTTGTCGGTGAAGTAACTATTAGAATTGCATTCGAGTTCTGTAGCCGGGACTGATTTATAATATCAGCGAATAGGCAACACGGAGCTGCTGAACAACAAGGCGTATCTACAGGTTGTATAATTGACCCAGTGTGACGTAACGATGACCTGACCGAAAATGTCGAAGCAAGTCTCTATATAGACCGCATGATGACACATGGCACAATTACTTTGCAAGATTTTGTTCTCTCTATTTATAATTTTCTTTCGCACTTCCTGTTCCTTTCGGTCCTTTCATTATCTTCATGTCCTTTTAATGTTACCTGTTTAATTGCAGCTACTCTGTTTTTCCGCTTAGCCCGCTATTAAATACTGAAACGCTGCTGCTAAACCGTGAATATTGTGTCAATATTTGCAGAGCCGCTCTATCTTTATCTTAATGAATCACCTTGTGGTGGGCGTGACGCTTTGCTTTATTGACTCTACGCTTTTTAAAGCAAGGCCCGCTTGTGCAGCGAATTCAAGTCTTTCAGTAATCCCGTTTCGCTTAATAATCTCAACGTCCCACATTAGTCTAAAGAGCGATATTAACCGCAGATACTGTCCTCTTACTCCTATCTCCGGGGCAGTTTTCCTGTGGCTCACATGCTGGTGATATGTATAGGAAGTCACCCACTCTCACCTGTACGTAGCCCTGGGGACATTGGTGCTGGAGATAAACGCATATGAAATCTATACGGAATCGGGATTCGAAACCGCATTACCAGCGCTGTCGTGGTCTAGGGCCGTGTAAGTATTGAGTTTTGGTGGCTCTCTGTCGCTGTTTCTTCTTAGGTCTGCAAGCAGGCAGCACCTTTCTCGTCCAGGTTATATTAATCTGTAATGGTACACGTACACACATCTACATGCCAAGCTATAGAGTAATTTATCTTCACATCAAGTCGCAGTTTCAGTTTTAAGTTTGCTAGACGGGATTTTCTTCAGAGTTTAGTTAGCAGGTATTTCTTATTCGGAAATTAGCGTGGCTGGATCCGTAGCTGCAATTCATTGCTGCGTTAGTCAGTTGTTGCCCAGATATTTTATACCCTCCCTAAAAACAGTTTTGTGACGTGTACACTTATTAACCTCTAGGATACATTCTACCTCTGATTGTTCACCACTGTATTCGCCAAAATCCGCCGTTGAAACGCATATCGTGATTGTCCATTTAAATCAGTTTTCCACAGTATTATTTTAATTAAGTTTAGTAATATTCTTCTAGACTTACGTTCCTGTGGCACCGTTGTAAGAACTCGTTACATACAATCTGTCTGTTCTTCCTCTCTTTCATCCTCTGCAGTGCCTGATTTGCTCCCTCGGACACTGCAGCCGTTGCCCTGAACCTTCAGAAACTGAGAGAGTTCTTTTACTTCCCCCTAATTCTAATGGTTTTGTTAGTCTTATGTAACCGAGAGGGCTGCCTTCTACCCCCAGAAGACATAGTGGTTGTCCTTTATATTCAGACGGACAAGCGATTGTCTTGTACAATCAGACACTAGCGATTTTATTGTACCATCGGGCCCTAGCGATTTTATTGTACTGTCAGACACTAGCGGTTGTCTTGTACCATCAGACACTAGCGATTGTCTTGTACCATCAGACACTAGCGGCGGCTTGTAACATAAGACATTTGCGATTGTATTGTACCATCACACACTAGCTGTTGTCTTGTACCATCAGACACTAGCAATTATCTTTTACCATCAGACACTATCTGTTGTAATGTACCATCACACACTAGCTGTTGTCTTTTACCATCAGACACTAGCAATTATCTTTTACCATCAGACACTAGCAATGGCTTGTACCATCAGACACTAGCGATTGTATTGTACCATCAGACACTAGCTGTTGTATTGTACCATCAGACACTAGCTGTTGTATTTTACCATCAGACAATAGCTGTTGTCTTGTACCATCAGACGCTAGCGATTGTATTGTACCATCAGACACTAGCGATTGTATTGTACCATCAGACACTAGCTGTTGTATTGTACCATCAGACACTAGCTGTTGTATTGTACCATCAGACACTAGCTGTTGTATTGTACCATCAAACACTAGCTGTTGTCTTGTACCATCAGACAATAGCGATTGTATTGTACCATCAGACACTGGCGATTGTCTTGCAACTTCAGTTACTGCAGCGCTTTACTTATTGGGGCGGGTGTCTTTTGCTTTGCCTTCAGCCGGTTTAGCGGTTGCTGCGTACCTTCAAAAAACATAACGGTTGTCTTGTGTCTTCAGTGTTGCGGTTGTCGTGCACTTTTTAGTAAGGTTTTTTCGTGTACTTTCAGGCAGTACGGCAGTTCTCTTGTGCCTTCAAAACACTGAAGCTTTTGTCTTAAATTTCAGCTATTGTAGCGTCTGTATTGTACCTTTAGACACTGCAGTTGTTGTCTTACGCTTGCAAGTACTGTGATGGTTACCCTGCACTTTCTTACGCTGTAGTGGTTGCCTTATGCAGTCAGACATTAGAGCCGTTGTTTTGCACTCGTATGTTCTGTGGATGCTGCTTGACAGCCACAGAAATGGTGACTGTTGTACTTCTTCTTACAATGTACTGGTCATTTGGCACCTTCAGAAAATCTAGCGGTTGTTTTGCATCTTCTGACACTTGGATTGTTGTATTTCTCTTTGTGACACTGCAGCGCTCCCTTGCTCTTTCAGACTCGTTGTCTTTCTAAGCATGACATGACAGGAGCAGTTTAGCGGACTAGAGAGGACTTATTAAAATACAGGAATATTAGTGCTTAGGTGCTTTACATTCCTGCCTTTGTGAGCTGCTTGACACCCCGAGGGAACTACCCGCAAACAGAAGGGTAGAAATTAAAAAAAAAAAGTTTCTATCAAAGGAGCTTGATCAACGGATTATGAGATCATAGCGCCTTAAATTAGATTATACGCGCTACACAGCCTCACGTCCTTAGCACGTAAAGCGTATATACTCTTCCGGTCGTTCGTGTAAATCAGGTGTTTGTGTACAGCTACTTTGTGGTTACTTTAATGTTAGACACCGTAGTTATTCTAGAACGACCAGGTTTGGAACTCGGAAGCTCTGAAAATTTATATATATTTCAGGGACCCCAAATTGTGCTGCATTTGGCGGAGCAGTTATTTAAATAGTGGCAGCCTAGCAACACGCAGAATGATCAGCTGTTCCACCAGTCGCGTTGCTTTGCTGGTCTTTACTTGATTTTAGCATTGAGTCATTTGCATCTCCAGTGCATAAAGTGCATCATAATCCTTTATATGAAAGTGCCAAATGAGTTGATTCGTGAAAACAATTCGAAATGTGTGCACGCAGATTTTTGGATGGGATGTTGATTTGTTTCAGTATTGACAAGTTTTGTCCGGCGCTGAATGTTTGGAACCAGGAATTCCGTACGAACTTCGGCTAAAATTATGGAGCCGCTGTGTGGATATAAGCCTACTTGTTATTCTGCTCCTGTAGTTTGTAGAGAGGTGAAAATGGAAATTATATTTTGTACTAGTAAATTTAATGTTGTATGTTTCCATTGATGTTTTCTTCATTTGGTAGCGTCAACCGGTAGACAGTACTTCAAAATACGCCAACACATAAGTTAACTTTTATTCTGTACGTCATGTTATCAGTATATATGATCTATATTAAAATAACCCACCTGCACAACTGCTAATTTTTATTGTCAGTATTTGTTATTGATTGCAACATGTTTGGCCATTTTGGGTAATTAGAAAAAAGCGAATTACTTGAGAGGTTAAAGTTAAGTTCTGTAACTTTGCGATTAACCTTCCAAGAATGTTATATTTTTTTTGTTTACGTGAAGAAGGCGAAGTCGGCCGAAACATGTAATACGTACTGAATACTTACTCCTTGGCTGCAGCATTTAAAATATCCGTTTAACTAGAGAATATACGCAATACATCGTGGTGTGAACTTGGGATATTCCTTGTCTTTCTTTAGCACACACAGACACACACACACACACACACATAAACATATTTATACATACGCATATATTTATATGTATGTGTATGCATGTATGTATGTATGTATGTGTATATGTATGTATGTACGTGTGTGTGTGTGTATGTATGTAGGTATGTATGTATGTATGTGTATATGTATGTGCATTATGTATTACGTATGTATGTATGTATGTATGTATGTATGTATGTATATGTGTATGTATGCATGCATTTAGGTTTGTACGTATATATATATATATAATATATATATATATGTGTGTGTGTGTGTGTGTGTGTGTGTGTGTGTATAATAATAATAATTGAGTCCATCGTTCCTTCTAGGAACATAGGTTGTCTATGAGTCCTTTCCACTT
>Ga0123353_10008369_pt1 | contig 14117 bp, 10 predicted proteins | sample TergutLab28metaG_3_FD_92763 | JGI IMG/M metagenome (GOLD analysis project Ga0123353, IMG submission 92763) | Labiotermes labralis P3 segment gut microbial communities from Petit-Saut dam, French Guiana - Lab288 P3 | ecosystem: Host-associated > Arthropoda: Insects > Digestive system > Gut ... | reverse complement strand
ATCTGGACGTGATTTCATAACTTCCTCCATGAATGAATACTTCTGGAAAAAGTATAACAATTTCACACGATGGACGGAAGACCAATAACGAAAATAACGACACAGCACTTTTCGGCGAAAACCCCAGAGTGCGGTGTTTGGGAACTTCATGAACCGGGGAGCATAACGGAACCGGGGGGCGTAAGCCCCCCGGTCTTGAAAATTGCCTGTAATTTGACAAACAGCGAATCCAGCAATCTCCGGTTTGCGCAAGAGTCATTTTATGCTCAAACGCCTGACACGGCGGCACTGCGCACCGGCATCCGTCCGATTTGGTTTTGGTTTGCCCTGGCCGCATTACTGTTAACAGTAACGGAATGGCTGTTGTATCAACGGCGGTGGGTTGATTAGCAGTGACGCAATCGTGAGATTGCAAATCATTTAACATTACGGGGGGCCGCCCATCGAAAGTTTGACCTTTTCGGGTATGTCGAGGGTGATTTTGTTTGCTCCCTTTACAACTTCAATTTCCAGCGGTGTCTTTCCTTTTTCCGTGTATTGAAGCGGTACAATTCGGAACGCCGGATGTTTTTTATTGTGAGCGTCCAATTCTTCCATCGTCACATTTTTAGGTGCAGGCGGGTCAGATGTCACACAATCGACCGTGACTTTGAACTTTCCTGCGGGCGCACCGGCATATTTTCCGTAAGTGTATATGACCAGCGAACCGTCGGATTGCGTCAAGCCGCCGGAACTCCATGAATGTTCGCCGCCGATTGGATGCAGCGATACTGACGCTTCTGCCAGCGGCTTGCCCTCTTGGGTCACCGTGATTGTCAGCGGATGCAGCGGCGGCATACCGTCCGGCTTCGGTTGACCACTACAGCCGGTCAGGAATAACGTCAGAATTATACCGAATGATAACAAAACGTATCTATCATACATACTCATTCTCCTTTATGGAATTATTTATTTCCCACTATTCACTATTTAACTACAACGAAACACTTTCGCCGCCGGAAGGTGTTCCCAGCGCGCCCCAAACGCCGTAAGGCGACTTTCCTTCAGCACGGCGTTTTGCACTTAAGTCGCCGCAGTTGATTGTATCGGAAACAAAGCGGCAACTTCCGTCTATCATCACGGTATTCACGCCGCCGCTATGATAACTGCTCGCAGACCTCACCATCACGGAACTGGCATCAGACCTACAGTCAGGCGAATTAGGCGGAAGAACAGCGTGAAATGCGTAATAAAACGCTCGTCCTGAATGAAAAATTCCGCCAGGCCAATGACCTGCGACATAATTATTCAGTATAGTACGGTCTCCGGCACTTGGTGCGTTCTGAAGACAGGTGTTCGGAATCATTGACGAAGGAGCGAGAGGATTATCGCTGATAGCCGTCTCCCGCATCGCACTGGTTCCACTGTAAAGTCCGACCTTAACCTTGACATCGTTCCCGACTTCTGTTTGACAGTGTTCCGAGGCACCGAGCGTGTTCGAGGTTCCGTCGCTGCATGCCGATGTCGAATTCCAAACGTAGAGGTGAAACATTCCCCGGTTTTCGCAGCGGCGCGCCGGTGAAGTTCTATAAGACGTGTGCATGTACGGTGCGTCGAGGGCACCGCCCGTGCCGTCACCCAAGCAATAAACAACGCTTGAGCGAGCCATCGCCGGTGCCGCGCCGTTATAGCCGGGCGTGTTACTGCTCGGGTCAGTCGGACACAGAATTGCAGAAATCTTGCCGGTGTTGCCCTCAAAGCGTGTGAGAAAATCATTGCTGTCTTGCGTTGCAGGGTCAAAAGCCCGCTCCCGAATTAAATCGTAACGGGATTGTTGTTCCATGTACGGAAGCAGAGCAAAGGTTGCACATAACGGATGCGTACCGACTCCGCCGCCAAAGGGACCGGCTTGCCCTATCATAGAGTCAATGTTGTATTTTCCGAATTTAAACGCCCCAGCCGGGAAGGTTTGGCAAGCATCATGGTAATTGTGCAGAGCGACACCTATCTGTTTGAATGTGTTGCTGCACTGCATTCTTCTTGCGGCTTCACGTGCTGCTTGAACGGCAGGCAAAAGCAGCGCAATTAACACGCCGATAATCGCTATAACGACCAAAAGTTCTACAAGTGTAAAAGCATATCTGTCATTTGTTCTCATTTTTGTTCTCCTGTATGTAATTTTTTATTTCTGAACGATGCCTTTTTACGGAGTTGAACTTTCGCCGCCGTCGGGTGTTCCCAATGCCCCCCAAACGCCGTAAGGCGATGGTCCCGTCATAGGACGCCCCACGGATAAATCACCGGTGTTAATAGTATCGGAAATGAAGCGGCAACTTCCGTCCAACAGTGATACGTTGACTCCGCCGCTATGGTAACTCGTCGCCGATACGACAATCACGGTGACGGTGTCGCTGTAGCAACTAGGCGCATTCGGAGGCAAAACCGTATGGAAGGAATTGTAAGTTGTCCGTCCCGAGAACCATATACAACCGGGCCAATGACCGCCGGCGAATTTAGCTATAAGTGTGCGGTCGGCGGGGTCGTATGCGTTCTCCAAACATTTGTTTGGAAACATGGACGACGCTTTATTGCCCAAGTCGGTTTCTCTCATGCTGACATCGCCGGGATAAAGCCCTGCCTTAACTGTTAGTTCGTTGCCTGTACGTGCTCCGCATCGTTCCGCAGCAGCAACCGTGTTAGAGGTACCATCGATACAAGCGGAAATGGGCTTGAAATGGTAAAGGTGGAACATGCCTCTATCCTGGGGCTGACGTGTCGTAGGTACTTGAGTATAATAAAAATAGGCTACCTCGGTGTTCCCCATGCCATCGCCCATACTATAGACGATGCTGCTCCTGGCAAGTGAAGGGTCAGCACCGCTGTAACCCGGAAGGGCGATATTTCGGTCTGACGGGCATAGTATTGCTGACATCTTTTCTGTCAGCGATGTACGACGTTGGGTAAGAGCATCATACGACGTTGCGTTTTTGGCGTAGTTCAGCATTTCGTCGTATCGGGCTGACTGCTCCATGTACGGAAGCAGGTCAACCGTAGTGTTGAAGCAATGAAGTCCAGTGTATCCTCCAGCCCAACCTGTCGGTGTACCAGCCGCATAAGTTTCGTTATAATTGCCGAACTTCTTACCGGAGGAAGGAAAGGATTCCTGTGTGTCGTGGTAGTTGTGGAGAGCGATTCCGATTTGTTTGAAGTTATTGCTGCACTGCATTCGTCTTGCGGCTTCACGGGCGGCTTGAACAGCAGGCAAAAGCAAAGCGATGAGAACGCCGATGATGGCGATGACGACTAAAAGTTCAACGAGGGTGAATGCCGGTCGCTTACGCTTCTGGCTATCATTTAATTCGTTTCCCCCCAAATTACCTAAACTAGTTTGTGTTTTTTCCATTACTAACCTCCATTTGGATTAAGAAATAATCTTTAGGCATACATCAAAACACGAAGTCATGATAGTACACCCCATTGTCATCCTCTCATTGTCTATCAATTTCACGGAAAAATCAAGTGCAATTTTCCGCAAAATCTATACAAGTTTGCGCAGTTATTGTTTCTCGATTGTATCGGGTTCTGCTGCCGCGGCTGCATCACGCCGAAGCCATAACAATCTAGACAACGCCAATGCGGCGACAGACACAGCAAAAATCGGAGCCAAACAGGCGAAGGTTGTTGTCAACCCGTAATTTTCCTTGGCATAGCCCATCACTAGCGGAGCAAACGCACTGAACACGAAACAGACCGACAGCATCAGTCCGACTGCTGTTGCCCGATAACGAGGGGTGACCACATCGAACAGAGACGCAAAGAGATTCGATTCATACACTCCTCGAAACAGTCCGAATCCTGCCAAGCCGACGTAGCACCAAACCACGTTGTCCGCAAGAGCCAGCAGCAATACAAACGGGGCGCATAAAACCAGACCGAGTATTTGCAGTTCCAGCCGGGCACTCAACCGTTTCAAGGCAAGACGGTCAGAAATGTGCGCACCGGCAAGCACACCGATAAAAGCACCTGCATGATGCCAAAACATTGACGAAAAACCTGCCCCTGTCAGCGACATTCCGAACTTCTCGAACAGGAACGTAGGTGTCCAAGTCAGATAACCCACGAACACGAAGTTCGCCGTTGCAAAGGCAATCCAAATCGCCCAAACCGAAGGAGCGGCAAAGATACTTTTGAGGGCTTGCGAAAGTACGACTGGCTGCTCGTTCTGTTTTGGAGGTGCTTCTTGTTCCGGTTCATTTTTTGACACCTCTTCCAATAATTCTTCCGTCATTTTAGACGGTTTGTCATTTCGGACACGCCAGAGAATCAGGAGTGCCAGCAGTATGCCGAAAGAACCAAAGCAGAAAAACGCCATTCGCCAACCGAAATGTTGTGCAATCCAGCCGGAAATCAAACCGCTGGAAACGATGCCGACGTAGAGCGAGGTCTGGTGAATCGACATCGCCAAGGCACGCGTCTTGTGATGATACTGACTGATGAGCGAATTGGCAGACGGATAGTAAAACGCTTCACCGCCGCCGGTTGCCAAACTGCGGAAAAGTATCAGCGTGAATAACCCCATACAAAATCCCGACAATATGGTTGCCGCGCTCCAGAACAGCAAACTCCAGAAGATGATTGATTTTCGCCGGAAGACATCACCCAAATAACCGGCGACGGGAACCAGCAGAGCGTAAGTCCAAAGAAAAATCGAAGCGACTAAACCGGCTTGAACATCGGTTAGTCCAAGTTCGGCTTTGAGTTGCGGCAAGACGACATTGTAAATCGCTCGGTCGGCTTGATTGAAAAAATATGCCAGCCAAAGCCACCCGATTAATTCCCACTTATATTGCATAGTTATAACTTACGATATTGAAACATTTTTACGTTTAGCGACACTTTCATAACAAGCGTTCATAGCATCGATGCTCTGCCGATGCCAGCGCAGGTTGATTTTCGGCGTTTTGCCGCTGCGGATACAGTCCGTGAACTCGTCCACCATACCTATCCATTCATCGAAGTAGGTATATTGAACGGTGTAGCGGTCATTGGGCGCACCGTTATGATACACATTCGGACCGAAACAGTCGGCGGACAATACGCCTTTTTCGCCGTGCAGCATCATGTTGACTTCCATGCGTTTCGGAAAGATTTCCCAGCCCGGTCCCGGAACTTTGAGTCGTTCTTCAAGCCGCGACCACGACGGGTCAAGCAGGAAAGTCGTGCCGTCTTTCATTTTTCCGGCAACGAGGATAACGTCTTCAACTTGCAAGTCGGTGCGGATGTTCGGACCAACTTCGGCGCGGACATAATCGAAGTCGCTGCCGGTCAGCCAGCGTATCATATCGAAAATATGCGGATGGTCGCAAAGTGCGCCGCCGCGAAAACGATGGTCGCCTTCGGCGATGGGAACCCGTTTGCCGTAACTCAATTCCGGCACACCCTGCCAAGGGAACGCCCAAACCGGCGAAAGTGTAATGTTCGTCGCCTGAAACGCAACGATTTTCCCAATCGCACCTTCTTCGACAAGTTTTTTGATACGGTAAATCACCGGATTGTAGTGCATTTCCAACTCGATTTGATAAACGATACCGGACTTGTCGACTAGTCGAATCATTTCGTCATACTCTGCCGGGTCGAAGGTCGGAATCTTCATCGAAAGGACGTGAATACCGCGCTCGGCGCACAGCTTCGTTTGACGAAGATGTTCGCTGTTTCCCGATGCGAGAACGACCGCTTCAATGTCGGGATGTTTGTCGAACATTTCATTTTCGTCGGCATAACAGGGAACGCCTTCGACACTGCGTTTGAACAGTGCGCGGACATCTTCGTTTTCACCGCAGGCGGCGACCCAATCGAGTTTCGGTGAATCCCGAAGCGTTTGATAGTACTTGCGGGTATGTCCATGTGTCAATGACAAAATAGCAATTTTAATAGGTTTCATTTTTTAATAGGTTTTTAGGTTAATGGGTTAAGGTGGTTAATGGGTTAAGGTATGTAAATCTCTTAACGTTCCCTTTGCTACAACGTAATTTTGACCACAGTCCCCTCCTTTGGAATTGTTGCCTCGACGGTTTTGGTTTTTCCGTCTTTTTTCACGGCGATTTCATAGTTGCCCAGAAAGCCCCTTGTGTTAAAGGTTCCGTCGGCGGTAGTTTTGCCGTCAACATTCGTCCACCACTTTTTCGTTACCAAATCGAGCCACACTTGCCCCGCCGGAGTGATTGACCAGTCAGCCCGATAATATGCGGCATTGGGTTTCCAATGAGACCTCTCCCAAAAACCCCAGCCGAGTATCGCTACAACCGACGGATGACTGAAAGTCGTTATCAAAAAGTCGCGGGTAAAGTCGGCTTGGAACTCTTCGTTGCTGGATTCAATATCGTGTTCGGTAATGGAAATGTCGAGACCGAGTTTAGCGAAGCGGTCAAGGATTTGCAGCATCTTTTCCGGCGGTGTTGCCGCTCCGCCGAAATGCGACTGCATACCCAAACCGGTGATAGGCACACCGTTGTCTTTGAGAAACTTCAGCGTTTTCTCAAAGTGGTCTTGGTGCGCCGTATCCTTTCCGCCGCCGGTAAGAATCGCAAAATCGTTCAGATAAAGATTAACCTTCGGATCGTATTGCCGCGCTAATTTGAACCAGCGCACCATTTCTTCGTCACCGAGAACCTTCATAACATCGTTGTTATTGTACGGCTCATTGATAACATCCCAATCGACAAGCAACCCCTTCATTGTGGTGACTTCATGCTTGATATGTTCGTCAATGCGGCGGCGCAAAGCGTCTTTATCGTTTGCCAGTGTTTCAACGTCACGCGGTATATGTCTCCAACTGGGCCAAACGAGACAATGACCGCGAATCTCAATGTTGCGGTCTCGAAGCCATTGGGCTGCTTGCAGCGTTCTTTCGCGGTTTGATTCGTTCTCCCAACGACCCCATTTCAGGTCATTCTCAAAGACGACGCGGGTAAAATACTTTTCGATAATTTCACGGTAGCGGTCAAAGTCCGCGCCTTCCCGCATTATATGCTGTGCAACGACGGCAGAACCCCAGCCGAAGGCGTGCCGCTTCATACGGACTTCAACTTCGGCACCGGAAACCGGCTGATTCTGCGAGTCGGCAACGGTTATTGTCAAATCGCCTTTCCGAATTTTTTCGATTCGCTTTTCGGCTTCTTTCCGCCACGCAGCATCGGGTTCCATACCCTCATAAGTAACAGGGGTTTGCGGCAACTTCTTCATATCGAAACCGGCACCGAAACCGAGAAGCGAATAACCGGCGATTTCAACCGTTTGCTTCGGAAAACCGAGATGAAAACCGCCGCCGGCTTTACCGGCATCGTAGTTGTCAAGCGATTTGAACGGAAAAAAGTATTCCTTCCACTCCGGCGTGATAGTTAAATCGACACTAAGCGATTTGTTGTGCGGCGGTCCTGCCATTTCAAAAAGCGGACGAATGACGGCACTGCCCGTTTCTGTTTGAACATCGATAGAGCGTGCCCAAAATCGTGCAAGAAGTACTTCGTTCTTTACCACCTTGCGGGTAATCCGAAACTGGAACTGAATATCCCACGATTGCTGCGGCTGTCCGGTGATTTCACAACGGATGGCTTGCCGGATGCCGTTCTTTCGGGAATCCTCATCGGTCAGTTCAATCTTCTTTAATGTGCCGAATTGATGTTCACGAACCGCAGGCAGCGAGGCAATCGGATTGTCCGAAAACACCGGCGTACCGCCTTCGGGAAGTGACACGGCACTTGCAAGAAAGAACGATGCGAGAAAAAAGAAATTCGTCATCTCGATATATCGAAAAAGTTAAGTTTCGTTATTAAGTTGCTGCACAAGTTCGAGCAAATGTTTATGCCGTGTTATGTTCGATTCAGTCATCGCCGGATTTTTTGCCAACTCGAAGGCAGCGCGGACAGCATCGATTTCTCCGTTGCTCAATCCGAAAAGTTCTGCGTCGGTATCCGTCCAACTTTGCACACCGTTCTTGTCAAACAGATAAACGGACTGCTGCGGAATGTGCGTGTCAACTACCCTGTCCGAAGCGACACCGCGCCGGGCAATCAGTTCATGACGGTCAAGCGTTTCCGTGCCGGTCGGCAGCGTAGTTCCCGCTTCTACGCTTGCAATAGTCCCGTTTTCAAGCCGAACTAAAACGTTTGAAAATTGATTTCCGTTTGTTGCAGCAGAAACAGAAACAATCGGCGAACCGATAATCCATTCCAGCAGGTCAAATTCCTGATACAAAATTCGGTTCAGCGTTGACGAATTATCGGTCACGCAGGAGAAGCGGCACAAGACGACATCTTCCAGCGTTTTCGTATCGACTATCCGCTGCAATTCAATGAAGCGGCGTTCACTTCGCCAAGGGAAAAGCGGAATACAGCCGGTGCTTCCGTTCTGAATACACCAGAGGGAAACGCCGCCCTGTTTTTCGGCACAAGCGTTTTCAGTACAAAATTCAAGTTTCCACTTCTCTGGAATCGAAACGGAGTACTTCGATGTCAGCGCAAGAAAACAATCGTGGGGAACAAGTGTGTTTGAGTTCATGGTTCTATGAATAAGGGTTAAATGCGGACGTGTATTTTATTTCGGTACATGTAAAAGAGAATCAGCCAGGTTATGAGCAGCACTACCGCTCCGAGGAAAAGCGGTTCGTAACATTCGCCGTAAGATTTGAAATAATCATTGCCGAGGTGAATTTTCAGGTTCGCAATGAAATAGCCGTGTATGCGCGTGTTGGCAATACAGTAGGCAACAATCGAGTTTGCGCCGATAACCATCAGCGGGAAAAACAATTTCTTACATCGGAGAACGTCAGCCAGCAGGAAAAAACCGGTCAGGAAAAGGAAGCAAATCCCGCCGCTGTAAAGCATCCAAGCCGGTGTCCAAATTCGTTTTACGACGGGACAGATGCCCAGATAACCGCAGAGCCAGCCAGCGGTTAAACACCCAACGCCGAGCAGAAGGAAAATCCCGATTTTCTTTTCGTTGCTTTGATTGCTCCGTAAAATGTTTCCGGCAAAAAGACCGAGAAGCATGGTCGCTATGGTCGGAATAAAATTGAGCGTTTGATAGCCGCCGCTGTTGAATTCGTATGGTGCTTTTCTCGGAAACAGGTTCATAAACCAGTTGTCGAATGCCCACGCCAAGTTCGTGTTCTTATTCCAGTGTGCGGCGAATCCGATAGCGTTATGTTCCCACTCTGCGGTAATGCCGGTTTTCGTCCAATCGAAGTCCGACCCCGGCAACGGATATGCAGCAAAAGCCGTCCAATAGCCGATAAGAATTATAAAAAAAGCACCGATTTGCGCCCGAAGCGTACTAAAACCGAGTAAAAACACGAAGCCGTAGCCGAGTCCTATTTGAGTCAGCGTGTCTTCAAAAGTCCAGTTCGTCTGACTGCTCGACTGTGAACGGAGAAAAACGCCGAGTAAAATCAAGATGAGAACCCGCATGAAAGCGTGAACCGCCATCTTGTTGAAGGTTTGTCCCCGTGCTATTCGGGCGGCAATGGAAAACGGCAGCGCAACACCGACCAAAAATGTGAACCCCGGCTGAATCATGTCGTGCAGTGAGCAGCCCGTCCATTCGACATGCGTCTGATGAAAAGATAAAAACCGCCAAATTCCGCCGACGTATGTTTCGTCTGCGGCAAACTCTTTGGCAACTTTACTCAGTTTGAGTATTTGCGCCAGCATCAGGAACATGACGAAGCCGCGAAAAGCATCTATCGATGACAAACGCTGCGGCTGCTGCGGCAGGATTGTGGTGGTTTCCTTGTTTTCCATGATGTTATAATGTTCCGAAAAATGTGCAGTCTAAAAAAATCATGCTGATTTAATTCTGTCCATTCCAATATAAAAAGTCAACTACAATTTTCCGCAAAATAAATACAAATTTGCGCAGCGGCTCTTATTTAGCCGGTACTCCGGCTCCCAACTCTCGTACAACCTCCCTGCGCTGTTGATATAAATCGGACGGATTACGTGAAAACTCGGTCAAACTCGGAACGATTTCCCGACACAATTCGCGGGCTTTATCCCAATTTCCTTTGTGCTTTTCCCGTACTTGATAAAGGTATTCATAGTCCTCCAAACCATCGCGGAGATTCGCTAGGCGGATGCTGCCGATGGGTTGACCGTCAATTCCCGCGTAAAGCAGATGACCATCGCCGTAGATAGGACCGCCGATGTCCAACATTGCCGACCAGTCGAGATAAGGTCCCTTCTTGGGGTCAATGGGAACGTTTCCTTTTTGCGACCAATAGTTCACACCCCAATAGAGGAGTCCGTCGAATTTTTCATGGAACGACTGCCAGAAGAGCAAACGCGATTCAATTAACGGAAATCGGAACATGACGTTAGCATACGGCTGGTTGGGACCGCAGCAGATGTAAGACCAAACCTGCCGTCCGTCTTTGCGGCACCTTTCCGCTTCCTCGAAATTATAGCGGCTTGTGACAGGACAAGTCCAGTCAACGTTCATCTCACGCATCTTTTCAAGTGTATGCACAAAATAAGAAGTCGTGAACGTCTTCACCTCCGGGAAGTGTTCTTTAACCATACCGAAGTATTCCCGCATCACGTCAGCATAATCTTCCTTCCGTTCATCGAAGGTATAAATGTACGCCTGTTTGGACAAGCCGTGCTTGCGCAGTTCTTCGATGTGCGGTTTCAGCCGATTGAGCATTTTCTCCTTGAATTCCGGCGTATAAACATTCAACGGCGAATTGCACATCCAAGTAGCGTCGCCCCGTTCTTTGACCATGTTCAAGATATTGAACGTTCCCAAACCGCGTCCGCGGTAATACTCCAATTCTTCAATGACCGGCAAATCAGTGCGGGTAATATCGCCTTCAGGTGTCAACCGGTGTTTGAGCATGAAATCGCCGTATCTCTTGCGAAGTTCCGGCGTTACCGGTTTCATCGAATAAACCTTTTCAAAAAAACCGTTCATCATAGCGAAGGCATTCTGAAAATGTCCTTCATCGGCAAGTTCCAAGTTCCAGACCTTGACGGTTATCGGGATTTCCGCCTTTAGAGCATTCTTCGGTACCAGCGAAACTGTTCCGCTGTAGGTTCCCGGTTTCGTTCCTTTCGGAACATAAACCGTCACCCAAATCGGCTGCGTTTGCCCTGCCGGTACATCGAAACGTTCAACCGGAAGAAGCGGGTCAGGCCACCAGCCCGGTCCGCCTTCGGTATCCGCCGGATGCTTCCTGATTTGGTCTGCTTTTATGAAACCGACCAATTTCCAATCGAGATGTTTTGATTCGATACGGCTATTCACATCGGCGGTTGACACCAAATCGGATAAGACGACTTCGACATCGTTGAGCGTTTTCGGTGAAAGGATTCCGACTTGAAAACTCTCGTATTCATTTCGGGCAAGTTCGATGGAAGCCGCCGGTTTTTCCAACCGCTTGCGGAGTTCCGCTTTTTCCTCCGGGCTATTTAGTTCGGAAAATTTTGCCCCGCCCAAATCCGACTTCACCCGCGGCAAACTGTACGGAAAGATGCGTTCCATCGAAGTTGTCGTCCAAACGCAGTATCCCCGACCGGCATCGCAAGGGGCAATGTCAACTATTTCCTCTGCAACAACGGCTTCAACACCGCGCAGCGAAGAGCGGCAGGTTATGTTTAACCTGTCAACTTCGGAATCGGTCTGAGTGAACAAAAGCAAGGGTTCACTAAACGATGTCGACATAAACGATATGCCGTCTTTTGGCACAAAATCCAGCCGAAGGTTTGATTCGAGGTCTGCTCTGTTCGTCCGTATGACGGCAGCACCACTTCCTCGTCCGAAAAGCCCGCCGATAACCTGAAAACGAACCGGCTTCAAGGGGCGAATCCCGACATATACGTCATCGAACCAAGCGGTTCCTTGTGCCTTTCGGAGCAGAACATGAACCAAGATTTTCTTGACGGGCTTCGCCGGCTGAAAACTGTTTTCCTGCTCACGAAAATCGTAATTTCCGGCAGGAAAGTTCACCGCCTGTCCCCAGAGCGGCGTGTCGTCATCGTAAAACACATCGAGATAAAGGGCGCAATCTTGATTTAATTTCACGATGCCGCCTTTGCACTTTGCCGAAAGGGCAATGGGAAATTTAATCGGCGGGTCAAACGTCAGCGTTTGAAACAAGACCGCCGATGGTTTTTCCTCGGTTGCATCAAGACGTATCATATCGTTTTCGATACACTGTCCAATTTTGCTCCACGACTTCCAGCCGTCGCTGTGAACCTTGAACGCAGTGTTGCCGACTTTCATGTTCTTCGTGAAAGGTTCGGTCAGCGCAACTTTTTGCTCTTTCGGAGGAGCGAGAAAATTGTCGTCCGACAACCGAATCTGCGAAAATACGGACGAAACAAACGTGAAATAACAGAGAATCGAAGTGAAAACGATTCTGCGAAAAATTGGTGTCATGTGCATTTGGTGTTTTGTTTTGAAGTTAGTGAAACGGGTCCCTATAGCATCTTTACCCTCGGCTTATACTTCTTGACGAATTGCACATTGAAGGCATCGCCGCCGGGTGCGTTGGCACTGCGCCAAATAGGCGGTTCAACTCCGCGGGCAACGCACTGTTTCACTGCCTCGATTTCGAGACGGTGAGCGATGTAAAAATCCACGAGATTTGAATTCGGAGCAATCGGTGTGTCGAAGCCCGGAACTGTCACCACGCAATCGCCGACACAGTTATAGTCGTCAATGCACACGTCGGCTATATCGAACAAGTTCTTGCCGCTCGGATGCCGAATGAAATGGTCTGGAGCCATCTCGTTCTGCCAGAAAGATGAACTGACAGCGACAATCAGCGCACCGGCTTCTTTCGCTTCCAGCGCAGCGTCAATCGTTGCTGCGTTGATGCCGATGTTGTGAAAAATAATCAGCAAATCGTCTTTTTGCAAATCGAAATACTTGACGATGCTCCGTCCGTAATTGACACAGCGTTCCAGTTCAAGATACTTCAACGCCTGATTGAAAACGGACAGCCCCGTTTCCATAACGGGATTGATGTTTGCCAATCCGCCTGCGCGGAAGAACATTTCGCCCATGACGAGTGTAGTGTGACCGCCGCCGCCATAAACATGAATCAGCCGGTCTGCGGCAATGGCATCAGCCATAAGAGCACCGGCTTTTTCGATGTTTTCCTGCTGTTCTTTTTCAACGAGTCGGAGAACTTCCAGCGTCGATTCCAAATATCCAAAATCAATGTCGTCCATAATAATCTCCAATTTTATATGGTGTAATGGCTTGTAAAAAAACTCCAAGGTAATTTTGTTTGTTACGCTGTAAAAAGTCAACTACAATTTTCCGCAAAACAAGTGCGGCTTTGCGCAAGTTAAAGAGGCGGTGGGCTTTAGCCCCCGCGCACATTCTAAAACGCATCAACAATCCCGTAATCGGCGTAATCGAAAATTCTTGCGCCTCGGTCAGGATTGACGGCAATAATCGTTCTTGCCGTTTCGACAGCACAAAGGTGTTGAACGCTGCCGGAAATTCCTACGGCAATATAAACATCGGGCGAAATGTGTTTGCCTGTCAACCCGACTTGCATTTCATAAGAAGCGATTCTCATATCGACCAGCCCGCGTGAAGCACAAAGTTCCGCACCGTATTGTTCGGCAAAGCACTTCACTTTATCAAAGCAGTTTGCGATACCGCGACCGCAGCCGATGACCAAGCTGCCGCCGCTATTGGGAATTCGAACCGTTGCCATGATGGGACGAGTCCGGCAGCGGACTTGAGCCATAATGCTGCCTTCCAATGCAGGACGGTACATATTCAACGTCAATTCGATTTCCTCGTTCACTACTTCCAGTGAAGTGCAGTCCGCACACAGTCCCGTTTCCAAAAGAGCGGCAACTTGCGGTGCTGTGTTGCGTCCCCATAAATCGGCGTTCCAAAGCAGAACCGCCGGACGATGACAGCGTACCTTTTCCGCTATCTCTTCCGCCGTTGTCTTATGAAGAACGACAACGTTCTCCGCAATCGCGGAAGCAATCTCGGACACTTCATCACCGACCGTCCAGATTTCAGGAAAACGATTTGCTGACTCCGGTTGTTTTTGCGTCGAAGGAGTCCGCGGCTGCCGTTTCAATTCGTCAAGCAGCGGTTCGAGTTGCGCCCTT
>Ga0123353_10008366_pt1 | contig 14120 bp, 7 predicted proteins | sample TergutLab28metaG_3_FD_92763 | JGI IMG/M metagenome (GOLD analysis project Ga0123353, IMG submission 92763) | Labiotermes labralis P3 segment gut microbial communities from Petit-Saut dam, French Guiana - Lab288 P3 | ecosystem: Host-associated > Arthropoda: Insects > Digestive system > Gut ... | reverse complement strand
TTGAATGACCATCGCTGTCAAAAAAAATGTGACTTGACAAAGGATAGCCATTTCTGTAAAATGACGCAACATGGATTTGTGACTCGACCCAACAGGGGTTAGAGAACAGGTCTAATATATTCTCCGCTCATTTGTGGTAAATTTGATTAACCGCAAAGACGCACAGACCGCAAGGAGTTATCACTATGTCAATACAAAAACCTTGGTACGCCCGCCGCCGCTATTGGACGCTTGCCATCGTTATAGTACTCGTCTATTTTTGCTTGATTCCATCGCCGCTGAAAATTTCACCGGCGACGACTGGCATTACCGAACCGCGTTTGCCCGACGGCAATGTGGATTACTTTGGTGCCTTCGAACAGACGTACATTCACAAACTCTCGCCGCCGGAAGAGAATGGTCTGCGACTCATCATTGCCGCCCTCGGTCCGAAAGCACTCGAACAATATGCCATCGCAACCAGCGTTCCGTGGGAGGAAATGCCGACCCACGAATTCTCAAAATGGTGGTTCAAAAACCAATGGATTCCACTCTGTGAACACATGGGCATTGACCCTTATGTCAAACCGCAGTTTTTGGACAACTCCGATTGGCACACTTTCCTACGCAAAGAGTGGGAAGCAAACAGGGAAGAGAGTGATGATTCTCAATATGATTCCAACGGAGGCGAACAATTTCGGATGCAACTCGCTGCTGCTCCGTGGACGGCGGAAGAACATCCGAACATTGCCCGATGGCTCGAAGAGCGGGCACCGGTGCTCGATTTCTTCGGTGTTGCCGTCCGTAAGAAGAATTTTGCCTGCTACCGCTGGCGACCCGAAAACGGCAGTCTGACAATAGTATCGCTGCCCGATGTTCAATCACAGCGACAGTTCGCCAGGGAACTGCAAGTCAGAATTACCGAACGGCTCGGCAGAGGAGACGTTGACGGTGCTTGGTATGATGTGATGAGTATGTTTTACCTGTCCCGCAACCATTATATTCATGATCCGATTACGGTCGTCAATTTTGCCGGCATAGCAATAGAAGGAATCGGTTTGGAAGCCGCAACATTGATATTGCAGCATGGCAATCCAACACCAGAACAGTTGGAACAGTTTGCCAAAGACTTGGATGCCTTGCCGCGGAGAACGTCAATGTATTCCGAATTGGAACGTCTTTTTACATATTCGGCATTACAAGATGTCTGCAATAGGGACGAAGAAATTTTCAGGGACTTTTTTAGCGGCGATGGATGTTGCGGCGCAGGCCCCACTCCTTGGCACAGAACCATGCTAAAATGTATCACTCTCTTGCCGATTGACCGGAACATTGCGGGAAAACGGATTACCGAATTCCTTCAGTCAGCGGAGCAAATCGGTTATGCAGCAGAGAACATTGATCGGACAGAGAGAAAACGACGTACCGAAGAAGTGGAGCAAATGCTTGCAGAAACAAAAGAACGCGTGGAAAGTCTTTGGAGTGTATTTCGAGTTCCCTTGATTCGCACTCGCTCTCAACTGATTGCGGATCAAGTGATTGCCAATTTGTTTAATATATTCTCTCCGGCTCAAGATGTGTTCGACCGAGCGAACACTCGATTCGATCTGTGTCGCGTTGCGGTGGCATTGGAGCGGTACAAGGCGGCGGAGGGCGACTATCCGGCAACGTTGGCGTTGGACGCACTTGTACCGGCATATCTCGAAGCGGTGCCGATTGACCTGTTCGCTAATGGAAAGCCATTGACGTATAAACTTGCTCCCGACGAAGCGACGGCGTTTTGGCTCTATTCTTACGGCTTGAACGAAATCGACGACGGTGGCGATGAGAAAGAGGATATTATCATCCGCAGATAACATGCCTTACCGAACATTAAAATCCTGCATAGACGACCTCCGGCGCACCCGGCAGTTGATCGAGTTCGACGAGGTTGTCGATCCTTACCTCGAACTCGCCGCCGTGCAGCGCCGATTGTACGCCGCCGATGTGCCTGCCGTTCTGTTCACTCAACCAAAGAATTGCCGATTTCCCATGCTGGCAAATCTCTTCGGAACGGAAAAACGAGTCGAATACATTTTTCGGGATGGTATCGGACCGTTGCGTAAAGCGATTGAACTCGGTGCTGACCCAGTAGTTGCCGCACAACAAATATCGATTCGACTCGGTCTGACCGCGTTGAAGTCGTTTTACTATTCTCGTCCGAAAAGGGTCAATCCGCGTTCTGCGCCTGTTCTCGCTTGCAAAACGACATTGGATCAACTGCCGCAACTCGTTTCTTGGCAAGACGACGGCGGAGCGTATATCACACTGCCGCAAGTCTATACGGAAGCGCTGAACCGTCCCGGCTTTGGTGCATCGAATCTCGGAATGTACCGTGTGCAAATCTCCGGCGCGGAGTACCGGCTAAATGAAGAGGCGGGACTGCACTATCAAATTCATCGCGGCATAGCTGGTCATCATGCGGAAGCCCTCGCCGCCGAAAAGCCATTGCCTGTGTCGATTTTCATCGGCGGTGCCCCCTGTATGACGCTCGCCGCCGTAATGCCATTGCCCGATGGCATGAGCGAACTCATCGTTGCCGGTATTCTGGGGCAACATCGGATACCAATGGCGAATCATTCCCCTCCTGTGGAGGGGCAGGGGTGGTTTCCCATCTACACCGAAGCCGATTTTTGCATCGTCGGCACCCTGCACAACGAGATGAAGCCGGAAGGACCTTTCGGCGACCATCTCGGTTATTATAGTTTGACGCACGATTTTCCGGTGCTGAAAGTTCACAGCGTTTTTCACCGCAAAGATGCGATTTATCCCTTCACCGTCGTCGGTCGTCCGCCGCAAGAAGATATGCAATTCGGAAAGTTTATTCACAATCTTGTCGGCGATGTTGTGTCGAAAAAGTTGCCGGGAGTGCGTGCCGTGCATGCGGTGGACGAGGCAGGAGTTCATCCGCTTCTGCTGGCACTTGGTCGAGAATCGTATTTGCCGCTCGATCCGAATCGTCGGGCGGCGGAATTGCATACGCTTGCTCACGCAATTTTGGGTTACGGTCAACTTTCGCTGGCAAAATATCTTTTCCTTGCGGCGGAAGAGGATGATCCGAACCTATCGGTCTATGATGTGTCCCGATTTTTGCAACACGTTCTGCGGCGTGTCGATTGGCGCAATGATGTGCATTTTGTAACAAAGACGACGGCGGACACATTGGATTACACCGACAGCGAATTGCATCGTGGCTCGAAATTTTTTGTTGCCGTAAGTGGTGCGCCGCGCCGCCGTTTAGCCGCCTCGCCCTGCGAGGCGCACGGAATCCCCGCCAAGAATCCGCGCCTTGCCATGCCGGGCGTATTGTGCGCAGAAGAAATCGACATGGCTAAAAAATTTCCCGACGAGTTACCGCTCATTGTATTGGTTGATGATTCGGCGGAAGCGGCATCGTCGTTGCGAAATTTTTTATGGACGGTCTTTACGAAGAGCGATCCGGCAAGCGATGTGCGGGGCATTGGCGAGTTTATCGAAAACAAGCACTGGGGGTGCACCGGTGCATTGGTAATTGATGCCAAACGCAAACCGCATCATGCCCCGGAGTTGGCAGAACTGCCAGAGGTTGCAAAGCGTGCGGATGAGATTGTGGAAAAAATCCTACGGCGGTAAGACAAGTTATCGGCTTATCGAACTATTTGATTTTCAGTCGAATATAATTCGCCCGAATGATGTCTAAGTCGGCTTGCGACAACGGTGCACCATGCATCTTTTGGAGATGCGCCACTTGTGTATGGAGCAGGAGCAAATTAACGGCGGCAATGTTGGGACCTTCCAGCAAACCCGAGTGAATACCGAGTCGAAGACTCGAAAGATGCCGCATTGTTTCTACATGACTAATCGTTCGGGCAGTCTGCAATACACCGAGTGCCCGGCTACACCGGTCAAAAATGATTTCGCGCCGGTTTTTGAGAAGAAAATGACGAGCCTGCCGCTCAAAGCCGACGACCTGCGGGATTAAGTCGATCATCTTGGCAATCAATTCCTCTTCGCTTTTGCCCAGGGTCATTCGATTGCTGATCTGGAATAAGTCGCCGTATATCTGTGAACCTTCACCATACACTCCGCAGACGGTTAAATTTTTTTTCAGCAAGGATCGGGCGACTTTGTCTAATTCATTGGTTACGACCAAGCCGGGCAAATGCATGACCATACTGATTTTCATTCCCGTTCCGACAGTGGTTGCACGGGAAGTGAGAAAACCATATTTTTTGTGAAAAACATAGTCGAGTTTGCTTGCGAGTTGATCGTCGATTTTGTTCACGTTCTCCCAAACTTTTTGGGGTTCGAGACCGCTTCCGGTTGCGTGTATCCGAAGATGGTCTTCATCGTTCATCATCACGCAAAACCGTTCTTGCTGGTCGATGACAGCGGCGTGGGCGTGTTCCGATTCAGCAAGTTCCCGAGAAATGAGTTGCCGCTCCCGAAGATAGATTTTGTCCAAGTGAGAAAGCGTTTGAGTTTTTACGAAGACGAAATCGTTTTCGGGCAGGAGTTCAACGGCGGCTTGCCGAACAGTTTCTTGTACCGAATGTCGGTCTTGTTCGGTCGAGCGAATCGGAAAGGGAAAACCGATAAGGTTGCGTGCAAGCCGAATCCGGCATGAGATGACGATGTCATTTTCCTTGCCGTCACCGCAAAGCCAGGGACATGTTTGGGGGAGCAGATCGTCCAAATTCATAACGTAAGCACAACGCATCCAGTCATTGTATTGTTATTGTATTTTGTATTGGGAAAAAAGTAAAGGGCTGTCCCATCGCGAATCGTTACCGTGTTACCGTGCCTATTTAAACACGAATACATGGACGCTTGAAAAAGTTTTTCGAGTCGCTACAATCGGCAGAGTCGATACTGTTTCTATTTTGGTCACGTTTCGATTTTCTATAGCCGATGGGACGTGACGGAGGTGTGTATGAAAATTTTTGGATTTACATTGTTTTTGACATTCGTTGTCTTACCGGCATCGCTGTTTGCCCAAAGTGTCGGTGGGACCAGTAGCGGTTCGTCCAGTGAAACAGTAACGAACCTTTCAGAAGTGGGAGGATTCATCGGCAGCGGCAGACCTGAAGTATTTGTCGGTACAGGTGAACTTTTCAATTCCACGTCCTCTACAAGGAATGCGAGCAGTACAACTAGGGCGAGGAATACCCGGGCGACCACCACCCAACGCCGTACTGCTACCTCAACCGCAGCGATGCAACGCCGGGCAGGAACGCTGGGCGGGTTCTCCTCGCTGGGAAGCAGCAACCAAACCATTCGCTCCATCACCTCGCTCGATTCCGACATAGCGGTCGCTCCGGCGCAAAGACCGCTACCCGCTGTGGATTCGCATCTTTCCCGAATCCCCGGAATCGAAGACGGCCGAGTCACGTTCAATCAATCATCGCAAGGGACAACGGCAATCATCAAAGGAACGGTCGCCTCCGACAGAGAACGCAGAGTGGCACAGCAACTCCTTCTTATGGAACCGGGGATCGACCGAGTGGAAAATTTGCTAAAAGTTCGTTAGCCTCGATCGTTCACGGGACCCTTTAGGTTTTCATCGGAAAGCATTGTATACCGTAAACGGGTATTGTTGAACCCTTGCAATTCCCATTAGAAACTCACGCCCAGTGTCGCACCGAAGGAGTTCGCCGTGGTGTTATTGTAAATATCGCAATCGTAATCAAGCCGGAAATTGACCCGATTCGCCACCAAGAACCCCAGACCGAGTCCCACCCGGACATTGTCTCGACCTCGCACACCATTGGTAGCGGCAAAGCCCACTCCCGGTGCGCCGGCAAATGCCGTCCGAACCTCGACCGTATCGTTCGCCAATTCCCGAATGTAATGCGCCCGAAGTTCCGGCATCCACACTGACCCATGATCCCACGGGAACAGCCTGCTCAACTTGATGCCGATGGGAAGACGCACCGAATGATAATCGCTTCCGGCAACACGGAGTCTCGCCAGTCCACCCTTTTCTACGACGGTCGGACTACTAATGAAATTGTAATGAACACCTAAACTTGGTGTCATCATGCCCCATCCCAACGACCAGACTCGACCGAGTTCAATTCCGAACGATCCCAAGTCGTCATCGTATTTGCTCTTGACGGTTTCGACGGGGAATCCAGGGAACTCAATTTTCCGATGGGTGCTGTACCAATTCTTTGTGTAACCGGCATACGTGTCGCAGTAAAAATCGCCGTTGAACCAACTGTTGTATAACATTGCCCGGAAGGCTTCGATCTCGGCGTTGGAACGAATATGATTGAAGTTCTGATCCACGTAATCATAACCGACGGCGACTCCGAAGAGTCCGAGGGCGGAAACCGCTTTATCGACACCGAGAGCAAGTCCCGCGGATGCCGCTTCGTAACCGCTGAATCCATCAAATTTATTGCGGTTACGGTAATCACCGGTAAACGTTCCCCATCGGTTCCACAACTTCGGCATCGCATGGACTTGCCCTCGTATACTACTGTCACTGACTTTGAATAAATCCCTGCCGTTGGGCAGCAGTGTCTGGAATCGGTGTTGCATCTGCACAGCGGCTTCTTTGCTCGACGCAAAAACTTCCCCGTGCAGTTGAGCAAGCGCATTTGCCAAGGCACGCTCGTCGGGGAAAAGACCGTCGAGTGCCTTGTAGATATTTTCAATGTTGGTGATGTCATGTCCGTCCAAGACAAGTTTGTCCAACCCTCTGGCGGCTCTGATGGCATTCGGTGTGCCGATAGCGCGAATGGCATCGGCATAGGACACGTGGTTTCGTTCCCACATGAGATAGTATTCGCCAAGGGCGGCATCGGCAAGATGTGTCGTGAACTGCCCGTTCCATAATGGGTCATAGACTAACTCAAACAGCTTTGTCGGGTCATCGAATGTTGCGCCGTCTCTCAAATCTATGACGATGTACTTACCGCTGTTCGGTGCCAGACCATCAAGAGTGACAATACGGAGTTCCGGTGAACCGCCTACGTCTTCAATAGTAACGACACCGCCATGCACGACGAGTGTATCGCTTGCGGGACGGCCAATTTCATACTCATAGATCGAACCGCTCTCGAAGGTAAAATTGCCGAAAACTTCGACATCGCCGATACTGTTGCCGGGAGAAAACGTTGCACCGGACCGGATAATAACGTTTCCGTGAATCGTACTGGTACCGCTGAGTGTGCCGGCTATGACATTAATGTTTCCGTAAATCGTACCATTACCGCCGAGTGTAGCTCCGTTTTGGACAACAACGCCTGCCGTTGGGGTTGCATTGCTGCCTAAACTACCGTTCACGAGAAGTGTGCCGCCTGCAACCGTTGTTAAACCGGTGTATGTGTTCGCTCCTGTCAGTGTCAAAGTTCCGCCGCCATTTTTCGTGAGATTGCCATCACCGGAAATGATACCGTCGTATGTATAGGAATTCGAACGATTAAACACAACATTGGTACCGGCTGCGTCGAGAATAATGTCTCCTCCCACACTTCCCCCAACCCCTCCATCGCCGATCTCTAATGTTCCTCCTTTAACGATAACGTCTCCTAGTACACTTCCCGCATCTCCCATGCCGATCTGTAATGTCCCTGCCTCGACCGTTGTGTCGCCAGTGTACTCGTTGGCTTTCGCCAAGATCAATCGCCCAGCCCCATCTTTGATTAACGATTTGCCGTCCCACTTGAGTGGATCGGGCTTATCGTTATCCTTGAGCTCTGTATCAACCACGAAGAAGTTGTTGGCTGGTCCTGCTATGTCGAAAGTGCCGTGCGCAGTGTCATCGTCCTTCTCCCACGTTAACCCTGCCTTAAGCAAAATTTCTTCGCCTACTTTTTTGGCTTCTGCCCAGAGATAATCTGCCCCCCCCACTGCTCCCGCGCTGATGACACCGACATGGTCTAATGTCCCTCCTGCACTGATGATAGTGAAGTCAGTTTCCATATCTTTGGAGTATGTGACAATGTTAAAGGTCAGGTTGGAATTGTCGAAATCAATGTCCCCGACGGCGGAAATGGCAGGTGTGATAAGAGCAGAACTCCCCACGTCGATGGTAATGGTGGACTGATTGACGAACATGTCCCCTCCGCTGTTGATGGTGGCATCCGCTCCCACATTAAGTACATTCGTATAGATACCCATGTTTCCCACGCTGTCGATTGCTACTCCCTGTCCTACGTTGAGGGTATCCGCATGAAGATCAAGAGTATCAAGAGTGGTCGCACTGCTGATTTTTATTGCCGTTTCCAGAGCCATATTCCCCAACGTCATATCGCCGACGGCGTTGAGCATTGTGGTTTTGATTTCACCACCGCCAGTCACGTTCAGGTCGCCCTTAACATGGGTAAAGCCCACTAGAGTCAATACGCTGCTGCTCACTAAATCAAGGGTGAGGTCGTTTTCTACACTAATGGCATCACCGAAAGTTGCCGGTGCAGCAATACCCGAAACGGTAAGCGTTCCGTCAATGGTAATGATCGACTCTGCGGTTGCCCCTTGCAATGCAATAGCAGTAGCATTACCGAACCCTGTATTTTCGACTTTGATGTCCTTCGTTAGGGTAAATTCAGCGTCTCCGCCGACAACGATACCGTACACGTGTTCATCGGCTGCACTTGAATCCGCAGTGACTTCGATTTTTCCGATGCTGGAACCGTCGGCTAGAATAAAATCCCCGACGATGCTGATACCACTCAATGAATCGCCAGCCGCTATCGTACCTAACGTGCCACCGTGTACGATGATATCCTCGACATTTAATTTTCCTTCAAATTTTCCGCCGACCCAAATACCGGCACCCTGAAGTACCTTTGTTCCAGCCGCTTCTCCCAGTGTAATAGCACCGAGGTCAATGATGCCTGTATTTTCTACGTCGTCTAGGACCGAAAGTCCCCATGCTTGTAAGGCAATTACGGTAATATTTTGGGTCGTTACGCTACCAGTAATCGAACCGTTTTTCAATGGCTCTCCAAGTCGAATACCAGCACCTCCACCGCCCGTTGCCGTTACCTTAATTGTATCATGAACGAGAATAGTCCCCGCGAGTGTACCATCCGTGATGTTGATACCCGCCGCCTGACCCATCGGCTCCGTTGCCTCTGCTGTTATTTTGTTGAAAATCAGGTCGCCGTCCACATCGCCTTCGCTCGAAAAGCCTGCGGCAAGCGCACCGCCCGTTGCTTTAATCTCGCCGGTTACTTCAATCTCGCCGCCGGTCATTGCACCGCCGGTTATATCATTGCCAATCCGAATACCGGCACTCTGTCCCGCTGCCCCGGTACTGGTAGCCTCGATATCGCCGGTTACGGTAATAGTGCCGTCGGTCATATCATTGCCAATCCAAATACCGGCACTCTGTCCCGTTGCCCCGGCACTGGTAGCCTCTATATCGCCGTTAACGATAACAGTGCCGCCAGCCATATTGTTTCGAATATCAATACCGAAAGCCGACTTCTCTCCTGTAACATTGATCGTTTCCGGGAGCACCGATCCTTCGCCGATCTTAATGGTACCTTTGGCATCGCCGTCGATGCGAAGTCCGTGTGCGTGATTTTTTGCTTTTGCGGTCAGACTCGTGATGGTCAATTTGCCTTCAACGTCTCCGACAAATTCCGCCCCGGTCGCCCAGTCGGCAGTTGCCGCAGTTGCCTTGACATTACCGAGAGTGATTTCGGCAGTCGCATCGACGTTCCTCGCCGCAAACCCCGCCGCACCGGCTTCGGCTGGATTAAGATTATTAGAGTCAGTTTCGACTGCTATATCGCCGAATTCAATTATGGCTCCTGCACCGATGTCTTGCTTGCCAGTCCCGCTAGCAAAACCGCCTTTGAAGTACACACCGATGATTTCACCCGTACCGGTAACTGTAACTTTACTTCCGTCAATCGTGCCGGTAAAAGGGCTTGCACTTGCAGGTAATATGCCATCATAAGTGCCAACAGAGAGGAATCCATAGGCGTTGTTAACACCTCCGTCCGTAACATTCGCATCAGTGAGGACAATATCGCCGAGGTTCCTAAATTGTCCCTCGTAGTCATCGGTGGCAACTGCCGCTATGGTGTAGTCTTTAGGAGCACCACCACCAAGATTTATCGTGATAGTCGTCAGGTCGACGAAGTCGTAGATGCTGCCGAGTTTGGGTCCGAAGCCATCCTTTTCGGCGACTGCTTGCCAGACTACGCCGTCATAATATCCAACTTCATTTATTCCAAGTGCAATCCCTGCGTGTAGTTCCTTACCGTTATGCGTCCACGTCAAGAATCCGGCATCGGTGACATCTTTAACGTTCCCGATGGCAACAGCGGGGAATTCAAATTCCGATGTTTGTGCGTTCACCGCTAGCATGGCAAGGAGGCACATGAGCGTGATAGCGGCGAAAAGTCCTTCGCGGACTCCCTGTACGAGGACTCCCTGTATGGGGGTTGCCTGGCGATGGTTCTTACCTAGATTACCAAATCCTTTTGTCATGTTCGGTTCCTTCTTTTTCTTTCGGGGCAGATTGTTTTCGTCGTATATCGGACAACGGATATACGGACTTTAATGATATTGCAATTTTCTAGGATAATTTCGATTAGGTAAAATAGAGAGTTTACGGAACGTCTGGGAAACGATGACGCAGTCAATACCGTAAACGGGGTCAAGATGTATGCCTTTTCTCTTGTGAATTCTTTGTGCTCTTTGTGTCCCTTGTAGTGAAGATTTCTACCACAAAGAAATACAAAGAAAACACGAAACGGTAATTTACTCACGATAATCGGCAACGTTGCTCACGGGAACCTCTTGACAAAAACAGAATAATCCCCTACACTAATGGAACAGAGAAAGACTGCACTCGTTGGGCAGTGCTACAAAAATCATAATGACGACAAATAACAGGGAAGGCGATAATTGGGGACAGTTGCTGTCCGACTTCGGAATCGAAGATACCATTCAGGACGAAAACATTCAACCTGCGAAACTCCAAACGGCAGAACCGACAAGGGGAGTCCGTTCGGAGAGTTTCGCGGAAGGGAACACCGAATTCGAGGCGGAAGATGCCGACGAGTTGTCGCATCCAAGGGAGAAAAAGTCCATTTTTTCCCGTTTTCCCAAAATCAACTTTTTCGGCACACCGCCGGATGTCTCCCTCAACTCGGTCATGGAAGAAGTGAAGTCCCCTTCGCTCGGCGGCAGGGCTTTTACCGACAACAAACTGGAAAAAATGCCCATTTCTCAAGAACGGACAGATCGGCAAGAGCGCCCGGAGCGACAAGAAAAAAGCCGCCGGGAAAAGAACTGTGTGCGTGAGTCCAACGCTTGGTCAACAGTGGCTTCGCAAATCGACGTACTGGCATCGGGAGGTGACGCGACGGACAGAACAGAGGAGCGTCCGACAAAACGGGTGGTCTCCTCCATGTTCGACGACCCGATTCCCGAATCGGAAGAGTCACGTGCGCTGAACAGCCTCATAGGAAAGCACCCCAGACGACGGGAAACGTCCGATGATGCGTTCCTCGAAGATGGTCCTGATTTCCGGCAGCGTGGTCATCGGAAGTCGATGCCGGAAGAACGAGAATCTCGCGGTCGCGGTTCTCGGTATTGTCCTCCTGCCGAAGTGGACGATTTGCCGGAGTCCCCTTTTGTGCCGATAGACGACGATGAAGTACCGGTCACTCGTGGGCGCGGTCGCCGAGGTTCGAGATACGACGGTAATGATCGTGGTAGGAATTATCGTGATAGAGAACCGATTCGAGACGATGTTCTGCATGAAGAAGAGTGGTCGGAAATTGATGCAGCGTTACAGGGACGGAGCGAGCCAGTGCAGCGGGGAGGTCGTCGGCAACGTTATGACAATTCCCGTTATGATAAACGGCGAGGTCAGGAGCGGAGGGACGAACCGATGGTGGACCGGGAGCCTTTAGACGACGAGGGCAGTGGAATCGTAACCGTTCACGGCAACATACCGAGTTGGGATGAAGCCGTCGGCGAAGTCATCATGGGAAACATTTCCCGGCACAAAGGACATGGACACACAGGCGGAGACCATACTGGCGGACGATCAGGCAGAAGACGACGTTAGATTAGAGGTTTCACTGTTCCGAGCAGGTCTGTGCTGATTGTGTCCGTGCTGTACATCGGTTCCGTTCATCCGGCAACTGAGCGTGCGTCGAAAGTCAAAATGCCTTCAAGTTCTTGCTTCGTACTGCGTGAAACTCCCTACAATTCGGAATTCTGCCCGAAATTTTGCGTTTTTTGTTCCCTATTTTCTTGACTTTCCCATTTTATGGTACACACTATCATACGTGTCATTTTTCTGATTCCCCCCTAGGAAATGGTTACGACGAAGAGGAAAGTTCGTACACTTTTCTTGTCTCTTTTGCTGTTCACCCTGTTGAACGAGCAGACGGCGATAGCGGTGCCGAGCGAGTGTCAAGATATATGGCGTATCGATCTTCACGCCGTGGCTTATCTGAATGCCGACGAACAAAATTTTCTCAAACTGAAATACTACCGATGGGAAAACAACCAGTGGCAAGTTGCCGAGGCGAAAACCTTTTTTGACACGCAGCAGGCGGAGATGCCGTTGATCGTTTTTGCGCCGGGCTACACTTCGACCACTTCGCAGACCACGCAGACCGGACTCGCTCTGGTGAAACACTTCGATCCCGATAAGCCGTGCCGCGTTGTCTTTTGGAATTGGTATTCCGAGAAAGGACAAGGCACTCTCCGTTGCGATGTCCGCAACAAACTTTCCATTATTGGCAGAACTGCCGACTATCTGGCACTGTTTCTCCAAAAAATGCAGCCGCAAAGCAAGGTCTGCCTCTTCGGATTCAGTTTCGGCAGTAGAATCGTTTGCGAAGCGACGGAATCATTGAGAAAAAGCGGTCAGCGTCCCGACGGATTACGGTTGAATCTTGTTGTATCGGGTGCTGCTACGGATGCACACTGGTTCGCCAAGGGACACAAACACGGTGATGTGCCGGAAATTGTCGAGAAAATTTTAGTAACATATAATCCCGAGGATTGGGTATTGCGGTTTTATCACTTGATGTACGGTTTGCGGCACAAATCGAAGGCACTAGGACGGACGGGATTGCCGATGCAACGGATTGATTCGGCATACAGAGACCGCTTTGAGAATATCGTCGTGAATCGTTACATCGGTGATGAACATCAAACGTTGTACCATGTCCAGACACCCGTGTTCCGAAGCCGAATCGATGGCTATTTTTTCTTTGAGTAAGTATCCGTTATTACACTTCGTTTCATTCCGGCTTTCATGCCCGAAGAATTGTCGGAACAAAAACTATGCTTTTTCGCGGTACAACGGAAAGCCAATTTGGCACGGTATAGGATTTAAGACGCATCGACACTAAATGTTCAGGAAATCGGGCAATTTTGACGATAAAAACGTAACACGTATCATAAAATCTATGCCCAATCATTTTATTCTCACGACAATTTTGCTTTTCTTTTGGACGGCAACAGCGTCGGCACAGTTCGATTTTGCGCGAAATGAACCGGATGGAACACGATACCTCGGCGGTCCCCGATTGGGAAAAAGTCAAATCCAAATCTGGCGGGCAGGAATTATCATCGAGCCGGGCAGTGCCATCAGTCATGCACTGATCACCATGCCTGTGCCGATGCAATGGCGAGAGCAAAGAGTCATTAGCGTCAACGAGGAAAAAATGAACGCCAATTTAGCAAGCCGAATCGAGTACAACCGAAGCCCTCATCCCGTCCACGGCGGTGCAATGGAAATGCGGCTTCAACTGGACAGTATGACTCTCATGCAACCACTGGAAATCGTTGTGGCATTTGAACTGGAAAATTTTGAACTTCTTCCGCCGGACAATCCGAGTCAATATGTTATTCCGAAACAAGTACCACAGGAGATCAGACCGTACCTGCAACCGAGCCCAAAAATTGAGTCGAACGAATCCGTTTTCAAAGGAATGTACAATGAGATCACCAAAGGGCGCACTACCGATTGGGAGAAGGTCGAAGCCCTCTATTCGTTCGTGCGGAACAATGTCAAATACGATCATACGGCTTGGAGCCGACCGGCAAAGGGAGCGTTGTCGGTGACGAAACAGCCGAGAGGACAATGGACGGCAGACTGTAAGGACATGTGTTGTTTGTTCGTCGCA
>Ga0123353_10008365_pt1 | contig 14121 bp, 12 predicted proteins | sample TergutLab28metaG_3_FD_92763 | JGI IMG/M metagenome (GOLD analysis project Ga0123353, IMG submission 92763) | Labiotermes labralis P3 segment gut microbial communities from Petit-Saut dam, French Guiana - Lab288 P3 | ecosystem: Host-associated > Arthropoda: Insects > Digestive system > Gut ... | reverse complement strand
TCCTGTCGTACAAATCACGGTAGACCTTGAAGTATTCCTTGAAATTAGCTACGGGAATGCTGCGCGCGCCTGAAATGTTAATGGCTTTCAGCAGCTTGGAGCCGAAGACCGCACCCAGGCCCATGCGGCCAAAATGGCGGTAACGGTCAACCGTTACGCAGGCGTAGGCTACCTGGTTCTCGCCGGCTTCGCCAATGCGGATGATGGAGCGCTTGCCGCGGCTGGCAGGCTCGTAATCGCGGATGATACGGCCCGCGTCGTCCCTGTTCGTGTTCCAAAGGGCGCGTGCGTCGCGGAAGCGCACGTCGTTGCCGGTGATGGTCAAATAGGCCGGCGCCGCAGATTTCCCGGTGATCACAATCGCGTCATAACCCGCCTCGAAAATCGAAAGCGCCAGCCGCCCGCCGGCATAGGACTCGCCCAACTCGCCCGTTAACGGCGAGACAAACATTGCCACAACTTTCGTAATCACCGGGAAGATCGTCGACAAGCCGCCGATCGCAAAAACGATGGGCTGTTCAGGCGCGAGCGGCTCAAGGTCGGCCTGCATGTTCTCCTCCAGCAGCTTCGAGGCGACACCGACGCCGCCGATGTAAGCTTTGAGGTCTTCGCGTTCCTCGATGCGGACTTTTTGCGCCGCCATGTCGATGTATAATACGCGTATATATTTTTCGTAAATCATTGGGCTTCACCCTCCTCCAGCCAGTCCGGCACTTCCTTCATCTCCAGGCAGTCGTGCGGGCAATAGCGTACGCACAGCCCGCAGTGGTGGCAGATGATGGGGCGGCGCTCGTCTTCGTCGAAGCCAACGGCGTGCACGATGCAGGCTTTTTCGCAGCGGCGGCAGCCAAGGCATTGCTTGGCATTGAGCGTTACCCCGCCGCCGCGGCGCCTCACCAATGCGTCGCTGGGGCATTTGGCGGCGCACTGCGGGTCGCGGCAGGCTTGGCAGAACACCGCCACAAAGCGTCCGCTCATGCCGCCGCTGGTGCGTATGCGAATGCAGCTTTTGCTGATGGAGTGGTCGCGGCGGTTGACCCCCGCGCAAACCAGCATACAGCTAAAACAGCCGATGCATTTGCTCATTTCTTCTGATTTTAGCACCTTGGCCATGGGGCGACCCTCCTTAGGTAAAATGTTATTCATAGCTATTATAGCACAAAGATTAGAAAAAGGCAAGAAAAAACCGCCCCTGCAAAAGAGCGGTTTTCTGTATATTGTGTTGTGCTTGAAATTATCCCATGGTTTTCACGAAAATCTTCCCTTCCATGTCCGGGAAGAAGGTAAAATCCGTGATGACGAATGCGGCGGGGTCAAACACTTCTTTTTCCAATTCACGGAAATTAACTTTGCTCATGTTATTGTAGGGCAGTTCTTTCACGATGCGGAAGGCCATGGCGCGGTCGCGTTCCGGCAGTTTTTTAATGGTGAGCTGGTCCATTTCCAGTATGAGTTTGCGTTCGGCTTCCTCGTTGCCGCCGAAGCCCTCGCGCAGTATCACGAACGCGCAGGTGATTGTCCCGGCGCTGCCGTCCGCTTTCGCAAGGCCCGCCACGGCGCACTTGTCCACGGCTTGGTGCTGCATGATCACGTTTTCGATGGGCGCGGGGTGCACGGTATGGCCGTCGGGGCGCATGAGCGAACGCTTGTAACGGTCGATGAAATAGAAGATCCCGCTTTCGTCCAGGCGGCCTTTGTCGCCCATGCGATAAAATTTCGTGCCGTCGGGGTGTATCCAGGTGATTTCCGCAGTCTCCTTCGGCATGCCGTAATATTCCTCCATTTGGCACAGCGAGTGCATGCACAGCTCGCCCACTTCGCCGATGGGCAGCTGCTCGCCATGTTCGGGGTCAATGACCACGGCCCTGCACTGGGGCAGGATATAACCCACGTTGCCTTCCTCGCGCCAGGGGAAGCCGGTAACCGCGGGGTCGTAGGCGGGCATGACGGAAATCGAGCCGCCCAGCTCCGTGGAGCCGTAACCGATGCGCAGACCGCTCTGGGCGCCGTTGCGCATGTAAACCGCGTTCACGCGCTCGAGGGAGGCCATGGAGATTTTGTCGCCGCCGGAAACGGCGTTCTTGATGAAACCCAGCTTTTTGCTCTTCTTCTGTAACTTCGGGTGGTCGGCCAGCTGCTCGTGGAAGCGCGGCACGCCAAGGAAAGTGTTGGGTTTGCGCCAGGGGTTGAGCAGCATTTTGGCAAACTTGGTGGTATCGAACAGCGGTACGAGAATGAGCACCAGGCCACCGCAGAGGCTCGTGTGCATGCCCGCCGTGGCGCCGTAAGCGGTGAAGAAGGGGATAAAGCCGCCGAAGGTGTCGCCGGGTTCGTAGCTTTCCTCGCTGTTGCTGAAATAAAAGCCGATGGGGGCGGCATTAAGGGCTTCGTGGGTCATCACCGCGCCTTTGATCAAGCCATCGGCGGAGGTGCCGCTGGTGTAGACGACGACAGCGGGCATGTTGGGCCTGTAAGCCGCGCGGATGTCGTAGGTGGCGTGATATTTCTTTATGAAATCGACGTGCCAAATATATTTGCCGCTGTTCAGCTGGGTTTGGTGGCTTTTGATAAACTTCTTCTTCATGATCTTCATCGCAAGCGAAAGCCCCAGCGCGGGGATCGCGCCCTGGTTGCCCTTGAGGGAATCCGCGGGGCTGACCAGGATGGCCTGGGGCAGCTCGTCGAGTATATCGTCCATCTTTGGCTCGCAGACATTGAACACCGTGACGAAGAGCTTCGAATTGGTCATCTTCACGCGCTCGAGAATACCTTCGCTGTTGGTGCGCGGGTCGATGAGGTTGGCTACGGCCCCGATGCGCCAGCAGGCATAGATATAAGCCACGCTTTCTGGCAGGTTGGGCATGGCCATGGACACATGGTCGCCCGGCTCGATCCCATAGGCGTGCAGTGCGCGCGCGATTTTATCGATGCGCTTGTCCAGCTCGTGGTAGGTTTCGGTCACGCCGGCGAACTTCGTGGCGGTCGCCTCGCGCCCGGCGCCGCTGTGCAGGCCGAAGAGGAATTCGTCCGCGTTGCAGTGGCTGCGCTCGAATGTCAGCGGCCTTGGAGGGTTATAACAGCTCAACTTAGCTCCATTAATTTCCATATTTCTCTGCCTTTCGCTAATTTTCAAAATTAAAAAATCAAGAATAATTATAACAAGCAATTTCTTTTTTGTCAATAAAATGTGATGAAATTATTATCTAAATTTTTCTAAATTATGAATTGACTTTTTGGGTTGATTGTGCTAAAATTCTAACATTAGGCTGTACAAGCTTTATTATATTTATTTTAAAAGGGGATATCGACGCAATGAAATCGACCAAACGCATTTTCTGCATTGCCCTCGCCGCGCTGTTCCTGTTTGGCAGCGGTACTGTCGCCGTGTTTGCCAACGAATTCTTGCTGGAAGAAGTGGTTCTTTTAGAAGAAGAGCTTCTTCTTTCCCAGGGCTTTGCCCCCGTGGCCGGCAAAGACGTAAGCCAGTACCCGGTTATTTTTATGGCGGGTTCGTGGCACCACCTGTTCGTCAACGAGCACGGCCCGGAGGCCCGGCAGACCGTTTTCAACCCGCAGGCCTCCCTGGGCGCGGACGCGGAAGGCATGCAGGGCGTCATGGACGCCGTATTGTCCCTGAACATGGATGCGTTCGCCGACGCCCTGATCAACCTCTATGAGCGTGCGTACGGCGCCATTGCCATGAACCCGGACGGCACCTGCCCGCTGGGCAATGTCAGCGCAGACATGCCCTTATCGAGGATGCTGGGCAATAACCCCGTGAAAGACGCGATGTTCCTGGATGCGCACGAGATGTATTTTGGCTACGATTGGCGGGCGGACCCATGGGACAACGCCCAAAGGCTGCACGATTTCATCGAAGGGCTCATCGCCACCCACGGCGAGGAATATGGCTTCGATAAAGTCAATGTCCAGACCGTCAGCGGCAGCGGGCCCATCATGATGTGCTACCTCGACCGCTGGGGCACGAAGAACCTTGCAAGCCTCGTCATCAACCAGACCATGCACAACGGCACTTCGCTGTTTGGCGGCATGGCGGCCGGGCGCTTCGGCCTGGACGCAGGCTCGCTGGGCATCGGCGGCCTGACCATGGGCGGCTTGCAGGCCGCGCAGATGGACGCTTCCATGCTGCTGCGCGTGCTGTATGAAATTGGCCTGTTGGACGTTGCGACGCGAATTTTCAACTTTTTCGCTCGCGGCGCTTATGAGCGCTTCTTCGAAGAAGGCCTCAAGCCCCTGCTGTTCCATATGCCGAACCAGCTGGCTATGATCCCCACGGAGCTATATGGCGAAGCCAAAGCGCTGCTGTTCGGCGATGACCCGCAGTACGCGCCGCTCATCGCCCGTGCCGACCGTTTCCATGAAATCCGGTCGCGGCAGGACGAAATTATCATGCGGGCTGCGTCTGAAATCAAAGTTTCGGTGCGTGCGGGCTACGGCGCGCCGCTTTCCCCGCTGACCCGCGGCACCAATGTGCAGTCCGACCAACTGGTCGATACCCGCTATGCGAGCCTGGGCGCCATCACCGCTACGCCGGGCATGCCCTTCAACTCGCGCTACGTGCAGGCGGAAGCCGGCGCCAGGGATTATATCTCCCCTGACCGTTATATCGACGCCTCCACCGCCCTTCTGCGCGATTACACCTGGTTCGCCAAGGACCAGCCCCACGGCGGCATTTGGAAATACGACGGCTGGTACCAATGGTGGCTGAGCGCCGAGGGCGACCACAGCGTTTGGGCCAACGCGAAATTCCCGCAATACACGCAGTGCATCATGCCGCCTGAAGGCAGCGTTTATTTCGGCCATGTGGGGTTCAGCACTTTCATTCCCCTGGAAGCGGAAGAGCCCGGCATGATCGACGACATCATGCTATCAGGGCTGCAGTTTTTAAGCATCATGCGCTGGCTGCTGCTGCTGCCCCTGTTTTGGATGTAATTTTATGTGATAACAAGCCGCAGGGTCGAAATGACTTTGCGGCTCTATTAAATTTTTGGAGGGCATTCCCATGGCACATATTGCAACGAAATATCATGGCCCTGTCGCGGACCTGCGTTACCGGGGGCATATCGCCGTGGCGGACACAGCAGGCAATATCCTGTGGCAGCTGGGTGACCCGCAGCGTATGGCTTACGCCCGCTCGTCGGCCAAGCCCATGCAGGCGGTTTTAGCCATAGAAAGCGGCGCGGTTGACGCATTCGGTATAACGGGGCAAGAGCTGGCCGTCATCTGCGCCTCGCACCGGGGGGAAGACATGCACATACAGGCAGTCCGGAGCATTCTCGATAAAGCCGGGTTAGACGAAAGCGACCTGCAGTGCGGCATGCATTTGCCATTTGCAACCGGAGCGGCACACAGGCTTATCGCACGGGGCGAAGCGCCTTCGGCGGTCCATAATAACTGCTCGGGCAAGCACGCGGGCATGCTCATTACGGCGAAACACCTGGGCGAAAGCCTCAGCGATTATTATTTGCCCGCTCACCCCCTGCAAAAGAGAATCACGCTGCTGCTTGCCGGCCTCTGCGGCTGCCCCGCTGGACAAATCGTTACCGGCCTGGATGGCTGCGGCGTTCCCGTGCACGCAATGCCGCTGCATCAGTTTGCGCAGGGCTATGCGAAATTCTCGAACCAGCGAATTATCTCAGCGATGACAAATTACCCTGAAATGGTGGGCGGTACCGGTGATTTTACGTCCGAGCTCATGCGGTCATTTGGCGACAGGCTGTTGTGTAAGTCCGGCGCGAGCGCATATTTCGCAATCGGGTTAAGGAGGCAAGGCATCGGGATAGCCATGAAAATGGAGGACGGCAGCGCGGGGGTCATTCCTGTTGCGGTGCTTGAAATACTCGTTCAAATAGGCGTGATTACGGCGGAAGAAGCGTTGAAATTACAGCGCTTCCGGGAGATCATCCACCGCAACCACAAAGAGGAAACCATCGGCAAAACTGTCCCGGAATTTGCCTTGCAAGAAAATTAACAAAAAATTTCCTAAGTTAATGCAAAAAAACCTTTCTTTTTCTGTGCAGATGTGCTACAATGAAAATGCTCCCTGAGAGCAATGTGTTTAATCTGAAAGGAGAACCTACCCCATGAAGATTACGATTGTTGGCCGCAAATGTGCGGCAGGCCCGGCCTTTCAGGCCCGCGCGGAAAAAAAGCTCGCCAAGCTTGAGCGGCTGCTGGGCCCGGGTTCCGAACAGGCGGACGCGAAAATCACGGCCACAGCGACGAAAACCGGCATGGTTGTGGAGGTCACGGTGCGTTTCCGTGGCATGGTGCTGCGGGCCGAGGAGGGTGCGCAGCAGATCAACGACGCCCTGGACAGTTGCATCGACGTCCTGGTGCGGCAGTTGCGCAAGAACAAAACCCGCATCGAAAAACGCATCTACGAAGCCAAGCTCAACGATTTCGCGGGCACGGACATTGTGGAGGAAGAGACCGATTACGATGTCGTGCGCACGAAAATCATCCCCTGCAAACCGATCGACGTGGAGGAGGCCATTTTGCAGATGAACCTGGTGGGCCACCAATTCTACATGTTCCTCAACATGGAGACCAACGAGATCAATATCGTGTACCGCAGGCGCGACGGCTCGTGCGGGCTGATGGTGCCTGAAAGAGAATGAGAACAGGAGAACATATCATGAAGAAAATCATCTCAATCGCGCTGACGCTTATCCTGGCGTTGGGCCTGTTATTCGCGGCTGTGTTGCCCGCAGCGGCTGAATCTGGCGAAAACCCCTTCGCGCCGCCGGCGAACCTCAATGAGCTTAGCCAGGCCGAGCAGCTGGAGTACTTTAATTTGGTTGTCAACCGCGTGCGCAATGATAGGCCGGGGTTTCAGCAAATGCAGCGCATGAAAATTGAAGAAATGCTGCTTAGTGGTGCAATCGCAGCGGTACAGCCCATCATTAACGATTTAATAAACCAGTTGATGCCCGGCCATTGGGAATCGCAATTTATCTCAAGCGGACAGAGCAATATAGGGCAGTTTATGTCCAACAATGCCAACGCTTCTGACTTGTGTCCGCACGACATAACCTCCATTTCAGCCACACAAGAGGGTGATTTCTGGGTCATTGATGTGCGCATTCAAGAAGAAGCTAACCCGTCGCGGGGGCTAGGCAGCGCCAATGGCCGCATTGCTTGGATCATGACCCGCGAAGAAATTATTGCTGATATAACAAGCGTCGGCCCCATTACCGCAAATCCGGCCAACGCGAGCGTGCTTTATTATAACGGCTATGCCCGCGTGATTGTCAACCCGGAAGGCAAGGTGGTATCCGCCGCAAATGGTTATGGCGTGCATGCTTACGCCAATGATGTAAGGATCGCTATTATCTCCGCCAACATCGCTGTCTCGCAAACTTCAAGTTGGCGCTATTCCCAGTTTAGCTGGGCAAGCGGCGGTGTCCCCTCTATTGGCGACCCAACGCCATCGCCGCTGCCTCTCGACCCTCCCTGGCATTTTAACCTGCCCGCGTGGCTGCAATTCATCCTGCGCTGGTTCTTCTTTGGATGGCTCTGGATGTGAACCTGCGGTTCGGCTTCGTCGCTTCGCTGCGTTCTATCCCACGCGTAATAAAGCCGCCCCTCTACCGGGCGGCTTCTTGCTGATTCAGTTATTTTCTATGAAATTCACGATATCGCCAAGGTTTTTCAGCTCTTCCAGGTCTTCCTCGTGGAACGTAACATCGAAGGCCGATTCCAGGGACTGCGCCAGGTCGTAGACATCCAGGCTGTCGGCGTTTACATCCTCCAAGGTGGTGTCCGCCGTGATTTGCTCCGGTTCGAGGTCGAACTGCTCGCAGATAATTTTTTGGATGCGCTCGAAAATCATGACAATCTCCTCACTTTCTGATTTCATACCAATATATTAAGCAAATAGGCGGGCCTTGTCAAGAGGGAATTTGTAAATTCCTTTAATAAATTTGTAAAATTTCTGAAAATTTCGATTGCATGCGTTGCCGCGATATGATATACTGGAAGAAATAAGGAGGTTGCTTATGAACCGCTACGACTCCGCGAAAGAAATATACACAGCCTGGGGGCTCAATACGGACGCCGCCATCGAAACAGCCCTCGCGCTGCCAATTTCGCTGCACTGCTGGCAGGGGGACGACGTGCGCGGCTTCGAGCGCAACGAAGCCCTGGGCGGCGGCCTGGCAGCCACGGGGAATTTCCCGGGGCGCGCCACCAACGCGCAGCAGCTCATGGAAGACCTTGACGCGGCCCTCGCCCGTACGCCGGGGCGGCACAAAATCAACCTGCACGCGATTTATGCTGTGACAGATAGTCCTGCTGCGCGCGACCAGCTTGCGCCGGAGCACTTCCGGGCCTGGCTTGATTACGCGAAAGCGCGCGGCTTGGGCGTGGATGTCAACCCCACGCTGTTTTCGCATCCCCTGGCTGCGGACGGCCTTACGCTTTCGCACCCGGATGCGGGCATACGCCGCTTCTGGGTCGGGCACTGCAAGGCTATGCGGCGCATTGGCGCGTGGTTCGCGAAAGAGCTCGGGCAGGTTTGCGTCAACAATATATGGATTCCCGACGGCTTTAAAGATACCCCTGCTGATCGCATGGGCCCGCGCGCCCGGCTGAAAAATTCCCTTGATGAAATTCTCAGCGAATCTTATGAAAATCTCATCGACACCGTGGAATCCAAGCTCTTCGGCATCGGCCTGGAAAGCTGCACCGTAGGTTCGCACGAATTCTACTTAAATTACGCGGCGAAGGCCGGCTGCGTGTGCCTGCTCGATAACGGGCATTACCACCCCACGGAGCTGGTCAGCGACAAAATTTCCTCCATGCTGCTGTTCAGCGAAAAGCTTGCCCTGCACATCACCCGCGGCGTGCGCTGGGACAGTGACCACGTGCCTGTATATGATGATGAGCTGCGTAATATTTGCACTGAAATCGTGCGCTGCGGCGCCTGGGACCGCACGTTGGTTGCCCTGGATTACTTCGACGCGAACATTCACCGCGTGGCCGCCTGGGTCATCGGCCTGCGCAACGTGCGCAAAGCGCTGCTCAATGCCTTGCTGCTGCCCCATGATATGCTGAAAGAGCTGCAAGACCAGCGCGATTTCACCCGCCTGCTGGCATTGCAGGAGGAGCTGAAGCTGCTGCCATTAGGCGATGTCTGGGATGAGTTGTGCGCACGCGCTGGCGTGCAGGCGGGCATCGGCTGGATGGATGGGCTGGCTGTCCGAAATACATAAATCTTACGAAACAATGCAGAGTGCGGAATGAATTTCCTGCATTCTGCATTTTTATTTATGATTTCCCCAACACTTTTGCATGTTCAAACGTATTTATAGCAGAAGGAGGCCGAACCAATGCCAAAGCGTTCACAGCAGGAAATCGAACAGCTGTATCAGCGGCATGTCAACACGGTGTACCGCGTGTGCTATGCCCACATGAAGCAGCCTGCCGAAGCGGAAGACGCCGTGCAGGACACTTTTATTAAGCTCATGCGCGCAAACCCGCACTTGGCCGATGTGTGCCACGAAAAAGCCTGGCTGATCCGGACAGCGGGCAATGTGTGCAAGGACATGCTGCGGCGGCGCAGGCGGCGCGAACTGCCATTGGAAGACGATTTGCCGGGCGGCGCGTTTCTCCACGAGAACAACACCGTGCTGCAGGCGGTGCTGGCCTTGCCGGGCAAATACAAAACCGTGGTGGTCCTATATTACTACGAGGGATATAACAGCGCGGAAATTGCCAGGCTCCTTCGAAAACCCGGCGCCACCGTGCGCGGCCACCTTCACGAAGCGAGAAAGCTACTTAAATTACAGTTAGGAGGCGAATTGGATTGAAAAAGCAGAACAAAATCGCCGCGGCACTGGACGAAATCACGCCAAGCGCCTCGGCAAAACAGCGAATGCTCAATCAAATCCTACAACATGAAAAGGAGAAATTTACGATGAGGAAACCCATTCAAATACTGGCCCCCCTGGCGGCCTGCCTGGTGCTGGCTTTTGCAGCCGCGGCGATGATCCCGCAGCTGAGGGCACAGCCGCCCGTCGTGCCGGCAACACAGGCCAACACACAAGCCAACACACAGGTTACCACGCAAGCGCCGTCCCCCGCCGCCAACGTACAGGAGCTTATGGTTGAGCTGCCGGTGATGCTGGCCGGGCAAGAAATAGCTTGGGAAAACGTGCAGCAGCAGGACGGCCAAAGCTTTGAGGACGCCGTGTTCGCTTTAATTCGTATGGATGACGCTCAAGTGAAAGGCAGGCTGGAAGACGGGAGAACGATCACCATGACCATGGAGGAATATTGGTCAGGCCCGGAAGCGGAATACGAAGACGCCATGATTGCGTTGCGCACCAGCGACCTCAACTATGCCTGGACCGGCGCACTGTGCAACCCGGACCGTGTAAATATTGAAGTGGGTACGATTGTTACGATGATCGGGCATGTGCACGAAGGTACAGGCAAGATATTCCTCGGCCATATCAGCGCGATTGATTAGGCTTCTTGCGAAACAGCACCATGTAGGGGCGACTACCAGTCGCCTGCGGTCAAAAAGCATTATGATCCAAAGAAATCGGGCGATATTGAAATGACCGGGCGGCTGCAATTCAGTTCGCAAATGCACAGCAACGAAGAACCCCCTGTGGCAAGGGGGTTCTTTCCATTTCCGTGCAGTGCTATGCCGTAACCGTCTTCGTCCCGGCCCCCATCTCTGTCACTTGCCCGCCCAAGCGAATTTCAGCCGTGCAGCCCTCGGGCACCGTGAACTCGTATTCGAAGCCGCTTTCCGTTTTGCGCCAGCCGGAGCGCACCAGGCCGTGGCGGGTTTCGATTTCGGCGCTGAGATGATCTAACCGCGCATCGGCCAGCGGAGCGAAGATAATATGCTTAAAGCCCGGGTTGGCCTCGTCGATTTGGATCCCGGCGGCCGCGCCCAGCATCCAATCGCCCACCGCGCCGTAGGCATAGTGGTTGAAGGAGTTCATGCCCGCGTCCTGGAAGGAACCGTCGGGCCGCTGTCCGTCCCAGCGCTCCCACACGGTCGTCGCGCCCATGGTCACGGGGTACAGCCACGAGGGGTACTCCTTGCGCAATAATAAATCATACGCCAGCTCCGTATAACCGTTATCGCCGAGCACATGCAATAAATAGGGTGTCCCCAAAAAGCCGGTCTTCAGGTGGCCTGCGTCAAGTATGAGCTTTGCCAGCTGAGCGGCGACGCTTGTTTTTAGCTCACCTTCCGCAATACCAAAATACAGCGCCAGCACGCACGCCGTCTGCGTGTAGCAGATGAGCTTACCGTCTTTGATGTAAGTTTCGCAAAAAGCCTGTTTGGCCTGCGCCTGCTGTTTTTCATAAGCGCCCATATCAAGGCCCAGCAATTCGCCGGACTTCACCAGCAGCCCCGTGGAATAAATGAAGAAGGCATTTTGCAGCACTTCCTTGGGCGTGGCTTTGTCGCCGTCGAGGTTGAGCCAGTCCCCGAAATGGCTACCGCCCAGCCATAAGCTATTTTTCACGCGCGCGATCATGTAATCTACCCAGGCCTGCATAGAAGCATATTGCGCCAGCAATATATCCCGGTTGCCGTAGCTCAGATACAGCTGCCAGGGGCAAATAACCGCCGCGTCCGCCCAGCCGGTGGAGCTGTCGCCATCCCAGTGCATGCGTGGGATGACATGCGGGATGGCGCCGTTGGCGGCTTGCTCGCTTGCCAGGTCCGACAGCCATTTCACCCAGAAGCGCTCGCAGTCGTAAATATAGCAGGATGTACGGATGAAAGCCTGCGCGTCGCCGGTCCAGCCAAGGCGCTCGTCGCGCTGCGGGCAGTCCGTGGGAATATCGAGGAAATTGCCCTTCTGGCCCCAGACGATGTTCTCGAACAGGCGGTTGAGCAATGGGTCGGAACACTCGAAATATCCGGTGCGTTTCATCTCGGAATGCACGACGATGGCCGTGAAATCCTCGGGTTTTACTTCGCAGGGCCAGTTCTTCGGCTGCACATATCGAAAGCCCTGGAATGTAAATTGCGGTTTATAGACATGTTCCTGCCCGTCGCAGACGAACTCGATTTCCTGCTTGGCCTTGCGCAAATTCGTTGTATAGAAATTGCCTTTTGCGTCGAGTATTTCCGCATGGCGCAGTATGCCTTTTTTGCCTTGCTTGCCCTCGATGCGAAATTCAACGTAGCCCGTCAGCAACTGGCCGAAGTCCAGCACAAGCTCGCCCTCCGGCGTGGTGAACATGCTTTGCACGGGCAGCCGCTCGACTTCCACAATGCGCTCGCCCTGCAGGGGAATGAGAATATCATGAGGATAGTCGAGCACTTTCGCGTTGCGCAGGTAGCCATCTTCGAAGCCCGCGTCGTAGAATTCGCCGTTGTAGATATTGGAATAACGGGTTTTGCTCAGGCGGCACTGCCATTCATTGCTGGTGCAGAAGATTTCTTCTGTGCCGTCCTCATAGCTGAGTGTCAATGCGCCGATGAGCGCGATGCTTTTGCCGCCCAGCGTTGGCTGCAGCCAGTCTTTTTCACGGGCGTGCATGCGCCAGCCGCGCGCGACTTCCACGCTGAGCTTGTTTTCCCCGTCTGCAAGCAGCGCCGTAACATCATACGTTTGGTACTGCAAGCGCTTGCGGTAGTTCGTCCAGCCGGGCGCGAGCACCTCGCCGCCGACCTTCAGGCCATTGAGCGCCGCGGCATAAATGCCAAGGGCGGTCATTTGCAAGCTTGCGGATTTCACGGGTTTTTGCGGACTGAAGCTGAACAGGAATTCGACCACGGCCTCGCTGTGCCGCTTGGGGAAATGGAGCCATTGCGCGTTTAAAATTGGGTGCATAGCTTGATTCCTTTCGGGTTTTGTGATATGATTAATAAAATAGCAGGATAGGAGATTTTTATATGTACAAACGTGTCGCGATCCTGGGCGTAGACGGTGCGGGGAACTTCTTCTCGCGCGCCGAAACGCCATGTATGGACAAATTATTCGAAAACGGCGCGGTCACCTACGATGCCGTCACCTCCATCCCATCCATCAGCGCGGAATGCTGGGGCTCGATGCTGCTGGGCGTTGGCCCGAAAACCCATGGCCTGACCAATGCCGTCGCATCCTCCGGGCCCTATTACATCAATTCGCCCTACCCGTCTATTTTCAGGATTGCACGCGCCGCAATGCCCGACGCAAAACTGGCGTCTTTCTGCAACTGGAACCCCATTAACAGCGGCATCATTGAGGAAAACCTGGGCGTGGCGAAGTTCACAGGAAGCAATGACGCGGAAATCTGCGATCACATCCTGGCCTATCTTGACGAGCACGACCCGGCGCTGGTCTTTGTGCAATTTGATGAAGTGGACGGCGCGGGCCACAAATTCGGCTACGGCAAGCCCATGTTCCTGCAAAAAATCACGGAGATCGATGCGCTCATCGGCAAAGTCGTAGATAAGTATCGCGAGAAGGGCCTGGCGGAGGGCACGCTGTTCATCGTCAGCGCCGACCATGGCGGCAATCGCAGGCACGGCCATGGGGGGCGCAGCAAGGGCGAAAAGCTGATTTTTGTAGGCTGCGCAGGCAAGGGCGTGAAGAAAAGCGTAATGAAGAACATGAAGGTGAAGGACATCGCAGCGGTCGCGGCCACGGCGCTGGGCCTTGAAATCCCCAAGACATGGACAGGCAAAGTCCCGGAAGGTGTTTTCTAAAGCTTAACGAAGCCCTCATAAGCTTCCGCGTAAAACCTGTGTCCGCCCTCGCCGACATATAAAGCGCATTTTTCCGGCGCGCCCGCGGCTTTGTAATAAGACTGAACCAGCTTGAAAGTATCCCGCGTGGGTTCAATGGGGAATATGCCGTCTTCCGCGCCGGCCACGACCATCAGCGGGCGCGGGGCGATGAGGCCGGCCAGGTCGCCTATGTCGAAATATTTGCGAATGCCCGGCACATAGTTGCAGGCGCAGTGGCGTATGGGCGCAATTGAATGGTCGTAGCTGCATATCGCGCAGGAGGGCATGGCCCCGGCGATGCGCGGCTCCAGGCAGGCGGCGTACCAGGTGGCCGTGCCCCCGCCGGAATTGCCCATGCAGAAGAACTCGGCTTCCGCGAAATCGCATGTGAGATACCGCTCCGCCGC
>Ga0123353_10008363_pt1 | contig 14123 bp, 14 predicted proteins | sample TergutLab28metaG_3_FD_92763 | JGI IMG/M metagenome (GOLD analysis project Ga0123353, IMG submission 92763) | Labiotermes labralis P3 segment gut microbial communities from Petit-Saut dam, French Guiana - Lab288 P3 | ecosystem: Host-associated > Arthropoda: Insects > Digestive system > Gut ... | reverse complement strand
GACATTACACCAATACCAGCACAAAAAAATACGAACGCCCTGAAAATACTCCACCAAGAAAAAATCCAACTAATAATCGCCGAAGTTTTTAAAAATAAAAACAAAAGAACCTTAACTTAACAGGTGTGATGAATTTCCATGAAATTTAATTTTATTTACTTTATACAATAAAATTCTTTTTTAATAATCTTCATATAAATATTTAAATAATTATTACAATTTTTTAGCCATATAGGGACCCTTTCTTTCATAAGCAAACTTACGATAATAATTTCTAGCTCCAATTCCACTTGTGATTAATATTTCATCTTTATTGTTTTCTCGAGCTATTTCTTCTGCTTTAAAAAGGAGTTTTTCACCAAAACCTGTGTGTTGACCAGCAGTTTCTCCTTTTGAACCTATTTCTAACATATTTCCGTAAACATGAAGTTCTCGAACAATTGCAGTATTTTTTGTAATTTCTTTTCTATGAGCTTGTGGAGATGGAAAACGCAGTCTTAAAAAACCAGCTAAAGTTGTTTCTTCTTCATCTTCGAAAGACAAAAATATCTCTTTTCCACCTGTAGCTATATAATCTTCTCTAAATAATTTAAAATCATCAATATTGATTTCAAGTTTTGTTTTTGATTTATTTATTCTGTGACCTAATTCTCTACATCTTATACACTTACAATTTAGAGTTTCTTCTTCAAGTCTATTATAAACTAGCTCACCAAGATTTGATTTTCTCACTCCTGCTTCTATTAGCTTTGCAGGAATATCTCTTTGGATTCGCATAGTTCTTACCCATTTAGGAAGGGTTTTTTTAATTTTCACAATTAAATCAACGGCTTCCTCATCAGTATATGGAGTATATTTTCCTTCTTTCCATAGATTATAAAGTTTAGATCCTTTTGTTACAAGACAAGGATATATTTTTAACATATCTGGTTTGAAATTTGGGTTTTGAAAAACTTCTTTAAACATTTCGTAATCTTTTTCTGGATTTGGGATTTTTTCTGTTTTTGAATTTTCTTCAGAATTTGGGAATTCTCCAGTACTTATATTTTCTTCTTGAAATGAAGTGAGTCCTGGCATAAAGTGCATAGCTACCTTAATTCCAGAGTCTCTAAGTATTTGATTTGCCTCAATTACATCCTGAACACTATGTCCTCTTTCCATTTTTTCATAAACATTATCATAAATTGTTTGAACACCAAGTTCTACTCTTGTAACTCCAATATTAAGCATTCTGTCAACATCTTCTTGTTTACAGTAATCAGGTCTTGTTTCAAAAGTCATTCCTATACATCGAACTTTAGCTATTTCATTAGCTTTTTGAACTTCTTCTAATAAAACATAATCATTTGGAAAATATGTTTTAATACTTACTTTATCTTCATCCCATCCACCAAAATCATTCATAGCTTTTAAACATTGTGAGATGAACCATTCTTGATATGATAAGTCTCTAGAAGGGAAAGTTCCACCCATAATTATAAGTTCTACTTTATCTATGGGATGCCCAACTGTAGATAACTGCTGAAGTCGATTGTAAGTTTGAGTGTAAGGATGGAAATCAAACATTCTTGCTCTAAGTGCTGCAGGTTCTTCTCCAGTATAGCTAGGTGGAGCAACATCACTTTCAGGACAATAAAAACATCTTCCATGAGGACATTTATGAGGATGACACATTACAGCTACAATAGCTACTCCAGAAATGGTTCTAGTTGGTTTTTTTCTAAGAACATGAGACACTATTTCTCTTTCTTCTTCAGTTGCATATTTTAATATTTCAATATTACTAATAAATTTTGGAAGATTAAAGTCTCTACAGATTTTCCGTTTAGCTATTTCTAAATCACGTCTTGTAGATAATTTACCTTCTAAAATATCCTCAATTATTATTCGACATGGTTTTTCCATACCTATTTCTCCTATTTGTATTGTATTATAATCATATTTTTATTCTATTTTTATTATTTCTTACTTTATACTTTTAATTTTATAAAATTTTGCTTATTTTAAATTTTTGATTTAGAGTTTTTTAAAAAAATTTCTACCTCAAATTGTGTATATTATAAAAATAAAGAATAAATTAGTGATTATTATGGAAAAAAAGAAGAAATTAAAAAGAGAAGATTATCCATTTTTATCTGATGAAGATTTTGAAAGGATGCAAGAAATAAATGATATGGACGATGAAGAACCTTATTTTTAATAATATTATTATTTTTCTTTATTTCTATCTCAAACTCATTTTTTAACTTATTTTACATTTATTCATTAATTTTATTATTAATTATAAAATTTTATTTAAAAATTATTCTTTAATATTATTTCAAATTACATAATCTTATTTTAAACTTATTCTTTAATTTTTTAAATAATTTAAAATAATTATAGATAATTATATATAATTTTTATTACATAAATCTTTAATAACGTGTTATAATTGATAGTATATTCAATATATTCTAAACTTATATAAAATATTAAATAATTGTATAATATAATTTATAGGGGATAATAAAATGAGAATAAAAGAATTATTAGGGATGCAGGTAGTGGACATTGATGCAAAAGAAATTGGAAAAATTGAAGATCTTGAGTTTAATGAAGCTACTGGTCAAATTAATAAAATAGGTATTAATTTAAAGAAAAACATTCTATCAAGTAATGAAGTATTAGTTCATTATGATAATATCAAAAGCATTGGAGATTATGTTTTATTGAAAATTAACATAGAACCAGATGAATAATTGGTTTATTTTAAGGAATAATTGGTTTATTTAATGGATTATTGGTTATTTTAATTAACAATTATTTCATTGTTTTTTAGATTAATATTAGAAGGGATTTTTATGCAAACTACTGATGCAAGAGGAAAAATAATTGAAATTGGTTCTTATATTAGGTATGTTGGAACTGGAACAATTGGTAAAGTTGATGATCTTAGATTTGATCAAGACGGTGATTGGGTTAAATTAGAAGATATTAATCTATGGTATTCTACTGATTTAGTGGAACTTGTGGATGAAAATTCAGTAAATATTAAAGATAGTCACATTAAAAGAGATCTTGATGTCGAAGAACTTAAAGATTTAGCTAGTGAATTAGATGAAGCTTCTTTAACTTCAGGTGGTGCTGAAGGAGGAGGTTAATTATATTTGTTTATAATTGAATTTAGTTATATTTTTTTATAATATTAAGGTTAATTATATTTTTTTATAATAGAATCTTTGTTATATTTGCTTATATATTAAGATTAATTATATTTGTTTATACTAAATTTGGTTATATTTATACTAAATTTGATTATATTTGTTTATAATATTAAGATTAATTATATTTGTTTATACTAAATTTGGTTATATTTATACTAAATTTGATTATATTTGTTTATAATATTAAGATGGATTATATTATTTGGTATTTTTTAGTATTATTGGAGAGGAAATAATAACTGGAGAAATAAATTAAAAGAATGGAGTTTATTAGATTTAAAGGTGTGAATATGGAAAACAAAACTATTATAGGAATTTTGGCAATTATTTTCGGTATTTTAATAATGGTGTTCCCTTTTATAAGTCAAGAAGTGTTATCTGCAATGGCTGGGATTGGTATACTTATTTTAGGTATTTACTTCCTTATTGCAGGACCTAGTGTTTGGTCTTTAAGTAAGGCAGCATCAATTCTCTATATAATTATTGGTATTTTAGGATTACTTGCTGGAATAATGTTGATAGGTAATGTATTATTATTTGGTGCATTAGTGAGTTTATATTTATATATAACTGGGGTTATGTTATTGTTTGGAGGTCTTATTGGTTTGTTAGCAAGATCTGATATGATGACAAAAGCAGCAGCTGTATTAATGATGATTTTAGGTATTATAACCATAGTTCTGGGATACTTTGCATTATTAAGTCCAATTTATGTAGCTATTATTTTAGGAATCAGTTTAGTCATTGATGGTATATCTATGGTTATAGGAGATTTTAGCTAATATTTGAATAATATTTAATTTATGAGTTTTAGAATATTTTTAGAATTATATTTTTAGAAATATACTTTTATAATTATATTTTTAGAATTATATTCTATTATCTTATAATTTTTAATATTTTTTCCTCTCTTTTTATTTTTATAAAATTAATACCAAATTATCCTTTTTTTATTAGTTTTATCATCTTTTTTCATTAAATATTATACAAATTCTTATAAATCTTTATTTATATTATTTTTTACTTTCATTTTATTATATAATTTACAAAATAAAGATTATTAAATTTTTAATTAGAACAATAACTTATCATAAAATTTAAATATTTTTAAAGACAAATATTTCATTGATTAACTATAAAATTAGTTATATAATAGAATTGTATGATTACTATAAAAGTAGATTCACATGATTACTATAAATAGTATGAAATATTAATAAATTAATTAAGAATTTAATTAGTATAAAATTTATTTAATTAGTATAAAATTTAATTAATATTAAAAATTAATATAGTATTAAAAATTAATATAGTATTAAAAATTAAGTAATATCTAAAATGATATTATAATAATATATTTTAATTCATATTCATGTATGTGGAGGATAAAGAATGTTAAAAGTAGAAGTATTTACATCTCCAAGCTGTCCTTATTGTCCAATGGCAGAAAAGGCTGCTGAAGAAGCTAAAGGAAAACTCGGGGATGAAATGGAATTGGAAATTATTAATATAATGACAGATAGGCAAAGAGCTATTGATTATGGCATAATGGCTGTTCCAGCTATAGCTATTAATGGTGTTGTAGAATTTGTTGGAGCTCCGTCTTTTGAAGAATTAATGGCTAAATTAAAATGAGCATAAATTTAATTATTTTTATAATTTTATTCATTTTTTAGCATATTGCTATTTAAAATAAGTATTTTTTACTTATTTATTTATTATTCATTTTTTTTTATTTATTCATTATTTTTATTTATTAATTATTTTTCTTATTCTTATTCTTATTTTAATATCAAATTCATTTCAAATATTTTAAATATTACCATTTAAATATACTATTATATTTAGATTATATAGAATCATATAAAATTAAATTATATAATATAAAATTAGATAGTATAGAATTATATAAAATTAAATTAGATAATATAAAGTTTGGATTATTATATATAGATTAAAAAGCTGTTTTCTATGAATAATAATAATTTTAAGGAATTTCAAAGACCTTATGGATTAACTACTGGAACATTAGCTACTGCCGCATCTTTAGCATCTTTAAAAAAGATATTAAACCCTAATGAAAATCAGGATTTTGTTGAAGTTAAGAGTCCTTTTGATGAAATTCAAGTGGAAATTGAAAGTTGTGATTTAATAGATGAAAATATAGCTAAATCTTCAGCAATAAAATATCCTTACAATGATCCAGATGTTACAGTTAATTTAGCTATTGTTTCTTCTGTAGAGTTAATTGATAATAATGGTAGTGAAAACTTAATTAATAATAAGAATAGTAAAAAGTTAATCAATAATGCAAATACTAAAGATAATATTATTATTGAAGGAAGTTCAGGTGTTGGAATAATCACAAAACCTGGTCTTCAAATTCCAGTAGGCAAACCAGCCATAAATCCTGTTCCATTAGTTATGATTGAGGAAAATTTAAAAAATCTTGTTCCAAAGGGGAAGATAGCTAAAATTACAATTTCTGCCCCAGATGGTGAAAAAGTTGCTAAGAAAACTATGAATCCTAAGTTGGGAATCATTGGTGGAATTTCTATTCTTGGAACTACTGGAATAGCTAGAGCCATGTCAAATAAAGCTTATAAAGATTCACTTCTTTGTCAATTGGATATAGCTATAGCTATGGTTGGTGAAGGAATATTTGATAAATCAAGTCTTGTTTTTGTACCCGGAAACATTGGTGAAAACCTTGCTTTAAAGAATTTAGATATTGAAAAAGATCAAATTATTCAAATGGGAAACTACATTGGTTTTATGTTTGAAGAAGCTAAAAAAAGAGGAATAAATAATTTCGCTCTTTTTGGTCATATTGGAAAGTTAGTTAAAGTTGCTGGAGGTATATTTAATACTAAACATTCAGTAGGTGATGGAAGAAGAGAAATAATAGCTACTCATGCAGGTTTATGTGGTGCTGAGAGAGAAACAATTCAAGCTATTTTTAATTCAAAAACAACTGAAGAAATGATTAATATTTTAAGAGAAATAAATATTGATGAAGAAGTTTTAAATAGTATTGCTTCTAATATTAAAAAAAGATGTTTGGAAAGATTTGATTTAGATATTAATGTAATACTTGTAGATATGGATGGAAATCAATTAAATTCGGAAATTTGATTAATTTAAAAATTGGATTGATTTTAATTTGATTTAATTTTATAAAATTTGATTAATTTTATAAGATTTATATTATTATTATTTAGAATTTATATTATTATTTAGAATATAAATTAATTAGTTATCTAAAAATTATTATATTATCTAGAAATTATTATTTATCTAAAAATTGAATTTTTTTATTTATATAATACTTTCCATCTGCTTGGAAAAATAGTATTATTATAGATATAGATAATATAATTAAAAGTATTATAATAAGATTAAAAATATTTTATAGTAGAGATAAAATGAAAATAGCTATGGTTGGTCAATTCCCTCCTCATATTGGAGGTGTTGGAGTTCATATTCACAGTTTGTCAAAAGAACTTTTGAAAAATGGTGAAGAAGTTTTTGTAATTACGTATCCTCATAAAGATATAAAAAATGATGAAAATGAGGAATATATGGATTACAATGGGATTAAAGTTATAAGTACTTATGGAATCAATATTGGGGGTATTAGAAGCTTATTTTATACTTTTTTTGGAACCTTACAACTTATCAAAACTGTAAGAAAATATAATATTGATATTATTCATGGGCATTATCTTTTTCCTGGAGGACTTATAGCTGTTTTAGCTGGAATCTTTACCAAAAAGAAAGTTTATGTTACTGCTCATGGTTCAGATATCTTTTGTTTATATCCTCAGCATAAATTTATGCAACCAGTTATAAAATTTGTTTTAAAAAAAGTTGATGTTGTTTTAGCTGTTAGTGAAGCTTTAAAAGAAGAAATATTAAAAATTAATATTCCAAATATTGAAAATAAAGTTAAATTAAATTGGAATACTGTTAATATTAATGAATTTAAACCAGAAGATGATTTAAGTTTAGATGATATGCAGTCACTTAAGTCTTTAAAAAAAGAATTAAATATTCCTGAGAATAAACATGTTATAATTTTTGTAGGTAATATAATTAAAAGAAAAAATGTAGCTACTATTTTAGATGGGAAAAAACATTTAAAATCAGATTGCACTTTAGTTGTAGTGGGTGATGGTCCTCTTTTAAGTAATTTGAAAGAAAAAGCAAAGGATGAAGAAATTAGGGATGTTATATTTACTGGTGCAAGAAATGATGTAGCTGATTTAATCAGAATTTCAGATATTTTAATTCTTCCTTCCTTTTCAGAAAGCTTTGGATTAGTTTTAATTGAAGCATTAGCTTGTGGAAAGCCTGTAATTGGGAGTAATGTTGGAGGAATAAAAGAAATTATAACTAAAGATGTTGGTTTATTAGTTGAACCTAATGATTATAATGGATTAGCTAATGCTATTGATTTAATTTTAACTGATAACGATTTAAGAGAAAAATTTAAATTAAATGCAAGAAATCGAGCTATTGATTTTGCAGAAGTAGATATTCCTTATTATGAGGATAAATTAAATGAAAAAATTAAATAGGATTGATTATGTTAAGAATACTTTTTAAATAGCATTATAAATTTTTTTAAAATAGTATTATATACTTTTTTAATATAATATTATATATTTTTTTAAATAGTATTATATATTTTTTTAAAATAGTATCATGATATTTTTTTAAAAAATTATCATATACTTTTTTAAATACTATTCCTCTATTTTGATTTTTTATTATCTATACGAAAATTTTAAATAGTTAAAGTAATAAATAAAATATAAATAGTATTAAACACATATAATTTTTAAATTTTATAAATTAAGGATTGATTTGATGAATAATGAAGAGTTTACACATTTAACAGAAAAAGGAGTACATATGGTAGAAGTTGGTAAAAAAGAAACTCAAAAAAGAAAAGCCATAGCTACTGGGAAAATAAAACTTCAAGAGAAGACTATATCTATGATTGAAAACCATGAGATTAAAAAGGGAAATGTCCTAACAACAGCTCAAATAGCTGCAATTCAAGGTGTTAAAAATACAGCTAATATGATTCCTCTATGTCATCCTTTAAACATAACTGGAATAGAAGTAGATTTTGAAATAAAAAGTACTGAAATAATATGTACGGTTAGTGTAAATTCTATTGGACAAACTGGTGTTGAAATGGAAGCTATCACTGGAGTTAGTTTAGGACTTTTAACAATATGGGATATGGTAAAAGCTGTTGAAAAAGATAAAAATGGTCAGTATCCAGATACAAGTATTACAGATATTAATGTAATTAAAAAAGAAAAAATTTAATATTTTTAATTAATTTCTTTTTAATCTAGTTTGTTTTTAATTAAATTATTTTTAATCTAATTTGTTTTTAATTTAATTTATCTTTAAATATATGCTTAGGATTGATTATTATGGAAACTCTTCCTAAAAAAATAAAAAAAATAATAAATGATTGTTATCCTTATATTGAAGAGTTTAATCCTGCTCAAAGCCATGTTATTGATTCAGGATACTTGGAAAATAGGGAAAACTATGTAATAGCTATTCCTACTGCAAGTGGCAAAACTGTTCTTGGTGTTATGGCTGCTTTAGAATCTATAATAAAAGGTGGAAAATCTGTTTATGCAGCTCCTTTAATTTCAATTCAAAATGAAAAAGTCAAAGAATTTAAAAAATTTGAAGAACATGGGATTAAAGTAGGTAAACACCCTTCTTCATCTGATTTATCAGTAATGGTTTTTGAATCTTTTGATGCACTTACTCGCTTCTCATGGGATACTCTTCGTGAAGTAGATACAATAATCATTGATGAGTTTCATATGATTGGGGAATATTCTAGAGGACCAACTCTTGAATGTGCTATTACAAGAGCTAAAATAATCAATCCAAATCTTCGAGTTGTTGCTTTATCAGCTACTTTACAAAACATGAGTGAAATTGAAGGATGGTTAGATGCTAAAATAGTTGAACATGATTATCGTCCAGTCCCACTTAATAAAGAAGTTTTAAACACAGAAATGTTTAATACTACTAATAAAAATGAAGTTGTTGTAAAGATTGTTGAAAAAGCTATTGAAGAAAATTCTCAAGTTCTTAGTTTTGTTTCAACTAGACTTTTTACTGAAAGTTTAGCTAGCTATGTAGCTGGGAAAATAAAGAAAAAAATCACAGCAGATCAAAATAAAAGGTTTAAAAAAGTTGCTGAAGCTATACTTGATGTTCCTAAGAAAAAAGGATCAAGACCTACTTCTACTTGTTTGAAATTAGCTGAATCTGCTGAAAAAGGAACAGCTTTCCATCATGCAGGTCTTTTTAATGAGCAAAAAGAGATTATTGAAGATGAATTTAGAGCAGGTAATTTATTAATGATTGCAGCCACTCCAAGTTTAATGTATGGAGTTAATTTACCTTCAAGGTCAGTTGTTATTCGAGATTATACTCGTTGGACTTCTCAAGGTCCACAATCAATTCCTGTTTTTGATTATGAACAAATGTCTGGAAGAGCTGGAAGACCTCAATATGATGATGTAGGTTTTTCATACATTATAGCTAAGTCTTTAGATGAAGCAGCAGACTTACAAGATAGATATGTTAATGGTGAAGTTGAAAATACAAATTCAAAGTTAATTGAGAATAAAGATGCAATATATAAACAAATAATATCTCAAATAGCTTCAAATCTCTCAAAAACTCCTGAAGAAATTCAAGAATTTTTTAAAATGACTTTTTACGGATATCAAATGGCAAATAATCCTTCAATGGCTCTTTTTGCAGATGAATCATTAAGATTTGAAATTGAATCTGCATTGGAATTTTTACTTCAAAATGGGATTATTCAAGCTACTCCAAGTGGTTTAAATGCAACTCCTCTTGGAAATTTAATAGCTAAATCTAATTATACCGTTGAAACTGCAGTTAAACTTAAAGAATATGCTAATCAACTTGAAGAGTCTATTAATGATAATGAATTAATATATCATTTAGCTGAAACTCCTGATTTACCTTTAATCTCATTTAAAAGCAGAAAAAGTAAAGAACCTGTAAAGGAAATGATGGCTAAAAAAGGACTTTTTGCAGTTAATATTGGAAATCCTGAAGCCACAGCTGTGGCTTTAATTGAGTGGATTGATGAGAGAAATGAATATGAAATTGAAAATGCTTATAATGTTTACTCTGCATCAACAAGACGATCTGCTTATGAAGCATCTCTTCTTACTAAATTCCTTAAAAATATTTTAGAAGCTCTTGGGAAATATAGCTATTCTAAAGACCTTGATTATTTATCAGCTAAACTTTACTATGGTGTAAGAGAAGACCTCATACCTCTTGTTCTTGGTGTAAAAAGACTTGGAAGAAAAAGAGCAAGAGCTTTAGTTAAAGTATTTGGTGATGATCTTAGACCATTTTCAGAAAAACAATTACAAAAAGTCGATGGAGTAGGTCCAAAATTAGCTAAAAGTGTAAAAATATTTGTAGAAAATTATGATAGTTAGTTCAAAATAAAGTGAATATATGTAGGTAAACATTTTATATGATAAACTAGCTAATTACAACAAAAACATTCATAGATAAATTTAATAGCTAGTTAAAACATAAGTAATATGTTATTATTTAAATAATATATTATTATTTAAAAATTTATTTTAAGGTTGGAGGAATCAATATAAAAGAAAAATCAATTATAAAAGTACTTCTCATGTTAATTGTTCTTGTATGGGCAGTATATTTTATAAACCCCCTTGATGTTAATTCAGTATTTGATTCAAGCATTAATCCTGATAATGTGAATATTACATTTACTGGAGATGTGATGATGGGTCGTGGTGTAGATAAACATATAAAAGAGAATAAAGATGTTTTTGCAGGAATTATCAACTTAACTAAAAGTTCTGATTTAACGGTTATTAATTTAGAAAGTCCTCTTACAGATTCCAATGACGGAATAAATAAAGAGATTTTATTAAAAACTAATCCTAGTTATACAAATATTATTAAAGAAGCAGGGATTGATTTAGCTACTTTGGCAAACAACCACATTGTAGACTATGGAACAACAGGTCTTTTTGACACAATGAACAATTTAAAAAACAATGGCATTGATTATGTAGGTGCAGGAGCTAATATTGTAGATTCAAACAAACCAGTTTATTATACAATTAAAGATAAAAAAATAGCAGTTATTAGTGCATCTGAATTTGATGGTCCAAATTGTCCTGCTGCTACACAAAATACTGCAGGATTTACTCCACTCACATCCAACTATCTTAAACAAGCTATTGATGAAGCTAAAATTCAAAATGCTGATTACATAATTTGTAATTTTCATTTTGGTCAAGAATATGTAAATACAGCTTCAGAATTTCAAAAAAAGATGGCTTATGAAGCTATTGATCAAGGAGCATATGCAGTTATTGGTAATCATCCTCATGTAACTCAAAGTATTGAAAATTATAAAGGAAAGTTAATATGTTATAGTTTAGGAAACACTGTTTTCGATCAAGTACTTCCAGGAACTAAGGAATCAATAATAGTTGTTCTAAATATCAATAATAATACTCCTTCTTTAGAGATTTATCCAATGAAAATTGTAGGAACTTATCCTCAATTAATGAATACTGAAGAGAGTAAAAATTACCTCGATAAAGTACAATCTTATTCTACCAATGTAACCATAGAAAACAAAGACACTGGCATTGGAATCATAAATTTTTAAACCATAATTTTTATTTTAACTTCAATTTCTTGATTTTTAATTATATTTATATAATATTGAAATTTTATATAGTATTGGAATTTAATAAAATTAAAATTTAATAAATAACTTATTCCTTATTATTTATTTAATACAAGTGATTTTATGAAAAAAATAGTTAGATCTCCAGGTTCAGCTACTATTGTTAATGCAATAGCTACAGGACATGGTTCTGCATTTGGAATTAATCTTGATATAAAAGCAAAAATTAAGACAATTGATTCAGGTATTGTCTGTAATCCTGATTTAGATGTTGATACAAGTCTTATGGAAATTTGTGCTAAAAATGTCTTTGATTATTATGATATTGATTTAGATAGTGAAATTGGAGTTAGCATATCTACACAATCAAATCTTCCACCTGCATCAGGACTTTCAAGTAGTAGTGCTATTTCAAATGCTGTTACTTTAGCTGTAAGTAAGATTGTAACTAGTGAATTTGATAAAAAACCTATGAATGATTTGGAAATTATTAATTTAGCTGTTGATTCATCTCTTGAAGCAGGTGTTACAATAACTGGCGCTTTTGATGATGCTACTGCCTCTTATTTTGGGGGAGTTACTGTTACAGATAACTTCAATCGTGAAATTATTATAAAAGAAAAAATGTCTGACCACAAACTATTAATATATATGCCAGATAAACATAGTATGACTGCAAATTCAGATGTTGAAAGAATGAAATTATTAGCTCCATTGGTTGATATGGCATTTGAAAAAGCTTGTCAAAGAGAATATTATAATGCTTTAATCTTAAATGGAATTTTATATTCTAATACATTAGGTTTTGATACTAATTTAGCTATTGATGCTCTTGAAAAAGGAGCTATTGCTTCTGGTCTTTCAGGAACTGGTTCTGCTTTTGTAGCTATTGTAGATGAAAAATCTAAAGATTATGTTAAAGATGTTTGGAATTCATATACTGATTCTGGAAGAATTATCGAAACTAAAGTGGATAATTTAGGAACAGTGGTTATAAAGTAAGGATAGTGAATCAATGAATAAAAAAGAAGCAGAAAATTTATTAAAATTATCAAGAAATGAAATTGATAGGATTGATAAAGATTTAATTGATTTAATTCACAAAAGAACTTCTTTAGCTAAGGATGTAATTACTGCTAAAATAGCATTAAATATGGATATCTATGATCCAAATAGAGAAAAGGTTATACATGAAAAGATGCAAAAATTAGCTAAGGAAAAAAATATTGATGAGAATATTATTATTCAATTAACAAACATCCTTACAAATTTAAGTAAATTCGAACAACAAAAATTTGTTGATAAACTTGATAAAAGTTGAACTGATTAAAATTGAATTTATTAAAGTTTTACTAATTAAACTTGAAATTAAAGTTTAATGAAAAAATTAAATTAATTAAAATCAAACTGATTAAAATTAAGGAAAAAATTAGAAAGGAGAGATATAATGGGAAATATTAGGACTTCATTTGTTAAAAGAACTTCAAAAGAACTTATTGAAATTCATCAAGGTGTTTTTACTAATGATTTTGATAAAAATAAAAAATTAGTAGCTGAAAAGTCTACTGTCAGTACAAAACACTTAAGAAATAAAATAGCTGGATATATAACTAGATTAATTAGACAACAAGAAGCAGAAATGTAAGTTTGCTAACTTAGTCTATACTATTTTTTAATTTTTATATTTTATTATTTCTTTTAAATTTTATATTCTTATTTTTTTTAAATTTTATTAATTATTATTTTTCAATGTTTAGCTTTTTTATACTTTATTTTAATTTTAAACTTATTAAAATTTTTAAAATTTAAATTATATAGTCTATGTTATTTTTTTTTAAAAATAGAATATAATAAAATAAAATATAATATAATAGAATATAATAAAATAAATATTCACTATTATGTTAATTATAATAAAAATTATTTTCAACTAGAAATTCAAAAATGAAAAAATATTTTATTTAAATAAAACATAAATATTTTTAATATATTTTTATTATAATATTATTTATAATTATTATAAATAAGAATAAAATTATTATAAATAATAGTAAAAATTATTATAAAATAAGAATAAAACTATTATAAAATAAGAATAAAATTATTATAAATAATAGTAAAAATTATTATAAAATAAGAAT